>Ga0209330_1000493_pt1 | contig 16349 bp, 14 predicted proteins | sample JacPinW_OM2H0_O3_FD_187969 | JGI IMG/M metagenome (GOLD analysis project Ga0209330, IMG submission 187969) | Forest soil microbial communities from Algoma, Ontario, Canada - Jack Pine, Ontario site 1_JW_OM2H0_O3 (SPAdes) (version 2) | ecosystem: Environmental > Terrestrial > Soil > Boreal...
AGAACAAGGAACAGTAAAGTGGTTCAATGCCAGCAAGGGTTTTGGATTCATCCAGCGCCAGTCCGGCGAGGACGTTTTCGTCCATTTTTCCGCGATTCAGGCGGAAGGATATAAGTCGCTGAACGAAGGCCAAGCGGTTGAGTTCGAAGTTACCCGTGGCCCCAAAGGCCTGCAGGCTGCGAACGTCACCAGCCTCTAGTCAAGAAGGGCGAGCCGGCAAACCCGGCTCGCTCTTTTTTTTTGCTCGCACACGATTTTTCGGTCTTAGGAGCCCCGTTGAAAGCACTCCCCGAAGGGCAGTACATCAAGCACTTCCAGTACGGTTTGGGCGTGATTACCGAATCCGATCACGACCGCACTTCGATTGATTTCGATTTGCACGGCATGAAGAAATTCGTCACCAGCATTATGGTCGTCGAAATCGCGGAAGGCACTCCTCCCAAGCGCAAACGGGCGAAGCGCGTCAAGAAAACTGTCGCGGTGATCGCCGCGGCTGCCGGATCCTTGCCTGGAGCGAAATGACGTCGCAAATCATCGTCCAGTTTGTCGGTTTCCAATCCAAGCCGTCTGTGCGCGAATATACCTTCACGGTTCGAGAACCGCAGACGGAGCCTCGCGAATTCACTCTGTCGATTCCGAACGACGCGTTCAACGCGCGCCGCGTCCGCTATCAGGATGCGCCGGACATCTGTTCGCACAGGCTTCACCGGGAGTTGGCCGCCGCCGAAAATCATCCCTCGAATACCCATTTCGACCTTACGGATGCCGAGCTAGATGAATATCGCACTACGCATATGCACAAGCCTCCAAAATACCCTTACGCTCCCAAGCCGGACCAGGACGCTTAAGACTCGCGCTTCCCTCTCGCAGCCGTTCGTGCCAAGCGAAAGCCAATCTCACTCTTCGGTTTTTGCTGTTACAGCGCATTTCATCCGCCAAAATTACTCGAAGCTCCTCGCCATGTCCGCGCTCGTGCTGGTTCCCTGCTTCTGGCACCGGCGCATTATCGCGGGCGACCTGGCCAGCCATACGTACAATGCCTGGCTGGCGCAACTCATCGAGCACGGTCAAGTAAGCGGATTATGGATTGAGCGGCGATGGAACAATGTGCTCTTCGATTTGCTTCTCAGCAGTCTGGGAAGAATCTTCAGCCTGCATGTCGCGGAAAAAATCGCTGTTTCGGTAGCCGTCTTGATTTTCTTTTGGGGTGTGTTTGCGTTCGTTTCCGCTGCCGGCAAAAGGGCTCCTTGGTATTTGGTTCCCGTCATCGCGATGATCACCTACGGCTACACATTCCATATGGGCTTCTTCAATTATTATCTTTCCATTGGTATCGCGTTTTTTGGTATCGCTGCCTTTTGGCGAGGACATAAATGGGAGCGTTTTATCCCGCTGGTGCTGGCACCGCTGATACTGCTTGCACATCCCTTGGGTCTCGCGTGGATGGCAGGCGCGATTGCTTACATCGGAATTTCCGAGGCGACACCCACTCGCTATCAGCCGTTGCTACTGTTCGCAGCGGCAATAATCCTCTTTGTGATTCATTACGATTTTTGGCATCACTATCTTGTGGAGGCTCAGACTAAACCGTTTTATTTTTTCACCGGTGCGGACCAACTGATTCTCTTCGGAGCGCGGTACGAACTACCCAGCGTCGCGCTGATACTTTTTTCTATCTTCGCGCTCGCAATAGACATTTCCGGCCGGTGGCATGAGCGCGGCCTTTGGGCAAAATACTCAATTCCGGTGCAGCTCTACGCGCTACTTCTTCTCAGTGTTGTGCTGCTTCCTGACGGCGTCCGCCTCCTGCCTCAGGCTCCAGCATTGGCTCTTTTGACTGAGCGATTGACTTCGGTTTCTGCCGCACTATTCTGTTGCGCGCTTGGCATCATGCACGCGCGGAAATGGCACTTAATCGGATTCGCAGCGATCGCCGTGACGTTTTTCACGTTTCTCTACCAGGACACCACGGTCATCAATAAGATCGAAGAGCAGGCCGAGCGGCTCGAAAGAACAGTGCCTCCCAATCAACGCGTGCTAGCCACAATCCTACCGCTGCCGGGCTCGCGCATTTTGATTCAGCACGTTGCCGATCGCGCCTGCATCGGCTACTGCTTCAGTTATGGCAACTACGAGCCCGCCTCGACTGAGTTTCGCGTTCACGCGTTACCCGGCAATCCCTACGTGATGTCTTCCTTCGATGCGGTGCCGGACATGGAAGACGGAACGTACGAAGTTCAACCGGAGGATTTGCCCGCGTACCAGCTCTACCAGTGCAGTTCCAGCGGCAAGGACTTGTGCATTCGCCCGCTCGAGGCCGGCGAGGAAAACAATCGGCTTGGAATCGAACCAGACGGCGAATAATGAAATCTTTCGAGTCGAGTGTCTTAACGCCGAGAATTGCAATGCCGATAGTTACTCTTGTATCATTTTTAATGCGTTCCTGACACGAGTCCGGGAAAATCTGATGGAGGCACGATGAAGACTGGAAGTGATGGACAATTGCGAAATTACTTTATGGGACTGGTGATTTTGCTGATGAGTGCATCTCTCTTTGCTGCTTCGAGCATTTACGATTTCACGCTGCCCTCTATCGACGGCAAGCCCATGCCGCTTGCGGATTACAAAGGCAAAGTAGTTTTGCTCGTGAACGTCGCCAGCCGCTGCGGCTTCACGCCGCAATACACCGCACTGGAATCCATCTACGAAAAGTACAAGGATCAGGGATTTGTAATCCTTGGCTTCCCGGCAAATAATTTCGGCGGGCAGGAGCCCGGCACGAACGCTGAGATCAAAACCTTCTGCTCGGCAAAATATAACGTCACTTTTCCGCTATACGCCAAAGTCTCGGTAAAGGGTGACGATCAAACTCCGCTCTACAAGTATTTGACGACAAGTGCCAATCCTTCTTTAGCCGGCGATATTAAATGGAACTTCACAAAATTCCTGGTGGATCGGAACGGCAATGTGGTTAGGCGCTTCGAGCCTCAAACCACGCCCGATTCGCCGGAAGTGGTTGCGGCGATCGAAAAAGCGCTAAAACAATAATTCTTCAGGGAAGCAAACCGAAAACGATCACGCCGGTGGGAGTGCCGACGTACACTTTGCCGTTGGCAATCATCGGCGTGATGAATTTATTGTCGGAGAAGCTGTCGCGGCCGTTGGCAGCCTGGCTGCTGTTGTACAGCTCGTTTCCAAGATTCGTAGCATCGTAGGCATGAAGCACGCCTGCGTTGCCGTTTTCCACCGCCCATACAATTCCGGCAGAAGTTCCGTTCGCAGAAATGCTGGGGGTCGTTCCGGGATATGCGAAGCTGGCTGAACTCACCGAGCCGGCCGGTGTTACTAACTTGGCTTTTACGATTGCGAAAGCCCGCAAGGAATCTCCCACGGCGCCGTAATAAACGGTATTGTTAAAATAGGCAGGAGTCGCCCACACTCCGCCGGCTAAACCGTTGGAAGAAATTTCCTGATAGATGGCGCTGTCATTGTTCGTGTTGAACTGCCCCATCATATTGCGGTTCACGACGTAGATATGCGAATCCTTGCCGGCTCCCACTCCGAGTTGCCATGTGTTGCCACTGCCATCCTTGAGATCCGGTAACAGTATTTCGCCGCCGGAGCCGAGGTCCTGATCCGCGTCCGATTCCGACGTCGTATTGTGCATAGTGAAATAATCGCCGACAGCGAGATTATTCCCCGAAGTCGAAATCTTCATGAACGCGTTGCCATAATCGCCGTTGTTCGGAAGATCGTTTGCGAGCGTGTTGTCGAACGTGCCGTTGGCGGCCAAAAAGTAAAAGTTTCCTGAGGAATCCGCCGCCGGGCCATCGCCTGCCATCCAGATCGCGCCGTCACTGCCGTTGGGAGTTATGTTGAGTACCGAAGTCTGCTTCAGCGTGGTTTGGTTATAACCGATGATCCACCCAGTGTAAGGGCCATCATCGCAATGCGAAGCCCAGGTCGTGTAAATCACGCCATTGAGGAGCAGCAGCGCCGCTCGCTCTTTATATTGCTGGGGGAGAAACGTCGTCTGCCCGCTCTGATTGGGGAAAGTCGCCTGGATCGTTGTCGGGCTTCCCGAGATTTCCGCACCCGTCGTAACATCCAGAGCGTGAAGCCGTTGGAAATAGTTGCCATTGCCATCCTTGGACATCGCCACTAAATAAATTACTCCATGCGCTCCAGCGTGAGGATCGATTACGGGCGTTGACGTGATGCCGATCTCGGGCGTCACTTGACCGCAGCCACGATCGTCGCTGCTCGTCTCACCCGCTCCTATCGTCGATATTTTCCAAAGCGGAGCGCCCAGGTTATCAGCGTCGAAGGCGTAGGCTGAACCGTGCTCGGTGACAACAAACACGACGTTGTGGACTGCGCCTGACACGGTCAAACCTGAAACGTACAACGGCTCGGCGTCCACCAACCCGTCCGTCGCCAGAAATCCAATCTTGCCGAAATTCGTAGAGTTCACGTTTGTGAGTGTCAACGTGGTTTCGTTTAGATTTTGGCCTGTGCGTCCGACATCGTTGTGAAACGTAAGCACGCTTGCATTCCCGGCCGCAGCTACAGGCGCATTAACTGTAAGCGTGACCGGGCTGCTCGTCGCACTACCTAGGTTATTGCTCACCTGAACCTTGATTTGCGCGCCAGTGTCCTGCACCGTGGGCGACGAAATTACATAGGTGTTCGAATTGGTTCCTACATCCGCTCCGTTGTTGAACCACTGATATGTGAACGGCGGCGTGCCGGATGCAGTCACAGAAAACGTCGCCGACTGTCCGGCGGTCACCGTCACACTTACGGGCGCCACTGAAATCCCCGCGGCAGCCGGACTGCTGCCTCCGCCGCCAGAAGAAGTTGACATAGAACCGCAGGCAGCGAGGCCAATCGCTAGAACCACGAGCAATATTGATGACAGAAAGCTAGCTCTCGATTTCAGTGCAGACTCCTGAAAATCACTAACTTTCACCCACACGAACTTTCATCGGCAGATATTCGGCTAACCATTAGCGCCCAAGTAACTCGTATTCATTCTAGCCCTTCGGGAGGGTGCTTGCACCTGCCAACCTGTACAGATTCGGTACAGCGTAAAAATGCTAAGATTCTGGAGAATCTCGCCCCGAGATATCGATCGCTCGGTTTCGGCTGTAGATGGTCCTCCGGAGTGCCAAAAGCGCACATCCGGCCCCAAGATTCTTCGCTGGGGTGACGCGCAAAAAGATGAATTTGCAGAACCTACGGAAGCTGAATCACGGCTGGCGATAACCCTTCGGGTGACGTTGTCGCCAGACCCACGCCGATTGAACGATCGCGCGCAAATCAGACACAACCGGCTTCCACCCCAGAACAGTTTGAATCCTGGAAGAGTTGGCGACCAATCTCGCCGGATCACCCGCACGGGGCGCTTCAATTCGTGCACGTATCTCGCGTTTGGTCACTTGGCGCGCGCATTCGATCACTTCAAGCACGGAATGACCACGGCCAGTCCCGACGTTGAGCGATTCGGACCGGCCTCCGCGCCGAAGATGATCGAGCGCCAGAATGTGCGCGTCAGCAAGATCTGAAACGTGAATGTAGTCGCGAATCGGAGTGCCGTCCGGGGTCGGATAATCGTTGCCGAAGACTACGATTTCAGGCTTTTCTCCCACTGCGGCCGCGAGAATGTTTGGAATCAAATGCGTCTCGGGTTCGTGATCTTCTCCATAACGCTCGTTCGCTCCCGCGGCGTTGAAATAGCGCAAGGCGGCAAAGCGTAGTCCGTAGGCGCGATCGTAGCTTTCCAAAAGCCGTTCCATACAGAACTTGGACCAGCCGTAAGGATTTTTAGGCCATTGAGGACTCTGTTCTGAAATAGGAATTTCCTTAGGCTCGCCGTACGTAGCGCATGTGGAAGAAAAGACCACGATCCGAACCCCTGCGCGGATCAGAGAGCCCATCAGAGCGGTCCCCTGAGCTACGTTGTTTTCGAAATACTTCGCCGGATCAGCAACCGACTCACCGACCGACGCCAGCGCGGCGAAATGAATACACGCCTCGAGTTGATGTTCCCTCGCAATGCGTTCCAGCAGAGCCGAATCTCCCACTTTTCCTTGGTAAAAATGCACGCCGGGATCGACCGCTTCTCGATGGCCGTAAACCAGATCGTCGAGCACGACCACGTCTTCTTTATTTGCGCGCAGCCTCTCTACCGTGACGCTGCCGATGTAGCCCGCACCACCTGTAACCAGGATCGTCATCCCTGTCCTTTCACAACTTTGTTGGCGGAAGCTCTAGCTATTTCGGCTGCGGCGCCACGTGAAGATAGTGTTCACTCCATAATTCCACACGGAGCTAGTGGCCATTCCGAGGATCCCAGCCAGATACCACGCGACGTGAGAATCAAGGAGGAACTTCGCAAGACTGACGTTCATCAATGCTCCTAGAGAACAAGCCAAATAAAAAGTGAGCAGTCCGGTGACCACCCGCCATCCGCGCAGGCGACGGTCGCGAAAGGTTACGACATTATTCAGCAGGAAATTGAACGTCATCGCCACAAACGTGGCAGCGGCTTGCGAAACCGTGAAATCCACACGACCGCGGTAGTAGAGCAACGCCAGCACGCCAAGATGAACCAGCAGTCCGAGAGTACCTACCAGGACGTAAATAACAAATCGAGTTGGAACCCACTTACCGATGACTTTGTCGACGAGCAAGTACAAATATTCCAATTCCACGTTGAGATCGAGTTTGCTTTCGCCAAGCTGGCGATTGCGAAAGTGATAGGGAACTTCGCCGATCCGAGGCTGGCTAGGACTAGATGACAACAAATCCACCAGAATTTTGAAACCGGTTCCAGTCAGGCGGGGAACAACTCGCTGGAAATATGCGCGATCGACCAGAAAGAATCCGCTCATGGCGTCGGAGACGTCACATCGGCATACGAGCTTACTAATTCGAGTGCCGAAGTCGCTTAGCCATACGCGCTCGGGAGCAAACTCTCCCATGCTGCCGCCGGCAATCTTCCGGCTTCCGACCACCACGTCCAAGCCCTCGGATTTTATCCGTCCCAGCATCTCGGGCAAAATGCTCTCATCGTGCTGCATATCCGCATCCATCACGGCGATGTAGGGCGCCGGAGTCGCGAGGATTCCCTCAATACAAGCCGACGAGAGGCCTTTTCGTCCGATTCGTTCCAGCACGCGGATGCGCCGGTTCGTCAAAGCCAGCGTCCGGATGAACTCCGCGGTCTTGTCCGGGGAATTGTCATCTACAAAAACGATTTCCCACTCAATTCCGCAAAGAGCTTGTTCCACAGCCGCGACCACGAGCGGAATATTTTCCACTTCGTTGTAGGTAGGTATAACGATGGCAAGCTCAAGCGCAGGGCGAACAACATATGTGTCCGCTAAAATTCTCTGTTCGGTCAAGGCGGTGTAATCAGTTGACAGGCGTGCGCGATCCATGTGAACTCAGCCTCGGGATTTTTGCTGCGTTACCGCTTTAAGACAACAAGCCCGATTGATAGCAAAGATCTTAGCCTTTGCGAGCATGCCCCAGCCACGAAACTGACGGTCACCGAAGTAACTGCACCCTCGTTTAGCCGTAAGACGATAGACCCACTCAGACTTCCTTTCGCTGCTACGAGTAAGTCTTACCAAGAACCGCGGCTGGCAATGCCGAACTTGACTCCGCGTGGCAAAGAGTTGCCGCTGCTGCAGTATACTACTGCGATGTCTGGGCTTAAATATTCCAAACGCGATTGTTCCCATTGCTCGCGGATATCCGATTGCCAACTTGCAGTGTGGGAAAGGCCAACGGATTCTATGCGGTGACGGAGGGTAAATTTGGCCGAGGGAAGAGGAGCACGTGGGCCCAGCCCTTATTTTATTAAGGATTCCCTTTGTTCCTCTTCCCTCAAGGCCGCATGTTTTCGCAAATCGGGATTTGCATCAATCGGGAGAATCCTGTACTTGGCATCAGGGCTTAGCTGTAGGCCATCAGTCCAGATAAACTGTGTTCAGAATCCTCGGTGCTTCTCGATTTTTCAGACTTGCCCAGCCGCTCTTCGGTTGTTATCAACGCGAACCGAGGATAGAATTTTGGTTCGAGTGTAGATTCCGGAGGTGCAGGGAGTTATGTCGATAGTCTGGAGAAGAAGCGCGCCGATTTTGGCCGTCTTCCCGCTTCTTTTTGTCGCAAGCGCGCAGAATGGCAAGGAATCCTTCAACGCTTACACTCAGCGCATAAACAACCAGCGCACCGGAGTTAATCTTATCGAAACTGAGCTGAGCCAATCGACCGTGAAGGCTCGCTTCGGAAAATTGTGGACTCTCTATTCCGATGCAAAGGTCATGGCGCAGCCGCTCTACCTATCCAATTTTGTCAGCGGCAAATGTCCCCAAGGTTGCAACACCGTGATATTCGCTTCAATGAACAACACGGTTTACGCCTACATGGCTGATCGGCCGCCCACCAGCTCGAGCGACACGCTAATCTGGTCGAAATCTTTGGGGCCTGCCCGCCCGGGTGCACATGACTTTGACGAGGCGGCTCTCGACGATCCAACCTGGGGCATTCTGTCGACTCCCGCGATCGACCTGGCGAATAACATAATTTACGCGGTCGCCTGGAATAGCGATCAGATGTACCGTGTGTACGCTCTGGATCTGCGCACCGGCGAAATTGCGAAGGGTCCTACGGTTATCGAAGGTTCGGTAGGGGATAGTGCATTTACCCAACACGGTAAGAACTGGAAACAGCTTCGCAAGCAGCGCGCGGGTTTATTGTTGGACCGCGGCTCGCTCTATGTCGGGTTCGGAGGAGATAACCCCTCGGGCATAGCCGGCTGGCTTTTCGTTTACGACGCGACGACCTTGCAGCTTCGCACTGTCTGGAGTCCCGAGCCTGGCGGCAAGAGCGCCGGCATTTGGATGTCGGGCAATGGAGCGGTAGCGGACGGAACCGGAGCGATTTATCTGCAAACGGCAAACGGTGACTACGATCCTAAGCGAAATCAATACGGCGACAGCCTGCTGAAACTAAAGTTCGAAGGAAACGAGTTGAAGGTTGAGGACGCCTTCGCGCCTTGCAATCAGTCCTACCTCAATCATGAAGATTTGGACGTCGGCTCAACCGCGCCTCTTTTATTGCCGGGCAACTTGCTTTTGAGTGGAGGAAAGTACGGCAACCTGTACTTAATGGACCGCGATCATCTAGCCGGATATGTTTCGGGCGGGTGGCACAAAGAGAATTGCAGTGAATCGAGCGGTGTTCTCCAGACTATCGCGGTAAATCGCGGACACATTCACGGTTCACCGCTTTACTGGAATGGCCCCGGCGGCCGCCAATGGGTGTACGTTATGGCTGAAGCGAAGAATTTGGAGGCTTTTCCTTTTGTTGATGGAAGATTGAAGATCGGAATCGACGACATCAAGATGAGCGCGTGGAAACCCCCGCGGCAGGCGCCGCCGATTTGTCATAAGCCGGCCCGGAACTGGATGCCGGGAGGGATTCTTGCGCTCTCGAGTGACGGAGACCGACCCGGCACTGGCATCGTTTGGGCCTTGGTGCCAGCGAACGGCGATTCAAATACTTTTCGCGGCGTGAAGGGTATGTTGCTGGCGCTGAATGCCGAAGATGTCTCGCAAGAGCTGTGGCGCAGTCAAGGGACTGATGCGGAGACGGACACTCGTGACAGCTTTGGCCTGCTCGCGCGTTTTGTTCCGCCGATGGTGGCCAACGGAAAGGTCTTCATCGCAAATGCCGGCGATCACGAAGAGCTCAAGAGGTATTGCAATACGCGGCCAACTCAATTTCCACAGAATTACGGGGTAGTGGTATACGGCCTAAAAAATTAGCATTCCACATCTTTCTGCAATTGCGACGGGCGATGTTGGTACTCTTATATGACTCGCATTTCTCAGGAGTCCATATCCGGGAAGAATTTTCGTCTTCATCGCCAGTGAAAAACTTTCCCGTTGTTAAACCTCAAGCCGTTCGAGATTTTTTCTTTCTTTCGATTCTGACCTGCGCCGCGGTGCTGGTGCAGGGCTACCATGTCGGAATTGAAGACATGGCGGTCTACATGCCCGCCATCAAAAAAATCATCAACCCGGAACTGTATCCCTACGATTCAAACTTTTTCTTTTTGTATACCAGATGGACTTTGTATCACCGCACCGTTGCGGGTCTGGTGCGCGCCAGCCACCTTCCGATTGAGTGGACGCTGTTTGCTTTGCATATCTTGAGCGTATTCTTGATCCTTCTCGCATGCTTTCAACTGATTCGGAGATGTTTTCACGAGCGTGCTTCCCAGTGGTGCGGCGTGGCATTTGTCGCTGCCCTGTTGACCATGCCGGTGGCGGGTACGGCTCTCTTTGTCGCCGATCAGCATTTGCATCCGCGAAACTTCGCAACTGCGTTTCTGTTGTTCGGAGCGGTGGCCGCCCTCGAACGGCGGCCTATCGCGCTGGTTTGGATCGTGATTACAGCGCTGTGCCACCCGACGATGGCCATGTACGGAACTTTTCACATTGTGATCCTGGCTTGCGGTAGTTTTTCGGCTCAACCGACCGCCGCATTTGTCGCAATCCCGTTCGGCACGCCTCCCAATCCCATCTGGCGAAAAGCTATGGCGGACCGTGGCTATCCGTATCCTTTCTCTTGGGCTTGGTACGAATGGCTGGGGGCTCTGGCGCCGATTGCTTTTCTGGAGTATTTTGCGCGAATTGGGCGGCGCGAAGGTATGGCGCTGTTCGAACGCGTCTGTCATCGCCTGGCGATTTCGACCTCACTCGGTATCGTCGGGGCTGTGTTCGTATCTGAATATCTTCAGACACAGACGCAAACATGGGTACGGTTCGAACCTATGCGCATCCTGCAGTTCCCCTACGTCGTGTTTCTGCTTTTCAGCGGCGGAATGCTTGGCAAGTATTTGTTGCGCGACCGCGCCCTACGCTGGGCTGCGCTTTTTATCCCCCTGGCGCTCGCAATGTTCTACTTTCAGCGACTGGAGTTCCCGTCGAGCTATCACATCGAATGGCCCGGTCGCCCGCCGCGTAACTCGTGGGTGCAAGCTTTCGTGTGGGCGCGCGAGAACACGCCGCACTCGGCATTTTTTGCGCTCGATCCCCGATACATGCATATCCCCGGGGAGGATTACTATGGCTTCCGCGCGTTTGCCGAGCGCAGCGCTCTGGCTGACAATGAAAAAGACACGTCGACCGTCGCCGTGTTCCCTGACCTTGCCTGGCAATGGAATCTGGAAGTAACGGATCGGGAGAATTGGACGCAGTTCACGCTCGCGGATTTCGAACATCTGAAGAAAAAATACGGTGTGACCTGGGTGATCGTAGCCCGGCCTGGAGTCTCCGACCTTTCGTGTCCGTACTCCAACACCCAAGTAATGGTCTGCCAAATTCCTTAATCGCTTTGGCGTTCCCTTTCCGCCTGCTTCTTGACTGCCCAATGCAGTCCAATACCGCCGAGAATGTAAGAACTTGTCGCCACCTGCCCGTATCCGGATTCGTTTAGCAACGCGGAAAAATCTCGAATGGTAAGAAAACTTCGCAATGAATCGGGAATATAAGTGTAGACACGCGCGCGGCCATGAAGCAGCAAGCCCCAAACGGCGCCCTGCGCGTACAAATACGCGAGATAAATCTCGCGCAACACGGCATTTGACGGCAGGAAGAAATCAAGGCTGACTATCAATCCTCCCGTCCTCGTAACACGTTGGATTTCACGCACCGCTGCCTTCAGGTCGGGAAAATTCCGCAACCCGTAGCCGATGAAAACGCAATCGAACGAGTTGCAGGCAAAGGGCAACGACGACGCGTCACCGCAGACTGCATTCTTAACGCCGCGAACGTGTGCCAGACGCAGCATGGCCTCGGTGATGTCCGCTGCAATTGCCGTCGCACGCGGCAGGCGTTCGATCACGAGCTGTGAGAAGTCTCCGGTGCCGCAAGCCAAGTCCAGCACGACCGCATTTTCGGGCAGAGCCGCTTTTGCAACGCCTAGCCGTTTCCAGCGACGGTCCATGCCCAATGAAAAAACGCGACTGATGAAATCATAGGTCGGCGCGATTGTGCCGAACATCTGCCGCATGAGGTGCGAGTTTTGGCGTTCGGCAGGTGTTTTCATTCGCAGCTACGAGATGACGCTGAATTCTACCCCACCAGCCCGAGAGTTTTTCAAGGATTCGGGGTCAACCACAGCATCAGGAGCTTATCGAAGATTAACTACAATACAAAAGTGGCGCGCCCGGAGGGGTTCGAACCCCCGACCTTGTGCTCCGGAGGCACACGCTCTATCCATCTGAGCTACGGGCGCATTTCGGGAAATGTATGATTTTGGCAATTGATTTTACTCTGCTTCCTGCCTGGTAGCAAAAGCAATCAAGTCGCAGCGCGACGCTCATTCGCCTTCCTGGGGCACGCCGCTCTCGATTGCCGCATCGCCGGACAGTTTCAGGGCTAGGTCCCAAGTCGCGTTCTAGCGGGAACCGATCATCACGCGCCGCGGGCGAGGTTTTTCACTTGCTTCGCCAGCTTCTCGATCTGCTCCGCCTTTTGAATCATCGGCAGCGATAGTGTGTTGGCCGCGTCCGTTTTCTCAACTTCGCCTTTCAATTCGCCAGCTAGCGTGTAGATTTTCTCCACATTCTCTGCTATCTGCAGTTGATTCTGTTTCAGTATCTCTCTGGCCTTCTTCGAATTCGGCTTGATATCCTCGTCGCTCGGCGTGGTCTGTTCAAGTCTGGGCGCCCCCGGGCTTTGAGCTGGTTCAGGGCGAGCCGGAAGAGGGGCCTGAACTTCTGAAAAACCGGTACTGCAAAACAGTCCTAGCGGCATCCCCAGTGCGATCGGGATTACGGTCGTCAAAAAAGTGCGTTTGTTCGGGTCCATCTCCAGTCACCTCCTGCGGAAGAACATCTGCAACAATTGCGCCAACCAGTCAGCTATGCTCGCAACGGAAGCTCCGCGCGCCCCGGTGCGTGAATGGTATAATTCCGCTCCCCTTATCTTATGACTGATTCGCTCAGACGGTGGATGGAATTTGCGGGCTTGCGCGCCGTGCGCGTCCTGGCCATTATTTTCATCGCATTTTTAATCGCGCGCATCCTAAAAGCTTTCACCGACCGCCTGATTCAATCCGCGAAATCTCAGTCGCGCGCGGCCCAAATGCGCGAACAGCAAACCCGTACGATGGCCGCGTTGCTCTACAGCGTTGGCATAGGAATCGTCGTCGGCGTTGCAATCCTGACGGCGCTGCCTGAATTCGGGTTCAATGTAAGCCCAATCGAAGCAGCGGCTGCCGTAGCCAGCCTTGCGTTTGGATTTGGCGCACAGCATCTGGTCAAGGACCTCATTAATGGCTTCTTCATCGTTTTTGAAGATCAGTTTGTCATCGGCGACTTGATTCAGACGAACGGAGAAACGGGACGCGTGGAACATGTGACTCTGCGCCGCACCGTGCTTCGAAACGCGGCCGGCGCCATAATTACCATTCCGAATGGCCTTGTCGGTCAGGTGGCTAACCTCAGTCGGGATTGGTCGCAGGTTTTTGTGGATATCAGCGTGCCCTCTGAAGAAGCGGTAGGACGCGCCCTCGCTGCTTTGGAAAAAATCGCCGGCGATTTCCGCAACGATGCCGACTGGTCGCCCGCCCTGGTGGACGGCCCACGCGTCCTCGGCGTCGAATCTCTTTCGCTGGACGGTACCGTCATCCGGCTGCAAGTGCGCACCGTGCTGAACCGCAAAGAAGATGTGGCGCGCGAGCTCCGCCGCCGAATCAAGCTTGGCTTCGAGCAATCTCGCATCCAGCTCTGCCAAATGTACAATGTTTCCGTTCGCGAAGTTCCGCCACTGAATTCTTGATTTTTTCTCAACAGGAGGCACCAATGGGAGAGGTTACGCATGATCAAGTGAATCTAATGCTTCGGTTGTACGACATCCGCCGCGAGCCTCGCCTTCGTGAAGCGCGGCAGTGGTTCATGGATAAATTCCGTCCCTCTACGTTGGAAGAGGTGATGAAGCTATATCCGCCAGCCAGCCAGGAAAACGCCTATCTCCGGATGGTAATCAGCTACTGGGACATGGTTGCCGGGATCGTCAACCGCGGATTAGTCGACGAAGAATTATTCTTCGAGAATTCCGGGGAACAGTGGATCGTTTGGGAACGCATGAAGCCGGTGATTGGCGAATGGCGGGCGTTATTCAAGAATCCGCACATGCTCGGAAACCTGGAAGAACAATGCAAGCGCTTCGAGGCGTGGCGCGAAAAGCGTGCCCCCGGAACGAACCAGGCCATGCGCGACATGTTCGCCCAAATGGAAAAGGCCGCAGCGGCAGCCGCAAAGAAATAATTCAGTACCAGGGGGCGCGGTTCGCACGTCTCCTTGGCACTGTGTAGAACCCGTGGATTCCGGCAATTTTCCTAGGTTATATTGGCGAAATTGTGGTAGCTTTTCCGAGATCCCCCCGATCAGTTTTTTCGATGTGGTCGTACGAACCCGGGAGCATTAGCTTACTTTGCCGCCCGACCCAAGGCATCCGGAGAGGAATATCCTAATGAATGTCCGTCATCGAGTCGTTTCTGCGGTCGCGCTCGCAACCTGCCTGGCGCTGGTCATCCCTCCGGACGTCGCCGCTCAGGCGGCGCAAAGCGCCGGCAAAATCACCGCGGTAGTGCCGGTTGTGAACGTCGTTCGTGGGCCGCAGCAGGTGCCCGCATCAACTTCTCAGAAAGTGTTTTGGGGCGACGTTATCAACACCGGACATCTAGCTCGCGCTCGCGTCGCTTTGGACGACGGCTCGATTCTCAACGTCGGCTCGGATACCAACCTGGCGGTCACGAAGCACGATGCGGCGCAGCAGCAGACCGACCTGGATTTGAATTACGGCCGTGTCCGCGCCAAGGCTGCCAAGCTCGCGAAGCCGGATTCCCACTTCCAAATCCGAACTCCCGTCGGCGTTGCCGGCGTCGTCGGCACTGAATTAGCTGTAGTATTTGACAACAACGGACTTATGCAGGTCACCTGCATCGAAGGCGCTTGCAAGGTTTGCGACTTGCAGGGGCACTGCGTGCTGATGAAGGGCGGCCAACAGTCCAGCGTTCGTAGCAACGAACAGCCGTCCCAGCCCGTTCAAGCCACGCCCATGAATATGACCGAAGCTGTGAATACGACTGCCACAACCGGAGCCGGCGCTGCGGGTGGCGGAGTTGGTGTTGCCACCGGTGTAGCCGTCGGTGTCGGTGCCGCCGTGGCGACCACGGTCGCGGTCGTGGTGGTGCGAGTCGTGACCAAAACCCAAACTTGCAGCACACCGACGAGCACGGGTGTTCACGCCAATTGCACGAAGATCGATGGAGTCGGGAAAATGAACGGCCAGCGACTGCCCTAGGCAATCCGCGCGCTGTTTTGGCGCCGCAGAACTCAAGCACCTCATTTTTGATACTTCCTCTTCTCGTTTCGCCATCGGTAGGTGCGGTTATCCGCTCGGTCATTCTTTCTCGAAGGGATGCGGCGGCAGCAAGAACTGAAGTCCGAAGTAGCCGACGAAATATGGTTGAGTGGTTCCTGCCGGTGTCACACTGCGTCCCGCCATTATGAGCAGGATTACCGGCGGATGGATCTTGTAGCGAAGACCTCCTTCAAGGGTTTCCTCGTCAGCGGATGGATGGAATGTTCCAGTTGAGTAAAACTCGGCGTCCAATTCCAAGTTCTTGCTAAATTCATGGCCTACCACAACGCCAGCGAGCCACCCGTCAGGACCCTTGTGGACAAGGTTGTATCCAACCTCCCAATTCAGATCGATCGGGCCGAGTTTCTTAGAAAATTCGAGAGGCAAAATCACGCTTGCACCTCGGGGCGTGATTCCCCGTGCGACGGAATCATTCGGATTGTTGACGGAAACTTGCGGAAAAAGTGACATCGCGAATCCGGAATCCTTGTTGTCGTAAAATCGCCACTTGAATCCCAATTGATCCTGCCCAAGTCCGAATTTCACAGGTGAAGGATCGGCCACGCGGAGCCATGCACTTTCGTAGGTCAACTGGATGCGGTCGCCGAGGCCAAAGTTGATATCCACATCCGGTGTGTGCGAAATGGATGAATTGGGAAAAAGAAACGGCATGTAGCCTAGATTAATTTCCCATTGCAGGTTGCCAGGTGTGCCGGGATCGTTGGTGTAATACGGGGGCCCGCCTTGAGCAAAAACTGACGGGCAAAGAAATATAAGGAGCCAAATTAGCCGGGAAGGGATGCTGGAGGCGCGGGCGAGAATCGAACTCGCGTATGAAGGTTTTGCAGACCTCTCCCTTACCACTTGGGTACCGCGCCTTAGATTCAAAGTATAACGAAA
>Ga0209330_1000494_pt1 | contig 16324 bp, 11 predicted proteins | sample JacPinW_OM2H0_O3_FD_187969 | JGI IMG/M metagenome (GOLD analysis project Ga0209330, IMG submission 187969) | Forest soil microbial communities from Algoma, Ontario, Canada - Jack Pine, Ontario site 1_JW_OM2H0_O3 (SPAdes) (version 2) | ecosystem: Environmental > Terrestrial > Soil > Boreal...
TGGATGACGTCGCGAGCGGTGACGTTGACGCGATCGGCCTGTTCGATGATGTGACCCAAGGCGAACCGCAGGGTGCGGTCGCGCTGCACGAAGAGCTTCAAGGCGTGAGCGTGGTGGTAAATGGTGGCGCGGGATTTCAAACCGTATTTCCTCATGATGATTTCGGGCCTGGTCCACTGGAGAAAGGCTTCCTGGATTAGGGAGCATGCGGGATGTTTGCAGACTTCGCAGAGGCGTCGGTGGCGGGCGAGGTCTTGTTCCTGAGCTTCGAGGAATTCGGTTGCGCATTGGGTGATGGCGGCTTTCTGAGCGCGGGTAAGCTTGTTCATGTGTCATCCTTTTGAATTCGTTGGGGGCTCAATAGTGCCCCGACTCACGCTAACAGATTTGAGTGCAGAAAAATATTCGTAGAAATACGGACAGAACTAACCGTAAGAAAAGATGGGGACTGCGTATTTGTGCCGCGTGCAGTTGTTTGACGGCCGCGCCGCGAAAAGACAAAGAGAGATCCTTCGCTGCGCTCCCTTCGCAGAACCACTCAGGGCAGGCAGGATGACGGACGAAATTCGCATCAATCGCGGTAAAGAACGTGCTCAGCTAGCTTAGGCTGCGTATGATTGGGCGGTGACAGAGATGGATTCCGGCATTGCCAATTCGGAGTACAAGCGACTGCTCAGAAAGTTTTCGCCGAAAGTGATTCATAGCGAAGAGGAAAACGATGCCTACACGCGAGCTTTGTACGAGCTGGACCAGCGGAGTGCGAAGCTGACCCGCGCGGAGAAGGAACTGGCTGAGCTGCTGACGTTGTTGATTGCAGATTTTGAGTCAAAGCGCTACGAGCTTCCGCGAGCCAAGCCGCTAGAGGTAGTGCGATTCTTAATGGACCAGCACAAGCTCAAGCAAAAGGATTTGGTGGATGTATTCGGGACGCGCAGCATTGTTTCGGAGGCGTTGAGCGGCAAACGAAAATTGAACAAGGAACACATCGAGCGGCTCAGCCAGCGCTTTCATGTTTCGCCGGATGTGTTTTTCTAACCACGGTAGCGCGAGCAAACGCGATAGTCGTTCGCAGATGAGGGCGGGTCTGAGATCCGCCCCTACGGGGAATCCAGCGCGGCTGAGACCGTGCCGAGAAGGGGCACAGCAAGCAGGGCCCCTGCCGATGATTCAGCGCGCGGAGCCTAGCGTTTCTGGCCGACTAGGCCAGCGATGGTGTCCATTAGGTCGAACTTGGTTAGCACTTCTAGTTTGGCGCCGGGCATTTCTACGAAGACGGCGGGGCTATCGTGGCTGAGGATGTGGGTTACGCGTTCGATGGGGGCGGTCGCGGGGACTTGCGGTAGCGGGGCGCCCATTACTTCGCGGATGACCAGCTTGCGCAGATCTTTTCCTTGCAGGGCGAGATTGAGGATTTGGTCTTCGAAGACTGTGCCGATGGATTTTCCTTCTTCGAAGATGGGGAGCTGCGAAATATCCTGCTGCTGCATGGTTTGCAGCGCGTGGAAGACGGTCTGGTAGGGGCCGGCGACGATCATGTCGCGGGTTTTGCCGGCCTGGCGTTTGACGCGGATGACGTCGGCGGCGGAGAGCGCGACTTCGGCGTCCACGTAGCCGTGTTCGCGCATCCAGCCGTCGTTAAAAACTTTGGACATGTAACGCGAGCCGGAATCGGGCATGAAGGCTACGATCATGTCGCCGCGTTTTCCGTTGCGCGCGATTTTTAGCGCGGCGGAGATGCAGCCACCGCCGGAGCCTCCGGTGAAGATAGCTTCTTGTTTGGCGAGGCGGCGGGCCCAGACGAAACACTCTTCGTCGCTGACCTGGTGGATGTCGTCGAGAATTTTCAGGTTCATAGTGCCGGGGAAAAAATCTTCGCCGATGCCTTCGACGACGTAGGTTAAGGCTTTGCCGGTCTTGCCGGTTTTTACTTTTTCGTAGTAGAGCGAGCCGATAGGGTCCACGCCGATGATTTTTACGTTTGGATTTTGTTCTTTCAGGTAGCGGCCGACGCCGGAAATGGTGCCGCCGGTGCCTACGCCGCAGACGAAGTGGGTGATTTTTCCTTCCGTGTCTTTCCAGATTTCGGGGCCCGTGGTGCGGTAGTGCGCTTCGGGGTTCATGGGATTTTCGTATTGATTGGGATAGAAGGAATTGGGAATTTCGCGGGCGAGTTTGGCGGCTACGGAATAGTAGCTGCGCGGGTCTTCGGGTTCGACGGCGGTGGGGCAGACGATTACTTCTGCGCCGAATGCTTTCAGTAGGTCAATTTTTTCGCGCGATTGCTTGTCGGTGATGGTGAAGACTACTTTGTAGCCGCGTACGCAGGCTACGAGCGCGAGGCCCATGCCGGTGTTGCCGGAGGTGCCTTCGATGATGGTGCCGCCGGGTTTTAGTTTGCCGGTGCGCTCGGCTTCGTCAATCATGGCTAGGCCGATGCGATCTTTCACCGAGCCGCCGGGATTCATGTAGTCAGCCTTGACCCAGACTTCCGCGGGCAAATCTTTCGCCAGGCGATTGAGGCGGATGATCGGCGTGTTGCCGATGGCTTCGAGGATGTTGTTGCACTTCATGTGCGCGGATCAACTCCTGCTTTCAGTGGCGGACTAAACCAGCTTAGAGATTTTTGGAAACTGTGGCAAGCGGGAAGGGTGGGGCGTTTCCGTATTTGTGATTGACTTGGCGTTGCGAGGCGGCTGGCCGTAGTGTGCGCGGTGCTCGTGCTATGCTTTTCTGGTGGAATCAGGCGCGCCGGCTGCGGAATATCTTTTTTACGATGGACATTGCGGGTTGTGTCATCGCGCGGTGAAGTTTGTATTGAAGCATGACGGTGGCGGGCGGGCGTTTCGGTTTGCGCCGCTGCAGGGTGAGACGTTTTTGGCGCGGGTGGAGGCGCGGCGGCGGGCTGGGTTGCCGGATAGCGTGGTGGTTTTGACGCGGGATGGGGAATTGCTACTGCGGTCTGGGGCGTTCTTGCATATTTTTCGGAGGTTGGGCGGCGGGTGGCGGATGTTGGCGACGGTTTTGAGCTTAGTGCCGCGCGGGTTGCTTGATGTGGTGTACGACTTCATCGCGCGGATTCGTTACCGGGTGTTTGGGCGGCGCGACGATTTGTGTCCGATTGTGCCGGCGGAGTTGCGGGCGCGATTTGATCCGTAGAGCGATGGAAAGTGGAAAAGCGAAAATAGAAAATGGAAAAGCGCGAGCGATGAAATTGATCGGGGCGAAATTCGACCGGGAGAATATTAATGGTGCGAACAAATATTTCTAGTGGGACGCCTTGGGAACCGGTGATTGGGTATTCGCGGGCGGTGCGTGTGGGCGGGAACGTGTGGGTATCGGGCACGACGGCGACGGACGCGCAGGGGAAGATTGTCGGCGTGGGGGATGCTTACGCGCAGGCGGTGCAGACGCTGAAGAATATTGAGCGGGCGTTGCAGAAGGCGGGGGCGGCGTTGGGGGATGTGGTTCGGACGCGGATGTACATTATCAGTGCGGCGGATTCGGAGAAGGTGGGGCGGGCGCATGGGGAGGTCTTCGGGAAGATTTTGCCGGCGACTTCGATGATTCAGGTGAGCGCGTTTATTTCGCCGGAGATGCTGGTGGAGATTGAGGCCGAGGCGGTGGTGGAAAATGGATAGCTGCACGCGCGGGCTGCGCCTCGCGAGCTGGCGGGGCGGTTGTAACACAATATTCACAATGCCAAGGGCGGCGATTCGCTAGAATCGCGAGCCATGGCCAGGGATACTTTACAGATTGTGATTTCAGCGGGGAGCCGCGAGGGGCAGAAGATTTTAACGCTCAAGGGCTCGTTGAATATTCAGACGATTTTTGATTTTCAGAAGGCGACGCGCGAGGAAACCGCGGGGAAACTGATTGTGGATTTCAGCGGCGTGCCGTATGTGGATTCGGCAGGGTTGGGGGCGCTCGTGGGCGCTTACGTGGCGGCGCAGCGGACGCAGCGGAAATTGGCTGTGGCGGGAATGAATACGCAAGTGAAGGCGTTGATTGATATGACGCATGTGGGGACGCTCATTAAGTCTTATGCAACCGTGCGGGAAGCGGAAGAGGCGCTGGGGTAGGTTGGAAAATTGGAATTGGAAAAGTGAAAATAGGAAAGCAGGCGGCGCGTGCGTTCTTCTTCTGAGCTTCGTTACCTTCCTTGATTTATCTGCATTGAAAATTTGTTGAATGGATGTTGGCTACGCCTTTGCTGGGGCGGCTGCTGCTGCTTGTTCGGCGTCGAGCTTTGGTTGGATCCAGCGGAAGACGGCGCGGACGATCAGGACGTTCAGGAAAATTGAGATCAGGGATGCGGCCAGGGTGGCTGAAAATATTTCTTCGCCCACCAGACCGGATTTTCTGGCGACTTCTACCAGGATGAAGGATAGCTCGCCGATTTGGGTTAGGCCGGCGGCTACGGCGATGGACGTCCAGATGGAGTAACGGAACAGCTTCATCACAGCGAGCCACACCACAAATTTTCCGAAGACGATCAGCAGGAGCATCACGCCGAGCAGGGGAAGATTGTGCAGGACCACCGAGGGAACTACGAGTGTGCCCAGCGATACGAAGAAGAGTGCGACGAAGGCATCGCGCAGAGGGATGAGCGAATTGTGCGCTTGATGCAAATCTTCCGCGCCGCTGATGGAAAGGCCGGCGAGAAACGCGCCGAGCGCGACGGAAAAGCCGGCGGCTTGCGCGGTGGCGGCGGAGACGAGGCAGATGGCGATGGCGACTAGCAGAAAAAGTTCGGGATCTTTGGTGCGGGCTACGAGGCGGAAGAGGCGCGGGACTAAGGTCATCGCGAGAATTGCGAGGGGGATTAGAAGGAGCGTGGCTTTGCCGAGCGTCCAGGCGGCTTTGGCGAGGCGGCCTTCGGCGGGGCCGCTGAAGATGGGGATGATGATGGTCATGAAGACGACGGCGACGTCTTCGACGAGGGTGATGCCGATCATCACGCGGCCGTAGGTGGTGCCCATGGCGTTGCGGTCGGCGAGCAGGCGCGCGAGGACCATGGTGCTGGCGACGGAAATGGTGGCGCCGACAACGAAGCCTTGGATCATGGTCCATCCGACGAGCCAGGCGGCGCCGAGCGCGAAGGCCATCGAGAGAACAATGCCTAGCGTGCCGCCGCCGAGGGCGATCCATTTCACGCGCATCAGGTCGGGGATGGAAAATTCGACGCCGATGGAAAACATCAGCAGGACGACGCCGACTTCGGCGAAAACTTCGAAGGCGTGCAGGTCGGAAATTTGCACGCCGGGAGTGAAAGGGCTGATTACGATGCCGCCCAGGACGAAGCCGAGGATTAGGGGGAGTTTCAGGCGCCAGGCTACGAGGCCGCCTAGGACTGCGGCGAGGAAGATGTAGGTTAGATCGCGGAAGAGAACTGGACTGGCTTCCATGGGGGCCTCGTTGTATGGCTCGGCGGGAACAATTTACTTTGCGGTGTGGTGCGTGGCAACGAGAAAAGCTGGCGCGGAGGCAACATCGGCGACGTTCTCGCGGAAAAAAGGGGCGGCTCTGAGACCCGCCCCTACAAATTCAAGACCAACAACGACGGTTTAGCGCGTTGACGGCGTGGCAAGCTGGGGCGTAGCAAGCAGCGCCCCTACCTAGACGGGTCGCGCTTCGCGTGCGGCGGCAAATTGGGAACATTGCGCGAGGTCGGCGCCGGCGAGCTTGCTTACTATGCGATAGAATGGTCGGGCGATGGAACGATTCTACCGCGCGACTATGAAGATTACCGGCGACACTGTGTTTGGTCGCCTCGCGTTTACATTTTTGATTTTGTGCGCGATTGGGTTTGGCGCGGCGGTGGGATTGCTGTTTGTGTACTCGAGCGATTTGCCGGAAATTCATGCGTTGCAGGATTACCGGCCGAATGTGGTGACCGAGTTGTATGCGGATGACGGGCAATCGATCGGGACGTTCGCGCTGCAGCGGCGGATTCTGCTTACTTATCCCCAGATACCGAAAGTTTTGAAGGACGCCATCCTTACCACGGAAGACCAGCACTTCGAAGAGCACTGGGGCGTGGATATTCCGCGCGTATTGCAGGCCGCGTGGCATGACATCGCGAAACATCGGCTGGCGGAGGGCGCCAGCACTTTAACCATGCAGCTGGCCGGCGGATTGTTCCTGAATCGTTCGGATCGCAGCGCGCGGCGCAAGATCGAGGAAACGATTTTGGCGATCCAGATCGAGCGGCATTACACCAAAGAGCAGATTTTCACGATGTACTGCAATCAGATTTATCTGGGCTCGGGGAATTACGGGTTTGAGGCGGCCTCGGAATATTACTTCAGCAAGCCGGTGGGGCAATTGACGCTGGCGGAGGCCGCCACGCTCGCAGCGATAATTCGCGGGCCGATTTACGCGCCGATCAATCATCCGGATCGCGCGCTGTTGCGGCGCAATCTGGTGCTGGGGTTGATGGCGCACGACCGTAAAATCAGCCAAGCGCAAGCTGACGCCGCGGTCAAGGAGCCGCTGGGGCTGCACGTGGAATCGTTGCGCAATGATCTGGCGCCGTATTTCGTGGAAGAAGTGCGCCAGTACCTGGAGCACACCTACGGCACTGCGGCCGTTCACGAGCAAGGATTGCGCGTGTACACGTCGTTGAATGTGGCGATGCAAAAAGCCGCGGACCAGGCGGTGCGCGACGGATTGCATTCCTACGATCGACGGCACGGCTGGCGCGGGAAGTTGCCCAACATTCTGGAGCAGAATCTGGGACCGCTGGAAAAATATCAGGATGAGGATTGGAAAAACACGCCGCGCAAGGGCGACTACGTGAACGGTTTGGTGACGGCCGTGGAACCGACGTTCGCGACGCTGAAGATTGGAACGTACCACGCAATGCTGACGCCCGCAGATTTCGCCTGGACGGGGATTAAGTCGCCGAAGCAACTGCTGACGGTGGGCGATCTGGTTTGCGTATCGGTGAAAGAGGTTTCCGGACTCACGGTGCGCGCGCAGCTCGAGCAAGTGCCCGCCGCGCAGGCCGCTTTGCTCGCGATTGACAACGCCACCGGTGAAATCAAAGCGATGGTGGGCGGCTACGATTTCGAGGCATCGAAATTTGATCGCGCGACGCAGGCATCGCGGCAGACGGGCAGCTCGTTCAAAGTGTACGTGTATGCGGATGCGCTGCAGATGGGCATGAATCCGTTCGACACGGTGGTGGACGAGCCGGTGACGTTTCGCAGCGGCGGGCAAAATTATTCGCCGAAGAATTACGACGAGAAATTCGAAGGGCGGATCACGCTGCGGCGCGCGCTGGCGGATTCGCGCAACGTGCCAGCGGTGCGTTTGCTGGATCATGTGGGCGTGCAGAACGTGATCGAGCTGGCGCGCAAATTCGGGATTACCAGCCCGCTGCCGCCGTATCTGCCGCTGGCGCTTGGCGCTGCGGATTTGACGCTGATGGAGCACACTTCCGCGTTCACCGTGTTCCCTGATGATGGCATTCACATCGAGCCGCACTACATCCGGCGCGTGACTTCTTATGATGGAGCGGTGCTGGAGGAGCCTCGTCCGAAAGTGAATGATGTGATTCCGCCGGACGTAGCGCGGACGATGGTGGCGATGCTCGAAGAGGTGGTGCAGTTTGGCACCGGCGTGCGCGCGAAGGAATTGGGGAGGCCTTCGGCGGGGAAGACTGGCACGACGAACGATTTTACGGATGCCTGGTACATCGGATTTACGCCGCAGATCACCGCGGGCGTTTGGGTGGGGAACGACGACAAGCGGATTTCGCTGGGGAAGAAGGAGACAGGGGCGCGCGCGGCTTTGCCGATATGGCTGGAGTTCATGCAGCAGGGGACGCAGGGCACGGCGGTGGAAAATTTTCCGAACGTGGTGCCGCTGGAGAAACTAGCACCTGGCAGGGAAGTGCATGTTGACGTGCCGGACACGGCGCCTCCGGCGGATGCCGCGGAGCAGGGGTTGACGGAAACGGCAGCGCCGCGCTCGGCGCCTGCGCAACCGAAGCCGGCGGCGAAACCGGCTGCGCCTGCTGCGACGCCGTCATCTACACAGTTGAAGCCGCCTGCTGGTCCTAGTCTGCACTAAGGAATTCATCGCAACCGCGTTCGTTGACTTGCCCTTCCGCTCAACCTAATATGTGCGGCACATGGAGCCTACCGATTCACTGATTGGGAAAACTTTCTCGCATTACCGCGTCGTGGAACGGCTGGGCGGCGGCGGAATGGGCGTGGTGTATAAGGCTGAGGATACGAACCTGGGACGGTTCGTGGCGCTGAAGTTCTTGCCGGATGAATTTGCGGCAGATCCTCAGGCCTTGGAACGATTTCGGCGGGAGGCGCGGGCGGCTTCGGCTTTGAATCATCCGAACATCTGCACGATACACGAGATTGGCGAAGAGAACGGGCACACGTTCCTCGCGATGGAATGCCTCGACGGCAAAACGCTGAAACATTCCATTTCCGGGCGGCCGCTGGATTTGGAATTGCTGCTAGATCTGAGCATCGAGATTGCGGACGCGCTGGATGCCGCGCACAGCAAGGGGATCGTGCACCGCGACATCAAGCCCGCGAACATTTTTGTGACGGAGCGCGGTCACGCGAAAATTCTGGACTTCGGGTTGGCCAAGCAGATTCGCCCTGCCGCAGTGCACGCGATGACGCAGGACGCAACGCAGGCGGCGCACATGACTGCAGGCGTACGTCCGGAAGATCTCACGAGTCCGGGCGTTGCGGTGGGCACGGTTGCGTACATGTCGCCGGAGCAAGTGCGGGGCAAAGAGCTCGACGCGCGTACGGATCTTTTTTCGTTTGGCGTGGTGCTGTATGAAATGGCCACTGGCGCGGTGCCGTTTCGCGGCGAAACTTCCGGAGTGATCACCGAAGCGATATTGAATCGCGCGCCGGTGGCTCCGGTGCGATTAAATCCGGAGCTGCCCGCGAAGCTGGAAGACATCATCAACAAGGCGCTGGAAAAAGATCGCGACCTGCGCTATCAGGCGGCTTCGGATATACGCACGGACTTGAAGCGGCTGCGACGCGATACGGATTCCGGCCGCATCTCTTCCGCCGGTGGACGCGCGGCTCAGGATTCGGCGCCGCAGACTGCGAGCAGCTCGTCGGCGGCAGTCGTGGTGCCAGCCGCAGCGGATAGCGCGAGCAAGAACTATGCAATCGTAGCCGTTTTCGCTGTATTGCTGCTCGCTGCAGTTGGACTTGCCGCGTATCACTTCTGGGGCGGTTCACGCGCGCCGAGCGGTCCCGCGAAAATTGCGCAAATCAGCCAGTGGGATAAGCCGATTGATTTCGCGCGGCTTTCTCCGGATGGGCATACGGTGGCATTCAGTTCGCCGGTAAACGGCGTTGATCAGGTATTCGTGATGCTGGCGTCGGGCGGCCAGCCGTTGCAATTAACCACTGACAACGGCGCCAAGATCGTTGACAGCTTCTCACCGGATGGCGCCGAGATCTACTACGGCAAATCTGAAGAGCAGTCCGAAGAGTGGTCCGTGGCGACGCTGGGCGGAAAACCGAGCCGAGTGGTTTCTGGCACCCATTTGTCTCCTTCGCCCGATGGCGCGTTTCTTTTCTACACAGGCGATGATGCTCGAGCGGTATTGCGCGCGGGAAAATCCGGGCTGGATGAGGAAAAAATATTTACTTTTGGCGCGGCCACGCTTCCGGTCACCCGCATCTTGCCCTACGCGGACGGCAATCACTTGCTAGTGCTCACGGCAGACCCGGTATCCTCACGGGAGGGCTTTCGCGCGCATGAATTTGATATTGCCAAAAAGACGGAAACCGATTTGGATGAGGTTCCGGGCATCGCGGCGGGAGTGGTGTGGGCCGAGCAGGGCAGTTCGATCCTTTTCAGCCGGACGTTAAACGGCCTCACCAACATTTGGAAGTACACGCTAGCGGACAAAAAGCTGGAACAGGTCACGATGGGAACCGGGCCGGACACCTGGCCGATGCCGGATCCCGGAGGAAAAGGCCTGTACTTCGTGAACGGCAAGTCTTCCGGATTTTTGACTACCTACAACACGCGCACCAAGCAAGTGACCGACATTGCTTCGGAAAACGCCACGCAGCCTGCGATTTCTCCCGACGGCAAGAAGCTGATTTACATCACCGTGCCGTCGCGCGACCACAATGAGGTGTGGGTGGCGGATATTGATGGCAGCAATAAAACAAAAATTGCCAGCGGAGAATCGCTGGCTACCGGCATGTGGTCGGCGGACAGCTCGCGGTTCGGTTTCATCTCGGAAAAAGCCGACGCGCCGGACAAACCTTATTTCGTCGGCGTTGATGGAAGCGGTCAGCAGACGCTGACCTGGTCCGGCGGCACCGTGCAGAATGTGTTGATGAGCCCCGACCAGAAAACCGTATATCTGAATAGTATAGAAAAGAGCGCAAACCGGATTAGGATTTCGCGAGAAAGCGCGGAGGGTTCGACTCCGGAGACGGTCAGCGACGCTTGCGGGTTTGCATTTGAAGTGGCTCCTGGCGGGAAGTATCTGTTGACTCTGCGGGGTGGTGCAGGCAACGTGGGAATTTACCAGCTGTCGCTGGCCGATTTGAAGTGTGCGGTTCTGGTGCCGGGAGCTGTGACGTTCGGGATTGTGAATGGCAAGGATGGCAAATCGTTTTCGTATGCGATTCCGTCGCAGCAGGATGTGACGATTTACCGGCAGGGTTGGGTCGATGGAAAACTTGTCGGCAAGCCGCAGGTGGCGCTGAAGCTGCCGTTTGCGTTTCCGCTTGTTAGCGGCGGGAATGCTTATGATTTTTCGAGTGACCTTTCCACTGTTGTGTATGCGCGTGCTGGCGGGCATGCGGATATTTATCTTCTGAGCCAGAAATAATTCTGGATCGCAACGGCAACTAGCCGGCGAGACGCCGTCGCTACCCGACCCGGTCGCGCGCACTCCCTTGAAACTCACTGGTTACCGGAACGGATCCCAGCCTTGGGACTTCAGTGGAGTCTCGCGTCCGTTGCTGGCTACCAGGATTAGTTCACGCTTGCGCGTGATTTCGCCGATCGCGGTTAGGGCTGCGGCGCCTGGAGCGCCGTTGAGTTTTTTTGCTTGGCGGGACGAGACTGTGAAGAGGAGTTCGTAGTCTTCGCCGCCATGTAACGCCAGCTGCAGAGGATCGAGCTTCGGTTTGCCGAGGTATCGCGCGGCTGCTGGCGGGATCGTGACGCTGGGGATTTTGCTGGCGTAGATTTTCGCTCCGACTTGGCTGGCGGCGCAGAGGCGGCCGAGATCGGTGGAAAGACCGTCGGAGAGATCCATTGCGGATGCGGCGGTGCGGTGTTGGGCGAGCCAGGAGCCGAGTGCGATCTGGATCTTGGGATACAGGTGCGGCTGGACGAGAGCGCGTACTTGGTGGTTGCGGGCGTGGCCGCGCAGGACTAGCTCGAGGCCTAGTTGGGCGCGCCCGAGTTTGCCGCTGACATAGATGATGTCGCCGGGGCGGGCACCGGAGCGGGTTAGCGCGTGGCCGGGAGCGATTTCGCCCAGCACCGTGATGCTGATAAACACGGTGCGACTCTGCGTCGTATCGCCGCCGATGATCGTGATGCCAAGTTCACGGGAGGCGCGGGCCATCCCTTTCAGAAATGCGTTGAGCCAACTTTCCGAGGGATCTTCAAGGGCTAAAGCCCCTGAGTCTGGTGCGGAGGTTTTGTCGTGGCTGAAGCCACGACCCACAAAACTCCGACCTGCAAGGGCGCCGGCGGCTCCTGCTGGCAAGGCGAGAGTGAGAAGGAAAAAGCGTGGCGTGGCGCCCATGGCGGCGAGGTCGCTCGTCGCGCGGGCCAGAGCTTTGTAGCCGACTGAATCGGGTGGGTGGGTCTTCAGCCGGAAATGGACATTTTCCAGAAATGTATCGCAGCTGAGCACCCATTCCGTGCGGCTGCCGAGCGAAATGACTGCGGCATCGTCGCCGATTCCCAACTTGAGACGCGACGACGCGGCCCGTTGCGGCAATAGCGCGCGGGTGATTTTTTCGACGAGTTGGCGTTCCTGTACCATCCTGAACTTTCGTACAGTTGTAACGCAGTTCAAGAATAAGGTAAGGTTTCTAGTCGGGAAACCCTAATCATAAATTAAAGGGAACGCCGATAAGTCCTTTGCGTGGATGGGGAAGCTGTGGAAAACGTAAGTTTGAGGTTGACCACGATGGATGCGCTGACTACAATTCACCGGGTTTTGTATCGCACTTGCCGGATTGGACTTAGTCACGAGCCGTCGTGCCGCGATTGGGGAATCGCGGATTCCGATCAACCGATTCAAACTAAGAGCAGGAAAAATTAACATTATGAAGGGTAAGTACTACACGTTCTTTATTGCTTCGAGCGCGTCCGGGGGGATGCGGCGCGTTCGTGTGCCGTTCTACGTGCTGCACGCGCTGGCGATTCTGGCGGCGGTCGGCGGCGTGACGGTGCTGGCAGGGATGGGTTCGTATTCGCGCATGTTGTGGAAGGCGACCAATTACAATTCGTTGCGGCGCGAGCAAGACACCCTGAAGCAACAATATAAGGTGCTGCAGACTGAAGTGAAGGATACCAACCAGCGGCTGGATTCGCTGCAATCGCTGGCTAGCGAAGTGGCGATTGCTTACGGGATCACGCGGTTCCGGCAGACCCCTTTTGCGTTTGGAGATGATGCGGTTGCTGGGGCGTCTGACGTGGAGTACCAGGAATCGCTGGACGAATTCAGCTATCTGCAGCGGAATGCGTCGGCGGTGACGATGTCCGATGGCGGGATGCGGCTGCTGCCTGCTTCGCAGTTGAGCAGCTTGGGGATCGTGCCGACGCTTTGGCCGGTGGTGGGCGAGATTACCGGGCATTTTGGCGAGCGGCTGGACCCGTTCAGTGGTGAGGGCGCGTTCCATGCGGGGATGGACATCGCTTCGCATTATGGCGATTCGGTGCACGCGACGGCGGATGGGATTGTCGCGGTGGTGGACCAGCGCGCGGGATACGGCAAGCTGGTAGTGATTGACCACGGATTTGGGGTTTCCACTTGGTACGGGCATCTTTCGGCGTTCAGCACGCATGTGGGGACGCATGTGAAGCGCGGAGATATTATTGGATTGGAAGGCCAGAGCGGACGCTCGACCGGGCCGCATCTGCATTACGAAGTGAGAATCTACAATACGCCTGTGAATCCCTGGCGTTACCTCAGTACTGCTGCTACTTCGGGCGCTGCTGCCGATTAGTTCTTCTGGTTTGAAATTGCGGGACTGCTTCTTTTTCCTTCGCCTTCTTCGCTCAGGTATAACTCTGCTTTATTGAGAACTGTGCGGATATGCTGCGGGTGGTGGTGCGTGCGTCGTGGCTGGGGGATGGCTTGCGGCGGGCTTCGGCGGCGGGGCTGCGGCCAGCATTTCGGGGGTGATCTCGAGCGTGATGCGGACAACTTTATTCTGGTGGTTGATGGTGGCGTGGTTGATCAGCGCTTCGAGGAATGCATATTGTTCGTGGGTCATCTGGCGGCGGGTGCGCGGATCGGAGAGCGCCATGGAGCCGGCCATTTTCCCGGTTTCGAGCAGGAAGGCGAGTTGCACGGCGTTTTTCAGGGAGTCACATTCGGCGTCGAGCGTAACTTTCAGATTGTCGCGGTCAGGCTGGCCGGCGAGCGTGATGGCTTGGACACTGCGGGCGATCTGTTCGAGCTGCGGTGAGTTGTGGAGAGGGGCGTAGATGCTTTGTGGCAGCCGATCGGCGCGGGCTACGGCGAACATGGGCGCTCCGGCTACGCGTTGAATGCGCGATTGCATGGCCGGGCCGCGCGATGCAGAGGAAGATGCATGGGGGCTGACGCGCGCGAGCAGTTCCGTCGAGTTGCGACCGCTGGCGAGGGCGATGCGCGTCGGCGAAAGAAATGTAAGAGAGACTGGCGGATTTCCGGGGACTTCGTAGGCTGGCTGCGGTCCGCCTGCGATTTCTTTTCCCGTGCGCAGTGCGTAGGCTTTGATTTTTGGTTGGTCGAAGCGGCCATCGGCGATATCTAGAACGCGATCTTCGCCGAGTACGTTATCGGGCGTGCCGACGCCGGCAGGCCAGACGGCGATCGCGGCGTGATCGAGGTCGCGCGTGTAATCGAAACCTGTGTCGCGGACGAAGTTGGCGTAGTCGCGATCAGCTTGCGGGCCGGGGGATGCGAGGCCTAGCGCGGCAGCGAGCGGAGAATTCTGTAACGTGCGCAGATTTCCAGCGTCTATATAAACGATGACCGGCGCATCGGCCGGTAGCTGGCTAAGAATATCGGGCGGCGGGCCTGCGGCGGGAACTCCCGGCAGGGTTGAAACGATTGGCGGCAGCGGACGAGCTTGCCAGAAATAGTAGGCGACGGCTGCGGCGGCGAGGCAAAGCAGCACTGCGGCGATTGCGATCCATGCGCGTTTGGCGGAAGAGGATGGCACGTTGAGATGGGCGTTAAATGGATGTTCGGCGCTACCGACTTAGTGTAATGTTTTTGTTCCCGGCTGCGTAAAATATTCAGCGCGGCTGGAGTGTCCCCTCCCGCCGATCGAGCGGTATAATTCTCCTAGCGGGTGAAAGTGGCGCGACTGGCTTTGCGGGCGGCATGAGATGAAGCTTTTTCGCGCAGCGAGGTTGGCAACATGAAATCCACGTGGAAGAAAGCGCTCGGTATCTGCGTCCTGGGATTGCTGTGCGGATTTATGGCGCGCGCGCAGGACCCCGCGAAGCCTGCCGCGGCGCCGGCATCCACAACGCAAGCAGGTGGCGCAACGCAAGCTGCCGCTGCAATGCCGACGGGCGAGCAGGTGCTCGATCGCTACGTGCAAGCCATCGGCGGGCGCGCGGCTTGGATGAAGCTGAATTCGCGCGTCTCCAAAGGCACCATCGAAATTCCGGCGATGGACAATCTGACAGGAACGTTAGAAATTCACGAAAAAGCGCCGAATTTAATGCTGGCGGTGATCAAACTGGGCGGTGGCGCTTTCGAGCAGGGCTTCGACGGTTCGACGGCGTGGTCCGAAAATCCGCGCGATGGTTTGCGCGTTCTGACTGGCGGGGAACTCGACGACGCGCGGCGCGAAGCAGATTTTTATCATCCTCTCGATCTGCGCAAGATTTACAGTAAGCTCACCGTCACCGGAATCGAGAGAGTGAACGAGCATGATACCTACGTGCTGGTAGCCGAGCGGGAAAAAGGCGCGCCGGATAAAATGTATTTCGACGTGCAAAGCGGATTGCTGGTGCGCAGCGTGAATCAACGCTACACGCCTGACGGTTTGACTGAATTTCAGGCGGATGTGGAAGACTACACAGCGCTCGATGGTGTGAAACTGCCATTCACGGTGAGGCAGGCTGGCGGCGGTTCGGCGTTTGTGATTCACTTCACAGATGTGCAGCACAACGTGCAGCTGGCTGACGCGCAGTTTGCGAAGCCTGCCGCGGAACCTCCTGCCGATGCACCTGCGCCGCCGGCAGAGAGGCAGCCAGAGTAAGGAAACTCGATTCGACGAAAAATGGGATTAGCTGTATAATTGAGCACTGATGGTACTGGGAATGGCGAGGTAAGTGGCGATCTGGCAATGGTTTTGCCGGCGGCAGAAAGTTGCTTGCAATTTGAATGCCTGAGTGATACATTTGCTCGGTTTGCCAGTGCTGGCGTAGCTCAGTTGGTAGAGCATCTGATTTGTAATCAGAGGGTCGGGGGTTCAACTCCCTCCGCCAGCTGAGATTGCGGTACCGGGAATATTTTGGCAAGGGTTGCGGACGAAACTCCTCGCGACAAAAGCGCTAGGGCTGGTGTCTTTAGACACGAGCCCTTTCTGCATTGCGGAGTGCCCCGTACAACGTTGCTGTTCAATCAGGTTGCGTGAGAGATGCGGGATGCAGTTGTGTCCCGGAGGATTTCACGGAACGCGGCTTTGGCGTTTCGAAAGTTTTTGCGGGACGGGTGGGTGAGTGGCTAAAACCAGCAGACTGTAAATCTGCCGCTCCTTGCGGGCTACGAAGGTTCGAATCCTTCCCCGTCCACCAGTAACCCGCGTTACGATACTTAAGCGAATGGTTGGACAGTCTGACGGAAGTTTGCATTGAGTTTATTTTGAGGGAATTAGAGATTCAGAAGCGCGGCAGCCCCAGCGGCAATTCTGAAGGCAGCGCGCAGGGAAGTGGGGCGACCGGTACGAGCCTGGGTAGCTCAGTTGGTAGAGCGCGTCCTTGGTAAGGACGAGGTCACCGGTTCAATCCCGGTCCCAGGCTCCAGATCGCAGTCAGCAGCGCGCCGTGGGGGAATCAGAATCACGGCCAGCATGGCGCTAGCGAAAAGTTTGCAGGGCATGAGCGGGGG
>Ga0209330_1000495_pt1 | contig 16297 bp, 16 predicted proteins | sample JacPinW_OM2H0_O3_FD_187969 | JGI IMG/M metagenome (GOLD analysis project Ga0209330, IMG submission 187969) | Forest soil microbial communities from Algoma, Ontario, Canada - Jack Pine, Ontario site 1_JW_OM2H0_O3 (SPAdes) (version 2) | ecosystem: Environmental > Terrestrial > Soil > Boreal...
AGGTTGCTGGGCACATCCCCGTCCTCTTTCGCCGCCGTCAGCTTTCGCAGCGAGATGACCTCCAACCAGGCGCTGGTTGCGATTACCAGCAATTCCAGGGCATCGGCATCTAGCTTGCCGCTGTCGCCGCCGTCGGCGTAGACCAGGGCCGCCACCTTATCTTTGAGCGCCAGCGGCAATACAAGCACCTGTTCATTGGCCGGACTGCCAAATTGCTCGACGAACGGTGCGCCCATCTCCGCCACGTTTCCCGGCGTCGCCACTCGGTTTTGATATGTGTAGGCCACCGGCCCAGCGCTTAGATCAAGAGGAAAGTCCTTCACGACCTCGTCGTCCCCGAAGCCGCGGGATTGCCATCCGGATGCTGCTCCGGCTTTTACCACGAATAGTGCGATGCGAGAGCAGTGCTCACTGCCTGCATCCAACAAACCTCGCAAAATTTCTTTCTGTGTCGAACCTGAGTGGATCTTGGCGACGGAGTTGACTAAGGGTTTAGACTGTGCTGCGTCCGCAGTCGGCACAGCGCTGGCCTGACGTGGTAGGGCGTCCAGAACTTGCCGCACGATTTGCGCCTGCAGCAGTGGCATCTCCGCTTGAAGGGCCTCTGCCACAGCGCTCGCGATGGTCTGTTCAATCTCGAGGTGCTGCGCTTCGTCCTGTTTCTGGTTCCGATCCGCCATGCTGGAAAACCGTTTTTCCTTGTAGAATCATGCCTGGGCCTGGGCATCAGAGCGAAAACCACGGCTCTAAGTGCTGATTATACGGCACTTGTGGGTCTATCCCAGAGTACTTCGGGACGTGTTCGACCGCGTATGTTTTCCATCCTCGACTTTATCTCAAATCCTGTTCCGAGCAAAACCGGAAAGCGGTTGGGCAAATACACAGCTTACCAAGTAGAATAACAGTTCGCCCATCAGTGTGGCGGTTTGCCGCCGCAAAATACTGCATCGCCGAGAGAATGGAAACCATCCAAAACAAACTAGAAGGGCCTGTTACCGACGAGCTAACGTTGGTGCGGGCGGCCAAGCAAGGCGACGACTCTGCCTTTGAAGAATTGGTTCGCAGGTATGACCGCAATGTTTTTCGGATCGCGCAACACATCACGCAAAATCGCGAGGACGCGGAAGATGTGGTGCAAGAAGCGTTTCTGAAGGCGTACGGAAATCTGCAGAAATTTCAGGAGCAGTCGAAGTTTTACACCTGGCTGGTGCGCATCGCCGTCAACGAAGCGTTGATGAAGTTGCGCCGCAAGAAGCCCGAGCGTACGGTTTCGCTGGATGAGGACATAAAAACAGAAGATGATTCTCTTCCGCGCGAGATTGCAGATTGGAGCCCCAACCCCGAACAGCAGTATACCCAGGCGGAGTTGAGGGAAATTTTAAGTAAGACGATCCAAGGCCTTCCCCCAGGTTTTCGGACCGTGTTTGTGCTGAGAGATGTGGAAGGACTTTCCACCGAGGAAACGGCGGCGGCGTTGGAGTTGAGCGTGCCGGCGGTGAAGTCGAGATTGCTGCGGGCGCGCTTGCAGCTTCGCGAACGGTTGGGACGTTACTTTCAGAAACGCGAGAGTGGAGATGGCAACCAGTGAAATGCTCTGAATTTTTGCACGAGCTGACCAACTATTTGGACGGCGTCATCGACGAACATACCAAGGTGGAGTTGGAAAACCATCTCTCCTGGTGCCATAACTGCTACGTGGTCTGCGACACCACCAAAAAAACCATCGAGATCTATCGCGACTCACAGTTGTACGAGCTGCCCGAAGACCTTCGTACCCGTCTCCGGTCCGCTATTATGACCAAGTGCCAGCAGCACAGGAAGCGTGGTCCGGAAAGCGTATGAATTTCCGCCTAGAAGTTCCAAGTTGGCGGCGACCCTGCACCCCTCGGTTCCATCGTCTATAATGGACGTCACGTACCGGGGTGTAGCATGGGACCTTCTCGCGGCACAACTCTTCTCTCCTCCCTGTTTCTGTTGGCGTGGTCTGTGGCTTTTTGCCAGTCGAGCGATCCGGCGCAGCCCCCGATTTCTCCGTCGGCCTCCTCGACTGAACAGCCGCGCGATCAAGGGGCGCAGCCGGCTGCGGGGCTTGTTCCTTCCAATGCGCCGCATATAGGCAGGCAGACTCGTCTCGAGATTATCCGCGACTTTGAGACTCAACTTGTCTACGCACGAACTGCCTTTCCGATGGGAACCAAGGGTCTGCACCTGCGCCAGGGAGTGGTCACTCCCAACGGTATGGAATTGCAGCAGGCGCTGAACCTGTGGGGACCTGCGGTGAAACCGGGCGATCCTGCGCATATCTCCTTTGTTCAGATTAAGAATGACCACATCCATTTCGAGATCAATGGCGGACCGGTGCTGAGGAAGAAGTGGTATCAGCATGTGCAGATCTCCGGCGCCAATGGACCGGTGGCGCAGACGGATACGCCAGCGCAGATGAATTCGCACGGCTCCTACGTAGACCTTTATTTCGACAAATATGTTCCCGAAATGACGGCCGGGCAGGTGCGTGAACTGTTATATCCGGTGCTCGATTTTAAGGCCCGAAACAAGGAGCAAGCCTACCTCGACACCGTCCCGCCCAAGGTGAAGGAGGCGATTCAGGGGCATCGCGTGCTCGTCGGGATGAATCAGGAAATGGTGCTCCACGCCAAAGGCAAGCCTCCCAAGAAAGTTCGCGAGCGGAGCGGGGAAACCCAATACGAGGAATGGATTTATGGCGAGTCCCCGGCGGACGTCGATTTTGTTCGCTTTATAGGGGACGAAGTGGTTCGCGTTGAGACCATGAAAGTGGACGGCCAAAAAATCGTTCGCACTGAGCGCGAAGTCATTCTGGAAAAGCCGGACCAGGATAAAGATCAAGAGGCGAAAAAAGAGCAGCCAGAGCGTCCCGCCAATGCTCCCAGTCTGAAGCGTCCGGGCGAAGATTCCGAAGACGCGCCTCGGCCGGAAAACGGGCCTTCTTCGCGCCCTGTCGCTCCGCTGCCCCCCGACTTGCCGCCGCCTGCAAGCGGCCCGGGCGATATTATTTCATCGCGCTAAGGCTAAGTGACAGTCGAATTCTCCGGCGTCGAACTTATTTCATAGCGACTGCGGCACCCGTGTCTGCGAATGAGAAGGCTAGTGACACATTGGGATATTCCCGCCCGTCCACTTCCACGTAAGGATAGACAAAATAATTCAGGGGCTTACCATCCTGCGGAGGACTCAGGCGCAGGTCGCGGCCTAAGCTGAACTGCACGCGATTCACGTCATGGGAACCGAAAAAGTAGTTGCGCTTTTCCGGATGCTTCCAGGCCTCGGAGATGTCCACGGGAATCCAGCCCCCGCCCTCGACGTAGAAATCTGACCAGCAGTGGTAACCAGCGATTTCAGCGGAGTGATGGTCGGGGGGAAGTGGAAATCCGATTTCGAAGCGCGCTGGGATGCCTTGGGAGCGGGCCATCGCAATGAACAGAGAGTGGAAGTCCGTGCAGTTGCCCTTCTTTGCGTCGCAGGCGTAAAGAACGTCGCCGCGGCCCCAACCAGAACCCGTTTTGTCGTAACTCAGCGTGGTGAAGACGTAGTCGTAGATGGCGCGAGCTTTGTCGAGGGATCCAGTCTTGCCCTGAGTAACCTTCGCCGCCAGATCGGCCGGCAATCCTGTCACAGGAACGAGAACGTCGGGCTGCAAGTCTTGCCGCTTTTCTTGCGGTGAGAGCGACGCACGGCTTACATGCGGCGCGTTTTGTCCCAGTGCCACACGCTCGCGGCGTACCACGTCATATTCGATATCAAAATGCAGTTCGGGTTGGGCGGAGGTGGTCTCGGTGTAGTAAATCTGATTGCCGTACTTCGATTCACTCGTCTTGTTTAATGGCAGATCACCCTGGGCTGAGATAATCCTCACTTCTTGATAGGAGTCAGACTGAGCCGCCGGGATCCACACCCGAACTTTTTCCCCGGCAGAAAGATTTTTTACCGTGAAGGAATAATGAAAGGTGAAGTGACGGGAATCCTGGGCGGCGAGGGAAACAACGACGAAGAACAGAGACGACAATACGCAGATCTTGCGCAGCATAACTGGCTTCCTCTTATGTTCTCAACGGAGAACCGAAAACTGGGACCTTGCTAGGAACAACACAGGTGCGTCCTAGAGGCAACGCCGTCAAGGGAAGTCACGCTTTGGAATGCGCATAACCAAAGAATGCCGGACAGGATTCGGCGATGCACCATTTTAGCAGGACAAATAAGATCGACAGCCCACCGGCAAACAATTTCGTTAGAATGCCTGCGTGGCTCCCGCTATCCAATGTCGCGACCTGCGGAAGACCTACGACGGTAAGCTCGAGGCCGTGCGCGGCCTGAACCTCGAGATTCAGAGCGGCGAATGCTTCGGTCTGCTTGGTCCAAACGGAGCAGGGAAAACTACCACCATTGAAATCCTTGAGGGCTTGCTGGAGCCAACGTCGGGAGACGTATCCATTCTTGGCCACTCCTGGCGCGAGAATGCGCGCGAAATGCGGGAATGGCTGGGAATTTCCCTGCAGGAGACCCGGCTTTCCGAAAAGCTTTCTGTGCGTGAAACCGTGGAACTGTTTGCCAGTTTTTATCGCGAGCCGCGTTCGTCCGATGAAGTGCTCGAACAATTGCAGCTTACGGAAAAAGCTGACGCGTGGGTGGGAAAGCTTTCGGGTGGGCAGAGGCAGCGTCTAGCGGTTGCGACGGCGTTAGTATGCAATCCAAAGATTCTTTTTCTTGACGAGCCCACCACGGGTCTCGATCCGCAGAGCCGCAGGCAACTTTGGGACATCATTCGAGAATTCCAACGTACGGGCGGCACGGTCTTGCTGACCACGCATTACATGGATGAGGCTGAGCGCCTGTGCGATCGGCTGGCCATCGTGGACCATGGTCAAATTATTGCCGAGGGTTCGCCCCCCAACTTGATCGAGCGGCTCGGTGGTCATCACGTAGTAGAGTTTGCCGTGGACGCAAAGACGAGTGGGAGCGCTGACGGCGCCCGGCTCGATGTTTGGCGTACCCTGCCCAGTGTTGAGTCCGTTCGAGAGGATGATGGCATGATCGCTCTCAGTGTGCAGGAGCCGCATCTGGCAATTCCAGCACTGCTGGAGGCGGTGGCGAAGCAGGGAAGCAAGCTGCAGCACCTCACCACACGTCAGGCCAGCCTGGAAGATGTTTTCGTTCGGCTGACCGGCCGGCATTTGCGCGAAGAATAACAGTGCAACAAAAATAAATCCATGCCTCTTACACAACAAATTCCGAGCACAACAGAACCGGCAGCCCTCCGTCGACCGGCCAAGCGAAACGGGCGCTGGTCCGGATACCTCCATCTCCTGGGGGCGCGCATGCTGGAGCTGAAGCGCGAACCTGAAGTCGTATTCTGGGTATTCGTGTTTCCATTATTACTGGCCGTAGGCCTCGGCATCGCATTCCGGAACAAGCCCGGCGACGCTTCATCCGTAGCGATTGCAAGAGGAGCCGAAGGCGTGCAAGCTCTTCTGCAACGTTCTCCGCAGCATGCGTCCTTCAAAACTGAGGTTCTGGATGACGAAATCGCCAGAAAAGGATTTCGGCTAGGGAAGTACGATTTGGTCGTCGAGGCGCAGAGGGCCGAGGGCGTTTATTATGTTTACGATCCTGCACGGCCAGAAAGCGCTCTAGCCAAGGCTCAGGTAGATAACGCCTTGCAGACGGCAATGGGGCGAAAGGATGTCGTCCCAACTAAGGCAATCACCTTTTCCGAGCCGGGCTCACGCTATATCGACTTCCTGATTCCAGGCCTGCTGGGAATGAATCTGATGAATTCCGGAATGTGGGGCATCGGATACGCGCTGGTCGATATGCGGCAACGCAAGCTGCTGAAGCGTTTCGTGGGCACGCCGATGCGCCGGGGAGATTTCTTGCTGGCGCTTATGTCCAGCCGTCTGGTGTTGATGGTAATCGAAATTGGATTATTGCTGACACTGGGCGTGTTGGTTTTCCATATGAAGGTATTGGGGTCGGTGTTCGCGATTTTGCTGGTCGGCGCCGTAGGAGCCTTGGCTTTTGGCGGAATCGGATTGCTGACAGCGAGCCGGGCGCAGAAAATCGAGAGCGTAAGCGGGCTCATGAACCTTGTGATGATGCCCATGTGGATTTTTTCGGGAGTGTTTTTCTCCTATGAGCGGTTTCCCGCTGTGATTCAGCCCCTGATCAAGGCGCTTCCGCTGACCGCTTTGAACGATGCTCTACGCGCCAGCATATTGGAAGGTACTCCGTTGAGAAGCCAGTGGCCACGGCTATTACTAATGGCTCTTTGGGGTGGGCTTTCCTTCGTGCTGGCTCTTAGATGGTTTCGTTGGACTTAGTTTATTTCCGTAACTTGGAGAGATCGACTTGAGCACATGAGTTTTGCTTTCCGAAGCTTGGGCCCCGCCCGCGACAGAGATACGAACGAGGCCGGCTGCGATGCTTGCGAAAGCATTCACTCTACTTATGACTTCGCTAACTTGGCGGCGGCCTTTCGGACCTTCGCCCAGCGTAGCTTTTGTGCATCGGCAATTCGTCGGCGGGCTTCCTTGCTCAAAGTACGGCCTGTCATTTTGAGTTTTTTTCCACCGGAATGGCCGAGGGCGTCGAGCGCTTTCCCTACCTGTCCTATCTCTTTTTCAAGACGGGAATATTCTTTCTGCAGGGAAGCAACAACTTTATTCATTATCATTAACACCCCCTTGTAACTAAGGCTAACACGGTTGCGCGCATCAAGAAACAAATTAGAGTTGCTGCCGAATCAGAAAGGCTAGCCGAGATAGACGGGGTTTACGCCTGAGATAGCTTGCTTAGGTTACTAGCCAGCGCCAACCGTCGACAAGAATCGCGGAGAGTGACGGGCTTTCACGGTTTGCTCGAAAGCGAAGGCAAGCCGGATCAGGGTTGGCTCACTCCAGGCGCGTCCGAAAAAAGAGATTCCGACGGGCAATGCGGAGACAAATCCGGCAGTCACATTGATGTTAGGATAGCCCGCGACAGCCGCGGCATTGGAACTTCCACCCGCCACGTGATCGCCATTGACCAGATCGGTGATCCAGGCAGGGCCACCGGTGGGCGCGACAATGGCGTCCAGGTGGTGTTTATCCATTGTGGTGTCAATCCCCTCTGTTCGCGCGAGCTGGTGGTTTTTTTCGAGCGCGTCCAGATACGCCTTCTCCGTCAGCGGACCCTTGGCTTCGGCCTTCAGAAATAAATCCTGCCCGAAATATGGCATCTCTTTCTGTCGATTGCGGTCGTTGAAGTCGATGATCTCCTTCAAAGTCCGCACCGGGGCATGCGGGCCGAGAGTTGCAAGATAGGCGTTCAGGTCTGCCTTAAGTTCATACATGAAAACAAGCAGTTCGCTCTCGTCAAATTTACCCAGGGTTTCAATATCAGCCGGATCGATAAGTGTGGCGCCCTGCCGCTTCATGGCATCCAGGGATTGCTCCATAAGAGCATCGACTGCATCATTAAAGCCGAAGTACTTCCGCGCGACCCCGATGCGCGCCCCTTTCAAGCCATCGGGATCACAGAAACGAGCGTAGTCCGTCAAAGACTTGCCCTGACTATTTTCCGTAGCTGAGTCGCGAGGATCGACGCCGGTGAGCGCGCCCAGCATGATTGCGGCGTCGCGCACCGTGCGGCACATGGGGCCAGCGCCATCCTGACTGTGAGAAATTGGAATGATGCCACCGCGGCTTACCAGGCCGACGGTTGGCTTGATGCCGGCAATCCCGTTCGACGACGAAGGGCAGACGATAGACCCGTCTGTCTCGGTGCCAATCGCTGCGGTGCACAGATTTGCCGAGACGCCCACGCCTGATCCGGAACTTGAGCCACAGGGGTTGCGATCAAGCGCATAGGGATTCTTGGTCAGACCGCCGCGGCCGCTCCATCCGCTGGTGGAATGACTGGAGCGAATATTGGCCCACTCGCTGAGATTGGTCTTGCCCAGAATCACCGCTCCGGCGGCGCGCAGTTTCTCTGCGACGAACGAATCTTTGGGTGGCTGGGAACCGATCAATGCGAGCGATCCGGCCGTCGTCATCATCCTGTCGGCAGTATCAATGTTGTCTTTGATCAGAACGGGAATTCCGTGTAGCGGTCCGCGGGGGCCTTGGGCTTTGCGTTCCTGATCGAGTTGGTCGGCAGTAGAGAAAGCGTCCGGGTTCAGTTCGAGAACACTATTGATCGCAGGACCGTGTTTGTCGATCTCGTCGATGCGTGCGGAATACTTCTCCACCAAGGAACGCGCCGTAAACTTGCCGGACTTCATTCCATCTTGAAGATCGGTGATGGTCATTTCATCGAGTTCGAAGGGCTTGATATCCGCAGGTCGGACGTCGGATGCAATCTCCCGTGCTGCGCCCAGCGCGGGATAGAGCGGAGTCAGCGTCGCCGCTGCGCCGCCTACTGCCGTGACTTTGAGGAAGGTACGGCGGCTAGCATCCGCTTTGGCGTGTCCTGGCTTTCTGTGCATGGTTCGACAGGTCCTTTAAGTTGGAGGAACAGTTGCAAACAACGAACATATTAATCCACGCGGGATGATGCGAACGCGTCTATCGCCAGGTCAGTATATCGACAGTCAATTTGCCCCTGTCGGGTCAGCGCGTTTGGCCCCTCTCCGCTGGAGAGCATTTGCAAAATTTTGTATTGATTTTCGCGTCGCCGTGTATAATAGAGTTCAGCTAAGTTTGACTCACAAGCAATTGAAGGTCGGTATCGCCAACCAGCGTCACCCCCTCACTAGCAGCGAATCTTCTCAGCACAATTCAAGAAACAAGAAAAGAATAGGACTATCAATGGCAGAACAAGGAACAGTGAAGTGGTTTAACGACGCCAAGGGCTATGGCTTTATCAGCCGTCAAAATGGCGAAGACGTCTTCGTGCATTTTTCCGCTATTCAGGCAGGCGGCTTCCGCAGCCTGCAAGAAGGCCAAACCGTGCAGTTCGACGTGACCAAAGGCCCCAAGGGCTGGCAGGCGGAGAACGTTCAGGCTGTCTAAGTGACACCGCTCTCGAAGCGATAACTGAAGTGCCTGGGATCCGGAAGGATTCTGGGCATTTTCGTTTTGAGGGAGGTTGTGTCAGCGAACCCTCAAGGCTGCGCGCGCGCCCGCCGCACCATTTCCACCAAAACCTTCCTGGCTTCGGTCGCATTCCGCACTTCCCGCGGGAAGGCAATGCGAACTCCGCGCATGCCCTCTGAAGTTTTCAGGCGCACATGAAAACCCAGCCGGTCCACTGAAGTCATCGCCGCCTCTTGCGATTCGATCCCGGCAGATGTCCGAGCTAGCAGGATGAGCGCATCTCTGTGGTCGGCATTCATGTGTTCGATGATCCCGGCCGCCACCTCAGCCAGCGGGTCGGGCTCCGACTGATCGTAATCGGACGCCTTTACCCAGCCCATCACCCCGAAGCCTCCAACGTAGTAAACGTCCACCACATCCATTCGGTAAAACGAAAAATCTTCGAAGTCCACCCAGTATTTGCTGTTGGTGTAACGTTCGAGGTAGAGTTTGCGGGCATCGGCTATTTCCGGCTGAGGTATGGTCACAACATTTCCCAGCAATGTGACCCGCGATGCTCCTAGTGGATCGCCATCTCCGTCGGTCTGCACGATCAACAGACTGGCGCGAGGATCGGCCTGCAGATTCTGGGTATGCATCGCCATGGTGCTGATGAGAAAGATGGGACGACCGAGCGGGTCCAGACCGTAGGGCATCACTGACCCAAAGGGAAAACCGGCTTGCTTGCGCGAAAGCGTCGAAAGGCTGCCAATGCGGGCTAAGTACGCCAACGTGCGCGCCTTCTCCGAGAACGAAGGCTCAGCAACCGGCGGCTGATTACTCGCCGCGGCAGTCCCGCCGTGGCTTCGGGAGGATGATGAAGACATGATTTTTCTCTTCAGGCAGTCTAAACGAAATAACGTCTGATGGTTGTTCGGGCAGATGGTTTCCCGAGACAAGTGCGAGGAGCACTTTCCCGCACATTTATTGCTTGTGGATGGGATGCTGGTCACCTGCCAAACTCGACCAAATCGGTAGGACATGTCGTCATAAGTTCCCCATTGCTGGCGGCTACAGCACTCTGCAGTTTCTCCACGAGCTGCCTTTGACCTGGGAAGAAGGCAGCTGGGCCCGCGGCGCAATGCCTCGTTAAGGGGGCAGAAAGAGTGAAAGGTGGATGCGCGCAAGCTGGCCGACTTATTACGCACTGGGATGCTGCGACCGGTCTACCACGGTGAAAACAGGGCACGGACCTTGCGCGAGCTGGGGCGCAGTTATTGCGCCATCAGCAAAGATTTGACGCGAGTGACTGAAGGCGCTGTATCGGGGCTGGGGAATTCCTTGTGCCGGCGCCCTGGTTTGTGCTGCGCGCTGTCGAGAGAAATGGTTCAGCAAGATTCCGCAAGCCGGCGTGCGCCGCCGCTCATGGCATGAGAGTAATCGCTGTTCTCAACAGTTAACTTCCGTCTCCCAGCCGACACGATCCCTTAATCTTCGGCTCTTTGCTGACCATGTTCGTGGTGGTCGGGACTGCGCAGGAAGCCGTGCGAGACGCCGCCCGCGTCGGTGTAACTTCCCGTAATCGCCCCGGCGGCGTTGATGCTTGTGGGGGCGGTGCCGGTAGAGCCATGAGGGTCGAAGGTGGTTAACTCACCGTCGCGATCCCTCACGAAACCATGCTGCCCGCTGTTGCCGATGTAGTTTCCCGTAATCACTCCCGCAGCGTTGATTTTTTGGGGAAAAGTGCCAACCGCACCCGGACCATTGAAGATGACGATCTCTCCGTCGCGGTCCCGCACGAAGCCATGCACCTTGAACAGGTCGCTTTTAAAGAAAGACCCAATGGTTTCCCCCGCAGGGTTGATCGACGACGGCATGGTGGCCAACGCTGCCGGCGGATCAAACGTGGTATAAGCCCCGTCCCGTGAGCGCAGGAACCCGTGCTGAAAAAACGGCCCTTCGTCGTAGTATCCAGTAATCTCTCCCCTTGGGCTGATGCCAGTGGCGAAGGTTCCATTCGAGCCCGGAGGATCGAAGCTTGTGATGGCGCCGTAGCGATCGCGCAGGAAGCCGTGCGAGACGCCGCTCGCGTCAGTGTAACTTCCCGTAATGGCTCCGGCAGCATTGATGCTTGCAGGTTCGGTCTCGACCGAGCCGACAGGATCGAATCTGGTCAAGACGCCGTCGTGCGAGCGCACGAAGCCGTGTCCCACCAAATTCCCTTCAAAGTAATATCCCGTGATCGTCTCATCCAGGTTGAGGCTTGCTCCGACAGTAGCGGTCGCCCCCGGAAAATCGAAGGTGGTGATTGTGCCGTAGCGAGAGCGCAAGAATCCGTGAAAAATATTGCCGTCAAAGTAATATCCCGTGATCGCACCCGATAGGTTAATGCTGTTAGGAATCGTTTCAATCGAGTCCGGAGGATCAAAGGTGGTTAAGGCAGACTTTTCGGCACTCGCGGACAGGCTCAGCCCCAGCGTACAGAGGACGAGAAGAGAGAGTGCGATCATTCCTTTCTGGCGAGTCATTGGGACAATTTGGGCACCGGAAAGTGGATGCGTGGTCATTGGTTCAGCTCCTTTGCAGAACCTCGGAGCATACCAAGTATGACGAGGAAACTCCGTACTGGCTTTATTTGTTGTCGTCGGGCTTGCCGAGGAAGCCGTGTTCTCGCCGGCTCGACACAAGTTCGCAAGTCCAGCGCCGACGCAATCCGGTCTTCTCAGCCACCGCTTTACCCGTAAATCGCCGTGAACAGTTGGTTGCATGGACATGATAGGTGGCGATCACGGCGGGAAAGTGTTCAAAAGTGAACAGTCTTCAACGGCGCGGTAGGTTCTCGACTGATTGTTGGCGAAAAATCCTCGTTTCCAATCGACAAGTGCGCCGGCGGTGAGCTCCCGCGCGGACCCAAGTGTTTCCCGACGGGGCACTTGCCCTAGGAGGATTTGTACGAAGTCGCCGGCGCGGGGTGGCTCTGGCGGAGCACTTGCCGCCGGACGATGAAAATCTGATAGTGGCGCTCGGGCGTCTTGGCAACGCTGATTACAACAGCCACGAGGGTGCGCGACGTGGAAGTGAGGATTTGGGCAGTTTCTTTTTTGTGGCTTTGATCTTAAAGTATTAATGACTTTCAGATCATTGCCTATATCATTCCCTGGAGCTCCTCATGCCTGACTCGCTGCCCGAACTGCTCGACAACCGTAGCCATCTGCTGCGGGAACTCTCTCAACTCGGCGACTTTCAGCCGGGTTCCATTACCTCTGTGACCCGACGCTGTGGCAAACCCAACTGCCATTGCGCTCAACCCCATGACCCTGGACACGGCCCTCATCGGCAACTCACGCAGAAGATCGCGGGCAAGACCGTCACTCAGGCCCTGTCTTCACCCACTGCCGTGCGCAAAGCAGAAAAGGAAATCGCCGAGTTTCGCCGCTTTCAGACGCTGGCGCAGGAATTGGTCCAGGTCAGCCAAAAGATCTGTCGCCTGCGTCCCCTGGGCGAGGAATTGTCCCCAGGTAAAAAAAAACGGCGGACACCATCCAACAGGAAATCAGCCGAGAAGTAGAGCATTTGCTGCGGCTTATTTTCTGCGAACGCCAGCAGCGTGGTCCTTGGGATTTAGAAGCCGTGGAGATGGCGATTCGTTCCGCCATGCATCGGGCCGGAGCCACCGCATTGAGCCAACTGCTACAGTTTGATCCGCCTGGCCCAGAACAGCGGCAACTACCCTGTCCCTGCGGCCATACTGCTAAGTATTTGGAGTTGCGCTCCAAACCCGTGCTGACGGCCGTAGGAAAAGCCCAATGTCTACGCCCTTATTACCTGTGTGAGCGCTGCCATCACGGCCAGTTTCCGGTGGATGTCGAACTCGACGTAGAAGACACGGAACTCTCGCCCGGGGTTCGACGGATGTTAGCCGCGGTGGGCCAGGAAGCTCCTTTCGAGCACGGCCGTGAGCAGATGGAGCTCCTGGCGGTTTTGTCGGTTACCACCAAAGCCGTGGAACGAACGGCCGAGGCCATCGGAGAAGATATCGAAGTTCGCCAGCAGCGCCCTCCGGTGCTGTAAGCTCAGCGGCAGATTCGAGGAGTATTGGGAGGCTAGACGGGCCTAACCCTCACTTTAAAGTCGCGCACCCCAGCCACGATTCTCCCTTGATCTGAAAACCTAGAAGTGCTAGGATTTCGGGACTTTCGCCTGTGATCCCGTCGGATTCCGTTCCTTAAGGTTGTCCATGAAGAACCCCTCGGCTTTCGTGCGCGGTTTTACAGCTAGCCTGTGTGCGCGGCCGGCGGGCGAAATCCGCCGCGTTCCTGCCAGACTTCCAACGTTATCATCTCGAACCTGCGACCGGCGCTGCGTACCCGGCTCGCAAACCTCGGAATCATTGCTGTACTTGAGGAGAGCATCCATGCAACCAACACGATTGAGCCGAATGCTAATTCTCTGTTCTGCGGTGGTGTTCGTCGCCATCTGCCAGACTGCTGTGGCTGGTACCCTTTGCGTCAATCCGGCCGGTTCCCACAACTGCTTCAAGAGCATCCAAACCGCCGTTAACCATGCCGCTGCCAACGATCTCATCCAAATTGAGGCCGGTACCTACAGCGAAGAAGTGGTCATTGGTCTTCCAGTGGCGATTATCGGAGCGGGTGCGAGTGCCTCGATTATTGATGCCACTGGGCTTGCGCATGGCATCTTCGTGGATGGTTTCGACCATCCCGGCCTGAAGCAGGTCACCATTACCGGACTTACGGTAAAGAACGCTGACTTTGAGGGCGTTTTGGTGGTGAGCGCTTCGGATGTCACCATCCAAGACAACAGGGTGATTAACAACGATGCCACACCGGGCTTGGAGTTCACCGGAGGCGCAACTGGTTGCCCTAATCAGCCTGGTAATGGGGTTTATGAGAATGATGAAACCGGGGACTGCGGCGGCGCTGTTCATTTGATCGGGACAGCCAACTCCATCGTTTCTGGGAACCTCATCACCGGAAACGCCGATGGTGTGCTGATCAGTGACGAGACCTCCGAAAGCCATGACAACCTGCTCATCCACAACACAATCACGAACAACCCCTTGGAGTGCGGCATTGTGCTGGCCTCGCATCCGCCGACGGGCAAGACCTCGCCACCTTTCGGTCCGCACTTTGGGGTGGACCACAATACCGTGGCGGAGAACATTTCTAACGACAACGGCGTGAAAATTGGTGGTTCGGGGGCGGGCATGTTTTCCGATGGCATGGGCCGCGGCCGCGTGTCAGACAACGTGATCATTGGAAACACGCTCATACATAATGGACTGGGAGGCGTCGCCCTGCACACGCACGTTGGACCCGCGTTTGGGCTTCCCGCCGACGACATGAGTGGGAACAAAATTATCCTTAATACGATTGCCGGTAATCTCGCAGATCAGGACGACACCGCCACTCCCGGCCGTGTGGGAATCAACATCAATAGCGGCGGTGGGGGTTCCCCGGTTCGTGGCACTGTCATTTCCCAGAACGTAATCAGCAACGAGGATATCGACATAGCGGTCAATACTCCTGCCGAAGTGGATATCCATCTGAACTCTTTGCTGGGAAGCGGCATTGGAGTGGGGGACGTTTGTGCATTCGACGGGGCGACGGTGTGCACCGGCACAATCGATGCGACCGAGAACTATTGGGGATGTCCTGCGGGCCCGGATGAGCACGGATGCACGACCTTCAGCGCCGCCAGGATTCTATGGATTCCCTGGCTCCGGAAGCCTGTCGGTAGCCACTAGCGCTTTGGGCCCCCGCGCCACGGATCCCCACGCTTAAAACAGGCCGCTTTTGCAGCGCAGCTCCCGCTCTTGCGGGAGCTGCGACTAAACCCCGCCACCTCTTACACGGAGTCACCTTTCCTCAAGGCACCACGGTTACTGCAACCCGCACTCCCGGGTGCCGCGCATTAAACAGAAAATACCGGCCTTCGACGGAATCGATGTAGCAGTGATCGGTATATGCCCATCGAGCAGGCCAGGGTTGTCCGATTGCGAACTGGTAGCCGCCATAAGCGAAGTGCTGATGGCCTGCCACCACAGTCACGTGGCCAACGGCAAAGTAGTGCTCGCGCCCAAAGTGCGCGCGAAAATGTTCATCTGAAATTCGCCGAAGCTCCACGCGCCTCTCTTCATGTGCAACGCGTTCCTCATGAGCCACGTGCCGGTCTTCGGTACGCCGCTCTGCATGCGCCTCGTGTCTCTGTTCTTCATGGGCTTCGTGACGTTCTTCTTGGCGCACTTCTTTTTGTTCTCGGTGCTCGTCCTGAGCAGCAGCAGATACGGCCACTCCTAACAAAAATGACGCGGAAATGGCGACAACGGTTGCGAATCGTTTCATGGTCCCTCGCAGAGAAATTGATTTCGACAGCCGACACGCTCGAAGGCGCGTGGCTCAGTTCAAGTTAGCAGGATAAATTTCAAAAGAAAGTTACCGAAGAACAAGGGAATCGTTATACCTTATGATATTGTGCGACTTACTGAGAGCCTTTTCTACCGGAAAGGCGGGCCGCACTGCAGATCCATTCTCACGGTGGACCTGGGTGGAAATTCTTCCTTGCGCTGGGTCGCAACGGGCGTGGCCTCTGTACTGGGAAAGGTAATCCCCCATAGAGTCGGATGCTGGATGCATTTCTGAAGCGTTGCTGCCGACGGCGAGGACGTATACGAATCCAACTCGTTGCCCTCCGGTAGCTGCATCCGGAATGCATCGCAGACCCGACCTCGAAAGCCGATGGCCTGAAATCGATCACCCACCCATCACACTCAAAACTGCAAGTCATCAACCTCCCATGCGTGGACTTCGTCGATGGTGTAGTCCTGCTGGTACGGGCGGCTCAAACTCATCGCGCTGTCTGGAGGCAAGCGAGCGACACCTGGCTAAGGCTGGCACTCCCTTGTTGGGCTCGGTTCTTCTGGATCGCGACTACGTCATTCCTGAGAAGCTCTACGCTTGCTCTAGCTATAGCTAGGTTAAACTGCAGTCCGGTATCCGGATCAATTCTTGCGAGCTGTGCGCTGCTGGTACGTGGCCCAGAGTAAGGCGCAGAGCTGTCTTGTGGAGGGTCTTGCTGGCGACGATCTGATAAGAATGCGACTTCGCCACCGGAGTGCCTGTGCGGCAGTTCCGGTGCCGACGCGAGAGTCTTCCGTGGATAAAGCCTGGCCAAACATGAGTGAGATGAGCGGAACGTACCACGATTCCTTCGGAAAGAAAGTTACATGTGGCCTTCGGCGAGTTCACGCC
>Ga0209330_1000496_pt1 | contig 16275 bp, 15 predicted proteins | sample JacPinW_OM2H0_O3_FD_187969 | JGI IMG/M metagenome (GOLD analysis project Ga0209330, IMG submission 187969) | Forest soil microbial communities from Algoma, Ontario, Canada - Jack Pine, Ontario site 1_JW_OM2H0_O3 (SPAdes) (version 2) | ecosystem: Environmental > Terrestrial > Soil > Boreal...
GTACCCGTACACATCTCGTAGAGAACTGCCCCGAAGGAGAACGGGTCGGTACGAGCATCGAGTTCTTTACCTCGAACCTGCTCCGGCGACATGTACGCGACGGTTCCTAGTGCACTGCCGGGACTCGTAAGATGCTGCTCTGACTCGATGGTGGCCGCGCTCAAGGCGACGGTCTCCCGCTTCGAGGAGACCTTAGCCAGCCCGAAATCGAGAATCTTCGCCTGACCTCGATTCGTAACGAAGGTGTTCGCGGGCTTGATGTCGCGGTGAACGATTCCTTTCGAGTGCGCGGCGTCCAACGCATCGGCAATCTGGATGCCCAGATCGAGCACCGCCTCGATCTCCAGCGCCTTGCCAGCGATCCGGTGCCGGAGCGTCTGCCCCTCCAGCAGTTCCATGGCGATGAAGGTTCGCCCATCCGCCTCGTCAATCTCGTAAATCGTGCAAATGTTCGGATGGTTCAGAGAGGAGGCTGCCTTCGCTTCTCGCTGGAAACGGCTGAGGGCTTGTGCATCATGGGCGAGTTCATCAGGAAGGAACTTCAGGGCAACGTGGCGACCGAGCTTCAGGTCTTCCGCCTCATACACAACACCCATACCCCCACCGCCGATCTTACCGAGGATGCGGTAATGGGAAACCGTCTGGCCTACGGGTTGCGACGGAATGGACATTGGGTAAACATGTTAGGCGGGAGCAAAGGGGAAGGTCAACGTTCGGCGGCATTCCAGTTCAGGTCAGTTGAGCCACAACCGCCACATCAAATTTCGAATAGTACTTCTTCACATCTTTCGATCCATACTTCTCCCGGAATTTCTCGATCACCGATTTCACACCTTCGGCATCGATAACTGGCTTTGCTCGGAATTTCGCTTCAACACCTCGCGCATCAATCCGAATCGTCGGGTTCTTCAGCACGTTCTTGTACCACTGCGTTTCCGAGCCCTGCACAGGCAGGAGGTAAAGCTTCTGGTTTTCCAGCACGAACCAGACCGGAATCGAGATCGCCTTCCCAGACTTCCTGCCGATCACGCTGAGCTTGATCTGACGGTAGCGGGCGAGGCGTTCTTTGAGGGTGTCCATCGAAGGTCGCATGTCTTTCACTTGCGTTTGGCAATCAGCGCTACGGTGTAGTCGTCGAGGTCAATCAAAGCTTCGTCGCTTATCGACTTCATGCGGTCCCGGCGTTTCTGACGCAACGAAGGTTCAGTCACAGCCAAGGACTCCGCACGCTGTTTCGCTCCAACTTTGTCTTTTCGGTGAACAAGTTCCTGTGCGTAAGTCCGAGACGCAGGCGGCCTGCTGGCATCGCCAGCAAATGCGGAAATTGCATGGTCCGCCGCGTCCGTCTGTGCATACCAGAGCAACAGAAGCAGGCTCTTCTGCGCGGTCTCATCACCCTCAGTTCTGAGGCGATCCATCGCAGGTTGTAGCCAGTAGTCCTGATCCGTGAGCAACAGTAGGTAAATCAGGACGTAGTTCTGTCCAAGTGTTAGGACATGCTGCGGGATAAACACCGTGAATTTGGGTTGTTCCAGAACGTGAAACGCAGCGGCCGTCGTGTCTTCATTCAACGTCGCCATCCGGTGGACTTGCAGAAAGTAATCCTTTGCCTGCACGTCCCGCAGGTCGCAGCGGGCCATTGCAGCAAGCGCAGTCTTTCGGTCTGGGGGAGTATCTGAAAGGCTGAGGAGAAGCGTACTGCCGTCGTACAGAAAAAAAGGTGGGTTCTTGAAGTCGCCGAGTTCCTGTCGGAGGGCGGGCTGGCGTCATTTGCTGGATCACTTAGACTTCTTGAAGGTTCCCATTACGAGCGCGTCCAGCCTATCCTGACGCGATTGTGCCCATTTGCCATAATGCCTTTCGCAGACCCTAATTGAATTCCCGAGCATTTTGGCGACTTCTTCCAGCGGCACACCCCCTGAGAGCAGCGAGACTGCGAACGTGTCGCGCAGACGATGACTTACCATATGCTGGTCTTCCAAATGTAAGCCCGCTGCCCGGAACAGATTGCGCAAGTCGGTCTGCATCGTGGTCACGGCAGTGGTTTCCTTTCCCTCCCTGCCACGCTTGCTGCTGACATTGCCGCCGAATCCGCCCCGATTCCAGAATAGGTACTTTTCATTCCCGCTAGCGATGCTAAGCAATTCCTTGGCAACATCAGGCGGGATGGGCACGCTGACGTGTACTCCCGTTTTCTGTCGGCTCGTCACAACGCGATGGATTTTCTTCCTTCGGTCCCATTGAATCTCTTCCCGCTCCAGCGTTACCGCATCTCGAATCGCCAGCCCACTGTGTCTCATGAACTGGATGAATGCATGGACTTTTTTCGCCTTCTCCGGCTGAAATTCGTTCGAGCAATGCGCTAGTAGCTTTTCATATTCTTGATCTGTAAGGGGCAAGGTGGGCGGCTCGTCAACGTGGATGGCCGACAGTTTTGGCACCCGGTCGAGCCATTGGGCGTCGTAGCAGTAACCCAAGAATGTTTTCAGTCGCTCTTGAACTTTCTGTCGAGTGGTCGATGAAGGGTACTGCTCGGTCCATTTGCCGCGATATTCGGTTAAGTTTTCAAGGGAGATATCCGCGACGTGGAACGCCATGCGCTTATCCATGAACTGGCACAATCGACCCAGTTCGCGAATGTACTTTTTCAGGACGTTTGGGTCCAGTCCCTCAGACGTTTTAAGGCTTACGAATAGATCGATTGCCTGCTGGATCGTCTTGTGCTCGATTGCGGATTTAGTGCGCTCGTTAGCGGGCTTGAACCGCTCCTCCACTCTTCGCTTAGCAACCTCTGCCTCTGCCCAAGTATGGGCTTTGGCTGAGTGGCGGTGTTGTTTGCCATTGTGACTCCAGCGTAGATGTTTAGCGCATCGGCATCTTTTGTTGAACTCGTCGCCTTTGTACGGACAATCTAGCGAGTGTCTAACAAAGATCGTTACTACTGGTGTGCTCATTCGGCACTGCTCGCAAAGGGTGGAAGTCCCAAGCGTAGCACAAATTTAGCACAAAACAATATACGATCAAGTAAGCGATTGATTCTAAATGATTAAAAGTGGCGGAAGCGAGTGGGGGTCGAATCCACTCTTAAACGTAGTTTCAACGAGATGCAGGTCAGCGGATGACACCTAAGACCACGTAAAGCCATGATAGCCACGCAAACAGAGCGCAAATAGAGCGCGCAGGGAGATTGGACCCAGTGCCGGATGAAGCCCGCTTCGGAGTCAGTCCAATGATTTCATCGGGTTGGCATCGGGCTGAAAATCTGGCGAGCAGAACAACCGCCCACTTCCAAATCTTCGGAAGATAAGGATGATGGGCGATACAGGATTCGAACCTACGACTTCCACCGTATGAAAGTTGCAAGGCGCTTTTTAATCAGAGAGTTGCGAGAAACGCTCGGGAGCGCTCAGGAATGCTCAGGAGCAATTCGGTACTGATCCGGTAGACCTGTCCCTTCTCCGTGGTGGCCCACCAGGAGCAGCACGTCCACCACCCGACTGGTCCGCCGTGCCCAGAGCGCCACGACTTCGCCGAGTCGCTCACGCAAGATGGCTTGTTCACATTCCCGATTGCGACATCGCCATCGACTCAACCGCAATTGCAGTCACCCGCTTGCCTTGAACCGGAAGGTCTTGCAGTTGCCTCCAGTAACGACTGTGGCGAGCCGTCGACTGCGTTCCGCACGAAGGGCACTCCGAGCGGGTGCGGCCCTCGGCACGGACGAGCCAACCTTGCTCGGATTTTTCAAACCCCAACAAGGTCAGCCCTATCTCGGATGCCAGTAGACATGGCTTTGTCATTAGATGACCAAGTTCATGCCCCTGCACCGAAAGAACCTCAATAAGGAAAGGCGACAGCGGAAGTTGAATCACGATCTGGCGGCGGTGAAGAACGCGCTCCGTGAAAGGTGGAGCAATGGTCCGGTCGAAGGCTACATCAATCGACTGAAGACGCTCAAGCGCCAGATGTGGTCGACCCGGCTTCGAACCCTTAACGAGCCCGCTTGCTACCGATGTCCCGTGGCTGCCCGCTGCACCGAAATTGAGGAAGAACCCTTGTTTGTTATACTTTCCGAACACGACGAAGAAGCAACTGGACGAAGAAGCGCAGCGTTGACTCGCGAGCCCGTGCGAGCAGAATCGCCCCGACTCCGGCTCGCTATCGTTTCGTGCGTTTCACGCCCGGAAGAACGAAGCGAGGCAAGTGGCTGGTGTGTCGAGGGGTTGGAGATGGCGACCGGTCCGGCAACTGCGGATGATCCGAAAGAACGGGGCTCCGTGCTGGGTGGGGCCTGGACGCGGGCCGGGTTGCTGGCATTGTTGTTCATCGCCGTCAACGTGTGGACGACCCACCACCTGGGTTGGGGACTCGAGAATCCGTTCGGGTTAGCAGGTTTCTCTGCCGGTGTGGGTTTGTTTGTCGCGCTCCTGGAGAAATGGGTCTCCGCCAACGGTGAGCTGAAGGTCAGGGTCACCTCCATCCCGATTTGGCTGGTGGCTTTGCTCTATCTGATCTGCGCGATCTTTGCGATCACACGATCTTCCGTCCTTGTTTTGAACGAGCCTGGACGTCCACCCTCCAGGCCGCCCAGGCTCCTGCAGGCTGGTTCCGAACAAGAGATACAGTCGACGATCTCCGACGGTGGCCTGGTCCGCTTCGTGGTGTCGACGTCGCCGTTTGGACGTCCCTATCGTCTGAGAGTACCCGGATTTCGTGAGCTGACTCTGCAGGTCTATCCATTTGCGGGCGTGACGATCAGTCCGGAACGTGACCTCAAAATTTCCCCGTCGGTTCTATTCCGGCCGCCGAAATCCGCGCTCGTCGAACTCGATCCGAAGGCCGGGGGTATTTTCCTCGTGCAGATCGGGGACGGCGCGAAACGGAAAACCATTGCTGTGGATGCTTGTCACCCTACCTCGTTTCTCGTGGGGCAGGAACAAGCGATCCCGCCGGAGTGGCCCGAAATGTGGAAGTTGGAAACCGAGTCCCTAGGGTTCACCGATGGCGACAAGGACTCTGCAAGCACCCGGCTCCAGTGGAAGCGCTTTACTCTGCTAGCCCCTGGGGTGGAACTGCAACCCAACACGGTTCTTGAGGCTCGGGTGATAACCAGGGCCGGAGTTACGATAGCGCGGGCCAGAACCACGCTGCGCGAGGACAACCTTGCCGACGTTTCGATGACAGAGGAATCCACTCGAAACACCGAGAAATTACCGGAGGTACCTCCATGTGGAGCCCAGTGAGGGGAATTTCCGTTCGCGCGAGCCGTTCAGCTGCAGGGCGCTGTCTCCTGCGGGCAGCTTTCGTCTGTCTGCCGATTCTGATTGGCTCACTTGCAGTCGCTCAGGGTTTGCAAAGCAAGACCGACGTGCAAGTGACATTTCGCGTCGCCACCCAGCGTTATACAGACCATTTTTCCGCGGATGAAGTTCGCCGAATCGAGCAAGCCGTGCAGCAGGCGCTGGTCGACGCTCTGAATCGTCAGGTCACATTTCTTAGCTTCACACGCGATGATCAGCCAAGCCGTCTGGCGGTTGTTCTGAAGTACAGCGACTTTGCCGGGACGGGCGCTGGCGCGCGTCGAGACACTATCTTCCGCATCGAGGTTTCCATACTCGGGCAAGTTGTGACCTCAAATGAAGACTGGCTCTATAAAGGATGGACGCAGTTCTACGACGTCCTCAGTACTCCAGAGATTGCAGCTACCGAAATCGGACTGGCATTCGCCAAACTTCCCATTGATCACCTGGTGGGCAAAGGGCTGTCTCACATCCCGTTGAGTCCTACAGCCCACCTTGTTTGGAGGAAGGCGACTCAGGACAACGTCGGGCGAGTGGCTGCAGTGGTCATCCCGATTCCCGCGAGCCAACTTTGTATGGACGATGGCAGCCGGCTGGCTTTGAGTAGCCAGTTCAGCGGCGACTTCGGGCAGCAACCGGTGGAAACGGTGGTTGTGCCGCAAGGAGAATTCCGTCCCGCCGATCCCTCCTTGCTGCCGCAGGATGTCGGGCACCTCTTTGGAATTCCATCTCGCGCCAGCCCCGACGATCAACCGTGGGCCGTCCTGGACTCGGCCGCGGAGGACAAGGTCAGTGTAAAAGGCATCTTCGTGAGGGAATACAAGCCGATTGATACGGGATGCAGTCCAGTCATCCAACCTTCCAACTCCGGTCTCACAGGAGGTGGACAGTGAGAATCATGCGTTTGTTGGTCTGCGTCCTGCCTCTCCTGCTCGCTCTGCCTGCACGTGGGCAACTGTCAGCCGAAGAGGTCATCCGGCGCAATTCGCAAGGCCAGGCTGCAGCGGCAACAGCTCAGGTCCTGGCTGCAAAATCACAATGGAAAGAGGCTGAGGCGAAACTGCAGGAGGCAGAGCGCCAATGCGGAACGGAGGCGCCGACGCAACCGTGTCGCCTGTTGTTGACTTATTCCATGGCGTGGGTAGCCCAGCAACAAGGCGATACCGATCGGGCTCGAACTTACTATCAGCGCGTCCTGAAGGAAGCCCCGTCGAATGGAGCGGCGTTGAATAACCTTGCGCTTCTGGAGGTCGCCGCCGGTCACGGCACTACTGCCGAAGCCCTCTGGACCCGCGCCATTGACGGGGATCCGCAGCACGCCGGCCAGTGGGCTCTGCAGTTGGGGGAGTACTACTCGCGTAACGCTCGATATAGCGACGCTCTCCGGCAATATCAGGTTGCGGCGAACAGACTGCCCGACGCCGAAACTCCTCGGCGGCGGATCGTTGAAAGCTACGTCCGGATGCCCGACGGCGCACTGAATGAACTCGCCACGCAAGCATTCGCGTGGGAGCCCTTGTTTCCCTCGACCACGCGCATCGCGTACGAACTCCTGGTGAAGCGCGGTTTCGCCGAACCGTCCTCGGATCAAATTCTGCTCCGGTGGATTTCACTCATCTCTGAACATGATCGCGTCACGGAAGCTACACTCGCGATTGTTCCAGAAGGTTGGAAGACTGGCCCCGTTGGCGAATTGCGCTCTTATCTCAAGGACCCGACGGCACCTGGTTTCCAATGGGGTTGGTGGCGGCAAAGTCCTGCGCGGATCAGCGGGACCCTCGAACTGGCGTCGGCGACCGGCAAGCAATTACTCCGGGAGACTCGTGATGCGACAAGAACCGCCTCCTGCTGGGAGAGCGCGCTCAACTGGGTGAGCACTCCGGACATGCTTATGGACGCGCACAATTCGGACGCGCCCAACACCGGCCTCAGTTCGTTCCTTGATCTGACCCAAAATCTTGCGTCATTGTACTATCACTACCCGTCCCTGGATCCCACCGGTCGAAAGCTCGATCGCATTGTCAGAAGTCTGTTCGAAAGTAAAGGAATGTACATTTCACGAGGGGACTGGGAAGCGACTCAGAACTATCACACGACTTTAGCCCTGATTTATGCAGACCGTGGCATCTGGAATCCCAAGTCAGATACCTTTTATGCGGCCGGCGCGATTTTCCAGCTGCGGGCTGCTCTTGACGATGCAAACCGGCGCTTCCATGATCCGCAACAAAAATTCTTCCAGCCACTTCCTGAACTCAAGGAGAAACTGGCCGAGGGTTATGTTCAGACCAATCAGTCACAGCGAGCGGCGGCCCAGTATCTGAGCGCAGCGGCTGCGTACCTCGATGTCGATGCGCTGGATGCGGCTCAGAAGACCCTCAGCAAGGCCCGAGAGCTGGGATCGTCGCCTGAAACAACCAGGCAGTTGACGAACATTCTCGACACACGCCAAAAGCTGTTGCGCGGAACGCCAGTGGAGGTTTCTCCGGAGAAAACGCCTTGGCTGTTCCAGCCTGCGGGACCGATCGATCAGGAATTCCTGAAGCGGCAGACTTTCAAGATTTCTGTCGACTCTGCCATATCGCGCGCGGGCGATACAGAATCCGCACAGGCGCAGGCGATCAAGGCATATCAATTTGCCACTCAGCAACAGGTGCCGCTGGTTGGCGCCGGGGATCTCGTCCGCTGGCGGCGCCTGGAGTCGCAGTTGCGGGCAAACACGAACACGCCGGATGTCCGAAGGCACGCTCCGGCTTTTTCAGAGGCGAAGCCGTCGGGAAAGTCGCTCCAGTTGACGATTCCCGGACACTCGCGGGCCGCTCAGGTTGAGCTCGATCCGCAACTATCGAAGAAGGTGATGTTGAGCTCAGCGCCCCAGCAGTAATCGCTCGGGATTCCCCCGTGAAATTTCCAATAACGGGGCAAGAAATGTTCAAACCTATCCGGCGAGACGAAAGTACGGCTCACTGTCGGCGCGTAGCTCAGTTGGTTAGAGCGCTACCTTTAGCAACGGAGAACCAGAACTGCACGACCCTTACGTCTTCAGAAGCAGACAGTGTCGAGTGAAAGCAACAGCGTTGCCTTCGGAACCATGTCCCGTGCGAGTCGCATGTGCTTCTATGCCGGACAAAAACCCTGACTTTAATCTCGTGTGCTGGTTCGTTCAACGTGCCTCCTCGGGGGGAGACGGAACCCGGACTCAAACCCGAGCTCCTAACACAGGTTCTAGCACATTATCATCGTAAACCAATGAAAATAAATGGCGGAAGCGAGTGGGGGTCGAAACCGCTTCCAAACTGCAAACAAAGGACTTAACCGAGCACGGTCAGCAATTTAGGTCCACGTAGTTACATGAAAAGCCGAGAACTGATTTGCTGCAACGTCACATTCATTGGGCTTCCGACAAGAGGGTATCCCGAACTCTGAGTGCCCCATTTCCCCCCGGAGTTCTCGACAGCGATTAAAAGCTCATGCTCGGTGTTATAACCATTTTTGTGCACGATAACAGTTGATGTGTTATCGTGCATAAAGTATGAGTGAACCGCGGGTGCGCTCCGAACTCCATGAACTCGAACGCTATGTTCAGGACGCCCTGGGTGTTTCCGTGAAGCCCACGCCTTGGAGAGGAGCCGACCGCTTGCCGCACTTCCTCAAGGAAAGGTACAAGTTTGCGCAAGCGGAGCTGCTTGGACTACATGCCCTGCTCGTCATTGACACCAATCCCGAGGAGCAGTCGCCTGCAATGGTACGCAAGCACCTGGATATGCTCCAGCCCAAGCAGCACACGGATCTGATCTATGTCCGCGCGCGGGTAACTGCGTATAACCGGAAGCGGCTGATCGAACAAAAAGTGCCGTTCATTGTTCCGGGCAACCAGATGTATCTGCCCATGCTGGCGATTGATCTGCGCGAGCATTTCCGCAGAATCCGCGAGGAGTCCCCCACCTTTAGCCCGTCAACTCAGGTTGTCGTCCTCTACGCATTGCTCCGCGATGCAGGGCAAGTGCTTATTCCGGCTGAATTGGCCCCGCGCCTCGGATACTCGGCCATGACGATGACCCGCGCTTTTAACGAGTTGGAGACCGCGAGCCTTGCCGAAGTGACGATCCGCGGCCGAGAACGTTGTCTGCGTTTCAGCGGGGACCGAAGAGCAATCTGGGAGAAAGCGCAGTCCTTCCTGCGCAGCCCGGTGAATAAGCGACTGTTTATCCGCCGCACCGAAGGTGCCGAAGCCGCTATCCGTGCGGGACTCACAGCATTGGCGCACTACAGCATGCTGGCACCGCCGGCTCACACGATCTACGCGCTGAGCCGGGAGGATTGGAAAGCGCTGCGGAGACGACACAAGATCATTGAAGTGCCAGCTCAGGACCCGGACGGCAGCGAGATCGAGGTTTGGTGGTATCCGCCGGCGCTCTTTGCCGAGCACGGCATCGTTGATCGGTTGTCGCTTTATCTTTCTCTTAAGGACGACCATGACGAGCGCACCGAAACTGCGCTGGAAGAGATGATGGAGAAATTCAATTGGTAAAGGGTTTGGAAATCTTCCGTGAGCACTTCCGGGATTATGCCGACCGCTATGTGCTCATTGGCGGAGCCGCGTGCGACATCGCCATGACCGGCGCCGGACTCGTATTTAGGGCCACAAAGGACCTGGACATCCTTCTCTACGTCGAGGCTTTGGATGCCGCGTTTGTCCGAGCGTTCTGGGAATTCGTGCGCGCCGGCGGCTACGAAGTACAGGAGAAGTCAACCGGCGAGAAGCAGTTCTACCGCTTCCAGAAGCCCACTAACCCGGACTATCCTTTTGTGCTGGAGTTGTTCTCACGGCTGCCCGATGTGCTGCAAGTTCCCGAAGGCAGTCACCTCACACCATTACCGCTTGAGGAGGATATCTCCAGCCTTTCGGCAATTCTCCTAGATAACGACTACTATGCTTTCATCCGCGCAGGCAGCATTGAGGTCGACGGGCTTCCCACCGTGGGTGCCCCGCGACTCATTGCCTTGAAGGCCCGGGCATGGCTTGACCTGACCGAACGCGAGAGGCGCGGTGAAAAGATCGACAGCAAGACGATCAAGAAACACAAAAATGATGTCTTCCGGCTTTTTCAGATTCTCGATCCAGCCAACGACCCCGCAGCCCCAGAGGCCGTCAAGAGGGATATTCGCGAATTCATTACCCGAATGCGCGACGAAGATGTTGACCTGAAGTCCCTTGGCCTACGCACCGGCGCACGCGACGATATTCTGGCAGAAATCGCTCGCGTGTACGGACTTACAGAGAGTGAATAATTCCTGTCCATAGGCACTGTCGTTGAGAAGTCCCGCACCCGGTGATCTCCCATCGAACTCAGGAATGCCTCAACCCGTGGCCAATTCGGGTCGTTTTCTGCGATTTCAAACGTAGCGTTCTCACCGCACGATCCCTTGGCGACTGTCTTGATTACAACGCCCGCTTTCACGAGACTCTTCTTTTCTTCCTGATCGAGAAAAAACACCGTGATGTGGTGAAACAGTTCCATCGCCGCCGAACCATTTTAATTCAAGGGCTGTCGAAGACCAGCCATTACGCTCAACCCTCGGCAAAGGAACTGGTGCCGCCCGGCTGGTCGCGCATCTCGGTACCGTGAGCACCCATACAATGAGGCACAGATACCGTAGTTGGCTGGATGCTGTGGGCACACCCGTCGCCGTACAACAAAAACTGATGCGCCATGCCGACATTCGCACCACGATGAACATCTACGGGGACGTTGTCACGGATGAAATGCAACAGGCGCATTCAAAAGTAGTTGGCCTAGCCCTCAAGGGAGCGCAAACACAGCGCAAGGCCAGCTAACTCCTTTAAAATGGCGGAAGCGAGTGGGGGTCGAACCCACCGGTGACGGGGTGACCCGCCGCCCGCCGGTTTTGAAGACCGTGGCAATCACCGGACTGCATGCGCTTCCAGCAAGATTGTTAAAGATTCTGAATCTCTATTTTGGCTGCGGCACGATCCTCAGATAGGGCTTCGGCGACTTCCATCCTCCGGGATATTTCTGCTGCGCCTCTTCATTCGACACCGAGGGCAGAATGATAACCTCGTCCCCCTGCTTCCAGTTCACTGGCGTGGCAACTTTGTGTTTGGCGGTAAGTTGCATCGAATCAATGACTCGAAGAATTTCGTCGAAGTTGCGCCCTGTGCTCATGGGGTAGCTGAGCTGCAGTTTAATCTTTTTATCCGGGCCCACCACGAATACCGTGCGCACCGTGGCGTTGTCCGCTGCCGTGCGCCCCTCGGAAGTATTTCCACTCTCCGCGGGTAACATGCCGTAGAGCTTGGCGATCTTGAGCTGCGGATCACCAATCATCGGGTAGTTTACTTTGGCGCCCTGTGTCTCTTCGATATCAGCCGCCCACTTGCCATGACTGCTGACGGGATCGACGCTGAGGCCGATAATCTTTGTATTACGTTTCGCGAATTCGGGCTGCAACCGAGCCATATAGCCAAGCTCGGTAGTGCACACCGGCGTGAAATCCTTAGGATGGGAAAACAAAATCGCCCACCCGTCACCGATCCACTGGTGAAAGTCGATCGTACCCTGCGTGGTTTCGGCGGTGAAGTTCGGGGCAGTGTCGTTGATGCGGGGAATTCTCGTGGTCTCGGTTGCCGTCTCGGTACTCATCTTTGACTCTCCTCGTGAATTTCGGCTTTTTGAAATCGCCGGCCAACATTCTCCATTTCATCAACTGCGAATGAAATATTGGATCAAAACGAAACCCACCCGCTTCATCGGGTGGGTTGGGAAATGTCTATGGCCGATCCCTACCCACACGACAGCGGACACATGCGACAGCATGGCGCGCCGGCGTTGGAAGGGTAAAACATGTAGTCAGAATAGAAGTCCGAACCGGCGCTGTCAACCGCGGGATGCGGAGCGTCACCGCTAATTTAGATTTCCCTGCATCGTAAAGTTGCCACGCGCATCTGTTTGCTTGGACGCCCTAGTTCACTGGGCAGTCTAGCCCTCGCCGGAGACAAACTCTGGAGAACAATTGATGACCAAGACAACACGGCGTCTGGCCATGGCACAGTGGGACGTTTTCTCCTCCCGTCCCCTCGAAGGCAATTCTTTGGCGGTATTTCCGGACGGTCGAGGATTAACGGACGCGGAGATGCAATCGATCGCGAAGGAGATGAACCTTTCCGAGACCACCTTCATCGTGCATCGCGAGGCCGCCGTCGAACAGGAACGGGGAATCCGCGTCCGCATCTTTACCGTGCAGGAGGAATTACCATTTGCGGGTCACCCCACGCTGGGGACCGCCTTTGCTTTGCGGGGTCATAGCGGGGCTCAACAGATCGTGCTCGAACTGAACGTAGGCAAGGTTCCCGTCCATTTTGAAGATCATGCTGCGGAGCCTGCCTTCGGCGAGATGACGCAGATCGACCCAACTTTCGGCGTGCCGCATGACCGCGAAGCCGTCGCGCGCGCTACCGGATTGCGCATAGACGATTTCGACGATTCCCTGCCTATAGAAACGGTAACCACGGGCATTCCTTTCACCGTGACTCCGCTGAAATCTTTGACTGTCATGCAGAATTTGCACATCGACTCGCAGCGCGCTGCCGAATATCTGGAAAAAACCGGTGGTAAGTTTTTCTATTTTGTCACTCGTGAAACCGTGGCTCGCGATGCCCGCTTGCACGCGCGCATGCTGTTTTATAACGGGGAAGACCCGGCCACCGGCTCAGCCGCCGGATGTTCCGCGGCCTGGATGGTTGCGCACGGGGTGGCCGCGGCTGATGAACGCGTCTTGATTGAACAGGGAGTTGAGATGAAGCGTCCCAGCCGGATTTTCGTCCGCTCCTCACAGCGTGATAACCGTATAGTTAACGTACGCGTCGGTGGGCACGCAGTAGAGATTATGCGAGGCGAGCTTTTTCTCTAATCCACCATGCGGAAGCATTACAAAATCATAACTTTCACAACACCGCAAGAAAAACAATAGCCAGATTTTGCCATTTGCTTCGGCGATACTTTACAGCGTTCGTCATTTGCCGTTAGCATCAATTCGCTCTTCCATCCTTCGCGAACAGAGAAATTCCGCTGGCTCCGGTTCACAAGCGGCGGCCTTCGGTAACAGGCGGTGAATGAAACCTAAGCGCACGATTTTGTGTGTTGACGATAACGAGCAATCTCTCTCCCATCGCAAAATCATGCTTGAGACCCGCGGCTATCGTGTGGCCAGTTATTCCCGCGGCGAACTGGCACTGGAACGCTTCAAACAAGGCGGCATTGACCTGGTCGTCACCGACATGGCGATGCCTGGAATGGATGGTCCGCAGTTGATCGCTGCGGTAAAGGCGCTCAGGCCCGAAGTTCCAACTATCCTCATCTCGAGTAGAGTCCGCGCCTATGACCACGACTCCCAAGCCGACGTGTTTCTGGCCAGAGGAATGTATGCGCCGGCAGATCTACTGGAGCGGATCCGCTTGCTTCTTGTGCGCAAGCGCGGACCGAAGCGGGTACAGCAGCGCTCGACGCCACTACCGCGTCAAGTCGGTGTTGCTTGAACAGCTAGCCGCTTAGCTCGCCCGCTGGAGGAATTTTGATCGCCTAGGAATACCGTCGACCAACAGTGCGTCGTGTAAGATCATGGCTGGCATGGGCGCATTCATTGAAGCCATCGATTTACACAAAACTTATCGCGTGGGAAAAATCGATGTACCCGCGCTCCGCGGAGTCTCCTTCAGCGTACAAAAAGGAGAATTTGTCACCGTCGTGGGTCCCTCCGGCAGTGGCAAGTCAACACTGTTTTATCTGCTCGGAGGCCTCACCCGCACCGATTCCGGCAAAGTAATCATGGATGGCGACGACTTCGCTACTCTCTCCGATGCGGAGCGAACACGCATGCGCAAGCGCAAGATCGGGTTCGTGTTCCAGAAGTTCAACCTGCTCCCTACTCTCGACGCTCGCTCCAACATCGCTATCGCTCAGGAAATCTCCGGCAACGGCGACCGCGATCCCGCATTCTTTCTTCGCATTTGCGATCTGCTGGGCCTCACCAAACGCCTGAACCATCGCCCCTCGGAACTTTCCGGAGGTGAGCAACAGCGCGTCGCCCTGGCCCGGGCCCTGGTCAACAAACCTGCGGTGGTTTTGGCCGACGAACCTACCGGCAACCTTGATACGGAGAACTCGAACATCGTTCTGAAAATGTTGCGTCAGTCCAATCAGGAGTTAGGGCAGACCGTACTGATGATCACACATAACCCAGAAGCCGCCAAGTTCGGAGACCGCATCATTCACATGCGGGACGGTCACGTCGTGCGGCCGGAAGAAGATCCGCAGTGGTCACCGCGATAAGCTCGCATTAAATTTGCTGTTGTGATGGTACGGGACGGTACGTGAGATGATTGCCGCAGACGATTGGGTTGTTTATAATCGAGTTCGTCGAGCGGGAGTAGCTCAGTGGTAGAGCGCGACCTTGCCAAGGTCGATGTCGCGGGTTCGACCCCCGTCTCCCGCTCCAGATTTTTGCTCAGATCCTTCCCGGCGGATGGACTTTTTTCACCCGGAACGGCTAACGTATTCAGCAGGGCGCGGTACCCAAGTGGTAAGGGAGAGGTCTGCAAAACCTTTATGCGTCGGTTCGATTCCGACCCGCGCCTCCAGCCTTTCGCTGTAGATACCTGATTTCACTGCACTCCGTTCACTTTTACGCTTCGGCCTCGATCGGGCAAAAAAGGGCTGATTCGGGGTGGAGGTACGACAAAAAGCACATCAAAATTTCTTCCGTTCATTTCAGCGTCTCCCCGCGCCCAGCTTGGACCCGCGCATGATTCGGGCCTCGCGGGTTGAGCAGAAACTTGATAAAAAACCTAGCTTCAATTGAGCCGTTCGGCCTGTAAGGCCTAGGTCCGAGCCATCTGAGCCGCTTCGTACCGGAGCATAGCGCTCTTCTTGTGCTCAGCCGTCGGATGAACGTAGCGCTCGACGATGCGGATTTTCGCGAGTGTCGCGAGGCCAATCCCCTCTTCGGCCATGCGTGTAGCGAAGGTGTGGTGGAAGTCGTAGAGAACCAAACTCAACTCGGCGCCGCCCGCTTTGTGCCTTCTCGCAGAGCGATCCTGCGCGTTGTTTAGCCTGGAGACGTGCCGGCCAGGATTCCGCCTCAAGGGAAAGATCCAGGGCAACTTCGCGACGGCGATCGCGTTGTCGATCGGTTTCAGCTCGCTCGCGACTGAGAGGATCTTCTGACGCATGACACCCGCGGCCGGACATCTCCGTTGCCGTCTTTCTGAAGAGCACGTTCAGTGAGCTTCCGCTGCAAAAAACGCGCGGAAGGAAGCGCGCAGCCGTGGAACCATCGCTCCCCCGCGTCTCAGATGAATCAGAAGATTCTGATCGATGTCTTGTGTCCCTATCTTTTCCAAATGTGAGCGGTTTGGAGCAGACAGTCAGATTCTTGCGGAATAGCATCGTGTGGTTTCACCTGGATGCTCCAAGTTCTCACGCCAGAGCCCGCGCCCGAGGGTTCGACACCAGAATCGGAAGCAGAATCAAATCCCAAGCGAAATTTCAGACCGTGGCAAGGCGAGAATCTTCCGGAGGATTCCATGAAGAGCGCATTCTTGTTGATCGCTGTAATGTCTCTGCTGATCGCGCAGGGGTTGGCACAGACTCCCGCGGCGAGTCCCAACCCAGACCAAACCAACATTAAGGGGTGCCTGGGTGGCTCTGATGGCAACTACACCGTGGCAGAAGACAACACCGGCCACGTTTTCAAGATCACCACCAGCAGTTTCGACCTCAAGCCCCACCTGGGCCATGACGTAGCCCTGATTGCACACAAAGCAAGTGGCGTGAGTCCTGCGGATGCCGATAGCAGCCTTGCCGTCACCGAGCTCAACATGATCTCCGAACACTGTGCTGCGGCCGCCTCTGCACCCGCTGCGACTGTCACCACACCGGCGGAGACTGCCGCCCCACCC
>Ga0209330_1000497_pt1 | contig 16272 bp, 19 predicted proteins | sample JacPinW_OM2H0_O3_FD_187969 | JGI IMG/M metagenome (GOLD analysis project Ga0209330, IMG submission 187969) | Forest soil microbial communities from Algoma, Ontario, Canada - Jack Pine, Ontario site 1_JW_OM2H0_O3 (SPAdes) (version 2) | ecosystem: Environmental > Terrestrial > Soil > Boreal...
CCAATTCAATGCAAACCAAAACGTCTCACCACGTCGGAAGAGATATCCCTCTCCGCGAATGACCTTGTTTCTTTTGCGCGAACGCTTCGGCTTCGGCATCGTGACGACGTTGGTTGCGCTCATAAAAACGGCTCCTGTACTTCTCCAAAAATTCTCTGATACCACAGTTGATACCACAATGGTACTTCGGTCCTACTCAACACATTGAGGACGTGAGACTTCTGGCACAGAATACGCGGACTCAAAATCCGGTGGCCGCAAGGCCGTGTGGGTTCGATTCCCTCCTCGAGCACCATCCTCAATTGCTTCCACGTTTCTGGTGCGGCTGCGCGCCATTTCGCGAAATAGAAGTATGGGTTACTTTGGCGAAACGCGCTCCGTGGTTTTTCTCACCTCCGCTCAAATTTAGACAATAGTAAGCAGGCTCGCAGTGAGCGGGATGTACGCGACCGGGGGGCGCGCAGTCCAATGACACAGCCGGAACACAGAAGAAGCGAACGGGTTTTGGTGGACGTTGCCGTAGAGATCCGCGGAGAATCCGAGGATCACAAGCCATTTCAGGAAGAGACTTTTACCGTGACGGTGAGCGCGCATGGAGCGCTCGTAATGTTGGGAACGAAGGTTGCGTTGGGCCAGAAGTTGACGCTAATGAATCCCAAAACTTGGGACGAGCGCGAAGGCAGGGTTTCCTTCATGGGAAGAGAGCACGCCGGACTGGCACAAGTAGCTATCGAGTTCCTAAAACCGGCGCCGGAATTTTGGCCGATCAGCTCTCCACCCAGAGGGTGGAAGAGGGCCTAACCAAAAAGCAGGGTTTAGTTTTGCCCGCGTATTATGCGGATTGCCTCGGGCAGCGCCGAACCGCCCGCGTTAGACGCCGATTCAACCCTAGAATTCTCGCCATCCTTCGATTCGGTATCGCCTTCACCCGGTGCGAGAAACAGATTTGACTCCACGCCGTGTTGCTTGGTGTAAAGATCGTAGTAACGGCCGCCCTTGGCGTATAGCGACGCATGCGTGCCGCGCTCGACTATCCGGCCCGCTTCAAGTACCAGGATTTGATCGCTCCGGCGCACAGTGGATAATCGGTGCGCGATGACGAACGTAGTTCGCCCGCGCATCAAGTAGCGCAGGCCTTCCTGAATGAACGCTTCCGATTCGGAATCCAGGCTGGAGGTGGCTTCGTCAAGAATGAGAATGCGCGGATCGGCCAATATTGCGCGAGCAATCGAGACGCGCTGCCGCTGGCCTCCCGAAAGTTTCACGCCGCGCTCGCCGACGATCGTGTCGTACTTTTTCTCGAACGTCTCAGCGAACTCGTCGACCCGCGCAATGTGGCAGGCGGCGAGAATTTCTTCTTCGCTGGAATCGGGACGCGAGAAAGCGACGTTCTCGCGGATGCTGCCGTCAAACAGGAAAGTTTCCTGCAAGACAACTCCTAGTTGCGAGCGGTAAGAATCGAGCCGCACGAGAGAGAGATCATGTCCGTCCACGAGTATGCGGCCGCTGGTAGGCTCGTAAAACGCAGCGATCAGCCCGATGATCGTCGATTTTCCCGCTCCGGATGGGCCAACGAGCGCCGTGACCGTTCCCGGCTCCGATTCGAAGCTGACGTCGTACAACACCGGCTTTCCGGTGTCGTAGGCGAAGCCGACATTTTCGAATATTACCTGCCCAGTGATGCGATCCAGCCGTTCGGTGCGATTCGGACTTTCGTCCTCGAGATTCTCGTTCAGAACTTCGCGCGTGCGCTCGAGCCCGGCGAGAGCCTCGGTGATCTGCGGGCCAATTCCCACGATTTGAAAAACCGGCGCCACAAGAAAACCCAGCAAGGCGGTGTATTCGATGAAAACGCCAAGCGTCATGGTGCCGGCAAGAATATGCCGCGCTCCCAGAAACATTATCGCAGCGCTGACGATGCCCATCAAGCTGGTGGCCGAAAGGCTCATCAGCGACGTCGCGGTGAGCGTCTTCAATACGTTGTCGAGCAGCCTTTGAACTCCGCCCGCGAACACTTTTTCCTCGCGCTCTTCTGCGTGATAGCCCTTCACGACGCGCACGCCGCCCAGCGATTCCGTAAGCCTGCCGGTAACTTCGGCATTGATTTTCGGCCTCGCGCGAAAGATCGGGCGAATTGTTTTGAACGCGCGATTCAGACCTAGCGCAAAGACCAACAGAACCGAGAATGCTACAGCGGTCATGCTGACGCTGATCCGGAGAAGAAGGACCAACGCAAGCACCGCCGTTACAATCCCGCCTGCAAACTCGATAAGGCCGGTGCCGATAAGATTTCGCACGCCTTCGACGTCGCTCATGATGCGCGAGACCAAGACGCCGGTTTTATTCGCGTCGTAGAACGACACGGGCAAGCGCCCGACGTGCGCCTGCACCTTGATGCGAAGTTCAGTGATCATCCTCTGCGAGGACTTCGAAAGAAGTTGCGTGAGTGCATAGGAAGTCAGGCCCTGGATGATCGTCGCCGCCACTACGGCAGTCACAATCGGCAACAGGAGATTCATCTGCTTTTTGTTGATGACGTCATCTATCAGGTATTTCGTCGAAGCAGGCAAAATTAAACCGGACGAACGGTTGATGATCATCAACACGAACCCAAGCGCGAGAACTCCCCGCCGCGGTTTCAGAAGCGCCAGAACGTCCGGCAGCAACTTCCAGTCGAACTTCGGCTTCGTTGATTTGCCGGCTGCGCCAGCCTTATTTTCGGTAGCCATAGAATTTGTGGAATATTGAACTGTTGTTTAGATGCTGAGTTCCTCTGGAAGACTCTACTCGCTTGGCTGTCAGGTCAATAGAGCATCGCGAGCCATCCCGGCGGTTCCCGCGTGGTTTGCCTCGATGGGGACTCATTGTTCGCAGGATTTGGTAGTGATAGACTTTTCGCATGCCAACAAAAAAGAAGTCCCGCAAGAAGACGCCTCCCAAGAAAAGCACTCCGAAGAAAAAGATTTCTAAAAAGAAGGCTGTCAGCAAGAAACCGGTTCGCAAGAAGAAATCTATCCTTGCGGAAAGCTCAGTTCGCCGAAATATTCCCGGACCTGCCGGACGCACCAGCGAAGTGAATTCCGGCATGTTCCGCCAAGGCCGCCGCGGTCTGGGGCCCAATGCCGGCGGACAATCGGGCGACATCCAAGCATTGCCAAGGGCTGAAGATGTGGATTCGGAAAGCGTGGAAGAATTGTCGGAAGAGGGCCAAGCGTTCGAGGCAGAAGTCGTGAGCGGCGTCGAGAATGCGCCGGACGCCGATCGGGGTGAAGTCCGGACCCGAGAAGTTCCCGAGGACGACGTGCCGGAGGAATACCGAGGGCGCGACAACGAATAAGATTTTGCGCTGTCTGCTGGAGTCAAGGCTTACAGGGTGAGTTCTCTGCCGGATTGTCAGAGTGACCACCGAGAATCCGGAATACGGCGAGGCCGTTCAGCCGTATTCCGTTCCCCGACAGATATCGATCGAAGAGGAAGAAACCGCGAGCGTGGGACTTGGCGAGACCGCTGCTTAATCAGCCGCGGCCCCTGCTGTAACAGCATTGCTCTCGACTTCCGCGCTCGATGAGGACTGTTTGCCGCGCTCTATCTCGATGCGGCCTTTGAAAAACGCGCCGTCTTCGATGCTGATGCGCGCGGTAATCACGTCACCGGTCACCGAACCGTCTTTCTTGATCTCCACGCGGTCACTGGCGCGCACGTTGCCCTGGACCTTGCCGTACACGACTACTTCGCGCGCAGTGACTTCCGAATTCAAATGCCCAGTGCGTCCTACCGTGAGTCGCTGGCCCTGAAGCGCGATCGGACCCTCGACCTTCCCGTCGACCTGTAAATCTTCCTCACCCGATATCTTGCCCTTGACCTCGATGCTTTCGCCCAGGCATGCCACGTTGCGCGCGGCCGGGGCGCTGGGGCGTGAAGAATAGCTTGCGCCCTGAGATGGCGCCTGCGATGCCGGAGAAACAGGCGATGAAGGTGCCGGGGAATAACTTGGTGCTTCACTTTGCTGCTGTTTTGTCCACATAAACTCTTCCTCCCTCGATTTCGATGCGACGCGGAATCGGTCCCAAGGACCGATGTAGATATACTGTAGGCGCGCGCGGCGAATCAAGGCAACGCCGAAAAGGTTCAGGTTTGCTCACTGCGGAAACTGACCATCGGTACAGGTCGGCCGTCACATCGAGAAGTTTTCATTTGTTATGTCGCAACTCCCGGCGGCTGGCTTTCGCAGGGCGGGCGAAGAAAGGCGTTTGGGGTCGTTAATGTACTCCGAGCTATGAGGAAAAGCTATCGAGCGCGGCGCGCTCATCGGCGAAATCGGTGAATATCCGGTGCAGGTTCGTCAGGCGCAATACTTCAGAGGCGCGTGGGTTGAGATCTACGGCTCGCAATTCGGCGCCGTTTCTCCTCGCGGTGTAAAGACTCCGAACAAGTTGGCCTATTCCCGAGCTGTCCAGGTACGAAACGTCGCGAAAGTTCAGCAATACCTTGGTGCGTCCTTCACGAAAGATATCGACCAACAGCTCATGAACGGCTTCGCCTTCTATATTCGTGAAGTTTCCGCGCACATCCACGACCGTGACGTCTCCCAGTTGACGCGTATTCGCGCTGAAGTTCAAACGGGCCTCCGAAGGTTTGGGCTCCACATTTTACCGCATGACTACCAAGAATCTGAAATGCCAAGCGGGTGCGGCGTGGATTATATCGGCCCAAACGAAAAGTTCGTGAGCGGGGATGAGTGCAGCTATCCGGCGAGTTCCTCTAACCAGACCTCTAATATCTTGAGCTGCTCGTTTGCTACGTTCACAAAAGCGATTCCCATTCCCATTCCGGACTGAACGTAGATGATTTTACCCTGCGCCTCGAAAGCGCCTTGATCGCGGGAAATTCGCACCTCAAGATTCGTGCCTTCCGGCAAGCCGATTAGAGTGTCCACGTAACAACCCTTGCGGCTGAGTTCGGAAATGCGTCCGGAAATCTTCGTGTCTGATTCCGGCTCTCGAAGGACGGCCGAGGCGATAAGCGAAAAGCGTGGGACCTCACGCCGGTTGGGGTACTCTCCGTCTCCACCGGTCGGATGCGATGAGGATTCGGCAAAAAAGCCCATAGATCGCCTCCCGTTATGGTTCAGATTGGCACATAGCCGGGCGTACAGCCAGTGTTGCGATATGATGTGATGCGTAAAATGTACCTCTGCTCCTCTTGTCGGCTCGAATGCGCCGCCGCCCAGCCGACTAGGTTTTGCTTGGCATTGCAAGCAAGCACGGTAAATTTGCAGTGCGACGCACGCCGGTTAAAATTATCAAATGAGTTGATTCACTGGACCGATAGCTTTAGGCTCATGCGATAGCCTAAATACCCGGGGAATTATGCAGCTGAAACTGGAACATCCCATGAGGCTAATCGTGCAACCGGGCAATTATCTCAGAGACCTCCGAAACCGACTCGGCGTGACTACTCGGGAGGTCGAGGAACTTAGCCACAAGATAGCACAAGACCGGAATAACGAAGAGTTTTCCATCTCAAACGCGTGGCTGACTCAGCTCGAAAATAAGAACTCCGTCCCCAGCATCTACAAACTCTTTAGTTTGAGCGTGATTTATCGGGCAAAGTTTGTCGATCTGCTGAGCATATTCGGTGTAGAGCTTGAGGATAGCGTGCGATATCACTCCAGTTTGCCGTTGAACAATACGCACTTAGCATCCATCGAGGTGGCCGACCGCGATCGCGCCGTCCGGTTTCCGGTACGTTTCGACCGTGGCTTTCGGGTGGAGACAACCAGCCTGATTTCGCGGATGGTCGAAGTATGGGGAGAAGTGCCGATTGCGCTCATCGAGAAATTAGACGTGCGCAATTGCCAGTATGGATTTATCGGCATGGACGATCGCACGATGGATCCGCTGTTACGCCCCGGCTCGTTCGTGCAAATCGATAGCCACAGGAAGCACGTCGCATCAACAGGCTGGCGTACGGAGCTGGATCGGCCGATTTACTTCGTCGAACTGCGGGAAGGTTACGCGTGCTCGTGGTGTGAAATGCGCGGGTCGAACTTAACGTTGATTCCGCATCCTCTTTCAGGCTGCGCTACCAGGCAATTCGCGCATCCTGGAGAAGCGCAAATCATTGGACAGGTGACAGCTGTGGCGATGCGTCTAGTCTCTGCCGGGAACGGCCATCTTGATGGGCCTCCCAAATTGCCAGTGCGATCCTGACGTTCGCGCAGAGAAACTCGACGGCGAGCGGGTCCGTCCCCGCGGGAACGGCCACACGGTACGGTTGAAGGCTCGTCCACGCTGCGATGAAATCGCGTGGCGCAGTATGCGTGGATAGGATGTAGGCGTCCATCTGGCGAACCAAATCCTCAACGGAAGAACCCAAAAGCTGGCGGTACGCCTCGCGATGACAATTAGCCAGGGCTTCGCACGCGACTTCTTCCGAAAACCGAGAAGCCAGCCCGTCATGGTAGTACAGGCCGGTATTGTAATCGCGCGTGGATCCCAAGTAGATCATGCGCTCCAGTGGCGAAGGCATGTGCGAGAGCGTGCGGCGCCGGAGGTCATCGGACGCCAACTCAACATCCGAACGATTAATCGTCGACCTCATGAAACTTTTCCGCTCTTAGATGCCATGGCGCGCCTCACGGCTCTGAAGCTGATCGACTCTCTTCACATTCAGGAACGCCAGAGAGTTCTCTGAAATCGAGCATACTCTGCCGGCTGCAGCAGCGGCGGATCGCACCATTCCCGGAGCAGCGTACGGTCCGCGCAGATAAAACGTGATCTGAAGCAAGCGGCACGCCGTCAGGAGGCCAGCGAAATTCAGCGCCAAGCGAATTTCCGTTGAAAAGTTCAATCGCGCATGCAGACGCGCGTGTCCTCTGTGAAAACGCATCAATTCGAAGACCGCGCTGCGCACTCGGCCCACCCAAGCCAGGGCTATCTTCTTGCGATCGAGGAGAAAGAGAGACTGAACGTCCGGGCGCGCCGCCGAAAGAACGTATTCCAGATCCTCTCTCGCAAAAATTCTCTCCACCAGGTCACTGGGCAGTAATCCAAACTGCAATGAATCCAACGTCTGCCTCGCTTCACGGAGTTGTTGGGCGCTTCCTTCTGCGGATGGTTTCGAGCGGCGGGCAAAGAAATAAAGCGACACCGCAAGAGCCAAACCCACGAGCAACGAGATGATAAGTTGAATCATCGCTGCGGCGTCCTATCCAGCTGATCCTGTATCGAACCCAGCACCTGCCGCGTGCGTCCAGCCAACCTTTGGTAGTCCGCGTCGGTCGATCGCACTTGGGGAGCTGGAACCGGCGCATAAGACCATAGTGCAACGGCCCAGATGAACAGAGCCGCCACGTAAGACGAAGGCTGTATGATGGTCCAGATGGGCGTAAAACCAACGCCTACGAATACTTGCAAAGTGAGCGAGATGATGCTGGCGCCCACGTAGACTCCAAAGCCGAGTATCATTCCCTTCATGTTCTTGCCAATCTCAATACCGTAATATTGCGTCAGAAAAACGATCGCCAGCAGCGCGACAGCTTGCGCCAGCCGCAGATCACGTTCCAGATCTGCCGTATCCTTGGCCAAATTCCAATGCGGCAGAAAAAACGCATGAATCGCGACCAAGAAAAAAATCAATCCGAACGTTATCCCCATAATCCATCGCACGACACGGTCCAGGCTCGCATGATCGGCAAACACGTTCCTCGATATTTCGAAGATAACTCCGCATCCTAACGACAGCGTCACGAACTGCATGTTCCAATAAAGCGGTACATTCAGTGATGGCCTTACAATTGATATGACGTAAAGAAATCCCGAAGCGGCCAGCACCGAAGCGATGTACACATAAAATAGAGGGTATCTTGCCAGCGATTTGCCCTGAACGGACCGAACCAGGATGACACCCTGCAGCAAGAGACCGCTCAACCAAACGACTTGTACGAAAATCTCCATCCGGTTGCATTAAATCCTAACACAAAACCCCGAGAGGAGAAGCCGGAACTTCTCCTCCCGCTAATTGAGGGTTTAGGAACTATTAGCCTCCCGGCGCCGGCACAGGTTGCTGAGGCGGTTGTGAGCCGTCGAAGCTCGAACCCGCCCTAGCTACGATTGAAGCGTGAGGAACTGGAACCGCCAACAACGCGATCGCGACTACGAACAACCAAACAATATTCTTTTTCATGAAATTCTCCTCGGGTGGATTGGTCGTGGCCTCGTTGGGCCTCGGCCAAATTAATCGAGAAGACTCTGCTTCAACGCTTGGGCATGAATTTGCTCAGGATACGAAGCAAGGCGGATTTACAGCGGTTCTGTCGATCAGGTCATCGGTGCAAGATCGGTCAGACAATCCTCTTCTGACTGGCTTTGGTGCGAGGCGCAGCCCGGAGCTCCGATTCGCTATGGATTCGGTAAATTAGCGGTTACTCAGTTGGAAACGCGGCGGAACATACGCATGGAATTCCAGTTCTGAACTCTGCTATTAGTCTACTCAGGCAATCACTGTCTATTTAGATGACCAACACAAATGAGACTGTCCGAGAACCAGCTCTAAACGGCCCGGAATTGCCTCCGGCGTCTATCCGTCACAACTTGAGCCGTCTGGAACGCCGTGAGCGGTGGCTCTGGTCAACCACCGTAGCAGTGATATTGCTGTTGACGCTCGGCGTAGCGTCGTTCGCCTTTCCCGCGCTGCTCAGCCGCGAGCAAAGCACATACTCGTTCTATCTAAACCAATCCGTGCGCGCGCTAGTTGGTCTGGTTCTGCTTTTCAGCGTGTATCTTATTTACCAACGGAATTTGATTTCCAAGCTGCGCAACGAACTCACCGATCAGATGAACTCACTCGCCAAAGTGGAGAGCCTCGCGTCTGAAGTGTATAAACTCGCAGCCCTCGATCAGCTGACGGGGATCTACAATCGCCGCTCAGGTGAACAGCGTCTGGAGCAGGAAATCAGCCGCGCCCAACGGCATGGTCGGCCACTAACCATCTTGCTGATGGATGTAGACAACCTAAAGCAACTAAATGACAAGCATGGACACGCAGCAGGTGACACCGCGCTGAAAGGCTTTGCAGGTCGCTTGCAACGCGCAATTCGCGGATCGGATCTTGCCGTCCGCCTGGGTGGCGATGAATTTATGGCGATACTCCCGGAATGCCGCTCCGAAGAAGTGGGCCACGTGTTAGCGCGCATCGAAGGTTTCGAGTTCGATTGCAATGAGGAAAAGATACGCCTTCAATTTTCGCGCGGCTGGACGGACTACAAATCCGGCGAATCTCCCCAGGAATTGCTCCACCGCGCCGACCAGGAGCTCTACGCGGACAAACGCGCCGGAAAAGGAACGACCCGCGCGGCGCAGCCGTTTCCGATACCGGAATCCGCACTATAGCCGAAGCTATGCTGCAAACTAAGAGAGCGATCGCGCAGAACTCTCTCTCCTTCCCGATCTTTCGCCCATCTACTGGTCTTCCATTTGGACGCGCGATTGGAATGTTCCTGTCAGGAACATTCTCCGGAAAAAACTCTTGCGCCTGCCGGGGGTGACTCGTAAGATACGCCCCAGTTATAGGAAGGTAACCATGCCAAAAGAAAAGCCAAAAGTGAACATCGGAGAAGTGATCCGGTCTTATCGAAGTGATAGGGGCTTGTCGCAAGGTGACATCGAACGCCGGACTGGACTGCTGCGCTGTTACCTTTCACGAGTGGAGAATGGTCATACCGTTCCTTCGCTCGAAACGCTCGCGAAAATAGCGGAAGCGATGGAAATCTCCCTCGCCGATTTCTTCCCCGGCAGCGATACCCCGCAGGACCGGGAGACGCGCAAAATGCTGGGAGAGCTATCGGAAGAAGAAATTCGCTTCCTGGCTGACATCAAGAAATATTCCACCACGCTCTCTGAAGACGACAAAAAGCTTGTCTTGGCCATGATTCGCAAGATGGCAACGGTTATTCCGCCGGTTCGCAGCACAAAGGCTGCTGCCGCTGTCGCCCGTCGTCCGGAGTACTAGCCTTCGCACAGGTCTTCGGTCCTGAGTTGTTCCGGCGCGAGCGCGAGTTATCAGGAGCAGGGCAAGCCACGACGTTGCTGGCCATGCAGGACACGGACGTGCGCGCTACCCAACTGCTCTCCTCTCCGCTACAATAGATAAGAGATGACGCAGAAACGCCACAAGACTGTCGGTGTCAAAGTCGGCAAGATTCAGGTCGGCGGGGGCGCGCCCGTGGTCGTGCAGTCCATGACCAACACGGACACCGTTGACATCGCTTCCACCACGCAGCAGTGCTTCGAGCTGGCGCAGGCCGGCTCCGAACTGGTCCGCATTACCGTAAACATCCCGGAAGCCGCAGCAGCAGTTCCGGAAATCAAGAAGCGCTTGCTCGACGCAGGCTGCGACGTCCCCTTGATCGGTGACTTTCACTACAACGGCCACGTGCTCCTGAAAAAATACCCCGATTGCGCCGCCGCACTCGATAAATATCGCATCAATCCCGGGAATGTGGGCCATGGCCAGCGCCGCGACGAACAGTTCTCCACTATCTGCAATGTGGCGCGAGACAACAACAAGCCCGTGCGCATCGGTGTGAATGGTGGTTCGCTGAATCAGGAACTTGTAATGCGAAAGATGCAGGAGAATACCGATCGCGACCTCGGCAAGTCCTCCGAGGAAATCATCAACGAATGCATGGTCCTGTCCGCGCTCGAATCCACGGAGTTAGCTCTCGAATGCGGGCTGCGCAAAGACCAAATTATTATTTCCTGCAAGGTTTCGCGCCCGCACGACCTGGTGGAAATCTATCGCGATCTCGCGCGGAAGACTGACCAGCCTCTGCACCTTGGCTTAACCGAAGCTGGCATGGGAGCGAAGGGTCTCGTATGGTCCGCGGCTTCCATGGGGATACTGCTCGGCGAAGGAATTGGCGACACCATCCGCATCTCGTTGACTCCGCGCCCCGGCGGAGATCGCCGCGAGGAAGTCTATGCGGCTTGCGAGCTTTTGCAATCTCTCGGGCTGCGAACGTTCGCGCCCAGCGTAACGGCTTGTCCCGGCTGCGGCCGCACCACGAGCACCACGTTCCAGGAGCTGGCGGAAAGCATTCAGGGCTACATTCGCGACAAAATGCCGGACTGGAAGCGCAATTATGAAGGTGTGGAAGAATTGAAGTTGGCTATCATGGGCTGCATTGTGAACGGCCCCGGCGAATCAAAAGCCGCCAACATCGGAATCAGTTTGCCAGGCACCGGCGAATCCCCGCGCTGTCCCGTGTATATCGACGGCCAACACTTCACAACGCTGGAAGGAAATTATGATGAGCTGTCGGCGGCTTTTCAAACTCTGCTCGATGATTACGTCGAGACCAAATATCACAAACGCGAAACGCCGCTGCCTGCCACCACCGCGCCCTTTCCCTCGGAAGCTGCGAAGCCGTCTCTCCGCGTTCTCGCCTAATCGCTATCTCTGAGTTTTCTTCAAAACGCACTGCCACCAGCGAGGTGTTTTGCCCGCCCGCGCCGGCGCCATTTCTTGCTACTGGGTCCAGCGCACATGATATTTCCCTGTAGCATCTTCCAGCGTCATGCGAAGCAACCATTCTCCCTTGATGGCCTTGATATCGTCGGTGTCCATGCTGCCCCGCTCGGTAGTTCCAACTCTTGATCTCACAGCGCCAGACGGATCGATTAATTCCCACCGAACCCGTCCGTGATGAATATCCGCGTCAACCTTCAGGTGCACCATGCCCGTAGAGTTATCTATATTGAACTTATACTCTTCGACCTTCGACTGGTCCGTGAAGCTTTCGTCCCTCTCAAGCTTCTCGGAAGCCGCGGGATCGGCGGTAACCGGTTCGCTTACGACGGCATCTCGAGTAGTCTGAACTGACGTCGCGCCTCGCGCACCCGCTAAAGGCGCAGTTCCTGCAAACGCCGCCGTAACAATGAAGAGAGAAATGACTTTATTCATGAACGCTTCTCCTTATTCGTGCCGCAAAGCCGTAAGCGGATCTACTCCCATCGCTCGACGCGCCGGGATGTAGCACGCCGCCATAGCTACCACCAGCAGCAAGAGGCCTACGCTCGCGAAAGTGAGCGCGTCTGTGGCCTTGACGCCGAAAAGCAAGCTTGCCAATAGCCGGGTCAATGCCAATCCTGCGATGATTCCCACTCCCACACCTGCCAGCGCGGCGTTTATTCCCTGCCCCAGAATGAGGCTCAAAATATCCCGGCGTTGCGCTCCGAGCGCCACGCGAATGCCAATCTCCCGTGTCCGCTGCATCACGGTGAATGAAAGCAATCCGTACAATCCAACCATCGCGAGTATCAAGGCCAACCCGGCGAAGCTGCCGATTAAATACGACGGATAGCGGCGCAAGAAGACCGACGGCTGCTGATTTGTAACCTCATCCATGGACTGTGGCTGAATCAGCGGAAGCTGTTGATCCATTTTATGCAGTTCCGCTTGAACGGTGCCGACGAACGCGTCCGGGCTTCCGGCCGTTCGAATCATGTAGGTCAGATAGGTCGAGGGTCCCTGATCGTTGGCGGTATAGATGATCGGTGACGGAGGACCCGCCAGGTCGTCTTGCGCCACAGTTCCGGCGACTCCTACGATCTGCATGAATGGTGCCTTAGCATTGAACGTGAAGCGTATGCGTTTTCCAACTGCATCTTCGTTGGGGAAATACTTATTCACAAACGCTTGATTCACGACCACCACGCTGGGCGAGTCATGCGAGTCCGTTTCGCCGAACAAACGTCCCTTCATGAGCGGCACTTTCAGAGTCGGGAAGTAACCGGGCGTCACCGTAATGATGTCGCATTCATCCTCCTGCCCGGCCGCAGTCGGCCGGCCCTCGACTATAAAACGGATTGATCCGCCGCTCCCGCCGACCGGCACGGCGCTAGTCACAGCCACGCCCTGCACGCCAGGCAGGGTGCGCAGCCGCTCGCTGAACTGATGCTCGAACTGGATCGCCGCAGGACTGTCGAACGGGTATTCTTGTTGGCTCGGATACGAGGTATTCGGCAGATTGACAGAAAAAGTAAGCAGGCGTTCCGAATCGAATCCCGGGTTTTGGTGCAAGAGTGCGCTTAGGCTTCGCAGCATCAGCCCGGCGCCGACCAGAAGCACAAGCGAAATCGCAATTTCTGCTATTACGAACGCGTTGCGGAGGCGGGCGTGGGCGGAGCTGGTGCCTCCGCGCGATTCGTCCTTGAGTATGTCGCCAATTCCTGCTTGTGACGCAACCAGCGAAGGCGTCAATCCGAACACGAGCGTCGTCAGGATCGTAACCCCCGCGAGAAAAGACAGAATCGGCAGGTTCGTCCCCGCTTCCCGCAGTTCCGGCAGCGAATTGAGCATCGCTGTGGGAATTGCGGACACCAGCACAGTGACGCCCCATTGCGCACCTACAAACCCCACCACAGCTCCGATAGAACAAAGCAAGACACTCTCGGTCAGCAACTGTGAGAATAGCTGGGCCCGGCTCGCTCCCAAGGCCGACCGCACCGCGAATTCTCTTCGCCTCCCTACCGCACGCGTCATCATCAAGTTAGCCACGTTGGCACATGCGATCAGAAGGACGAAGCCGACAGCGCCGAAAAGTATGAGCAGCAGAGGCTGGATTTTACCCACGATCCTATGCCGCAAGGTGTCGATGGCAACGAAAGTTGAGTCATCTTCTTTCGGGTATTCGCGCGCCAGCTGCGAAGTGATGCCGTCCATTTCCGCGCGAGCTTGTTCAATCTTCACGCTTGGTGCCAGGCGGCCCACAACATTTAGCCAGCGTAGGCTCCGGCGCCTTTCGGCATCCGGTCCGGGGTGAAGCGGAACCCATAGCGGATTGGTCGCAGGAGAAAATTGAAAATCGCGAGGAAGGACCCCGACGATCGTCGCGGGCTTGCCGTCCAGCTGAATCGTGCGGCCGATCACGCCCGGATCAGCTCCGAAATCGCTTCGCCAGTACGCATATGTCAGCATCGCCACGTGCGGTCCGTCGCCTACATCCTCGCCGTCAAGGAAGCCACGGCCAAGTAAGGGGAGGACGCCCAATGTGGAAAAGAAATTCGCCTTCACTTGTGTTGCGAAGACACTTTTCGGTTCGCCATTCCCCACTAACGTGAAAGCATCGAAACTGTAAGCCGTCAGCGATTGAAAGCTCTTCGCCGCCTTCTTCCAGTCGATAAAATCAGGGTTTGAAGTGTTCTGACTTCCGGCGTCGCTATCTTTCGATTGCAGTCGGCCTTCGCCCATAGTAATCAGGCGATCGGGCTGGTAATACGGCAACGGCCGCAGCAGCGCGGAATAAACCACGGAGAAAATGGCCGTGTTGGCGCCTATTCCCAAGGCCAGCGTCAGCACGGTAACCGCCGTGAACCCCGGGCTCTTCGCCAGCAAGCGCAACCCGTATCGCAGATTCTGCCAAAGCGTGTTCATGGCACACCTCCGCCCGCTCCGAGTGAACCGCAAGTTCTTTGCCACGGAGCGAGATTTATAGGTGCCGAGTTGCCATAAACTTATCGGGAGGTTAGGCTGCAATCGCGAATACGAGTGACCGGCAATGGGACTTCGCGTTGCGCTGCCGCACACCGTGCTGGTGATATTAGGATAGACTGCCCCGGGCTCCGTCATTCGCAGTCGATAAAGCCGGGAGTCTCTCACCGTTTTTATGAAAAAGAGCGAACAATCCACGCTAAACAGCGTCACTCGCGGCTGGCAAGCTGGATTTTGGAGCCTGATCGCCACCCAGTTTCAAACGGCGTTCAACGATAACGCCGTCAAATTCCTCGTCATTTACATCATCGTGGCGATGAACTTTCCCAACCAGTTTCGCGACCGCTTGATTCTCGTCGTCGGCGCTCTGTTTGCTCTGCCGTTCATTTTCTTTTCCATGACCGGCGGGTATTTTGCGGACCGCTATAGCAAGCGCAGCGTAACAATCGGTACGAAGCTTCTCGAACTCGGCATAATGGCCTTCACGATCGCGGGCCTATATCTTCGGAACTTGCCGATGGAGTGCGCTTCCGTCTTCCTCATTAGCACAGAAGCTGCTCTCTTCGGTCCGTCGAAATACGGTTTGTTGCCGGAGCTGCTTCCGGAGAATCGGCTTTCCTGGGGAAATGGCATCATCGAACTTGGGACCTTCGTGGCTAGCATTTCAGCCACGATGGCTGCCGGAATTATGGCCGAACGATATCGCGGGCGCGAAGCCGTCGCGGGGTTCATGCTTCTTGGTTTCACCTGTTTAGGATTGCTCACAAGCTTCGGAATCTCGCGCGTGCCGGCCGCCGATCCGCGCAGAATATTTCGCTGGAATCCTCTCGGGGAACTCGCCTCGCAATTGAAAACGATTTACGCCGACGCAGTGCTCTTCTGGTCCGTGATGGGAAACACCTATCTTTGGTTTCTCGCGGCACTCCTGCAATTCACCATCGTCGTGTATGGCCACGACGTCCTCCATATTGACGACACGCGCACCAGCTATCTGCAAGCCGCTGTGGGAATCGGCATCGGACTCGGGAGCGTGGCCGCGGGTTATCTCTCGCGTGGCAAGATCGAAATGGGGTTGATTCCGATCGGCGCCCTTGGCATGACCATTTTCGGCGCGCTGCTCTATTTCAGTCGGCCGACCGAAGCGCTCGCAGGTTGGCTCAGCGCCGCCGCGTTCTATCAGGGGAGTTCAATGGCCACAAAGTTCGGCACTTCGATAGTGTCCGCCGTCCGTCTTCGGATTCCAGATTTGAGTCTCCTCGGATTTTTCGGCGGCTTCTTCGCGGTGCCGCTAAACGCTATGATTCAGCACCGTCCCAATCCCGAGCAAAAGGGCGGAGTGATAGCTGTCGCAAATTTGCTCTCGTTCGTGGGTGTCTTCCTCGCCGCCGGAGCGTACTATCTCTTCTCGGATGGCTTTCACCAAACCCCAGCGGGAGTTTTCGCCGACGGTGCCATCCTCACGTTGGTCACCACCACGGTTTCCATCTATTTACTGCGCGATTCCCTGCTCAATTTCGTCCGCAAATCGCCATAATCGGGGCGGAACCGCACCCATTTCAATTTTCTCGATCTCCTTTCGCTTGCGCATTGCGCCCGTTCGCTCGTAAATTTTCGCCATTCAAGCGTTTCTTGTTGCCGCATAACCGTTTGTGCGTGAAAATGTGACCATCGGGAGAGAATCCGGTATGTTGAAGCACGACCCCAATTCGGCAGAGCAAGCTACGGACGCGGAAATACGCCGCGGCGTGGGGTCCGGTTTCGTCCCAGCCTCAGCGTAAC
>Ga0209330_1000498_pt1 | contig 16265 bp, 6 predicted proteins | sample JacPinW_OM2H0_O3_FD_187969 | JGI IMG/M metagenome (GOLD analysis project Ga0209330, IMG submission 187969) | Forest soil microbial communities from Algoma, Ontario, Canada - Jack Pine, Ontario site 1_JW_OM2H0_O3 (SPAdes) (version 2) | ecosystem: Environmental > Terrestrial > Soil > Boreal...
GATATCCTCGCGATTCATTGCTTTCAGAACCGCGGGTACCTTGTCCGGAGTAGCTACCAAAACAAACCACGTACCATCGGAAGAGCGATACGTGTTCAAAGCTGCATTTGCGGGATGTGTTCGATCATGCAGCCCATAGAAACTCGCGCCGCATAGAGCGGCCTGGACAAAGACGCTGGCCGACCAGACACCTGAAGCGAGAAGCGAAGTCGTGACGTAGGATCCTTTACCAGTGCGTTCGCGACGATAGAGCGCGGTCACAATCGCAGCATAAATGCAGACCGCAGTTGCATTGTCGCCGCTACCTGCTACCGGCCAGGTCGGCGGCTCTCCGGCATCGCGGGTCATGTATAACAAGCCGCTTCGCGCCCAGTACGCCGTGAGGTCGAATCCCGGAAGAGTGGCGTCCGGACCTTTCTCGCCGAATCCGGTCAGATCGGCGTAGATCAGGCGCGGATTCCACCCTGCGATATCGTCATATTCGAGCTTCAATTTCTTGCGCGCGGGGTGCGGTGTATTGACGATGAACACGTCCGCCCACTTGGCTAACCGCTCGAGAACTTCCTGCGCGCTCGCAGCTTTCAGATCGAGCGCAACGCCACGCTTATTTCGATTAGCCAATTGGAAGGGATAAGGCTCTTCCGAACGCGGCTGTGGTGGGATCTTCTGTCCACTTCTCCACAGCTCTCCGTTGGGCGGCTCCACTTTGATGACATCCGCGCCGAAGTCGGAGAGGATCGTCGCCGCTCCGGGCCCTGCGATAAAGCTAGCCAGCTCTACGACCTTCAAGCCTGAAAAAATGTTCGCCTCTGCCATAACATCTCCTTGTCGTGAAACCGAGCCAGCGCACAATCACCTCTTAAGATTTGTTCTGCACTATTTCGCGCGCTGAGTTAACGACCCTGGAATTTCGGCGGCCGCTTTGCCAAGAAAGCGGACGTACCTTCCTTCTTGTCTTCTGACCCTACGCAGATCCCAAATAGCGACGCCTCGATCAGCAGGCCTTCCGAGAGGCCTGCATCCAGTCCTTTGTTCACAGCGTCGATCGAGAACTTCACGCCGAGTGGGGCATTGGAATTGATCTGATTGAGGATGGCTTCCGCTCGCGAGATCAGATCGGTGGCCGGCACTAACTCATTGGCCAAGCCGATTCGATATGCCTCTTGAGCGCTAATGATTTCGCCGGAGAGAATCAGTTGTAGCGCCCTGCCCTTACCGACCAATCGTGGAAGACGCTGCGTTCCGCCCGCACCGGGCATGATTCCGATCTTGACTTCGGGTTGGCCAAATTTGGCAGTTTCGGAAGCGATTCGGAAGGTGGAAGCCATCGCGAGCTCACAGCCACCGCCGAGGGCGAAACCGTTCACAGCAGCGATCACCGGTTTGCCAAGGTTTTCGATCAGCTCGGTAACGCCCTGCGCATGCCGCGTCGCTTCTTCGCCCTGAGCGGCGGTGTAACTGGACAATTCCGCGATGTCCGCGCCCGCGGCGAACGCTTTGTCGCCGCTGCCGGTTAAAATAACACTTCGCACATTGGCATCATCGCGGGCGTCTTCAAACGCCGTCTTTAGCTCTGCAAAGACTGCCTGACTCAGTGCGTTTAGCACCTTCGGCCGGTTGAGGGTCACGTACGCAATTGGCCCTTTCTTCTCGTAAAGAATATTCTCAAATTTCACTGCTGGTGCTGGCGAACTCATTACGATCTCCTTTCCGACTGTGAAGCCCGCTGCAACACTCCTTAAGCACTCGCGGGAATTTCGGCGTACGCGATACCGGTCAGATTTCCTTGGGCAAAAAGCAAAGTCTTCTTGTTTGAACCATCGAGATTGGCACTGTAAGCAGATCCCGCCAGATCGGTTAAGAACATGCGCTTGTTCGTCAAGTCCAACGACAGTCCGATGCCTTCCATCAGGTGATTGAAGACAATTTCCGGTTCCGGCCGATTGCCATTGGTGACGTCCATTGGCGCACGATTCACGGTATTGCCGCGCGGCGGATCTCCGCGGTCGGTCCAGTACATTATTCGGTTGGCCAGATCGAGATCGAGATCGATTGGTTCGGGCAAGTTGTTGTAGAGAACTTCAATGTCTTGGCGGTTCGCAGGAGTCTGACCCTCCGGGATCTCCAGATTCGCGCGGAAGATGCGACCTTGCCCCGCCTTTTCTGCCCCTTTCTGGGTCCAGTAAAGCTTTCCGCCGGCAATGTCGAGAGCGATGCCCACGCACCATTTCGTCGCGTCCGGGCCGGGCCGAGAGTCGCCCTGGCTGCTGTCAACGAGGGTTTCAATTTTGGAGCCGTCGAGATTGCATCGCATAACTCGCATGCCTTCGCGATCGCACCAGTAGAGTTTGCGGTTCTTCTTGTCGAGTTGGAGCTGCTTGGCAGTGAAAGTGCCACCCGGAGGAACAGTGTGTTTTAGATTTTTCCCATCGAGATCGGCCCGCTCGATGGAGCCGTCATTTGCCTTCGGATTACCCATGTTGGTCCAGTAGATGTGACCGGCTTCTACATCTACGACTATGCCGTCCGGAAGCCTTCGGCCCTCACTGACAATCGTCTTCAAGTCAGAGCCGTCTGGCTTGCAAGAGAGCACGCGGCCGGCGCTTACGTCCAAGACGAACAGGCGTCCCGAAGTTGCTTTTGTTGTTACTTTGGAGGATTTTGATTTCGCGGCACTGGAAGACATTGAATTCACTTGCTCCTTTTTTGAGATCGATTTGCAAAAGCAACAGCTCAGTGCGAACTTCCGAAAAGATTGCCTTTCGAAATGGGTTATACAAACGCGCTTAAACCGGTGATGGCTTTGCCGACAATCAGGTTCTGCATTTGAAACGTGCCTTCGTAGGTGTAGAGCGCTTCGGCATCGGCGAAGAAGCGCGCTACGTTGTAGTCTGCGACTATGCCGTTTCCGCCCAATAGCTCCCGCGCCCAGGCCACGGTCTCGCGGCACTTGGAGGTGCAGAACGCTTTCGAAAGCGCCGCGTGCGAGTCGGTCATTTTTCCTTCGGCGTCCAGTTGAGCGAGGCGAACCAGCAGGCACTGCGCGGCAGTGATATTGGCAAGCATCCTGGAAAGAAGGTCCTGGACGAGCTGAAATGAGCCAATCGGCTTTCCAAACTGCAAGCGCTCCTGGGCGTACTTGAGAGCATTCTCGTACGCGCCCATGGCGCATCCGGTCGCTTCCCAGCCAACGAAATAGCGCGTCCCGCGCAAGACTTTGGCCGTGTCGCGGAACGATTTATCTTCTTGGAGACGGTTCTCCTCCGGGATCCGGCAGTTCTCCATAGTGATCAGGCCGTTCTGAACTACCTTGAGTGCAATCTTGTTCTGAATCTTTTCGACCTTAAAGCCAGGCGTGGTCTTGTTCTCCACGATGAAGCCCTTGACCTGATTGTCGGCAAGGTCGCGCGCCCAGATGATCGAGATGTCGCACCACGGGGCGTTACCGATCCATTTTTTCTGGCCGTTGAGAATCCAGGTGTCGCCCTCGCGTTTGGCCGTCGTCAACAGACCGCCTCCCGCTCCCGAACCCACCAGCGGCTCGGTCAGCCCGAAGCAGCCGATCTTTTCCATGCGAGCCATCGGCGGAAGCCACTTCTGTTTTTGCTCTTCCGATCCACCGTAGTAAATGGAGGACATTGCCAGGCCACTGTGCACACCAAAGAACGTCGAAATGGACGCATCGATACGTCCCATCTCCATCGCAACCAAGCCGGCTAGCAACCCGCCACCGCCTTTGCAGCCGTAGCCCTGCAAGCCAACGCCACCGAGGTTGAGCTCCTTAATCGCGGGCAATATTTCGAACGGAAAGGAATCTTCAACCCAGTATTTCGTGATGATCGGAGCGACCTTGGTCTCCATAAACGCGCGCACCTGCTTCACAACCGCCAGTTCCTCTGCCGGAAGCGTCTCGGCGAGTGCGTAGAAGTCGCTATTGGGCGCCGGGAGCGGCTTCGTGGGCTGCGGGGCGGCTTTTGCCGCACTCAGATCTTTCGTTGGACTCGCCATGAAACACTCTCCGAACCTAAGATTTGCTTCTTGTTACGTCGTCCCAGCAAATGCGGAACTCTCTGGCTCGGGCTAACCCGACCCTCACCCTTCCGCGTCCCTGTGACTTGCAACACGGCTAAGTGCACTCCATCAGCCAAATCGCGATTCACTTAGGTTGCTCAAAAAAAGTGTCTTATCTACGCGGCGCCGTCTTGTGCTCAAAAATCGCTGTCCACGGGCTCGCAATTGCACAACTGCCGACAATCCGCTGGTGGTGTCAAGCGGGCTTTCGAGGACTACGATTGGGCTCTGGGGCGGCTTCCGTTTGAGACGACCGCATCGTGCGCCTTGCGGATTCTCAGGGTGTATTATTCCCCCATGGCCTTGGCAGAACAGCAACCCGATTCGTTGAATATTCAGCTTCTCGTCGATTCGATCCCTGCGCTGATTCACACAGGAAGGCCTGACGGTTACCTCGATTACTTCAATAAACCTTGGCTGACATACTTCGGCGTCACGTTGGACAAAGTGGTCGGCTGGAATTGGACCGCTGTCATACACCCTGAAGACGTTGATGGAATTGTGGCCAAATGGCGAGCCTGCCTAATAAGCGGAGAAATATTTGAGTACGAATCTCGGGTCCGCAGCGCGAATGGAGAATATCGGTGGATGTTCCATCGGAAAGTGCCACTTCGCGATGCAAACGGCAAGATTGTCAAGTGGTATGGATCAAGTCTAGATATTGACGAGCGCAAAACCGCGGAAGCGGCCGTCAGGCGAAGCGAAGCTTATCTTGCCGAAGCCCAAGGACTAAGTCATACAGGTAGCTTCGGCTGGAAGGTTTCCAGTGGGGAGATCTTCTGGTCCGACGAGACCTTCCGTATCTTCGAGTACGACCACTCTGTCATACCAACAATAGATTCACTGGTGCAGCGCGTCCATCACGAGGACCGCGGCGAGTTCAAAGAGGTCATTAATCGCGCCTCTGCAGGAGCGCCAGGTTTCGAGCATGCCTATCGCTTGCTACTGCCTGACGGGCGAGTCAAGCACGTCCACGCCATAGCTCACGTTTTACAGGATAAATCCGGCAATCGCGAGTTTATCGGGGCCGTGACCGACATCACTGAACGCAAGACCACCGAAGATAAGATCCGGCGCTTGGTCGAAGCCGACATTCTGGGAATCTTCATGGCGAACGTCCAAGGTGAGATAGTCGAGGCCAACCAAGCATTTCTGCGAATGCTGCGATACGGCCGTCAGGATCTCGTCTCGGGTCGATTGCGGTGGACGGACCTGACGCCGGCCGAATTGCGCGAGCGCGACCAGCGTGCCCTGACGGAGGCACTGGCAACCGGGGTTTTTCAGCCATACGAGAAGGAGTTCCTCCGGAAAGATGGCAGCCGCTTGCCCGTACTGATTGGAGGCGCGCTGTTTCAAGGCGCGAAAGAGGGCGTGGTGTTTGTCCTCGACTTGAGCGAACAAAAGCGCGCCGAGGAAGGCTTGCGACAGAGTGAGGAGAGGTTTCGACTGGTTCTTGAAAGCATCGGCGCGCAGGTAATTTCCACGACATTGGAAGGCGAACTCGACTTCGTCAACCAACCAGTTCTAGACTACTTCGGAAAGACCATGGAACAATTGAAGGGCTGGCAGACCACCGATGTCCTTCATCCCGACGACCTCGCTAGCGCAATCGCCGTGTGGAAGGACTCAATCGAAAAGGGACTTCCATACGACGTTGACCATCGTTTTCGCCGCTCCGACGGCGTATACCGTTGGTTCCATGTACGTGGGCGACCTCAGCGTGATGTGCAAGGCTCTATTGTTCGGTGGTATGCCTTGCTTACAGACATTGAAGATCGCAAGACGGCAGAAGGAAAGATCCGGGAACAAGAAGCAGAGTTCCGTCAGATATTCGAACTCGTTCCTCAACATGTTGCTGTATTCGGACCGAATGGCGAACGTCTTTATGCCAACCGCGTCACGCTCGATTACGTCGGGCTGAGCCTTGAAGAGTGGCGGCAAACACTCGGACATTCTTTTCGCTCCAGTTTGTTCGTTCATCCTGATGACCAGGAACGAGTGGCGCGCGGTTTCGGTGCCAATAGCTCCATTGGCCGCGCTTGCGAGTTGGAGTTGCGCGTCCGCAAGGGCGATGGAACCTATCGCTGGTTCTTGGTTCGTTTTAGCCCATTGCGCGATGATCTGGGACAGATTACGCGTTGGTATGTTGCCTCGACAGACATTGAAGAGCGCAAGCAGGCCGAAGACAGGCTGCTGAGCGAAAACGTCGCTCTGCGTGAAGAAATCGACAAAGCCTCGATGTTTGAAGAGATCGTTGGAACATCTCCCGCTCTGAAAACTGTTCTGTCGCGCATCTCCAAAGTCGCACCGAATGATTCTACGGTACTCATAACTGGCGATACGGGAACGGGAAAGGAGCTTGTTGCCCGCGCCATCCACCGGCGATCAAACCGGGCGTCCCGCGCATTCGTAAGCGTGAACCTCTCTGCTATTCCACGTGAACTGATTGCCTCGGAGTTGTTCGGTCATGAGAAAGGTGCCTTCACGGGCGCGACTCAGCAGCGTTTGGGTCGGTTTGAACTTGCAAGCGGAGGAACAATCTTCTTCGACGAAGTCGGAGAGCTTCCGGCCGAGACTCAGATCGCACTCCTGCGCGTTTTGCAGGAGCATGAGTTTGAACGTGTGGGCGGGACCCGCTCGATACGCGCTGACGTTCGGGTGATCGCCGCCACCAACCGTGACTTGCAGGCTGCCATCAGCGCTGGGGCCTTCCGGAGCGATTTGTATTACCGACTGAATGTTTTCCCAATTGAGATTCCTCCTCTTCGAGAACGAAAACAGGACATTCCCTTGCTGGTCGAATACTTTATCGATCGCTATGCGCGGAAAGCAGGTAAGAAAATTACGACCGTCGACAAGAAGACTCTCCGATTGCTTCAGTCATATCCTTGGGCCGGGAACATACGCGAATTACAGAACGTCATCGAAAGATCCGTCATCGTGTGTGAAACCGAGAATTTTTCGGTGGATGAAAGCTGGCTGTCCAAGGACATTCTCCCGCCGACATTTCGCACGATACAATCGGGAGCTTTCAAGGTTGAGGTTGAGCGGCGCAGCGAGCGAGAGATCATCGAGGCAGCACTGGCCGAGACCAGAGGCCGGGTTTCCGGACCGTCGGGGGCAGCCGTTAAGCTTAGAGTCCCGCCATCAACTCTTGAGACCCGAATCAAAGCCTTGAAAATCAACAAGGGCAAATTCAAATTTCGCTGATGGTGTCGCAAGGGTAGTCACAATTGTGTGATTCGCGGGATTCGTGGAATTCGCGTGATTCGCGGGATCAACGTTGCAACGGCCTTCCTTTCTCCTTTCTTCCCAAGACATTACGAATGGTATAAGGCTTGCTTTTTGCTCACGTGTGTAGCGAGGCGGGCCACTCCCTAATCTGGGCGGCCAAGCGGAGAGCAAAGGGAAGCACGACAGAAGTTTGCCGCATGTCATTTTGCTCTGCAAACGGTGGATTAAGCCTGGTGCCGAAGTTGCGACACCTCGCGAAATTCGCTTCGAGAGTAGGAGCCTGCATGCTCAAAATTGACAGATCATCGAACGGTCGAATCGTGTTCACGCTTAGTGGACGAATTGAGGTAGAAGACATCAAGCAGCTGCAACAACTGCTCGCCTCGGAGGCATCTGGAAAACAGTTGGTTTTGAATTTGAGGGACGTAACGCTCGTCAACCAAGACGCCGTTGAATTTCTCACCTGCTGCGAGGCGGATAGCATCACCCTCGAAAATTGTCCGCCTTACGTCCGTGATTGGATTGGGCGAGAACGCGGGCGACCGAGGCGGAAAAAACAGAACGCTCGCACAGATAAACTGCAAAAAAGGGAGCAAGGTAATGAGCTTGAATAGTCTTACGTATCCACCGGAGTACGAGGACCTAAGGCTTAAGACCGACCCGGAGATTACGCCTGATATAGACCCGATCGACGAACCAGTGAACTCGGAGACCAGTTTCGAAGGGATCATTGGAAGAAGTTCGGGCCTTCGCCGAGTGCTGCAGATGATCGAGACCGTCGCCTGGGGAGATTCGACGGTGCTCTTGCTGGGCGAGACCGGCACCGGCAAGGAACTCATCGCGCGCGCCATTCACAGTCACAGTCCTCGCCGGGATCGACTATTTGTAAAACTCAACTGTGCCGCCATCCCTACCGGGCTGCTCGAAAGCGAACTGTTTGGGCATGAAAGGGGATCGTTCACCGGCGCGATCGCACAGAAGATCGGCCGGATTGAGCTTGCACATCAAGGTTCGCTGTTCCTGGATGAAATTGGCGACATCGCTCTCGATCTCCAGCCGAAGCTTCTTCGTGTCTTGCAGGAGCGAGAATTCGAGCGTCTAGGAAGCACGCGGACGAAGAAAGTCGACGTCCGGATTATCGCCGCGACTCATTGTGATCTGGAAGGAATGATCCTGGAGAAGCAATTCCGCAGCGACCTCTATTATCGAGTGAATGTTTTTCCCATCCATGTTCCACCCTTGCGGGAACGCCCAGAGGATATTCCGCTGCTGGTGCATCATTTTGTCCGAGAAGCGGCGAGAAGAATGAATAAGACGATTGATACGATTCCACCGGACGCGATGGATGCCCTCACCGACTATCAGTGGCCTGGGAACATCCGCGAGCTGGAGAACGTGGTTGAGCGCGCGGTAATTCTATCGCCCTCGTCGGTCTTGCGCGTACCCCTACGAGATTTGCAGACTCGCGTCACGGCTGGGCGCGATGGTGAACGGCTTCAGACTCTCGTCGACGTCGAGCGCCACCACATCCGCTCGATCCTGAAGGAGACCCGTTGGGTTGTGTCGGGCCCCGGAGGCGCAGCGACGCGGCTGGGAATGAACCGCTCGACGCTTTATTTTCGAATGAAGAAGCTTGGTATCGCCCGAAGTATCGATTCATGCTCGGCTGGCCAGCTCTCCGCGAGGTGAGCGCCCTGACCTGATGCTTTAGTCGCTCTGGTCCAGGAATACCGAGCAGGGAATCTATAGCCATCAAACTGCTCTGAGCCTTTACGACCTTTCGGATGCAATGCTCGCAAAGCTGCACATGACCGTGCCAAAAAACTTCCGGGGAAGCAGCGCAATCCCCCGCGTACTCGTTCTTCATTTCGCCGATCTCCCCCGGAGTGACATTGGAATCGTTTATGGAGTGAACGCAACTAAGCCTGTGCGAACGACTCTTGATCTGGTCGAAGGTGGACACGTGCCGCTTCCGACTCTCCCGCAATCGCTGAGTGAGGGGCTGCGGCAAGGGCTGATACGCAGGAGCGAAATTGTAGAGGCTACGAAGCCCTTCACGGCCGACAAACAACTGCGAACCTTTTTTTCAGAAGGTAGCCGCCTAGTGCAATCCAAGAGTTACGCGACCGCTTTGACCGACCAGGCCTCGACGTTGAAGTGTTCTCTGCAATCCTGTAGGCATCCGCAATCGGTCAGCTTCGGGAGTCTTCCCTGCTTCTAATGAGAAGAGTTGTGGTGTAACCCTCCGAAGAGATCATACTCAAATGGGTCTGCTTTCTTCCCAATTTGGAACGAAATCGTGAGTTGCGAAGCGAGACTGTATTCTGCTTTTGAAGACGATTCGAGCCTTCCCGCGTTTGAAATCAATAGCCTATCCCTCCGTACCGCCCCAGGCGCCGAGTCTGAAAATCTCAATTCGCGTTTGGCACGGACTTTGCAGCTAGTTCCTTACTCGTAATCGGTCGTGAACTGGGAATTCGAAACGCAGTTCTTGCGCGATCGCCTGAATGCGTCTATTCAGACGGCGTGTGCACTGAATACATAAAATTTTCCTGAACCTCTGGAGTTCACGTCCTGTGTCGTAAAAGCGAGAGTTTCTGCCGTTATCAATCCACCAGTCTCATTCTAACCGCCTCTTAACTCTTGGTAGAGCCGCAGGGAAATGCCGGTCCGGACGGAATAGGAGAAGCTGATGCGTAAGGTCACGATTCCCGCGCTCTTGATAGCGGTGTTTCTGCTAACTAGCCTTACGACCGGATGCGGACGACAACAAGTCTCCTTTTCAAGTCCCGCTGTGATCGACACGGTCCCAGCGAACGGTGCCAATGGCATTCCGGTCTCACAAGTCATTACGGCGACTTTCAATAAGATAATGAACGCCGCGACGATAAATGCCTCGACCTTTACAGTGACTGCACCGGGAGGAGTGCCCGTGACTGGGGCCGTCACGTACTCCGGAACAACAGCGACATTCACTCCAATCGTGGTTTTGGCGGCGAACACGGTGTACACGGCGACGATCACCACGGGAGCCACAGACACGGGGGGGAATGCGCTGGCCAGCAACTTTGCGTGGAGCTTCACAACCGGCGCACCGACCGTTGTTTCAACAGTGCCGACGATCGGCGCCACAGGAGTACCGGTTAATACCGTCGTCTCGGCTACGTTCAGCGAGGCCATGAACCCCGCGACGATTAACGCCGCCACATTTACTTTGACGGGGCCGGGAGCCATGCCTGTGATCGGCACCGTCACGTTTGCGGGCACGACGGCGACGTTCACTCCGACAACCGCTCTTGCAAGCGGAACCTTATATACGGCCACGATTACCACCGGAGCGAAAGATCTTACCGGCGCAGCACTGGCCGCCAACTTTGTTTGGACCTTTACAACGGTTCCGGCGCCGAGCCCGACCGTGGTTTCCACCGTACCGTTCAATGGCGCTACCGGTGTGGCCATCAACACAACGGTCTCCGCTCTCTTCAGTCAGGCTATGAATCCGGCCACGATTAACACCGCTACATTTACTTTGACTGGTCCGGGAGCCACCGCTGTTGCTGGTACCGTCACTTTTGCCGGCACTACCGCGACATTTACGCCGACGACTCTTCTTGCAACCAGCACCGTATTCACAGCCACGATTACCAGCGGAGCAAAAAATTCCACAGGGATTGCACTAGCTTCTAACTTTGTGTGGACCTTCACGACGGCTCCTGCACCCACGGTGGTCTCCACCGTTCCGACCAATGGCGCTACCGCAGTGGCCGTCAACGCGACAATCTCCGCGACGTTTAGCGAGGCCATGGACCCGGCCACGATTAGCGCCACGACGTTTACTTTAACCGGACCGGGAGCCACTCCCGTCGCCGGCACCATCACCCTTTCCGGCACGACAGCGACTTTCACTCCGACAGCCGCGCTTGCCACCAGCGCGGTGTTCACGGCAACCATTACCACCGGAGCGAAAAATCCCACGGGAGCAGCGCTGGCTGCGAACTTTGTGTGGACGTTCACGACCGCTCCCGCACCGACTGTGATTTCCACGATTCCCGTCAATGGGGCTACCAGTGTGGCCGTCAACACAACAGCATCCGCCACATTCAGTCAGGCGATGAACCCGGCCACCATCAACGCGGTCACATTTACTTTGACTGGTCCGGGAGCCACGCCCGTTGCCGGTACCGTCACTTTTGCAGGCACCACCGCGACATTTACACCAGCAACTATTCTTGCGACCAGCACGTTATTCACGGCCACTATTACCACCGGAGCGAAAAATCTTACGGGCGTTCCGCTAGCAGCCAATTTTGTGTGGACCTTTACCACGGCTTCTCCTCCCACGGTCGTTTCCACGGTTCCTGTCAATGGCGTTACCAGTGTAGCCGTCAACACAACGGTGTCCGCTACATTCAGCGAGGCGATGAACCCGGCCACGATTAACGCGGCTACATTTGCTTTGACAGGACCGGGAGCCACGTCTGTCGCCGGCACAGTGACGTTTACAGGAACGACAGCGACGTTCACTCCTACAACCACACTTGCAACCAGCACCTTGTTCACAGCCACGATTACCACCGGAACGAAAGATCCCACGGGCGCTCCGCTGGCAACCAACTTCGTGTGGACTTTTACAACGGCTCCGCCGCCCACAGTCATTTCTACAATTCCAGTAAACGGAGCCGCGGGTGTGTCCGTCAACACGACAATCTCTGCTACGTTCAGCGAGGGAATGAACCCAGCGACGATTAACGCCGCCACATTTACTTTGACGGGACCCGGAGTCACGCCCGTCGCCGGCACCGTGACGTTTGCGGGCACGACAGCGACGTTCACTCCCGCTATCGGGCTTGCAAACGGCACCTTATACATGGCCACCATTACGACCGGAGCGAAAGATCCAACAGGCGTTCCCCTCGCCGCCAACTTTGTATGGACCTTCACGACGGCTCCCGCACCAAGCGTGGTCTCCACCGTTCCGATCAACGGAGCTACCAGTGTGGCCGTCAACACAACAGTATCCGCCACATTCAGTCAGGCGATGAACCCGGCCACCATCAACGCGGCCACATTTACTTTGACTGGTCCGGGAGCCACTCCGGTGTCCGGCGCAGTAACCTTCGCGGGTACGACAGCGACGTTTACTCCGACAACCATACTCGCGACCAGCACGGTCTTCACAGCCACGATTACCACCGGAGCGAAAAATTCCACAGGGATTGCACTAGCTTCTAACTTTGTGTGGACTTTCACGACGGCTCCTGCACCCACAGTGGTCTCCACCGTTCCGGTCAACGGGTCCACCGCTGTGGCCGTCAACACCTCGATCTCCGCGACGTTTAGCGAGGCCATGGACCCGGCCACGATCAACACTGCGACGTTTACTTTAACCGGACCGGGAGCTACTCCAGTGGCGGGCACCGTCACTTCTGCAGGCACGACAGCGACGTTCACTCCGACAACGGTGCTGGCGACCAGCACGGTCTTCACAGTCACGATCACTACGGGAGCAAAAGACCCCAGCGGCGCGCCGCTGGCCGCCAACGTTGTGTGGACCTTTACGACCGCTCCTCCAGCGACCGTAGTTTCCACCGTTCCGATCAATGGAGCTACCGCTGTGGCCGTCAATACAACGGTATCCGCCACATTTAGTCAGGCGATGAACCCCGCCACGATTAACGCCGCCACCTTTACTTTGACTGGTCCGGGAGCCACGCCTGTCGCCGGCACAGTGACGTTTACAGGAACGACGGCGACGTTCACTCCGACGGCCGTTCTCGCAACCAGCACCTTGTTCACGGCGACGATTACGACGGGAGCGAAGAACCTCATGGGCGTTCCGCTGGCAGCCAACTTTGTGTGGAGCTTCACAACAGCTCCTGCAGCCATGGTGATTTCCACCGTTCCGGCCAACGGAGCCGTCGCAGTCCCCGTTAACACTCTTGTCTCCGCTACGTTTAGCGAGGCCATGAATCCGGCGACGATTAACGCGGCCACATTTACTTTAATGGGACCCGGCGCCACACCTGTCGCTGGCACGATCACCTTCGCTGGCACGACAGCGACATTCACGCCGACAACCGTTCTTGCAAGCGGAACCCTGTTCACCGCGACGATTACCACCGGCGCTCAAGATCTGGTGGCCCATCCATTGGCTGCCAATTTCGTGTGGGTCTTTACAACGGCTCCGGCACCGACAGTAGTTTCCACCGTTCCGGTCAACGGTGCCACGGCTGTGGCCGTCAACACGACAATCTCCGCTACCTTCAGCGACGTTATGAATCCGGCCACGATTAATGCCGCTACATTTACTGTGGCCGGGCCGGGCGCCGCGCCCGTTGCCGGCGCTGTCACCTTTGCGGGCACAACTGCGACGTTCACTCCGACAACTGCGCTTGCAACCAGCACGGTGTTCACGGCAACCATTACCACCGGAGCGAAAAATCCCACAGGCGCGGGACTGGCTGCCAACTTTGTGTGGACCTTCACGACCGCTCCTCCAGCCACTGTGGTTTCGACAGTTCCCGCCAACGGGGCTATCGGTGTGGCCGTCAACACGACGATCTCCGCCACATTTAGTCAGGCGATGAACCCTGCCACGATTAACGCCGCTACCTTTACCTTGACTGGTCCGGGAGCCACACCCGTTGCCGGCACCGTCACATTTGCAGGCACGACCGCAATATTTACGCCGACGACTATTCTCGCAACCGGCACCGTGTTCACGGCCACGATTACCACCGGAGCGAAAAACCTCACCGGTGTTCCACTGGCAGCCAACTTCGTATGGACCTTCACGACGGCTTCGCCGCCCACGGTCATTTCCACGGTCCCAGTAAACGGGTCCACAACAGTGCCCGTTAACACGCCCATCTCCGCTACTTTCAGCGAGGCCATGAACGCTACCACCATCAACTCGGCAACATTCACCTTAACTGGACCGGGCGCGACGCCCGTGGCCGCAACGGTCACCTTTGCTGGCACGACAGCGACATTCACTCCTACAACCACTCTTGCGACGAGCACTTTGTACATGGCCACGATTACGACCGGAGCGAAAGACCTCACAGGCGCGGCGTTGGCTGCCAACTTTGTGTGGACTTTTACGACGGCTCCGCCGCCTACGGTCATTTCTACAATTCCTGTAATTGGAGCCACAGGGGTCGCCGTCGACACGACGGTCTCCGCTACGTTTAGAGAGGCGATGAACCCAGCGACGATTAACGCGGCGACATTTACATTGACAGGACCTGGAGCCACGCCTGTTGCCGGTACCGTCACCTTCGCTGGTACTACTGCGACGTTCTCTCCTGCAACCGGACTTGCGACGAGTACCTTGTTCACCGCGACGATTACTATCGGAGCGCAGGACCCTACAGGCGCGCCGCTAACGGCGAATTTTGTGTGGACCTTCACGACTTCATCCCGACCGGAAGTGACTTTCACGAGTCCTCCGAATCTGGCAACCAACGTCCCGCTCAACCAGAAAATTTCCGCAACCTTCAACGCACCAATGACGCCTGCCACTATCCTCGCGACTGGGACTTTCACGCTGGCCGTAACTGGCGGTGGGGCTCTGGTGCCGGGCACGGTCACATATGACGCGACAAGCAACACGGCCGTATTCGCGCCGAACGTTGCTCTCGCAGCGAACACCCAATTCGCAGCCAGCGTTACCACCGCCGCGCAAAGCGCACAAGGAAGTGCGCTGGCTGCGGACTTTGTGTGGAGTTTCACGACTGGTCTCGGAGCCAATGGAAGTGCACCAACAGTGACTTCCACAGACCCGCTAAGCGGAGCCACGAGCGTGCCCATCAATCAAAAAATCTCTGCAACGTTCAGCAAAGCGATGGACCCGGCCACGATCTCCGCTCCAGGTACGTTCAGCGTGGTGGAGACTCTCGGCGCAATTCCCGTTTCCGGCGCAATCGCCTACGACTCAGCAAGTAACACAGTAGTCTTTAGGCCATTCGCCGCGCTTCCGGTAAACAGTCAATTTACCGCCACGGTCACTACTACCGCCACGGACCTCACCGGCATTTCTATGGAAGCCAATTTCGTCTGGAGTTTTACCACCGGCATATCCGCGAATGTCGTGAACCCGACGATCACCGTCACAAATCCGGCGAGTGCTGCCTCGACCGTGCCCGCCAACATGACCATCAACGCGACATTCAGCGAGGCGATGGATCCTACAACGATTACCAATTCAACCTTCACTCTTGCCGTGGCGGGAGTCGGCGGAGCTCCCGTGAAAGGAACTGTGGATTACGATCCGATAAGTCAAATCGCAACTTTTACACCCTTCACCAACCTCGCGACCGGAACGCAATATACGGCCACGATCTCAAATCTGGTCACGGACTTATTCGGCAATGCATTGGCAGCTGGTGCTGCGCCAAATCCGTGGAGCTTCACCGTCATCGCTGCGACTGGCCCGACGCGGCCCAATCTTGGAGCTGCTTCGACTTTTGGGACGTTTGGAGGCGGCGCCGGCATAACTAACACCGGAACCAGCACACTGATTAACGGGGACATTGGCACTACGGGCGGTTCTACGTTGATTACCGGATTCCGAGATCCGGGGACAGGATGCACTTACACCATAACGGGAAGTAACGACGGATTTGTCAACGGGACCATATTCACGAACGTACCGCCTCCTACAGGTACGTGTCCTTCGGAAGGTACCGCTATAACATTCGCGATCGCAACGCAGGCTGCAAGCGATGCGCTGGCCGCGTTCAACAATCTTGCTGCGCTGCCCGCGGGTCCCGATCCCGGCGCAGGCCAGCTTGGCGGACTCACTCTCACTCCGGGAACGTACACGGCCACAGCGGCCTCGTTCACCATCACGGGATCGGATCTCACCCTGGATGCCCAAGGCAACGCGGGTGCTATCTGGGTTTTCCAAATGGCGACCACGCTAATCGTGGGCGCACCTGCAGCTCCTCGGAGCGTGA
>Ga0209330_1000500_pt1 | contig 16249 bp, 16 predicted proteins | sample JacPinW_OM2H0_O3_FD_187969 | JGI IMG/M metagenome (GOLD analysis project Ga0209330, IMG submission 187969) | Forest soil microbial communities from Algoma, Ontario, Canada - Jack Pine, Ontario site 1_JW_OM2H0_O3 (SPAdes) (version 2) | ecosystem: Environmental > Terrestrial > Soil > Boreal...
CTGGGCACGGCGCGCCGGTCAGAATGCGCCGGACCTGCTGCCCGAGTATGAGGCCACGGTCGGTTCATTCCTTAAGATATTGCGAGGACTCGAAGGGAGTTCGGAAGGCGATCCGCGAAAGATCGCGGGCGTAATTCTGCAACTGGCGAACAGCGACGAGGTGCCGGTGCGGCTGATTCTCGGTATTGATGCGGAAAAGCGGGTGCAGCAAGCAGAAGCCGCGCGGGCCGCCGAGGCCAGCAAGTGGCGACATCTGACCGTTTCAACGGTTTTTGAAGATGGACAATTCGACAGCCGATTGCAAATCGCAAAGAGTGGAATCAATTCCTGAGTTGCTGAATCATGGGGAGCACGATCATGAAATACAGATTACTCGGCAAGAGCGGCCTGCGGGTTTCCGAAGCGGCGCTAGGCACCATGACTTTCGGCGACGAGTGGGGATGGGGATCACCGAAGGCTGAAGCGCAGAAAGTCTATGAAACCTACCGCGAGGCAGGCGGAAACTTCATTGACACGGCGAATTTCTACACTAATGGCACGAGCGAGAAATTCCTGGGTGAGTTCATGCAGGGCCATCGCGAGAGCGTTGTATTAGCCACGAAATACTCCAACGCCGCGCCAGGCAATGATCCGAATGCGGCGGGCAATCATCGCAAGAACATGATGCAAGCAGTGGAAGCGAGTTTGAAGCGATTGCAAACCGACTACATCGATCTGTACTGGGTGCACATCTGGGATGGGATCACACCAGTGGAAGAAGTCATGCGTGGACTGGACGACCTCGTTCGCCAGGGAAAGATTCTCTACGTCGGCATCTCGGACGCTCCCGCCTGGTGGGTCGCCCAGGCAAATACTCTGGCGGAGCTTCGAGGCTGGACACAGTTTATCGGGCTGCAGCTCGAGTACAGCCTGATTGAGCGGACGGTCGAGCGCGAACTGATTCCCATGGCCAAAGCTTTGAACTTGGGGGTTCTGGCTTTCTCTCCTCTGGCGGGTGGATTTCTAACCGGGAAATATCATGGCGAAGGCAAGCCCGACGGCGGGCGGATGACAAATGAGGGAGTGAAAGCCTTCTATCCTGAGAGGGAACAACGCGCGGCGTCGATGATCTCGGCTGTAAAGTCGGTTTCGGAACAAACCGGTCGCAGCATGGCGCAAGTCGCGCTCGCCTGGTTGCGCTATCGAACAGTGCCGGTAATCCCGATCTTGGGGGCGCGGAAGGTGTCTCAACTCCAGGACAATCTCGCCAGTTTGGATCTGGAACTCTCCGCCGAACCATTGAAATCCCTCGATGGAGCAAGCCGAATCGAACCCGGATTCCCTGAGAGTATTTACGACAGAGAAATGGTTCGTGCAATTAGGTATGGCGGCACGTGGGATCGCTTGCTGCTCTAAGCGCGGCACTTAAGCCAAAATAGCGAAGCCGGTGCCGGTGTTTAAGCTTCCCGCTTGCCCTCGGTGAACTCCCTTGTGCTCATTGACGGACTGACTCCTGGACAACCGGAAAGCCTAGAAACCTCAAGAATACGGCATACGGCATGCGGCTATGCTGCGAGCCGGATCAGTGCCAAGCTAAAAGGCAGCACTAGACAATTCGGATGGTTGCAGGCCTCCGCAACCAAACTTTCTTTTCTTTCAGCAATTTCCGCGAACCCTGCAACCATCCGAATTTGTACATCGCAGTGGAGATTCGAAAAAGATGCGTCTAAAGCCTCTTCCTAGATCTCACGATGCGACTGGCATGTCGATTCGTTTCGGAATTGCGACTAATTCGTCCAGAGTCCATGCCTAGCGCGGAAATCGCCTCGCACAAGCCGACTCCCGTTACTAACGGCCCTAAGCGAGCCCCACATCACTTCCGTGTGGCCGACAACCGATCCGGAATCTTGGTAATCATTTCCCAGAACTCCGTTATCAGGACCTGAGTCGGATTGCTTTGTTGGAGGCTCTCTCCTGGATGCCGCCTTTCATCCCGCGGCGATTCGATGAAAGCCCCGGCGACGCAGACATATTCGCTTGGATTCGATGGGTTATAGAAAACAAGAACAGCCATCCCCGATTTCACCCTGTCCGCAAAGCTCTGGAAATTTAACGGATTCGCGTCATCTCAATGAGATATTCTTCGACACCCTTTAGGTTTTTCGATTTTGCATTCATGATTCTCTCAAGCCATACGCCATCTGCCGCAAGTCTTACGGCACGAAGCTCGATTCTCGAATCAGTTTTCGAATGTCTCTTTAGGCGTTCGCTCAGCCAGTTATTCCAGACCCATCCGACCTGATCTTTAGAGGCCATCACACTCAAGAGCGCGCCCCAACATTTACGTTCAGATGCACCTTCGGAGAATGCGGCTCTAATGTATGCACGAGTAAAGCATCCGTCGGAATTCGCGTCCTCCGCCATCAGTCGGTCAAACTGCTTGTCCAATCGGGTCAACAGCATCTGCATCAGCTCCATCACCAACGTCTCTTTGCTATCGAAGTGATTAAAGAAGGCCCCCTTGGTAACGTCCGCCCATTCGCTCACTTTGTTGACGGTGACATCAGCCATGCCCTTTGTCGCAGCGAGTTCGAAGGCGGCATTTAAGAGGGATTCTCTCACGAAGAGAGGGTCCTTCTTTTTCATGTACGCGTTCTTTACTTTAGCCGCCTTCATTTTCGAAAGTCTCCTCAATGTCGCAAAATTGTATTCCATCGGATGAGCCAGCGGCGCAATAAAATGCTTGGCTCAAAAGATACCATATGGTATCTTTAGAAAGCTCGTCAAAACGATGCATGGTGCTGATCGTATTTGGTAGGGCAATTTAGAAAACCAACTCGTGAGGCGAATTATGAGTGAGATGAAGACTGTAGTTGACCCAGAATTAGCAGTGGCTCACCTTGTTTTTAAGGTGGCTGACCCTAAGAGCAGTTGCCAATTCTATTCGAATCTCGGCCTTCCTCCATTTTTTATTGAGGAAAAGATCGCAATTATTGAACTACGTGGAGGCACTCATCTTGTATTGTTATCAGTTGATGAGCCGGCTGGAGAAGACGTAGCGGAAAGTTTGACGGGACAATTCCATAAAAGATTGTCTGAGCAATTTGACCTCATGATTGAAGGCAAAAGCCTGGATGAATTGAAAAAATATCGATCGGAGCTAATTAGTCGGGGAATCGCAGCAGGAGAGATCCCTGATGAAGCTGTTTTTGGACATTATCTTTTTTGCATAAAGGACCCCGATGGGAACGGTATAACGATTTATACCAGTCACGCAAATCAGTGATCAGAGCGCTCTGCCATCGATTTCGGGAACGTCAAGTAAGGCTCGAGATTGTGCTAAACCAGTTCGCTCTGACGAGCACGGGTTTCTGGCTTAATTATCCGCAGCCCTCGCAGTTTTGCTCCAAGAGGAAGTGGCTCCCAGATGCGCGCTCGTGACGTGAGAGTACCTCCCGGTTAGCCGCGTAACAGGAGAAGCGCCTTTAATTGGCCAGATACACTTGTATTGACTGGCGTGGCCGAGTTCGGACTGGTCGGTTGCACGGAATCGCCCGCTGAATGACCGTTGACCTTCGCGGTGCCGCCTACGCGGCGAGCCGGATCAGTTCCACGCTAAAAGGCAGCACTAAACAATTCGGATGGTTGCAGGCCCCCGCAACCAACGCTACCATAAGGTTACGGGCAATTGGGCACTTGCAGCAACTGTCCAAAACTTGTCCAATAAGGGGAACTGCCACACAGTTCCCCCTTGCTCGCAACGACACAAGCCAAGTTCTCTGCGCCCGTTTTGATGACGGCTGGGTTTCCTGCACGAAATGGCTTCCCTCAACCGCTCCCCCTGATCCCTCGTTACCGTCTTCGCTTGGCCCCTCTGCTCCGTGCCTCCGCCTGACCTTCCTTTTCGTTCGGCCCGAGGATCGGCATGCCTGCTTGCCACATCTGCACCCTCTGAACCTCACGCGAATCTCCCCTCGCCTTCTCATCTACACCCAAATCCATCACACCACTCGGCTTCCCGCCTCCGCAGCCTCTCGGTTGCGGAATCGCTGCTGCCAACGGCTGAAAACTGGCATCGACCTGTTCATTCGTGTAAAGTTCTTTTGCTGTTCCCAAGCACCGGGCGCCTTTATGGGGAGGTAGTCGTATGGAAGTGAGAGCAGATAAACAGATGACCATTAAAGCCAAACCTGGGCCACTGACTATCCACATTGCCCAGACCGCGCGGTGGTTGCGGTGGACATGCAGAACGACTTTTGCTCAAAAGGCGGATTGTTTGACCGTGCAGGTATCAACATTTCCGTGGTACGAGAAGCCGTTGGGCCGACACGCTTGGTGCTCTCCACAGCACGCATGGCGGGGATGAAAGTTGTTTACTTAAAGATGGGTTTCCGGTTTGATCTGTCGGATCTTGGAGACACCGACTCGCCTAATCGAGAACGTCTTCTCCATTTCGGAGTCGGCGAGCCGTGCACTGCTTCGGCAAGGACGGTTCTTGGTTCGCGAAACATGGAACACGGATGTGATCGAGGAGCTTCGGCCTCAGCCCGAGGACATCGTACTTTACAAACATAGGCTTAGTGGGTTTTATCAAACAGAGCTGGACGATCTTTTGCGTAAACTGCGAATGAAGAATCTGATCTTAAGGGGGTGCACGACTAAGGCATCGGGTGGATCGCCGGCAGGTAACAAGTATGCTTCTTGTCGATATCTCTTTGTGAAATGTTCCATCTCGTGTATTTTCTGCTAATTCCGGCAAATCCATCTCGGGCGGCCCCGAAGCACTCGACCCACACGGAGAAGAACATGGCAAAAGAGGCCATCTTTGCGCCTGCATCAGGCCAACAGACCTACAGACCTGTCAATCGAACCGCGGAACGCGGCTTCTACAGCGGCATGGCGACCTTGCTCTGCATCTGCGTCTTCATCGGCTTCTCGCCAACTTACTTCCAAGCCGGCATGATGCTCGCGCCGCTTCCCAGCCCCATCCTTCACGTCCATGGCGCGGTCTTCACCCTCTGGATGTTGGTGTTTGTCGTGCAGGTCGCCCTTATCTCTGCTCGCCGCGTCAAATGGCATCGATCCTTCGGCACCGTCGCCTTCTGCCTGCCGCCAATCATGATCGTGCTCGGCGTGATCGCTGCCATCGACGCGCTGCATCGAGGAGTAATGATAGGCCCTCTCGATCCCTCCGTTTCCGCTGCCATCCCATTAATCGGCATCGTCGCCTTCGCCATCGTCATCTACGCTGCCTGGCGCGCCCGGCGCAGACCGGATGCGCACAAACGTCTCATCCTGATCGCGACCATGGGTCTCGTAGCCGCCGCCTTCGGACGCTTTCCATGGGCCCGCATCGGACTTCCGCCCGCTGCTGGAGCCGTGACCGGCCTCGGCATCCTGATTGTAATTCTCCTCATCTACGAACTCATCACAATCCGACGCATCCACCGCTCCACTATGTGGGCCGCACCGCTTATCTTCGCGTCGGTCGCCCTCGCCGTCCCCATCGGGATGACCCCTGCATGGCACGCCTTCGCCGGATTACTCAATCGAACCATCGGGCCGCACATCTAGCCGGCAATCCAAACTCGGCCCGGACTGATTTACCGTTGACGAACAGGACTTCGGCCGTCCGGACGATTTCAATCTAATCTGTCAGTCAATGCCCAACTCATGGATAGTCAGCAAACAGGAAGTTGTCACGCCCTGCTTGTGAGGGAATTAACGTTGCCGCCGCAAAGCAATTCACTCGTGCATACCTGGGCACATTCTTCTTTCTCGCGATGGGTGAAGATTTTCTTGCGCCAACCGTGGCGTAGGAGGATCACGATGCAACGCGGAAGTCTTGCGATCGTCAGCCGCAAAGAGGAACCTGACGTCTGGCAGTTTCGCTGGTCGGAAAAGAGTATGTATGGAGTTCGTGTCCAGCGGAAGAGAGTAATTGGCACTATTGAGCGCTATCCAAACGAAACTTCTGCCCGTTCCGCTGTCACCCACTCACCGCGCTTTCACTCACGCCCTGCCACCCTCCCTCGGCTCCGTTCTGTCCCTTCACCGTTCCGCCTTGTTTCTTCGCGCTGCCGCTCTAGTGAAGGAAGAAACAAGCCGGAAACGGCAGAAAGGGAAAAACAATCAAATTAGAAGAAGTCTACGCAACGAAGCTTCACCAGTACGCGCTCTTGATATACGCATCGATCCGGTCAAAGACGGATTGAACGACCTGCCCATCGTTGGCACCGGAGCCGGTGACGGATGGCACGACTAACGGAGTGTACAGGTTCTCGGGAATCCCTGCAGCAGACCCGTACAGTCTCAGTTGGGGAGCAAGGACATCGTTCAGTTGGGGCGCAAGCCGCCGGTAAACACCAGCAAATCCGGCGGCCGCGCCGAACTTATAGAGTGCGGCGTGCCTGCGCGAGTATCGGAACTGGAGCGCGGCGGCCACGCACGGCGTGTCCTCTTCCAGAAAAACTGTGAATTCCCTCATGGCGTACCCGCTGCGACCGCGTTGAGGCAGAGCGAGGGCAGGGATCCCTAGCTCGGTGGTAATGGGCAGCGATTGGCGCAAGGCATCTTCAACTGCGGGCCGCTCTGCGATGCCGGCGCCCAGCGAAGCATCGCCGCTGCCCAGCACATACCCCAAACGCCACGCAAAATATCTTGCCCACTGCGAGACATTGGCATCCTGCACGGGCGGCAGGCCTTTCACCACCTCTTGGCAATGTTCATAGGCGGCCTTGGATTGTCTTGAAAGCACGATGTTCGCGGGCAGCACCTTTGACGAACCGATCCACGACAATTGCATCATGCTCGCCTCCAGGGCGAGGAAGACTGCACCGATCGACCAGACCACAACCAGGAAGACCAGGGTTTGTCGCACGCGGAAGCGTGCCGACGTTGCGAGCGCGGTCATCATGACTTCACCTGCGGCAGCGTAATACTAAACTGCGAGGAATGCACAATCCTTTTTCTAAGGCTATGATCGTCAGGAAATCGACGCAGGAGGGTTCGCATGACAGGCGCTGCACCTGGAGTTCTGTTTCTCTATCTTCTGGATGCGGTCCTGTTGACGATACCCGTGTCGCTAGTCCTGATCTGGTTGTACCGGCGCAGCGTGGAACGGGCCATGCAAGCCGCTTCCACCGTCGGCGACAGCAAGGCGCCGGTCCAAATTACCTCTCGAGCGCACGGGCCTTGGAATCTTTCTGAACTCATCCGCGGGGAGCGCCTTGTGCGGCTTCGCCTGGTACTGGTGTACCTGGTGGCCGGGGCGTCTGCAGCCTTTTTTTGGACTTGGCTTTTCTTTCAACCACCTGGCCTGGAGTTCGGTGGGCTTCGAGCATTCGCGGTCTGGTATGCTCTTTGCTGGCCGGTACCCGCCACCCTGATCACGTTGTTGGCGATGCCGTGGCGGAGGTCGTTATGGGTCGTCGGGGCATATCTCTTCGCAGGGCCGCTCATGATTGTTGTCTGGTCCGCGGCTTCTCATCTTCTCTCGGGTCAACCTGGCTTTCGTCTGACGGCAAATGTGCAGTCTTTCGTTTCGTTCCTGGCCATCGAGGCGTCCCTGCCGGCCTTCCTTATGTGGGTCGCGTCCAACCGCCACATCCGCGGAGTATCGCCGCTCGTACTGGCGGCCCTGCTCGTCTTCACCTTCAGTTCGGTCGCGGTAAGAGAGATCTTCGTGACGCTGGTGGACGTTAAAGGGCTCCGCAATCTCCTGCTCTCGATTGGCCCGAACTGGTGGTTCATATTCGCGACCGTGCCGGTCGGGTACTTGTGCTGGCGTCTGCTCGGTCTATTGAACGCCAGATACCGGGCGAAATCGTTCAGCGATATGCAGCTAGTTTCCGATTCGTTCTGGGTCATCGTAGCCTTCGTGCTTTCGGCTGGGTACGCCGCCGATTTCGGCTGGAAGGGAATGGCTGGGTTGGGTGGATTTGTGGTGTATCGCGCCATGGTCCAACTCGGACTGTCAGCAAGCTCTCGCCGCACACCTCCGGACCCCGGTAAGCAACTGTTAGTGCTGCGTGTGTTCGGTTTCCGCGGCCGCAGCGAAAAACTGTTCGACTCGGTCGCGCAGCGCTGGCGCTTTCGCGGCGGAGTGGCCATGATCGCAGGCACCGACCTGGCCGCCCGCACCATCAACCCAAACGACATGCTCGCCTTTCTCGCCGGTAACCTCCGCTCGGGGTTTGTACAAGGCCCGCAGGACTTAACGAAGCACCTTCAGTTGATGGACGATTCGCGCGATCCGGACGGCCGTTTCCGCGTCACCGAGTTTTTCTGCCACGAGAACACCTGGTCGGATACTCTGGCGGCGTTGCTCGCGCGGAGCGACGCCATCCTAATGGACCTGCGCGGTTTTTCGGAGAAGAATAGCGGCTGCATCTTCGAACTAAACCAGCTTGCAGCCCAACAGCGGCTCGGCGACACGGTGTTCGTGGTTGATGCAAGCACCGACGTCAAGTTGCTCGAATCGACGGCTCGTATAGCGGGACAGGAGAGGGCCGATGTCACGCAACTGTGTATCGAAAAGGTGGATTCTGAGGCATCCTCCGAACGGGAGCGAGTATATCGTTCGTTGTGTCTGATATAAGCGACACATCGGTTGCCAGTGGATAGGAATTCCTCACCAAACGCCAAGAAGTCCCGAACCCGGAAATGGGACTCGCATAATACATAATGACCAAACCATGACCCCTAACTTATGCAAAGGGTTTGAGTTGAGAGAAGCGAGAGCTGATGTGAGACGCCATTTGGAGACTCTGGAAATCGCGAGAGCATACTTGGGAACATGGCCGGTAGTATCAAATGGCGGTCACTCGTTGCGATTGTGTTATTTGCCGAGGTGTTCACGCTGGCAGTTCTGTTCGGACTTCCTGCGCTACAAGGCAGGGTTTACTCCTATCTTCATTTCCCCCAAGTGATTGTCTTTCACGACCGTCCGCCGGGCTGCATCGTTGATTTTCAGGGAAACTTCTTTGCGGCAGCGGCTGAATCCACCTTGTTTTGGATCTGCATGGTGCTTGTTAGTGCAGAAATGAGGCGGTTGATACGGAATAAGGACCGACGTGTAGATCAGGAAATCTCGCGATTGCGCTCACAGGGGTTATGAGTGTTATGGCCTTAACATATTTTGGCTGCAACCGTCCTACAAGAGTGAGAGACCCGGCGCCCCGTTCGACGATCGGGCGATTAGGGGCCTGCTTTGTGAAATATGATCCAGCAAGGAGATTGACGCAATGATTACTTTGCGATTCGTCCAGATAATAACGTTGGCGGCTTTGACGGGCAGCGGCCAACAAATTCCGCCTCAACCGGCCTCGCCACAAACCGAGTTTTCAATACCCGCCTCTGTCCGGTCGCCCGCCGACCGGCACACGAATTCATTCCGCCTGCGCCCTATGAACGGGATGACGTTGCCTTCTGGCTGGGTACGGAGAAGCTGTGGACCTTCCTTCCCGAACTTGCGATCTGGGAATGGGAGCCCCACCAGCCAGGGCACGAGCAGGAAGTCCAGCCCTTTAACAACAAAAATCTTTTGGATGCGTTTGGGCTACGATTCTCGTGCGAAACAGCGCCCTGCAATAAGGTCACAGGGAGACGGCTTGACGGGCCTGCTCCACCCCTCCTCGTGTTGCCGCCGAGCACCGCCTTTCAAGGACGTGGTTCTGCCATGCTGACAGGTGTGTATGTACCCGCTCCCGGCTGCGTGGGAGATCACGAGAGAATACGATGGCAATAAGTTGAGCTTTGTCGTCTGGGTCGAACCCTCCAAATCAACCGAGCAGTGATCCCGGTCGATGTTGCGGATCTCGATTGGTTGCAAACCGGTTATCGTCAAGACGTTGCTTGGGGGACAGCGAACCGATTTGTGCACTGCTCAACCGAATAATCAATCCGGCTGATACTCAGGCGCCGCATCTTGTTAAGAAGAGTTGTTCTCTTAAGTCCGAGGCGCTCAGCCGCCCCGCCTTTCCCGGCTATCCTTCCGGACGCGTCGCTCAAAGCATCGACGATCACGCGTCGCTCAGCTTCCCGGAACGATGATGCGACTCGTACTACCTTTCGTGCAGCAGAATCCTTCACCTCTAGATGCGGCACATTCAATTTGTTCCCTTGCGTTAAAATCACGCAACGCTCCATGAAATTTCCCAGCTCACGAACATTACCTTTCCACGGCGCATTTGTAAGAGCGTCCATGGCATTTCGGGAGATGAATCTGATGTCCTTACCCATCCGCTGCGCAAACTTTGACACGAAATGATTCACGAGCGGAAGAATGTCTTCGCGGCGTTCCCGCAAAGGCGGAATCTCGATAGGGAACACGTTGAAGCGATAGAAAAGATCCTCGCGGAACTCTTTCTCGCGGATCATGGCCGCAAGGTTCCGATGCGTCGCCGCAATCATCCGCACGTTGACCTGGATTGTCCTTGCGCTTCCCAAACGCTCGAACTCCTGCTCCTGGATAGCACGCAATAGTTTCGGCTGCAGCTCCAAGCTGATGTCGCCGATCTCATCCAGAAACAACGAGCCTCCATCCGCGAGCTCGAATCGACCCTTTCTTTGCAGCAGGGCGCCGGTAAAAGCTCCCTTCTCATGACCAAACAGTTCGCTTTCCAACAGTCCTGAGGGAATGGCGGCGCAGTTCATGCGAACGAGGGCACGCTCGCGCCGAGAGCTGAGCCTGTGGATCGCCCGCGCAATCAGTTCCTTTCCCGTTCCCGTTTCTCCATGAAGCAGGACCGTGGAATCGGTGGGTGCGACGATCGCGACCTGATCAAGCACTTTCTGGAGTGCTGGGCTCCTGCCGACGATATCCTCGAAGCAGTGCTCAGAGCTAATTTCTGTTTCGAGATGCAGGTGCTGGTCTGCGAGATCGTTGATGTTGGGAAAACCCACTCCGGCGGGGCTCCCGGGGTCGGTAAAAGCAAAAGTCGCGCCCATACTCTCCTCCCATGCTTTTAAACTTCCACTGCTTTGCGAACAGCTAAGCTGATCTCTTCGTCTGTGGGCAAAAATCGATGATTTTTCCGAGTTGCGGCTGAGCCGCCGTCCTTAACGGTTTCCGAAAGTTCTTCGGTATGTAAAACTCAATCACCTTTGCCATGACATTCTCCAAGAGCCTGTTGATCTCGGTGCTCGGGGCTGTGCCACTCGTTCGCTCGCTTTTGTCGGTCGCGATCAGGGCGGATGCAACATTCGTTGCAGCCATGATTAGCACTTCGTGTAGCGGGAAACCGCGAGCTTGTGATCTTCCCCATAAGCGCCACCAAAGAGGAAATAGAGACTCAAGTGAGGCCTTGCTTACGGGATGAGTCTGCAACTACCTGCTTTGGTTCACAACGGTAGATCGGGTGATCGTGGTCTCGGTACATCGTGGGGGTTCCAGGTTGTACTTCTCGGAGAGGAGAGCGTTAGTACTTTTGGGCAGTCGAACGTTGTTGTCTGTGTCGGGGGGATTCGAGGTGCTTTCTTCCATAGAGCCGGGCATCAATGGACCACACTCCCGGCCCGATCATCGCCACAGTGGCTCCAAGGACAGCCACTACGATTGCCGTCAGCGAATGTGCCGAGCACGCAAAGAATATCCAAACGCCAACAATGGCAATCGTGATTCCGGCTAGTGGCGTCCAAAGGCCGAGAAGCAGAAGTACGCCAGCGATACCTGCAATCAGGTAAGGAAGGCTCGGCGCCAATTTCGCGTTTTCAAGGAGATGCGAGGCCCCGCCATAGACCAGAATCGTGCTGGTCATGATGCGCTGAAGCAAAAGACCAGCGCCGGGCCAGCCTTCGGCGAATGTGGAAAACAGACGTTGCAGACACGTCCTCCGATGCTGGTCTCAGGCTAGTGATCTTGGAGAGGAATCGAAAGGGTCAAAAGTAGGATTTTCGGGTCCTACCGTTGGCGACGTCCAGCTCGATAATCCCGCGCTGGAGCGCAATGGTGACTGCGTGCGCCCGATCGTTTGCACCCAGCTTGGAGAGCATGTTCGAGATGTGGTTCTTGACCGTTGTTTCTGCGATCGAGAGCTTGTCGGCGATTTGCTTATTGGCATTCCCCTCGCCAATCAAACGAAGCACATCAATTTCGCGCGAACTCAGCTGATCGTCGGCTGCGTGTTCTGCCAGTTCCGCCGCAATCTCGGGCGGTATTCGCTTCCGCCCGGCATGGACCGTTCGGATCGCTTCCAGCAATTCTGTGCGGACATTTCCTTTCAGTAGGTACCCCCGCGCACCCGCCTTGATCGCCCGTAAGATTTGAACGTCACCGGCATAGGTCGACAACACCAGGATCTTGGCATCAGGAAATTCGCTTCTGATCCGGCTGATGGCTTCGGTGCCATTCACATTGGGCATCTGCAGATCCATCAGAGTCACGTCGGGGCGGTGTGCGCGAAACTGTGCGACGCCCTCTTGCCCGTCACGCGCCTCTGCGACCAGTTGCATATCTGCCTGAGTGTTGATGAGGGCCGCGATGCCCTGACGCAAGAGAGGATGATCATCCACAGTCATGATCCGAATCGCACTAGGACCGGTGGTCATAAATCCTCGCCTTCCGGAACAGTTTAAATCTACCCTCATCGCCAGCTTTTTCATAGGCAATAGCGGCCGGCACAGTCAACCGAACCTCTGTGCCAGCGCCCGCCTCGCTCCAGATATCCAACCGGGCTCCAATTCCTTCTACCCGCTCATACATTCCGGGTAAGCCCCAATGGCCGGCGCGCCCGTGGTCTTTCAGTATCTTTGGATCGATCCCTTTTCCGTCATCACGTACGATTAACAGAAAAGCATCGTCATCGTAGCGCAGCTCGGCTTCAATGTTCCGGGCATCTGCGTGGCGGTAAGCATTGCGCAGCAACTCTCGTGCGATTCGATAGATCTCTTCCCCGATCATCGGCCGTTTCGGTCGCCGCTTGCCCTCTACAATCACCCGCAGTGGTGGCGAACCGTGCTCACCGTTTTGCGAGGATGCCAGTTCGCGACCCGTGTCGAGCAGCATCTGTTCGAGCTTGCCTTCGTTGAATGGTCCCGAACGCAATTCCTGAATCGCACTACGGCCCTCGGCGATCGCCTCATCTGCAGAAACTAGTGCGCTGTCCAGAGCGTCAGATGCTTTTTCGGGAGAATCCGGGAGCTGATACCGGGCCGCCTGGAAGCGGAAGACCAACCCTTGAAAACTTTGTAACAGCGTGTCGTGCAAGTCCCGCGCAATGCGCGCGCGTTCGCTTACGCGCTCTTCCAGACGTATGTTGAACTGGTGCGCCAGTTGCCGGACACGGAACTTGTAGCCGCACCACAGCAGTATCAGCATACTCGCCGCGCCGAGAGTGCGGAACCAATTCGTCTGGTAAAAGTGCGGCTGCAGCACGAAGCGCACGCTGGCCTCCTGATCGCTCCAAACGCCGAAGTTATTTGCCGCAAGCACGTGGAACGAGTACTCTCCGGGATCCATGTTCGTGTAGTGGGCAGTACGGTGCGTGCGGGCGTTCACCCAGTCCTTATCAAAAGGTTCGAGCCGGTACTTGAAATTCAGTTTTTCCGGAGCAGAGAAGCTCAGGGCTGTAAAGCGAAAGTCGAATGTGTTGTTGCCAGGCGGTACGGTAGTGCGCCCATTCCGAATCAGCGTGAACTTATCGGCCCACGCCTCCTCCACCGCGACGGGCGGAGCAAGACGGTTACCCGCAGCGGGGTCGATAGCCACTACACCGCGCAGGGTAGGAAACCATATCCGCCCATCGCGAGTTATCCAACCTCCCGGGGTCCCACCATTGGATTCGGAGCTTCTCATGCCTTCCGCTGCCCCGTACGATACGGGTGAAAGGAAAGAAATTTTCCCATCGGCAAAGTCATTTAGCTCCTTCAGACTGAGTCGAAATACACTCTGATTGGAGCTGAACCAAAGATTTCGCTCCCCGTCCTCCAACAGGCCCAGAAGCAAGTTATCGGGCAGACCGTCTTGGGTGGTGATGGCCTGAAAGCGGCCGTCCCGGAAACGGTTCAATCCGCCGCCGTACGTCGCAACCCAGAGAGTTCCGGTCGAATCCTGGTGAAGGTCATACACCGAGTTACTCGACAAGCCTTGATTCCGGTCGTACGTCACAATTTTGCTACCACGCATGTACCTGAGCCCTGCGAGCCCGCCCAGCCATAGGCCACCATCTCGATCCTCGGCGATTGCGCGCACGTCGGAGACGCCGGGGACTTGCTCTAATTTTCCCTCGCGAAAACGGTACAGGCCGCCGGGACGGTCCTCCCTCAGCCCACCAATCCAGAGCGTGCCCTCCCGGTCCTGAAAAATGATTTTCACGGCAGGTGTATCAACGTTGAAATTGCTCAGCACCCCCGATCGCAGGCGATACAGGCCCCCGTAGCCCCCGAACCACAGGTCGCCATCGCGTGTCTGGGCAATGCCGAGAATATCTTTCACATGCGGTAACAGGTGAAACCCATGCCCATCGAACCAGTACAGAAAATCTCCTCCTAGCCAGATACGTCCTTCCCGATCCTGAAACACAGTACTGAAGTTCGAGTCTGAGAGACCTTCGCCTTTTCCGTAGGCTGTCAAAGGGGCTCGCCGGAGTCGAATCAGGCCTCTCCCAATCGTTCCAAGCCATAGATTGCCTTCGCGACCTACCAGGATACTGCGTACCTTCAGCAATTCGCCGGGATTCGCTGGTAAGGGTAGTACTTCGGGAGGCTTGAGTACCCCGTCCACGATCCGAACGAGACCGGCTGGCGTGAGCAGTAGCAATTCCCGATCCGTGCCCTGCGTCATAGCAAAGGAATGCAAAAGAAGGTCGCTCGTCAAATCGTGGCGGTTAACGAACGGCAATGGAATATCCGAGAATACGCCGTGGTTATAGTGAATCAGACGGTACTGGTCACGAAGCGCAATCCAGACGCTACCATCGCGAGCTTCGTGTACGAAAAAAACGGTCGGCTGTTTCGCATGCAGGGTCGCAATGGAGCCATCGGCGGCGAAGCGCACCACGTCTTGTCCGCAACGGAACCACATGCTTCCATCCCGGCCCTGCAGAAAGAATTCTCGGACCGCTTTTCCGTGGTGAGTGGGATAGGCTTCAGGCTTTGTGCCGATAAAATTGGCTACACCACCCTTTGAAGTGTTGATCCAGACGTTCCCTTCGCGATCGCCGCGGATCGAAGTGACCCACCTGTTTGGCAAGCCGTCGCTTTCGGTATATGTGGTGGCAACACCATCCTGCAGCCGAATGAGACCGTTATCGACAGTGCCGATCCACAATGCCCCGGAGCGACTTTCGTACAGAGAGAAAATCTGATCGCTGCCGAAACCTGACGTATTCGCCGAATTGAAAAGCGTGAAGCGCGCGCCATCAAAGCGTGCGAGCCCCCCGAATGTGCCTATCCAGATATAGCCCCGGTGATCCTGCAACATCGCATTCACCGAGTTTTGCGGCAGACCCTCTTCCGTGTGCCAAATTTTCGTGACGTACTGCCGGGGTGTTGATTGTGCGACTAAAGGAACAATCAGTAAGCTAGCAAGCAAAGGAACCACCCTCGCCAGCGACAACACGCAGGTGAGACAAGAGTCTAGCGTGTCCCCTGTTGTGGTGCTGGGCCAGTCGGAGCGAACAAGAAGCGATCCGCGGGAAGCCATTTTTTTTTGTATTCGCAGGCGAACGGCGTTAGATACTATGGCTCGATTCAGGAGCACGCTACTCTCGTCACCAGCGCCAAAATTCAGTACTCCTGTCATTGTCTGTCAGTGTTCTAGGACTGATCAAGTCTTCCATGACTTGGGGAGGTGCACGACTGCGAGAAATAAGGGCGCGGAGCGGATTTCGAAACGGACACGAGCCGATATTTGGCACAAGACGCCGGTCCGCAATCCCAAGCGATTGCGCAGCCCCGTCGCGATTGGCAGTAGTGTCCAGACTTAGTACGGTGAGCCGTTGGAAGTCCCTTGAACGTTTGCATGATTTAGTCACGCCGCAACATCGAGGGGGTATGAAACGTACAGCCACACTTCGGCAGAGGCTCCTTCTCTCTGTGCTGTCCGTATTCCTCCTCGTTGGCTGTGCCTCAATCACTGCTTATAGCCAGAACTCCCAAGGAACGATTCTGGCCATGTGCAGGATTCTTCAGGCGCCGCTGTCGCTGGCGCGAATATAACCGCCACGAACGTCAACACCAACTTAATCCACCAATTCGCCACCAACAGCTCCGGCGATGCGTGTTCGTGACATGTTCCGGGCACCGTGACAACCTGTGGCAGGGGCATACG
>Ga0209330_1000501_pt1 | contig 16226 bp, 16 predicted proteins | sample JacPinW_OM2H0_O3_FD_187969 | JGI IMG/M metagenome (GOLD analysis project Ga0209330, IMG submission 187969) | Forest soil microbial communities from Algoma, Ontario, Canada - Jack Pine, Ontario site 1_JW_OM2H0_O3 (SPAdes) (version 2) | ecosystem: Environmental > Terrestrial > Soil > Boreal...
GCGGCAAATCAAGGACCCCGACGGCAACACGTTTGCGGTGGTTACGGCCACGGACATTACCGAACAGAAGCGCGCCGAAAACGCGCTGCGCGAAGCCAACGCTCAGCTCGAACAGCGCCATCACGAAATCGAAGAAGACTTGCTGCTCGCGGCACGCGTGCAACAGAGCCTCGCTCCCAGCGGATTGACCTGGGGCAAAGTATTGGTCGAGACGTTCTATCAGCCGGTGCGAACGATTGGCGGAGATTTTGGGCTCGTTGCGCCGCGAGGCGACAACCTTAGCCTTATGGTTTGCGATGTCTCGGGACATGGGATCGGTTCAGCGCTGGTTGCCAACCGGATATACACGGAGACAATGTCTCAAATAGAGCGCGGCATCGGGCTGGGCGCGATGATGAAACACCTCAACAGCTTCGTGAAAGGAAATCTCGGCAGTTCGGTGTTTTATTTCACCATGGTGGCTGCGCGGCTGAATTACGAGGACCGCAGCCTGGAATTCGCCGGCGCGGGCCATCCGCCGGCGATGATCGTTCAGCCGGGCGAGACGCCGCGGCTGCTTGAATCGCGCAGCGCCGTCCTCGGTCTGCTTGATGACGCGGTGGACAACGAAGCGGCGATACAAGTTCCGGTGCACCCGGGCGACCGCGTGGTGATTTACACCGACGGCTTCACCGAAAGTTTCAACAAGCAGAGCGATATGCTCGGCGTCGATGGCTTCGGAGAAATAGTCCGAGAGGCTTCGAAATTGCCGTTGCCTGAAATGAAGCGTCAGATTCTGGCTCGAATCGAAGCTTGGCGCAACGGCCCGGCTGCCGACGACATGTCGCTCGTCCTGATCGAAGTGCCGTGAAATTGTTCCGTGACGGCTACGGAAGGGCGCGGTGCCGCACTTCTCAATACTTGTAAACCCTCTCCAGTTCGAGTATGTCCCGCAGAGAAGTCGATTGAATTTCGTGAAACTTGCGCCCATCCGTCCACATCACGGCGGTTAATTTATCATTCGGTGCTGCAAGACGAATCTCTGCCCGTTTGCCTATTATTTTTCCGTCGCGGTCCAGCTTGTCGCCCTTCGACAGGGCTTTCGATGCTCGAACAAGCTCTTTGTCAAAAAAGGCTGAAGCCTGGGACGTGTCCTCGAAATTGTTATAAACAACAGCTAAACTTGCTCCATCGGAGGCCTTATAGAGTGTCATTCCCAGGAGGATGCCATCTTGAATCAAGTCGCCGGAGGTGCCTTTCTCAAACCGAATTCCCTTTCTCTCGTGCAATCCATTCGCGTCTGCACTTTGCTGCGACGGGGTATACGGCTCTTCAAGCGCAAACGGTGCACTGCCGGCCGCAATCAAACTGAACATCTGAATCGCTGCGCCGCAGAACATCCCAATAAGTTTTTGAGACATTTGATATCAGATTATATATCCGTTAGGTCCACAGGTTCCTGACCCTTGGAAATTCTCGAAGGCCCCCGGCGCTACATATGAACCTAAGGCGGAGGCGCGTCGTGTGTCAGTTTGACTGTGTGGAGTGGCGCGGATATACTTCGCGTCTTTGTTGGGCAGATTCGTGAGGTAGAATAGGCGCATGGGAGTTATAGACAACCGGTTTGAACGCAGCTACGTCCTTTCGACCGTGGATTACGTTTTCAATTGGGCGCGCAAGAGCGCGATTTGGCCGCTGACGTTTGGGCTGGCGTGCTGCGCGATCGAAATGATCGCTTCGACGACTTCGCGATTCGACATCGCGCGATTCGGCGCGGAGGTTTTCAGGCCGTCGCCGCGGCAAGCAGACTTGATGATCGTAGCCGGGACGGTGACGCTGAAAATGTCGCCGGTGCTGAAGCGCGTCTGGGAGCAAATGCCGGAGCCGAAGTGGTGCATCTCGATGGGCGCGTGTTCGAGCGTAGGCGGCCCGTTTAACGTCTATTCGGTGCTGCAGGGCGTGGACCGCATCGTTCCAGTAGACGTGTACGTGATCGGATGCCCGCCGCGGCCTGAGGCGCTGTTCTACGCGCTCCTGAAGCTCCAGGACAAGATTGACCTGATGTCGCTGGCCAAGCGGCCCACGGAAGTCAGGCTGCAGCCGGAGATGGTCGAGGAATTCAAGAGCGGCGTAATGGTAGCCCAGTCGCCGCAACCCCGTTAAATCCACTAGAGGGCCAACCAATGGCGTTTCTGCGCACAGCGAAGGCAGACGAAGTCCCGCCGGGAATGATCCGGGAGTTTCAGATTGACGGCAAGACCTTTGCGCTGGCCAACGTAGATGGTAAATTGTTTGCGATGAATAACTTATGCCTTCACAGGGGAGGGCCGCTGGGCCAAGGTGAGCTTCAAAACAAGGTAGTTACGTGCCCCTGGCACGGTTGGCAGTACGACGTCACCACCGGGAAGCTGATTAACAATCCCAGTATTGGTGTTGAAACCTATGCGGTGGAAATTCGCGGCGAGGACATCTTCGTAGATGTAGGCTAGGCCTGGACTTAAGCCCAACTTTACCAGTTCTATCTATCTCCCAAGATTTCGCCAATAAAGTTAGCCATTTTTCGTACCTTTCCGTGTATATTGCGCGCGACACTTTTTGACGGATGACACAAGCTCCCTCCAAACCTAAACGCTGGTTGCTGGCAGTGGACCCTCGCGTTTATCACTGGGATACCCTTTTCGTGAAGGGCAAGGAAATGTGGCGGCACGCCGGGAACCGTCCCGACGCCCTGCGGCAACTGAAGCAGGTGCAGAGAGGCGACCGCGCGCTTTGCTACCATGGCAAAGCGGAGCATGCGGTGTACGCGCTGGCTGAGGTGAGCCGCGATCCCTATCCCGACCCGCACGATCACGATTCGAAAAAAATGGTGATGGATTTGCGCGCGATCGAGCGGCTGCCCCGGCAAGTGACGCTGGTTGAGCTGCGCGAGAATCGATTGCTGCGCAAAATAAAATTTCTGAAGAATACGCGGCTCACTATCTGCCCGCTTACCGATGAAGAATACGCCGAGATCCTGCGCATGGCAGGCATCGTGGCGTCCCCCGGAATTCCGCTGCCCTAGCGGCTAGTCCACTCAGGCGCGCTGCCGTGAAGCAGGGCGTTGCTATCAGGGCGTAGATAAACTCGAAGGCGGATCGGGCGAGCCGGTTCGTGTCGTCGCGCTCCTTCCTCCGGCGTAGAATAGGGAAATGCCGGAACTTCCGGAAGTTGAGACAGTCGTTCGTGGTCTGCGCGCGGTGTTGCCGGGAAGGCGCATCCTGAATGTGCGCCTGGGCAAGACGGATTTCATCGACGATCCTGCCGCGCTCGAGCTGCAACTGCCGGGGAGCCGCGTCGTCGCAGTACGGCGTCATGGAAAATTTATCCTCGTTGAGCTTGAATCCGCGAATGGGCACAAACACGAATCTTCTCTTCTGATCCACCTCGGGATGACGGGGCAAATCGTAACCTGTCCTCCGGAGGTTCCCGTTGCGCCGCACACTCATGTGTTTTTCGCGCTGGATGATGGGCGGGAACTTCGTTACACGGACATTCGCCGCTTTGGCCGAATGGCGATGCTCGCGAATGCAGCGCATGAAAGCGTCCTGGGCAAGTTGGGTCTCGATCCGCTGGAAGCGAGTGAGGAAGAATTTCGCGAAAGATTTCGTTCGCGGCGAGCGCACGTCAAAGCGCTGCTGCTCGACCAGCGCGTCTTGCGCGGGATGGGCAATATTTATACGGACGAGAGCTTGTGGCGCGCGCGAATACATCCGCGGCGGCTCGGCGCAAACCTGGATGATAAGAAAATGCGTCGGCTCTTCGCAGTCGTGCGCCGCGTGCTGAACGAAGCGATTCGTCTTGGCGGATCGTCAATTTCAGATTATGTGGACGCGGAGGGCCAGCCGGGAGAATTTCAGATCCGCCATCGCGCGTATGGACGCGAGGGAAAGAAATGTTCTCGGTGCGGAAAGAAGATTCGGCGAATTATTGTGGCTGGCCGCAGTAGCTACTTCTGTCCCTCTTGCCAGCGCGCGCCGCGAGCCACTTCACGCCGAGCAAAAGCGCGCCGCGGTCTTTAGCGGATTCATTTGGCAGGGAGTATCAGAGCAAGAGCAAGCCGGCCCAATGCCAAGTATGCCTGAGAATCCGACAGGGTCGGCGAAGCGGAATGCCGCGCTGAAGGCCGCGGCGCTACATTAAAGTCTTTGAAGAGGCTCTAGCCTGAACTGGCGTGTCGAGCCGTCTCGTCAATCTTTGCGTGGGACAAAGAAATAAATCAACAGCGCTCCAGCCAAAGTGAAAATTCCTGCGTAGAGAAACCCTGCATTTGGGCTCACACTCGACCACAACACGCCCACGGCGATGCTCGAAACCAAATCGCCGATTCCGTTGACGGTAGCGAGCACGCCGAAACCCGAGCCGCGCATTTTAGCGGGAAGCAATTCCGCGGCCATCGACTTTTCCAGCGACTGCTGCATGGCACCGTGTACTCCTTCGAGCCCAAACAAAATAACGAGCGCTGCAATTGTCGGCGTCAAGAAAATGAAGCCTGCATAGGTGATCGCTCCGGTGAGATAACCGATGGCGAGCAAACCGCGTTTGCCGATTCGGTCACCCAAAGCGCCAGCGGGGTAAGACGCAGCCGCGTTGATCACGTTATGAAACGTATAAAGAGCCACTGCGAGGGTCGCGGCGCGGCCGGCGCCAAATTGCGGAGTGAGTATCTGGCCAGCGCGAAGAATCAGCAGCGTAGGGGCGAAATCACCGATGCCATGCGCGAAAACCCCGGCAAGAAAATGCCAATAAGTCTTCGGCATTTGTCCCAAGCTGGATGCAAAGCTCGGAGCATGATGCCCCTCCACGTGCTTCGCGGCTGGAACGAGAAATGCAAATGCGACGGCGGCGGCAAGTCCGGGGACGAGCGTCCATTTCAAAACGCCGCGCGCGCCGATAAGTCCGATCAACGCTGTGGCGCAGAGCGGCCCGAGGACGGCGCCCACAGTGTCCATCGCGCGCTCGAATCCAAACGCGCGGCCCTGCTGCTCGGGCGCTACTGCGTCCGCGAGCAGCGTGTCGCGTGAAGGACCGCGACTGCCGCGGCCCGTCCACCCAAGCGCGCGCATGACGAGTATTGCCGGCCAGCTTTGCGCGAAAGCGTAAGCGAACGTCGAGAGGCCGGTGGCCAGATATCCCAGGATGCCAGTGGGCTTGCGCCATTTTGGGTGGTCGGCGACCCATCCGCCCGCGAGCTTCGCGAAGCTGGAGAGGCCGTCGGATACACCCTCGATTACGCCGAGCGCAAACGCGGGCGCGCCCAAGCTCGCGAGAAACGCGGGAAGAATCGCGGTGGCAGCTTCGTGTCCCCAGTCAGAGAACAGGCTGGCGAGGCCGATACCCAGCACGCCGCGCGTGAGCCAGCGTTTTTGCGGCAAAGAAGAATGCGCGCTGGAACTTTTACTCATGGCTGTGGCAGCAACTAGCCGGCGGCGGACCGATTGCTCAATCGTGCTGTGGGCGCACCTTCGATCAGGGACGCAGCCGCGCTCACAATTCTTTCAGCCCAGTTGCCGCGGTCGCGAGCGTCAAGCCAGATCACCGGCGCGGGCATTTTGGTGAAGGGTTCTGAGGCGAGCAGTTCGATCAGTAACGCGTGGATGCGCAATTGAAAAGCGCGGTCTTCGGAGCGGAAGCCATCGCGAGGGATTCCTTCTTCTACGATCGGCACTCCGATAAGCAGCGAGTATGTCGCCATCCACCAAGACAGCCAGGCTTCCAGATGGGGTTGCCGGCCAAATTTGTTGACCAGATAGCAGTAATTGTCGAGCACGGAGCGATCGGTGATCACGATTGGCGCGCGCGGACCTGCTTCAAGCTCCGCAGCGATCTGCGCATGCAAAATCCAGAGCTGGCCCTCCAGCGTTGTCTCCGCATTCACGGGAAACGGAGACTGGCGCGCGACTTCGGCGACGAGCTCCACATTGTGGTGAGATTTTTTCAGCAGCGAACACACTTCGTAGGCCAGAGTTGTTTTTCCCACGCCATGTGTGCCGATCAGTGCGAGTTTCAAGTGGCCACCTTCGTCTGCGCCACTTGTTCTAGCATATTTACGGCGTTGTGAAAACCGCGACAGCGAAACGCTTTGCATGTACAGCGCGTCTACTAACCAACGCGAGCGCCGCGGATTGTATTCGATTTGCTCTGCGCATAAAATCAACCGTTCTTGACGAACGAACTCCAGCCTTTTGGGGGCGAATGAATGAACCTTCGACGCGTGACTACTTTTGGTTTGATTGTGATGTTTGGAATTGCGGCAGGCCGCACGGCGACCCACGCTCAGCAGGCTGCGCCGCCGAAAGACCCGGTGGCTGAAGCAGACGAGAGAATTCTCGCCGAGATTCACGACCACAACGAGATCATGAGCAACCTCGAATATCTCTCAGACGTAATCGGCGCGCGTTTGACCGGCACGGAAAATCTGAAAAAGGCAAACGACTGGACGCGCCAGAGATTCGCGGACTACGGCGTGGCGAACCCCCATCTGGAACCCTGGACCGTCGCGCACACCTGGACACGCGTGACCGCAACGGGGCAAATCGTCAGTCCGTCGGTGCACCCGCTGACGATTGCGTCCTACGCATGGGCACCCTCCACAAACGGCCTGGTACATGGCCACGTGGCTTACGTCACAGCGCGCTCCATGGATGATCTCGCAAAATATAAAGGCAAGCTAAAGGATGCGATTGTGATTTCTTCGGAGCCAGCTCTGTTGCCTCCTGCTGACCAACCGGCGCCGGACCCGGTCGATATCCCGTACGGAGATTCGTTCTTGCTGGTCGCGCCACGGCGGCCCGGTCCGCCTCCGCCTGCGTTCGGTCCCGGATTTCGCCAGTTCCTGCAGGCGCGCACCGAGTTCTTCAAGAACGAAGGCGTCGTCGCCACGCTCACTGATTCAGGCAAGCCGAACGGCCTGCTCAATATGACGGGCATGGGCGGACGCAATTACGATATTGCTGCAATTCCCGCTGCGTTTGTTTCCTCAGAAAGCTACGGAATTATTTGGCGGCTGCTTCAGCGCGGCCCGGTGGATTTGGACCTGAACATCACCAATTCGATCGGCGACAAGCCCGTGGAAGTTTACAACACGGTGGCTGAAATTCGGGGCAGCGAGAAGCCGGACGAGATCGTCGTTCTTGGAGCGCATCTCGATTCCTGGGATCTGGGCACCGGCACAACCGACAATGGAACGGGCTCGATGGTAGTGCTCGAAGCCGCGCGCGCCCTGCAAAAACTCGGCCTGCAACCGAAGCGCACCATCCGTTTCGTGTTGTTCTCAGGCGAAGAGCAGGGTTTGAACGGCTCGCGCGCCTACGTCACCGCGCACAAAGACGAATTGCCGAAAGTCTCCGCGGCCTTGATTCACGATACCGGGACGGGAAAAGTTGTGAGCATCAGTTTGATGAGGAATTACCAGGACCGCGAGGTGATGGAAAAAGTTGTTGCGCCATTGCACTCGCTCGGTTTGCTGGAACTTACCGAACGATGGATGACCGGGAGCGATCACGCTTCGTTTGAAGAAGCAGGCGTGCCAGGATTTTATTGCCTGCAGGATCCCGCGCAGTATTTCGAAACGCATCACTCCCAGGCCGACACTTTCGATCAGGCGCACGAATCCGATCTGGTGGAGGGCGCGCAAGTGATGGCCGCGTGGGCTTACAATGTGGCGCAATTGCCGGATCTATTGCCGCGAAGACCAGCAGCCGCTCCTGCTTCCGGCGGATCCGCGGGAAATTAACGGTTCCATTACGCCCGCCATAGCGAGAGGAAAGTTATGCGAGCTGTGCTGCAACGAGTGAGCCGCGTGCGGGTGCTTGTGGACGGCAGCGTAACCGGAGAGATCGGGCCTGGGCTCGTCGTGCTGATTGCCGTGGGACGTGACGATGTATCCGCCGCTGCAGCCGCCATGGCCGAGAAGGTCGTAAACCTGCGAATCTTCGGCGACGATCAAGGGAAAATGAACCTCTCGGTGCTCGACGCCGGCGGCGCAATTCTCGCCATATCGCAATTCACTTTGTACGGCGACGCGCGCGGCCAACGCAGGCCCAGTTTTATTCAGGCTGCTCCGCCGGAAGTGGGCAAGGCGCTTTACGATGAGTTTGTTCTCGCGTTGTGCGCGCTCGGTGTGCGCGTGGAAACCGGTGTATTTCAGGCGCACATGTCGCTCGAACTCACGAACGACGGCCCTGTAACGATCCTGCTCGATTCTGATAAAACTTTCTAACCCTACGTTTCTTCGCCGGCAAAAGCTGCATCTATTTATCGGGAATCTCTTCCACTTGCGCGAGCCGTTCGCATGGCTTACGCTTTTTACGGTGACACATACATGAGCGAAATCAATCGAATCCTGGATCAAATGGACCGCGCGTTTTCGGGCGAGGCCTGGCATGGGCCCGATCTTACGCTGTTGCTCAACGGCATCTCAGCGGAAGACGCCTTGAAGCATCCTGTCGCCGGCGCGCATTCCATTTGGGAGCTCGTGAACCACATCGCAGCATGGCACGCGATCGTGCAACATAAATCGAAGGGCGAACGAATCGAGGTTACGGCCGAGATGGACTGGCCGCGCGTGTCGGATGCAAGCGAGGTTGCCTGGAAGCGGTCGCTCGCGACTCTTGCGGAGAACAGGACTCGCTTGAGAAATTACGTCAAGACCGTTCGCGACGATCAGCTCGATGAAAAAGTCCAGCGCGAAAACTATTCCCAGTATGTCTTGCTGCACGGTCTGGTACAGCACGATCTGTACCACGCCGGACAAATTGCCGTTCTGAAGAAGGCGCTCGCATGACGCGTTTGGACAAAGCAGCAGGCTCAGAGGCGAGTGGCGCGGCGGGAGAATTTGCGGGCGAGATCCGCGAAGCTCGGCCGCAGGACTATGCGCGAATCGCAGAGCTTGCCGGCCAGCTCACTTATCCGTCCTCAGCAGAGCAGATTGCCGAGCGGCTCGATGGCATGCGTCGTTCCGAAGAAAACGCAGTGTTCGTCGCGCAGATTGCTAGCGGCGAAATTGCGGGGTGGGTCGCAGTCTTCGTCTATCGCGTGGTGGAAGCGGACGCCCGCGCCGAGATCAGCGGATTTGTTGTTGACGAACGCCATCGTTCGCAGCGAGTCGGAATGCATCTTCTTGCCCGCGTGGAACGCTGGGCGCGCGAAAAGGGATGCCGAGCGATTGGACTGCGCTCGAATGTGATCCGCGATCGCGCGCACGCATTCTACGAACGGCATGGCTATCAGCACATCAAAACCCAAAAATCTTTTCGCAAAGATTTGTGAACGGGCGAAGAGCACGCAAGAGGCCAAGGCACCGGCAGCTAACCCGCAAATACTCAGCACGCACAACATCCCCTTTTTCTCTCCCGGGCAATTAATATCGTATTACGATATACTTAAGGTGTCGTGAAGAAGCCATCCAAGCGAAGGATTGACTACACTGCGCTCGCTGATTTCCGTTACGAAATCCGCCGCTTTCTGAACTTCAGCGAATCGGCAGCGCGTGCCGCCGGAATCGAGCCGCACCAGCATCAGGCTTTGCTGGCGATCAAGGGGCTGCCCGCACGCCAAGCTGCAACGGTAGGCGTTCTGGCTGAACGGCTGCAGATTCAGCATCACAGCGCGGTTGAACTCACAGACAGGCTTCAGCGCAAGGGCCTGATCCGGCGTTTGCCTGGCGAATCAGATCGCCGCGAAGTCTTGCTGGAGCTCACTCTTCGCGGAGAGAAGCTCTTGCGCGAGCTTACGCTTTCGCATCGCGCCGAGTTGCAAATGGCCGGACCAAAGCTCGTGGCCGCGCTTGAGTCCGCCATTACGCGCGAACGGCGAAGCCGCAGTAAGTCGAACAGCTCGCCGCCTGATAGAGGCGATTCGAACCGGAGCAGAAGAAACCACAAAACCAGCAGCGGCCACTAGAGGCTTCCGATGGAAAAAGTGAACGTGGGATATTCGGGAGCAGTGCTGAAGCCACGTCTGCCGGAACAATCCGCAGGCTATCGTATCGGTCTGATTTCGGTCCTGGCGGCGCTGATCGGCATCCTCGCCGGATTCATCGCCTACGCTCTATATGATTTGATCGGCCTGATCACGAACCTCGCTTATTACCACGAGTGGTCCTTCCATTTTCGCAGTCCCGAGCACACGCTCCTCGGTCCCTGGATCATCGTCACTCCGGTCATCGGCGGAATCATCGTCGGTTTCATGGCGAAGTACGGCTCGGAAAAAATCAAAGGTCACGGGATTCCGGAAGCAATGGAAGCAGTCCTCACGTCGCGCAGCCGAATTGAAGCGAAAGTCGCGATTCTTAAACCTCTCTCAGCCGCAATCGCTATCGGGACCGGTGGACCTTTCGGAGCGGAAGGTCCCATCATCCAAACTGGCGGCGCGGTGGGTTCGCTGATCGGCCAGATTATTTCCACCACTGCTTCGGAGCGCAAGGTCCTTCTCGCTTGCGGAGCAGGCGCCGGAATGGCCGCTACATTCAACACACCAATCGCCGGCGTGATTCTTGCAATTGAGCTGCTGCTGTTTGAATTTCGCTCGCGTTCCTTCATCCCGCTGGTAATCGCATGCACGCTGGCGACGAGCGTCCGTTCCGTGCTGCTCGGCCAGCGCTCGATGTTCACCATGGGAAACGTGAGTTTCGACGCGTTGCATGGTCTGCCGTATTATCTGCTGCTCGGAGTTCTCAGCGGCGTGGCTGCAATCTGTTTCACTAAAGTGCTCTACTGGGTGGAAGATCAATTCGAAAAGCTGCCGATTGACGACCTATGGCATCCCGCAATTGGCGCGCTCGGTCTCGGCATCATCGGCTTTTTCGTTCCTCGCGTTCTCGGCGTCGGATACGACACGATTTCGGACATCCTGAACAACAGCCTGACTCTAAAATTGCTACTTCTGATTGCTATTTTCAAAGCGCTGGCGCTGATGATTTCGCTCGGTTCCGGGACTTCCGGCGGCCTGCTCGCTCCGATGTTCATGTCCAGCGCGGCGCTCGGGGGGTCCTTTGCCATCGTCGTGAATCTTATTTTCCCCAGCGCGCACCTTTCTCCCGGAGCTTACGCGCTAGTGGCCATGGCTGCGGTTTTCGGCGCTGCATCTCGCGCCACGTTCGCGTTCATTGTGTTTGCGTTCGAGATTACGCGCGATTACAACGCGATTCTTCCTCTGATGCTCGCTTGTGTGATTGCGGACATGATCGCGATTCACTATTTGCCCAGCTCGATCATGACGGAAAAACTCGCGCGGCGCGGCCTTCGCGTCCCGGAGGCATACGAAGCGGGAGTGCTGCAAGTTGTGCGCGTCAGCGAAGTGATGCGGACGGATGTGCAGCCAATCCCACCGGAAATGACCGTGGGCGAACTAGCCGAGCGGATGGGCCGAGGGGAGCCGGCCTTCAATTTGACGCAGGGCCTCCCGATAATCGGCCAAGATGGAAAGCTCGCCGGCATCGTAACGCAAGGAGACATGCTGCGCGCGCTGGAAGCGGACCCCGAGGGAAAGGTTAGCGTACTGGAAGCGGGAAGCAGAGATTTGATCCTGGCTTATCCCGAGGAGTCTGCGTCAGATGCGCTGTTCCGCATGCTGCAGAATGATATTGGCCGGCTTCCAGTTGTCAGCCGCGAGAACCCCAAGGAAATGGTCGGCTATTTGAACCGCTCAAGCATTCTGGGCGCGTGGACTCGACAGATGGAAGAAGAAGGCGTGCGCGAGCACGGCTGGGTAAAAAAATGGCGCGCCTCGCCAAGACCGGCAAAATAGAAGTCAGCAGGTGCCCTCCAAGGTGAGGAACCAAGTATTTCACCGGAAGCATTCTTTTAGAATGGCTGCCGCAAAATCTTTTCGCAAAGATTTGTAAACGCGCCGATACGCTCGCCCGTATCGGTGTCCGGCTGAAGGATTAGATTTCGCCGACGCCTCCGCCAACGTTGGTCTCGGTACCTGTCATGAAGGATGAATCCGAGGACGCGAGAAAGGCCACCGCGGCGGCGACTTCTTCCGGTTTTCCGAGGCGCTTCAAGGGCACGCGCTCGATGAATCCCTGAACGACTTGAGCCCGCTGCTCCTGCGAAAGACCGACGCGGTCGAAGATGGGCGTATCGATCGGCCCAGGCGCTATCGCATTTACGCGAATATTCCGGCCGGCGAGATCCGCGGCCATTGAACGAACAAAGGAACGCATCGCGGCTTTCGTGGCTCCGTAAACGACACCCAAGGCGTTACCAACATGGCTGGCGACGCTCGTGTTTAGGATGACGGAAGCGCCGTCGTTCAAGTGCGGGAGCGCTTTTTGAACGGTGAAAAAGGCGCCTTTGGCGTTGATGTCAAAGATCTCGTCATACGCCGCTTCGGTAAATGTCGCAAAAGGAGCGAACTTGGCGACGCCGGCGTTGACGAAGAGAACGTCGACTTTCCCGAACTTCGCACTCACTGCGGAAAGGAATTTATCGATTTCGGGAAGCTTGGAGACATCGGCTTGGACCACGAGCGCGTCCTTGCCGAGAATTTTCGATGCTTCATCAAGCGTTTTCTGGCTGCGTCCGGAAATGGCGACACGGGCGCCTTCCTGCTGGAGACGCTGGGCTGAGGCCAAACCAATACCACTGTTTCCGCCGGTGACGACGGCGACTTTTCCATTCAAACGATTCACGAGAATCCTCCTGTGATTTGGCAAGAGACGGCCGGACAATTGCGCGAGGGCCTTGTTGTGACTTCAATAGTTGGATGATTATCCAAACGAAAGGATGCGGAAATTGCCGCTGCATCGTTAGATATGATTAGCTCCGACCGGCACGCGGGCACAAAAATACGCGGGTCGAGATGCAAGAAAATTTGAAGCTGCTTGAACGGCGAAAAGATCGGCCGATTCTAGAATCCGCCTCCGCCACCGCCGCCGAAGCCGCCGCCGGATCCGCCACCACCGCCAAATCCCGAGCCGCCTGAACTGCGGGGAGAAGATGCCATCGTGCTGCCCGCCTGCACCGACATCATATTCAGATCGCTCACGAGCAAGTAGGGCATAAAGCCGCTGCCGTAGGAGCCCTGATACCAGTTGGGCGGCTGCATGGCGATGCCGGAAAAAGCTTGCACCCATTTTTTCTCCACGTGCAGCGCCATAGCGTACGGCAGATATTTCTCGAAGAGTTCGGGAGTTTTTTCCAGCCGATCTATCTGGTCCTTCTGCGTGCGTCCGAGAAAATCTTCGAAGCCGAGAACTTTTTCAAGCGCGCGTTGTCCCGCGACGGTTCTGGCCGACATGAAGTATCCGAAAATGCAAACCACCAATCCAGTCGCAATGCCGGCGACCACCCATGTGGCCGAAGCAATCCCGGTGGCACGGGCTAAAAAAACATTTCCCGCTACCGTCAAAAATCCAATGGCCATCCCAGCGCCGATGTAGCCCTGGCGCACCGTGTCCGGCCGGTGCAGATAATAGTTATCGTTCATCAGCGCTTGGAAGATGCTGTCTCGAATACTGGGTAGCTGCGTGTAAAAGTGATTCTGTAAATCCGAAAGCTTCACGTCGGTGACGGCGCCACTGTCAAATATCGCAGCCAGCATTTGCTGCTCGTGCGTGCGCGCGGTTGTCCATTCCGCCGGAGATTTCTTCAGATGAAAAATATATTCCTTGCTGTGACTCAGGCCGAGCAGATGGCTTTCGTCTTTCTGCTCGATGGTCATGTAACCCTTTACGGCTAGATCGACGAGCGTCGCGGTGATGTCGCGCATAGCGGCTTCGTTGTCCACCAGCGTGCCACACTCCCCCGGTGTGAGTTTGTCGGGCGGCTCGTACTGGACAGCGATCGCCTGGCCCTCAGGGCCGCGCCCGCGGGTCCACCACAGCCAGAACATGACGAAGAAAGCTGCAATCGGAATCAGCAGTGGAGTATTGCTGCGAAGGAATTGAAGAAATTTCGTAGCGCCGCTCGGCTGATGAACGAATCCCTTGTCAAAGCCAACCACTGCGGTGAGCCCTTCGTGAAACGAGAGCGGCCGCGTAGTGTGAATGTCGACGGAGTTGTCTTTCACTTCTACCACCGCGTCCTGCGCCCGCGAATTCGTCGCTCCCGTGTAAGCTTTGGCGTGAAGCCCTGTGACGCCGGCGGGCAACGCGATATGCGCGCTCGCAAACTCAATAGGAACTTCCCAATCGTTGCCCGTGACGTTCCAATAGAATTCATCGTGATCTTCGAAAAATCGCAGCGCATCCAGCACGCGATAGTGGAAAACGATAGTGTGCGTCGAGTCATCCGCGTTGGGAATGTAAATTTTGAATTTCGTGTAGCGACCTTCGCGGTTCTGCTCGAACTTCAGTGCATTTCCGTTGCTGTCCGTGGCGCTGATATGGTCGAGGAAAAGCGTGTAATTCGCGCCCTGCTCATTTGTGTACTCGACGGGAATCGAGCGGTAAAGGCCGTGCCAGTTTTCTCCAACGAAGCGCGCTTCAATTGTTTCGTTGACGTCGGTGGTTCCGTCTTCGCTAACCACCACCTCGTCGTCGAAGTGTTGAATGATGATCTGGCGCGGAATGGCGAATGCCGGTAGCACAGCGAAGAGCATTGAGAAGCAAATCAGGAGAACACGGATCGGCGTGCGCGCCGCCGCACACTGAAACGCTGCTATCCGTCCGCAATCTTGGGGAACGTTATTCATTTTTAGGGAAGCGGCACCGCGAAACTAAGGCGTTGCTCCGCCGAAGCTGACCTTCGGAACTTCGCGCTCAGCCGGCGCGCTGATCTCGAAAAACTCACGCGGCTTGAAGTTGAACATGCCCGCAATGATGTTGGAAGGGAACTGTGCGATTTTCGTGTTGAAGTCGCGCACCACCGCGTTGTAATAGCGACGCGCGTTCTGGACGCTGTCTTCAATCTGATTCAGCGTGTTTTGAAGCTGAGTGAAAGATTCCACGGCGCGCAGTTGCGGGTACGCTTCAGCCAGCGCGAACACCTGGCGCAGCGCGGAGGTCAACACGCCTTCAGCCTCGGCCTTCGCGGCAGGCCCCTGGGTGCTCATGGCGCGGTTGCGAGCAGCCACCACTCCTTCGAGCGTGCCTTGCTCGTGCGCGGCATAGCCCTTCACCGTTTCCACCAGGTTGGGAATTAAATCATAGCGGCGTTTCAGTTGAACGTCGATATCGGACCACGCGTTGTCGCACTGCACCTTGAGGCTGACCAGGCCGTTGTACATGCTGATGACGAAAACGACGGCCAGCACCACAATCGCGAGAAGTATCCAGATCACGTGTCCTCCCAAGCTGGTTACGATAAATGTCTGCTGCGGCAAGCATACGGTGTGCGCGCTCTGCTGTAAAGATCGACGAGTTTTAGAGTGTGTGTTGCTGCGGCGGGGTCGATTCGTATAGCTTCGTGGAAATTTTTATCTGCCGGGGCCGGTCTATCAACCGCGGAAGCGCAAATTGTAAACTGAAATGAACAGGGTTAGCGATCGATCGCTTTCATGTTCGCCGCAGCGTACCGGTCGCCTGCAATCTCATTCTGCGGGACAGCAGCCTCCAGCTCGGCCATCTCACCTGGAGTCAACTTGATGTCCGCTGCGGCGGCATTTTCTTCCAGATACTTTCTTCGCTTCGTCCCCGGGATTGGCACCAGATCTTCGCCCTTCGCGAGCACCCATGCCAGCGCCATCTGCGCGGGCGTCACGCCTCTGTTTTCCGCGATTGCACTGACGCGTTCGACCAGCACTTGGTTCTTTTCAAAATTCTCACCCTCGAACCGTGGATACCGTTGCGCCCGCGCGTCCTTCGCGCCCAAATCGCTTTTCTTCGTAATCGTTCCGGTCAGAAAACCACGTCCCAGCGGACTGTAGGGCACAAAACCAATTCCCAACTCCCGAACGGTCGGGATGATTTCCTTCTCCACGTGGCGTTCCCAGAGTGAGTACTCCGTTTGTAGCGCGGTGATCGGATGCACTTTGTGCGCGCGCCGTATCGTCGCAGGCGACGCCTCGGACAATCCGAGGTACTTCACCTTCCCGGCCTGCACCAATTCGGCCATCGCGCCCACTGTGTCTTCAATGGGAGTTTGCGGGTCTACCCGGTGTTGGTAATAGAGATCAATGTGATCCACGCCCAGCCGCTTCAGCGAAGCATCGCACGCCGAATGGACATACTCGGGCTTGCCGCTGATTGACCAGTGCGTAGGATCATCTTTCTTGCGGACGTTGGCAAATTTTGTCGCGAGGAAGACCTCATCACGCCGCCCGCG
>Ga0209330_1000502_pt1 | contig 16196 bp, 19 predicted proteins | sample JacPinW_OM2H0_O3_FD_187969 | JGI IMG/M metagenome (GOLD analysis project Ga0209330, IMG submission 187969) | Forest soil microbial communities from Algoma, Ontario, Canada - Jack Pine, Ontario site 1_JW_OM2H0_O3 (SPAdes) (version 2) | ecosystem: Environmental > Terrestrial > Soil > Boreal...
CAATGCAGGCCACGTTTGGATGAATGCCAACCTGCTGGTGAAGCATCCGTACTACGCCGTAACGGACGAGCATGGTGAGTTCAAATTGACCGACGTGCCGGCGGCAGAATACGAAATTGCCGCATAGCATGAAGGTTGGCAAATTCTCTCCGAAGCGAAAGTCCTCGAGGTGGGGGCGCAAGTGGAAGTAAAGCGCCCGATCTACAGCGCGCCAGAAGTGTGGACGAAGAAAGTCAACGTAAAAGCCGGCGAACCGACCGTGGTAGATTTTACCATTTCGGAGAAACATCAATAGCTCTGAGGCACCTAGGGCCGCCGCTTTCAAATTTCTTCGCCGTTGTTATCAATGTATCGTCGCCGATGACGGCCTACTTCGATTCGGGAGTCACCCTTGAGTCTAACCCTCGAACGCCTCACTCCAAACAGCGCCAGCGCATCGGACGGCATAGGCGAAGGCGTTTTCTACGTGTACGGACATTTGGTAAGCCTCCAATAAATTCCAGAGGTCAGGATGCCGCAAGCGTTTCCGCCACTTGCATGGAGTGCACGTTATCGCAGAAATCGTCCGGGTACGAACTGTGCAAGAATGGATTGTTTTCAACATGTTCGAGTTAGCTTTTAGCGAAAAGCAGACTCCCCGATTGTTGGAAACGTTTGTAGTTGAAGAAAACGGAACGAGCTCTTGGAGAGGATTGTCCGGCTTTGCCACCAGGGGGTCACCGGTTCGATGCCGGTCATCACGTCCACCAATGTTTCCCACCGATGCAATTGTGACTCCTTCTCGAGCCAAGTTCGTCGCACGGTGTATGTCAGGGTATTCTTCGGAGAGGCGAATTTCCTTTCATTGAGGTTGAAGCGAAAGCGCTCAGCCCGCTCAAGACCACAAGTATCCATAGCGCAGCGCGAATGCTCGAAAGTTGCGCGACAAATCCGATCAGCGGCGGACCGGCCAGGAAGCCGGCATAACCGGCAGTCGTGACTACGGCGAGGCTGGGGCCGGGCGCGCTGCCTTCAATGTTCCCGGCGGCCGCGAACGTATTGGGAATAATCGTGGCCAGACCTGCTCCGGCGCACGTAAATCCCACCAACGCCGAAGCTGCATTGCCGAACACTATGACGAAGGCGAGTCCTGCCGCGGCCAAAAGTGCCCCGTAACATACCAGGTGCGCGCGGCCGAGCTTCCCAGTCAGATAGTCGCCTGTCAGACGACCCCCAGCCATCGCGCCGGAGAACACCGCATATCCCAGAGCGGCCAGTCCGGGCCCGGCGAGAACCGAAGTGCGAAGATAAATTGCGCTCCAATCAGCGATCGCGCCTTCAACGAGCATTATCGAAAACGCAAGAAGAGCGAGAGCACCCAAGGTAACGGACCACCCAATCGTGCCGCCGGATGCCACGTGGTCGGCATCCGCAGATGCGGAGGGAAGTGGAAGCCACCTGAATGCAAGCAGGGACATTGCGACCAGCGCTATAGCGCTGGCCCAAAAGTGAACCCCTACCGGAACCGCACGTGAAGCGACCAATCCCCCTAACGCGGCTCCGGCCATTCCACCCAAACTGAAGAGGGCGTGGAATGAGGACATGATGTGACGTTGGAAAAGCTTCTCCAGCATCACGGCGTGAGTATTCATCGCTACGTCCATCGAACCAGCCATCGCCCCATAGAAAAAAAGAGCGACCGACAGCCTGAGGACCGTATTGGATTCGGCAATCAGGGGCAGTGCGAGGCAAAAACCCAACGTCGAACCAGTCGTAATGTTCAGACTGCCGAACTTGTTGATGAGCCATCCAGCCGCAGGCATGGCGAAAACCGAGCCGATGGCCGCCATCATCAGCGATCTGCCCAAAACGGCGGGAGAAAGATGTAGCTGCGCCTGAAAGGCCGGAATCCTCGAAGCCCAGGTAGCGATGATCAGTCCGTGGATCAGAAAGACTAAGGACACGCTCACGCGTACCTGTTGGAGGCTGCGTAGCCGCATCAATCGGGTTCCGTGCGATTCGAGCGCCGACTGGTTGAACTGTACCGTGAATTTGATTGGCGACAGCGGCCATGACTAGGAACAGGGATGTCGAATCGGCTTTCGACTCTTGATGCAGTCTTTTCGACTGTGTCAAACAGTACAGAGTTAATTCCTAAGCAAGCCGCCGCCTCGACGTTTTCGGCGCGATCATCCAGATACAAGATGTCTTGAGGGGCCGCCTTGAGTAGTTCGAGACAATTTCGATAGATTGCCAGCTCCGGCTTTATTGACCGGTAGTCGCAGGAATAAATCAAGTATTCAAACCTAGAGAGGCTCTGAAAGGACTTCGTCACATAGCGACTGAGTTCGAACGGCATGTTTGAGAGAAGGGCTAATGGGATCCCTGCGCGGTGCAACAGCTCTGCCCATTGCACAGCGCCTTGATTTGGTCGCGTGATACTTTCGCTATCGAGCTTGATTAGCGTCGCGATCTGATCGCTGCTCAAATCTAGTTCTTGCTGGCGAACAACGGCTGTCCAGTAGGCAGGTCCATCGATATCACCGCGGTCGTAGGGCGGCCGCAGCTTCCAGTAAAGTTCCGAGAATCGCTCGTCGGCGATGCCGCAAACGAGGGCCATAGCTTTCCTGTCCTCCGGCGTTTGGTCGAGGCAAAGAACGTTTCCGTAATCGAAGACGACTACTCGGACGGAGCGCTTTCGCGAAAGACCTTGTACGGCGCAGAGTTTGGCGGTAACATGCACAAAAAGAATAATATACGCATAAACGTGCATATTCAAGTGTATTCGTGCAATATGGTGCAGGATGAAACCGGAAGCTGAAGCAGAGCAAATCGCCCTGAAGGAAGAACGCCACCAACACATCCTGGAACTGCTTGGCAGCGAGGGCCGAGTCCTCGCCGCGGACCTCAGCAGTCGATATAGCGTCTCTGAAGACACGATTCGTCGAGATCTGCGCGAATTGGCGCGTTCGGGAAAGATCCAACGAGTACACGGCGGCGCCCTGCCTCGCCGCGCGGAGCCTGTTCCTTTCCTTTCTCGTCAACAAATCGACATTGAGAGCAAGACCGGAATTGCTCGAGCGGCGGCGGACATGATCCGCGATGGTCAGGTAGTGCTGATTGATGGAGGTACGACTAATCTGAGGATCGCTTCCTACCTTTCAAAAGAGCGTTCGACAACGATTGTTACCAACAGCCCGCCGCTCGCGCTTGCGTTGGCGGATCATCCGAAGGTGAGCGTGCTGATGCTCGGAGGAAATCTTCATAAAGAGGCGCGGGTCACGACAGGCATCGAGACCATTCGGGGAATCGAATCGCTCCGCGCTGATCTCTGCCTTCTCGGAATGTGCAGTTTGCACCCGGAGGTCGGAATAACCGTCGGCGACCTGGAAGAAGCGTACGTGAAGAAAGCGATGATAGGGGCTTCAACGGAGGTTGTTGGCCTGATTTCACTTGGAAAAATGGGGACGTCCCTGCCTTACCTCGTCGGTGCTGCTTCCCGACTGACCCGTTTGATCACCGATTCCTCAGACGAAGATGTCCTGAATCCCTACCGCTCCCAAGGCATAGAAGTCACAAGTACGTAAATCGTCTCCTGTGGTGCGCCATTCCTTCCGCCCCCCAATTCGTGCGCCTTCCGCTTTTCCTCGATTTTGGCGCTGGAATTTCCATCCGCCGGCATTCTCACTTAAGCCTTCTCAAAAAATCCGCGCCGGGAACCTCTACTTGTTGAGCTTGCTCTCAAGATCCGGCACAAACATCGGCTGCGCGCCCGGTGCGATCTTTCGTGCTTCCCTGAGTGCCGTGTCCCACTCCTGCCGCGCCTCTTGCTTTCGCCCCATGGCCGCGAGCGCATCTCCCCGCGCCTCGTGCCCCAATATTATGGATAGATCGCCACCGCCCCCTCCGCCAACGCCAGCGCCGCGTCGCCGTTCCCCACGGCTTTCGGTCGCGTTCTGCGCGCGGTTCAGCGCCGCCGCCTGCGTCAAATCAAACCGGCCGCGGTAGATCATGACCCCGTCGTCAATTGTTTCTTCTGACTTGGCGCTTCGAAACGCATCGTACGGATTGAGCGACGCCGCCGGCCACTCGCATCCCGACAGATCCCCCGCGCTCACAAGCACAGTGCCTTCAATCATCGCCGGCACGTTGTCCGCCCCTCCCAGCCCGGACGTATCCGCAGTCGGCAAATGGTGACAACTAATCCCGTAGGTCTCCGGGTTCACCTCAGGATACGCAAAATAGGCGAACCAGCACTATTCTCCTGGATGCCGCTGCTGCCACGCTCTCACCTGGAAGAGTCGCTGTGCCCAATCCGAGTTCGAATCGCTCAGCAGCTTATGCACGTTCGCCGGCCCGCCCCATGCTTCGTTCGCGTAGGCCATGGCATTGGGAAACGCCGAGAGCGACGAACCCGCCCAAATATGAATGTCGGATAGAACAGCGCCATCCGCCCTACGTCCACCAGACCGATCAGGTAAGACTCCGGCAGCAGGTGCAGCCGACCCACAAGATTGATGATCCACGAAACGTGCGGGCCGAGCGGAGCCACATAGTTCCCGAGCGTCGTGCTCATCTGCAGTCCCGCGGGCCGCGCCGCGTAACGAAAACCGTAGAAGCTCCACAGCACCAGCACGCCGATCAGAAAAATCCAGCAGAACGCTCCCGCGAGGCGCAGCGCCTCCCGCGCCCGCGTTCCCGTCTGCGCCGCTGCGATCTCGCGCGCGATCAGCAACACGAGGATTGGCGCCAGCATCACTCCCGAATGCTTCGTCGCGAGTAAGAGGCCCGCCACTACGCCGGCCACGCGAGACGCCGATGTCCGTCGTCACCAGTGCCTGGAGCGTAACGAGAATGCATGCTCTCACGGGAGAGTTGTCCGACGACAGTAATCACATTCCGCTTTTTGACGGAGGAGTCGCCATATCGTTGCCGACCGACGGCTGATACCGCTCCGGAAAATTGGGAAGGACCTGAGCGTGGCGGCTAGCCAAGAAAAGTTGGAACACGTGGTGCCCGAGATCGAGGGCAACTACGGTTCCGCCCGTTGGCCCCGGTACCCGGATTGCATCGCGCTGCCCTACAAATTCCGATGGTCGCGGGGATCGAAGCTACTGAAAGCAGGGAACCTTCGGTGGCGACGCCTCGATTTGCACCCACGATGCTCGAACGCCACATCTCCCCTATCGCGTTGTGCAAGTTCGGTCAACCGTTCACTATCTGCACTGCTTCCCTTGAGACGGCCGCCGTGCGCGGCAACCTGACCAGAAAGGTAGTTCCAGAGCGCGACGTCTGTTCGACCGCCACCGAGCCACCGTGGTCGTGGATCACTTTGTTCACGATGGCCAGCCCCAGCCCGGTTCCGTTCGATTTCCCATAACTGACGAAGGGTTCAAATAAGGTACTTCGAATGGGTCTGGGCACTCCCGGTCCGTGATCGGTTACGCGAATTTCAAACAAGCCGGCCAACGAACGAATGTCGATCTCGATCCCAGCTTGAGTTTGGGCGGAGGCTTCACATGCGTTCAGAACAAGATTGAAAAAGGCGCGTTCGATTTTCTGTGGATCGAACATTCCCGTCATTTCTCCGGACGTGCGTACTGAGACTGCCCGAGTTCTCATTTCGGAGCGCGTGCGGGCCGCATCCACCGCGTGGCGGATCGTCTGATCGATTGCCGAGGAGCGGGGAGAAATGGAGGCCTCCTCCCGGGACAGTTCTCTGAGCGAATCCAGCAGATCGGTAATTTGCTCGGACGCTGTTTTGATTTCGGAATAGATCTCGTCACGATTGAGCTTCAGCTTTTCCGCTTCATAAAGGAATTCCGCGTTGGCCACGACCGCGGCCAGATAATGACGTAGATCATGGGATATGGAGCGGGCCGCTCTGCCAAATGCGGCGACCCGTTCGATGGCAAATCGGCGCTGTTCGGAGGTGAGCAATTCGCCGCGCATTTTGGAAAACGCCTCGCCAAGTTCGGCCACCTCGCAGCTGCCGCTCGGATTTATGGAGTATGCGTAGTCGCCTTTGGCGAGTGCCCGTACGCCTGCCACCAGATCGTCGAGGGGGCGGGTGATCGTGCGCGACACGAAGCTCAGGAGTAAGGCCGCCAGCACAATGGCCGAAATCCCCAGAATTAGAATTCTCCGATTGAGCCACTCGAGGAAGGAATTTGCCGGTTGCAAGGACATGAGTACGTAGCATTTCACGCTGACCGGTGGCCCTTCGTGAATCGAGGCAATGGCGGCCTGATAAGGATTGTCGCCCAGAACAATTTCGCGCGAGCCGCTGCTGAGGTCCGAATGTCGGTTCGTCGCATCCTGCAACTCTTTCTCTTCGGAAGCTGAAAGCGTGGATGCTATGATTCTGTCGCCCGCCGCGAGAGCGATCTGACTGCCGGATGTTAGCGCCAGCTGCTGCGCAACAGCTGAATCGATTTGATACCCAAGGGCAATGATGCCCAGTTGCCGCTGATTGATTCCACTGCCCGCGAAGACTGTGCGCAGAAACACGCGGTAGAGTTGGCCATTGCCATACCACCAGGCAACGTCGTCTCCTCGTTCGATGGACTTCTTGAGATCTGCCGCGGCAAGACTCGGCTCCCATCCGGGTTTGGAAACATGAAAACCCAGAACCCGCCCGTCCGGACTTGAGAGTACAAACAGCTGGCTGCCCGCCAGTTTCCAAAGCGGTTCCGACGCATCCTGAATGGTGAGCGCATGCTGCGTGGCCATTACCGCTTTGAGCGTTGGCAGCTCCGCCAGCAAGGCCGCTGTTTGGGAGAGATCCATCTCGTGCTCTTGCTGGACGTTTTCGAAGGCGTTAAGTGACGCGTTCGTGCTCTGCTGCACCCCTTCTGCAATCTCCAATCGCACGGTACGACGGACGCAGAAGAGAAGCGCTCCAAGCAGGGCGCAGATAATCAGCAGCGTGGCAATAAGCAGCTGGGTGCGTAATCGCAGGCGCGCCATGAATCTCCTGGCAGGTCCTACTTCTCCGGGGGTAGGCCGGAATTACCGGGGGCGAATTTATAGCCGGAGCCGTGAATCGTAAGAAAGTAGCGCGGGTTTGCCGGGTCAGGCTCGAATTTCTGCCTGAGCCGGAGCACGTGGTTATCCACCGTCCTCGTCGTCGGATAGTTCTGGTATCCCCACACGTCATTCAACAATTCCTCCCTGGAAATAACGCGAGAAGGAGAATTTGTGAAGTATTTCAGGAGTTTGAATTCCTGCGCGGTCAAGATCAGGGATTTGGAGCCACGCGTAGCCACCATGCCGGTGAAATCGATTCGCACTTCGTCAAAGGTCACGATGTCGTGTTGCAGGCCCGAACTTAAGGAGTTGGCCTCCTCGGCCAATTGGCCGCCACGCCGCATCGCTCGCCGTACGCGCGCCAGCAGTTCCTTCGGGCTGAATGGCTTCGTAACGTAATCGTCGGCGCCGAGTTCAAGCAAGAGTACTTTGTCTTCCACCTCATCGTTCGCACTCAGTACCACGACGGGCACCGATGCAGCGTGAGCTTTGCACGCGCGGCAGACTTCCTTTCCCGGCATTCGCGGAAGCTTCAGATCCAAAACTACGACGCTGGGAGTTTGTCTTCGAAAGCTTTCAAAGCCCGCCACGCCGTCCTCAGCGATCTGCACATTCAGTCCATCCGCCTCGAACAGGCGTTGCAGGGTGCGCTGCATCGGCCGACTGTCTTCCACCACCAAAACGGTATCCATGGGATTCCTTTTTGAACTGGGCAAAAAGTCGCCCGGTCGAGCAAGCCCCGCGGGGCAATGCTGCACCTCTAGTATATCCGGTCCGACCGCGTAATTCCGCCATCTGCACTGGCCATCAACCGCAGCCACTGACCTGCGCAGCCAGAGTACACAAATCTGCCCCAGGGTCTTGTCCGGGCACATCTGAGAATTGTCAACAGTATGTAAAATAGTTGGCGCTCTGAACAAATTTGTGCCGCGTGCGGTGCGGATACCGTTGCGGAATCGGGCAGGGAGCCGGTGGAAATCCCTGCCGCGATTTCAAGGGTAGTCGTAATCCGCATGGGGAGGCGGGACGTAATCCAAGCCGTACTTGTTTTTGTGGGTCGGCGTGAAATTGGAATTCTCGGGGATGCGAATCACTCCAATATTACGCATAGCATCCGATATCGTTACAACGCGGGTAAGTCCGCGTAAGATTTCGGGCAAGCTCCGTTCGTACCACACATTCAACTGATAGCGCCCTTCCGGGAGATTGGGAATCATCACGTGCCCGGATCGATCGGAAAGTCCAAAATACCGCGTATCGACCGCTACAATCACTGCGCTCATTTCTGCATGAATGTTGCAGAACAGAAAGCTCACACCGGGCCGGTCGAACAGGACCGAGCGGGTGGTTCCTGCCTCGTACAGGCCAAGATCGAACCGCTTGCCATCGTACAGTGAAAAAATATTGTGGAAAAAGGGATCTTTATTAGGGAACGCAACGAGAGTGCCGACCTGCACGACGAGGACGTGTGGCTCGAAGGTCTTATGCCGTTGCACCAACTCCGGCGGCTTTTCGACGAATGGCAACAGGCCTGTACCGGTCTGGTCCAGAGGGGTGAGCCATACGGCCACGTTGGATGCGTCCGGAACTCGGTCGGCGTCCGACTTGGTGTCCCCGACCTTCGCTCGGGTAATGACCACATCTGCCACAGCGGCCTTGTTCTGAGGGGGGAGCCCTGCCGCACCGACGCAGCCAACCAGGAAAACGAGCCAACTCAGACGTTTGAAGGTTTGCCTCATGGTATCGATCGTATCGCGGGTCAGAACAGGTACCCCATGCTAACACCGATCTGGTTGGCGGTATTTGCGCTGGAATCCAGGGTATAGGTTTGTAGCCGTCTGTACTCAACACTGAAGAGCACATCCGAGCGCACTCGATAAATGAAATTCACAAACGGGCTCTGGTTTCGTGAGAGTGAAGAGCCGTAAAAAATCCCGCTGGCAGGGAAGGCCCTCAATTCGCTCGCGAACGGGTTATCCATTCCGTATGCGAAGTTCACTTCGAAATTAGCCTTCGGTTTGAACTTTAATTGCACCCAGCCTCCCATCGAATCAAGGCCATAAATCGCGGTGCCCGGATCCGCGATGGGTCCTGACAGTAGAAGGCTCTGCCCTATTCCACCACCCAATCCGCCAACACCCCGGCCGCGATAGAATTCGCCGGTCACAGTGAAAAGATTTCCGAGCGGAACGGTTAGATCGGTCGTGCCGGCCCAACCATCCACGCTTCTTCCGAACGTCCAGTTTTGCCGCCCGTAATAGCCGCCGAGTCCGAACGTCAAATCCTTTCCAAACGCCTTTCGAGTCCACGCGATGCGCGTCGCGTAAGCCGGCTGACCGGATTGCTCGCCTACCGTCGGAATCCGGTTGCCTGCCTGCGGCAGGTCCCCGGTCAGTGAATCCAGAATGCCCGCCTGAAACAGCAGAATCGAGCCGTCGGACAGTGAGATGCGATGCTCGATCCGGATTTGAGGTGTCCAACTCCACAAGTTGCCCGAATAGGAGAGTGCTGGAATCGCAAGAGAGGCCAGCGAGGTAGGAGTAAGAGGCGCGAAGAAAAGGGAGTCTTGTCCGGCAACGATGGAAGTGTTTTCCCAATCGAACCGGATCGTTCCGGTGCGCAACCGCACGATCCCCAGCGCCGCGCCGTTAGGCGTCTGGGGAAAGCCGCCGGCAAAATCGAATTTCAGGCTGGCACTCGTGCGCGCTCCGGCCATGTCCGGCCCGAACGCCTCGATTCCGATTTGCGACTGGCGAAGCGATCCCGAGAAGGCTCCTGAGTCCCCAGGCGCAGTCGGCGGCGTGGCAATTTGCGGAAAGTCCAGATTATCAACTGAGCCTCGAGTCACGGAGGTATTCAGCAGGATGATTCCCGAGAGGCGCACGCGGTACTTCGACCCGCTCTCTACTTTTGTTTGGCTCTGCTCAGCGATCTTGTCGTTCATCAGATGCTGGTCGTCTTCCAGGCTGGAAACTCGCTCTTCCAGGGAACTACCCGCTGTCGGCATTTCTTGAGAGGCTGGCAAGTCTGTCACTGACCCTGACGTCTGCGCGGGAGGCGGTCGCAACGACACGTCGCCGCCGGCGGTCCTGGCAACGGATTGGTCTTTCGCCCGATTCAGCTGGGCGCGAAGCTCTCCGGCTTCCAGCAGCGCACGTTGCTCGGCGGTGCGCAGCTCGCTGACTTGGGAATTGAGCGATTGAACCTGCGATTGCAGTTCGCGCACCGCTGCGGCCAGGGTTTTCAGATCCGGTGCCGGTTCCCTCGGCGACTTAGCTGATACCTCCTGGCTTCGCGCCAGCGAAGACATCGACAGCAGCAGACTCGCTGCGGCGAATACCCTCAACCAGAATCGGGCACGTCGGTCATTTTGCATCTGGACCTCCTTGGCAATCCGTAAGACTTTTATTGGCCGGTTCCTCGCCGGGGAGGGCGGACTTGATGCTTCTATAGTTGAACCGAGATCAGGGCCCGCTCTTTCCACCGCTTTGGCTCCTAGCTCGACTTTCCCGTAGAGGAATGCCGATTCAACTCGATTGAGGGCAGAGAATTGATTCCGCATTGGTTCGCTATCGCACCGAGTGGGTGTCTTTTAGTCGCGTTTTCCCGATCGCGGCCCGAGTTCTTAGGCGCAAGTCAAATGCTGCATGGAGATCGGCGAATACAAAACGCTCGGCCTACGTTTGATGCTGAGACTCACTCCGGAGAAACAGCTCTTTCAGACGCACGCAGGCCACGCCTCGCTCCGCTGGGGATAAGGCAGAACTTTCTCGAAACCGACCAGCAACCTGACAAGAACAAGACAATCGTTTGACTTCTCGTTAGCAAGTTTCGCCAATAACACGGGCTACCGTACCTGGCTGTTTCACACTTCTTGATTCGACAGGAGAAACGAAATGGAAGAAACGAAAGGTCGAACGAACTGCTCGGTAAATCGGCGAGCGTTCCTGAAAAAGGGCGTGATGGCTGGGGGTGCTGCGACGATAGGCGCAGGGTTAATCAGGGGTAACACGCTCGCACTTGCCCAGGGAAGCGAAGCAAACCTCACCAAGGGCGACGTCGCGATTCTGCGGTTCCTCAATGCCGTGGAACAGATCGAGGCCGACCTGTGGCTACAATACGCGGAACTCGGAGGAGTCCAAGACAGCACCATTCCAGGAGCCAACGGAGGGAATCCGCTTTACGTCGGCGCCCTGCAGATCCTCGATGGCGACATGGCGCAATACATCACCGACAACACCGACGACGAAATGAGCCACGTGGCCTTTCTGAAAGCCTACCTGGAATCGAAGGGGGCGGAGGCGGTGGACCTCAGTCGCTTTGCCACGATCCCCGGCAGCACAGCGCAAGGGTCCAGCAAGAAGCTGCGGCTCACCAACCTGACGCAACTCACCGTGGACACCAGCTTTTGGTCGCGGTACCGCAGCATAACGAACCCCGATGTCGATCGCGGTGCGCCGTTCGTGCAAGCGGTGCCGAGCCTCGGTGTCGGGCAGCACACGGCGATTCCCCGAACGGATGCGGACACCGCGGGGAGTTCTCTGAGCAGTGACAATACGAAAAGCATCACCGCCCACCTGCAGGCGATCGCGTTCACGGCCGGCTTCCACTTCGCGTTTATCGAGCAGGGCGGCACCAGCCTCTATCCGACGCTCGCTCAGCAGGTGAGTAATGCAGAAGTCTTGCGAGTTCTGCTTAGCATCGGGCCCAGCGAAACGATGCATTTTCAAACTTGGCAGGACAAGGCAGGCAACGCGCTTCCGATTTCGGATACGGACAACGGACCGGGCGGCACGGGCGCAAAGGTTACGTTTACCAACCTGGCTCAAGCGCAGGGCGAGACGAACCCGGAATCCTTGAAGGGGGATACCTTGCAGGCCAACCTGATCATGCCCGAGCCAACCCACTTTCTCGACAAAAACTTCCCGCCCGTCGCGATCATCCGCCCGACCTCGACGGAGAATTCGGGCGCCATGGCCGCTTTCAATAGTCTCATGGCGGATGGACTCTTCATCGGCCAGAAAAACCAGGAGTTCTTTGAACTGATGCGTAACCTGGCGGAAGAGGCTGATGCGGCTCGACGCAATGGTAATGGTCGAGACGAATAACCCAGACGCTCGTCGCACTCGATGCGTTAGCGGGCCTGGTTGAAGCATGGTAACGCTCGCGAAACACTTCGTTAAATGGCAGCCCAAACCCCGGCTCGCTTGACCCCAAACTGGTCCGGCCTCGCTCCTCCGAGGAGCGAGGCCGCGCTTCATTAACGGATTTACTCCCTCCGAGTTCCGCCCCGCGCCTCACAACGGTTTGTTCTTTTGGATTGCCCAGAGACAAATTGTTTACCTGCTGCTGACCTCCGGAAGACACAGAAGGACTTTCAACCGTGTAGCTTCCGAACGCCGAAGCCAGAAATTTGTGGAACTTGGCAGAGACACTTCTCGTGCTTCCGCCAAAAAAGAAATTCTGGTCGGTGCCGACAAATAATAAGAGGAGAATCAAATGAAAATCTCATGGAGAGCAGCAAGGTTATTCCTACCTGTTTCTGTGCTATCGATTTTTCCAGCGACAGCGCTTGCCCAGCACTATGTGCAAGAAAACTTGGTATCCGATGTTTCTCAGCCCAGCAACGCAGATGGTACGACGGTAACCGTCGATGCAAATCTGAAAAATTCCTGGGGGTTGGCGCGCGGTGCGGCGAGTCCGTGGTGGGTGAACAACGATGGAACAGGCACATCCACTTTGTACAGCGGCGCGGGCAGCACGGTCGCGCTGGTTGTTACCGTTCCCAACGCCGCAGGCGCAAAGGGTCCTTCTAGCCCCACGGGCATCATCTTCAACGGCACGGCCGACTTCGCTCTGGCCCCCAACAATCCGGCCTCGTTCATCTTCGCAACCAAGAACGGCACCATTTCCGGCTGGGGTCCACCCGCAACGCCCGTTGTCCCGAACAGCGCCGGCGTAGGCCAGTCCACGGCCATCAACAAGATTGACGAATCAAAAAATGGCGCCGTGTTTACGGGTCTCACGTGGTTCGAAAGCGAGGGCAGCCACTTCCTGCTGGCCGCCAATTTCAGCCAGAACCGGATCGAAGCCTTCGATAAGAATTTCAAACGCGTACCTCTAGCTGAGGATGCCTTCCGTGACGAGCGGATTCCTCAAGATTTTGCTCCTTATAATGTACAGGCTGTGGGCACGACCGTGGTCGTAACTTATGCCAAGCAGAACGCCACCAAGAACGGCGCCGAAGACAATTGTGGCGAGCAATGCGGTTTCGTCGCTATTTTTAACGACAGCGGCAAACTCTTGCAGCGTCTGGAGGACGGTCCGTGGCTCCAATCTCCCTGGGGCGTCGCCTTGGCCCCTCAAGACTTCGGATTCTTCAGCCACGATCTGTTGATTGGTAACAGGTTCGGTGGAACGATCGCCGCCTTTGACCTCGCAACGGGAAAGTTCCTCGGAAACCTGCTGAACGCCAATAGTGCTCCGATCGCGATTGACGGTCTGTGGGGTCTGGAGTTCGACAATCGGGGCTCCAACGAAGCCGGCACTCAAGCCAATCCTTCCACCGGTCCGGCTCTATTCTTCTCGGCGGGAATCAACGGCTATGCCGACGGACTGTTCGGAACACTGACGCCCGCTCCTGCTGAACTGAACGCGGAAGATCACGAGTAGGTTTCCAGGATGAGGTGAAACAGCGCTTTCGTGGCGCGCTCTTAAACAGGTGCGGCGGTGCAGTTACCCCGACGACTGGGTTCGCCGCCGCACTGCGCAGTATCCCAAACCGCAAGCTGTTTCAAAGTTTTGGGGCCAGCTCAAACGAGTGCAGAAAGTTCAATAGAGAGCTGCCCCAGAGAATTACGACCCGCGCGAAAGTGTGCTGCGGCGAGCAACGCGCGGCAAAACCCTCGCTCCTGCGACCCAAAATCTATGACCACGATTCCGGTGGCTCAATGCCTGAGACAGGTTCGTGACGGGCAGGTGACAAAACGTTTACATCTGATTTTGCGACTCTGCAGCGGGCAAGCACGTCGAATCGCTGTACGCGTTTCGAGGATGATTCTGCTAAGCGCCGTTCGGGCGGAAAAATCTTCGAAGCGGTGGCCAGCTCAAGCGTTTTCGGATCTCGATTGTGAGCGTCAGTCGGCCCTCATACTTCAAAAAAAGGAGCTATTGTGAAAGAACTTGTCATCGTCAGGAATTTTGCGACACTCGCGTTTCTGCTAGCACTGCTGATCGTCCTGCCGGCTGCCCGAGCAGATCAGGCGAATCAGGCCACCAAAGTCACCTTTAGCCAAGCCGTTCAGATTCCCGGGCGAGTCCTGCCGGCGGGAACCTACTGGTTCATGCTGCCGGAAGACATTAACAAACATTATGAAGTGCGTATCTTCAATGCGGATCGAACCATCGTGTTTGCGACGGTCATCACGAATTTCGCCGAGCGTTCGCAGACAACTGGACACACTGCGTTCACTTTCGCGGAGCGTGGACCCGGACAGCCTCAAGCGATTGTGACCTGGTTCTATCCGGGAAGCACGACGGGCCATGAATTCCTTTACCCGCAACAGGTGCAGAAGGAACTCGCCAAAGACAAGCAGAACACCGTAGTGGCAGGAGACTAGCCTCGACGGCAAGGTTATTTCCGCAGCATTGGCCGGTCGGCGGTGAGATGCACTCGCCGCCGGCCGAGTTGACGCGGGCGGCTTGAAAGAAAAGGCTGGTCGCGAAGATGGCAGAGGCCAAAGGGACGATACGGTGAGAGCATCGGGACAAGCCGACCCCAGCGAGTTGACTGAGGCGGAAGTTGTGAAGCTGGCGCAACAGGGCAACGCCGCGGCGTTTGAACGGCTCTATCGGCTGCACAGCCGGAAGGTCTATGCATTGTGCCTTCGTATGGCGGGAAACCCAACGGAAGCGGAAGATCTGACTCAGGATGTGTTTCTGCAGATGTTCCGGAAGATCGGCACATTTCGTGGCGAGTCGGCCTTCTCCACCTGGCTGTATCGGATGTCCGTGAATATCGTCCTGATGCGTTTCCGCAAAAAACCCAAAGCGGAAACGTCGCTGGACACGATAACCGGTCCCGACGAGGAGTCCAGCAGACTGCCCGAGGAATTTGGCGGCCCTGACCTGCGACTCAATGGGGTTATTGATCGCATCACTCTGCAGGCGGCCATCGACGAGCTGGCACCCGGATACAGAGCAATGTTTATTCTCCACGATGTGCAAGGCTACAAGCACGACGAGATAGCCCGGATGTTCGGATGCTCGGCGGGAAATTCAAAGTCGCAGGTGCACAAGGCCCGCATGCAGCTTCGCGGGTCGCAGCGGAAAGCGCTCCGAGACCGACGGCATTCGCACGGCTCGCCCAAGTTGAGCGAGCTGAAATATTTCTTTGATTGCGGTGATGTGTGAAGCCGTCGCGCTCCGCCGAGCATGGCTGCAACGCTCGAACCCGAACAGCAAAGGCATTCTGCGAAACGGGCCATGCAACTTTCGATGGGGGGCATTGGGGGTACCGGCAATGCTCTTTAACGGAGTCGTGTGGAGAGCAACAAATCGTCTGCCCGCCCCGCGCGTGCTTGGTTTTCTAATACCGTGATCTAGTTTTCTCCCTGAGTGCCAGTTCATCGGAGGCTGCGATTTCCTACTTCACGATGAGATGTAAACGAAACACCCTCATACCGCACGTCGCGATGAAGGAGTTAGGGTGTTGCCTCGTTCGACCTGCGAAAAGCAGTAGTAGAGAAAGATCGAGCGAAAGATTAGCGCTCCGACCGAGTAGACGGTGCCCGGCGGCGCGCATCACGGTATGCGTCTCGAACAGATACGGCATCGCGTTGCCCAAGGCGGCGTTGGGAACGAAGGGCGAGTGTGTCGCGGTCTCGGCGATCGACCGCAGCGCGAGTTCGTGAACGATGATCAGCGTCACCCGCTCTGTCCGCGACAACAGGCGCCAGAGCGCCGCTGCGTAGCGGATCCGCGCTTCGTCGACGCTCTCGCCATTAGGAAACCGGTCGGCCGAGGTGTGGTTCGCCTTCCATGCCCAATAGTCCTCAAGAGGGCTCCCGTCGAAGTCTCCGGCTCGGAGCTCATCGAGTCCCGGCTCGATCAGAACCGGCACGGGGCGTGCGGCAAGCGCTAGCGCCGCGGTCTCTTGGGTGCGGACCATGTCCGAGGCGTAGACGCCG
>Ga0209330_1000503_pt1 | contig 16190 bp, 15 predicted proteins | sample JacPinW_OM2H0_O3_FD_187969 | JGI IMG/M metagenome (GOLD analysis project Ga0209330, IMG submission 187969) | Forest soil microbial communities from Algoma, Ontario, Canada - Jack Pine, Ontario site 1_JW_OM2H0_O3 (SPAdes) (version 2) | ecosystem: Environmental > Terrestrial > Soil > Boreal...
TGCACGTTACAACGAGAATTTTGTTCTCGTTGTAACGTCAAGTTGCTGCATCCGTTGGGATTCAATGGGATATCAAGGGCCAAGCCCTTGGCTAGTTAGCAGAGCAGGAGCGGATCTGGGCTTCGCGGACAGCCGGGGGCGGCTGTCCCCACATAAATCCTTCAATTTTCTTCCATACAAATTAAAAACGGCCTCGATCCGCAGCTGCGGAAACGAGGCCGTTTGTATCTCCGAATCCTATGGCATCACTTCACGACCTTGACGAAGATGATGAGGAACGTGAACAGGACCAGCGACTCGATGAAGGCCAGTCCGACGAACAGGGCGATTTGAATTCCGGGACGGGCCGCGGGATTACGAGCCAATCCTTCGCACGCCGCTGAGGCGACGCGGCCTTGGCCGAGAGCGGCCAGGGCAGCCGCGAAAGCCATCGCGAAGCCGGAAGTGATCGCCACCCAGTTTGTGCCGCCGGAGGCCGCCGCTTCCCCGCCCTGGGCAAACGCCGGCATGGCGAAGAGTGACAACGCCACCATGGTTAAAATCAGGAACGAAACTTTACGCATTTTTGATTCTCCTTAAGATATATCGCCAGGCGGTGGTTGACGCCATCCTCTTGCAGACGCCCTCACGCTGACGAATGGTTTCATGAAGCCGGAGGAATTAATGTTCATGAGCCGTAGCTTCGCCCAAATAAACGCAGGCCAGGATCACAAAAATATAAGTCTGGATCAGGGAAACTCCAATATGAAGCCCTTCAAAAATAATAGGGATGCCGATGGGCACCAAGGAAAAGAAAACGAGTGTGACCATCTCGCCGGCAAACATGTTGGCGAAAAGACGAACTGTGAGCGACAGCAATCGCGCGGTGTGGCTGAAAACTTCGATGGGCAACATCAGAGGCGCCAGCCACCATACCGGTCCCAGGAAATGCTTGAAGTATCCAAACCCGTTTGTTCGCAATCCCTGGAAATGGTAGTAGAACCAGGTCAACAGCGCGCAACCAAGAGGGACAATCGGGACCGCAGTCGGCGAGTCGAAACTCGGGATAATGCCGATCAGATTGCAGGTAAGGATAAAGAGTCCCAATGTGATGAGGTACGAATGGTAAGGGTGGTAGTGATGGCCAATTATTTCTTCACCCATGTTGCCGATGAAGCCCTCGATGGCCTCCATCGTATGCTGCAAGCCGCCAGGCTGGTCGACCGACAGACGCGAGCGAACCGCGATGAAGAATGTGATCAGTAACAGCATCACAACTACTTCCATGGCGAAACTGTTGGAGATTGGCGCTGTCGGGTGATGGGGATGAATTCCGAAAACAAGCAGCAAAGATGTGACCGGGCCGCCGAAAAGGCGGTTGAGCAGCGCGGTGAACCAGAGTTGCTCCATAAATGGCAATCCCAAACCTGACAATCCAAAGCTACAATTCCGGCAGATCTCGATTAAGTCTTAAGGCTAAAGATCAGTATCCGCGGCGCAAGGCGGCGTAAGCTTCAAAACCCGCTTCCACCAGCATGGCTGCGACCGGGGTGCATAATCCAAACAGAAAGCCCCGAAAGGCTTGAGAAGAACTTGTGAATATAACATAGGCGACGATTCCCGCCAAAAGATAGCGTAAGAAAAAGCCGTTGACCAGGGAGAATCCGCTGGCGCGCTGACCGGAGTCGACGATGCGGTTGGCCAGGGATTGCACGGCTTTGTTCAAAGAGCGGAAGCTCAGGTAGGCGATCAGGACGCCTGCGGCAAATCCGATTCCAGAAATGGCGCCGAAGCGCCAGGTAGTGAATAGGGCGAACCCCGCGCCAAGAATGATTATGAAACGCAGCATTCTGGGGATGGCGGAGGAGAAGAAACGATCGGCGGGAGTCTCCGTAGGCGCGGGCGAAGGCGGCGGGGTGGGGGTCATGAGTTACGCATCGCGCGGTTGAACAAGCTCAGAGGGCTAAAGCCTCACTCACAGTCAGGTACTAATCGCAGTCGCTGAAAGCGCTGCGCCACGCAAATTCAACACCAGCGAAAGTTAAAGGCGATTGGGACCCGCAGCTGGAACTCACAGCTGGGATCCCGCGGTTGCGTCCGCATCCCCAGAATCGAAGTCGGCTGAGAGGTGGCATCGGGGAATATTATGTGTCTGGCTTGTCGCGAGAGAGGGCCGAGGCCATGCGAATCATCTGGACGAATCCGACGACCGCCCCGAAAATCACGCCCGCGAGATAAAGCCAGTGGGTATGGAGCCAGTGGTCCAGGAGCCGGCCGATCGCATATCCGAGGAAAACCGCCGCCGGGATGATGAAACCGATCTCGGAGTAACGAGCCGCCGAGACCAGGGCGTTGGACTTAGGCGGACGGTTTGGATCTTCAACCACTTCGAGACTGATCTTACCGCAAGCGATAGAGGGAGCGCCTGTCGAATTTGCTCAGGCGCCCCTCTGCAGCCGTCTAGTTCTCTCCGGTCGGTACACTGCCGCCCCAGAGAGCATTGCCACCCCACAGAGCATTGCCGCCCCAGAGCGCATTGCCACCCCACAATGCGTTCCCACCCCAGAGCGCGTTGCCACCCCACAAAGCGTTGCCGCCCCACAATGCATTGCTGCCCGAAAGCATGGATTGGGTTCCAGTCGCGGTCATAGCCGCGCTCCCCACCACGAATTGTGAGGATCCCCAAACTGCCGCATTGGACCATGTCGCCGATGTGTTCCAGACCGCCGAACGATCGGCCTTCAAAAAGACCGTGTTCGTGGTCGAATTGAACTGTGCAATCGGAGACATCGCCGTTCCACTGGCCAGGTCGGTGTTGACCATCGCAGCCTCGAGGTCCACGTAGCCCGCTCCTACGGTGAAGATATCGTACTGATCGGTGTAGGTGACTCCTGAAACTGGGTCCGTGTAGCTGCTATAGGAAGGCAGCGACTTCCACGCTGTTTTCATCAGCCGCGCTTTCACCTGATCGGGCGTGAGGTGCGGACTCTTTTGCAGCAGATCGGCTACGGCTCCGCTTACCACCCCCGCCGCCATGCTGGTTCCACTCAAGGTGAAGTAGCTGGACGACGAGGCGCTGCTTCCCCCGTTAACGTAGTAGCTGTAGGGCACTTGGTTGGTAGAAAACTCGTTGTACAAGGTCGAATTGGGCGCCTCCAGTGACACCAGCAGATTTCCCGGAGCCACAACGTCAGGCTTCACGACCGCGTCGCCCGCCGTCGGTCCCTTCGAACTATAGCTTGCGATCAGGTCGTCTACCCGGGTCGGCGTTCCCATTGGCTTCATCGCGCCCACGGTGATCACGTACGGATCGTTCCCCGGAGATGTTACGGTTCCGTAGCCATCCGCGGCTTGCGTGCGCCCGTTGTTCCCTGCCGACACTACAACAACGATGCCATTCTTCCACGCCGCTTCTACCGCCTGACAAAGAGGATCGAGCCTGTAGCTTTCATAGACTTCGCGGCCGAGCGACAGATTCATCACACGGATATTGAACTTCTGCTTCAGGGCGATAGCCGTGTTGATGGCCGCAATCACCGAACTGTCGGTTCCTGCGCCATTCTGGTCGAGAACCCGCAGATTCACCAGGTTCGCTCCCGGCGCAATGCCTTGAAACGTGTGCGAATAATTCGCTCCTGTCGAACTCGCTCCATCCCCGGCAATCAATCCGGCGATGTGCGTACCATGACCATACTGATCGTTCGTGCCGGAGTTCCCCGGAATAAAGCTCTGGTTCCACACAACGCGCGACCCACCAAGAAACCCGCCTTTCAAATCCGGATGGCTGCTCACGCCACTGTCGACCAAAGCCACTCCAATGCCAGTCCCGGTATAGCCAGACTGCCACGCCGCAAACGCGTTCACGGCGGGCGCCGCATTGCTGAGGTTCGGAGTGAGCACGCGGTCCGGGCTGATGTATAAAACATTCGACTGGTTTGACAGGCTCACAATGCCATTACCATCGAGCTGCGCAACCACACCGTTGATCAGCGGCAGGTCTCCCAGGATCGTGCCGCCTAGCTGCAGGATGTTGTTCAGCAGACAACCCACAAGGCCGAGCAGCCCGCTGCAACTCAACTGCGTTCCGGGCGCGTATTGAACGATGATATTTGCCTGCTGGTTCGAGGGATAACCACGCAGCTCCGGCGCAATCTTCGAGTCGTCGGCGCGTGCCAGCGTAACCGTAGCGACCAACAACAGAATCACTATCCTCTTCATATTCCCCCTTACAGACTTGCGGCGACAGCCAATCCATCGATAACCGTTTACTTCCTCCCTAACGAGTGCAGGTCCGGTTCCAAAGGCACAAAGACAGGTCTTTAGGGCTCAATGACTTAGCTCGTCGGAGGATTCATTCAAGGGGACAATTTGTCGCGCAAGGCCTCAGCCCGGACAGAATGTCGCCCAGCGCGTGCGTGGCAGGCAGGGTTTTCAGTCGTGCGCCGGCAGTTGAGAGGTAAGCCAGGCTTCTGGCAGCTCCAAAACCCGGTCGTAAGTCGCTGAGGCACATGAAGAACACCACAGTAATCAGGGGTACTAACTTTAGGGCGGACATTGGCTGCGATTCGGGCAAGAATCTAGATATCCACGTCATGCCAGACAGACGCCAATTTGGCGCAAGCCCCTTTATTGCCGGGATGGTCCTCGCCGCCCTCGGCTGTTTCTCGTTCGCGTTTACACACTGGCATTCGAGCGACGGGGTCAAGTTCGTTTGTTACATGGTCGCTGCGCTGCTCGCGTCTCCCCTCAAAGTAAGCTTGCCTGGCGGAACACTCTCCGTAAACTTCCTGTTTACGGTGCTGGGCGTTCTGGAATTGAGCCTGCCCGAGACCTTGCTGATCGGGTTGGTCAGCACCCTGGGTCAGTTCTACTGGAGACCGGCCAGACGTCTGCACTTGGTCCAGCTTTTATTCAATCTGTCTCAAGTAACGGTTTCGGGCGCAGCCGCCTACGGCGCTTACCAATTCGTGTCCATTCACGTTCTCCACGGGCCTGGGCCTCTGGCATTGGTCGTGGCTGCGGTCACGCACTTTGTCGTGAACACCCTGGCTACGTCCACCATCATCGGGCTCACGGAAGGCCAACCGTTCTCGAAGGTCTGGACCGACTCCTATCTCTGGGCCTTCCCTTACTACATGGTGGGAGCGGCCACCGCAGGTTTGGTGAGCGTCCTGAACCGGCACATTGGCTGGCAGTCATCATTGCTGATTTTGCCGCCGATCTACCTGATGTATCGCTCCTACCGGCTCTATCTGGGCAAGCTCGAAACCGAGAAGAAGCATGCCGAGCAGGTCTCGAATCTTCACTTGCGAACGATCGAGGCTCTGGCGCTTGCCATCGAGGCCAAGGATCGAACCACCGGTGAGCATCTTCAACGCGTGCGTGTCTATGCCATGGAACTGGCTAAGGAGCTAAGTTTGAGCGAAGAAGAAACTGAAGCTTTGCGCGCTGCTTCAGTGCTCCACGACATCGGCAAGCTCGCCGTCCCCGAACACATCATCTCGAAACCGGGCAAGCTCACTCCGGAAGAATTCGAGAAGATGAAGATCCATCCCACGGTCGGAGCTGAGATTCTGGAACAAGTCGACTTCCCTTATCCCGTCGTGCCCATCGTGCGCGCCCATCATGAGAAATGGGACGGCAGCGGCTATCCGAACGGCTTAGCCGGAGAGGCGATTCCGATCGGAGCCCGCATCCTCTCCGCCGTCGACTGCCTAGACGCGCTCGCTTCCGATCGCCAGTACCGCAAGGCTTTGCCGCTTCATGAAGCGATGGCCAAGGTGGCCTCCGAAGCCGCCGTCGCCTTCGATCCGCAAGTGGTCGGCATCTTGCAAAGGCGCTATGTTGAGTGGGAGCACCTCGCGCGGCTGCAGCCCATGCAGACCCCGCCAAAACTTTCCACTGACGTTAGAGTAGAACGCGGCTTGGCTCCCGACGCCGGTTTTGCCCAGTCCGCCGGAGAATCTCAATCTGGTTTACCGGCTGCGGATTTCTTCGAACGTCTGGCTACGGCTCGACAGCAGGCGCGAAATCTCAACGAACTCAGCCGCGGACTTAGCGGCCTTCTTAGTCTTGATGACATTCTTTCGCTGCTTTCGGCTCGGCTGAAACGTCTTGTGCCTCACGCCTCCATGACGGTTTACCTTCGCAAAAACAATATCCTGGTTCCGGAGTTTGTCAACGGCGAGAACTTGCGCCTGTTTTCCTCTTTGAAGATTCCGCTCGGGGAAGGTTTGTCGGGCTGGGTGGCTCAAAATCACAAGCCCATTTTGAACGGCAATCCCTCAGTAGAGCCCGGCTATCTGAACAACCCCGCCGAATACAGCACGCTGCGTTCTGCTCTGGCCGTGCCCCTCGAAGGAAGCGCTGAGGTCGCTGCTGTGCTGGCTCTTTACCGCGCCCGTCAGGATGCCTTCAGCAAAGAAGACCTGCAGGTGGTGGAAACCATCGTCTCGCCCCTGGGCACCGCCATAGAACAAATGGAACAAAACGCTCTTCCCAGAGCGACCGCTGTCAGCGCTGGTGCCAAGGGATGAGAGCGCAGTTGCCTGAGTTTTGATTACAACCGCTAGCAGCGCGTCTAACGATGCCCGGTTCCGCCGGCACTTGAGGCGTGTCCCGCCGAGGGCGCGCTGGCGTGTCCCATTCCACTCGAGCCGCGGGCGGCAGGCCCTTCGCCGTAGCTATATCCGCCTTGACGAGAGGAAGTTGCCGAAAACTGAGGTGCCGCATGCATTTCTACCGATCCCGTCTTCGCCACCTGCCCGTTCAAATGATGCAGATTGTCCAGCGATCCTCGCGGAATTCCTATCCCCGCCGATCCCCGATTCACGACCAGGCTGGTCGCAAGAGTCCTAGTCACAGTCGGTCCGCCCTTGCCTACGACCACCGTGCTCACCGTGCCCTTAGGGGCGACGGGAGCTTGAAACCCGGCTGCCGCCCCCACATAGTTAACTCCGCCGTGCCAACTATTAAATCCGCCGGGCTGCCAGCCCCAGCCAAAACCGGGCGCGTACACCCAGTTTCCGTAGTGGTACGGCATCCAGCCCCAGGGATATGCCGAAGCCCACATATATCCCATGCCCGGATACCACGACCATGCGCCATCCATAAACGGATTCCAACCAACCCCCGCAAAATACGGCTGCCACAGCGAGCCGTAGCCGGAAAAATTGGTAAACCCGCCGTAATAATTTAGATCGCTAAACCCGTAACCATAGGGCGTCGAATTATTCTTCGCATACTGGTCGTGGTATCCAACCGATTGTTTATCCCACTCGTCGTAAACATCCGCCTCAAAATTCTTGGCGACTGAGGAGCGGTCGTTATCGTTCACGTCAAAGCTGACCATCTTCTTCTTGTCCACCTTGACTGCGCCTGTCGGAGCGATCACCGCCAAGTCATTTTTGAAACTCGCAATCTGCGCAGCGTCTGACGAGACTGCCACGCGGAAATGGGCAGGCTGTGTCAGTTCCACCTTCTCCTGCGAAAAGACCAGCGTGAACTTATCCCCGCTTTTCCCCAGCCAGTTCACGTAGGCTCGGCCCTCTGTAAGATTCACCGTGGAAAGGCGATTTCCCTCGTCACTCAAACCCAGCGTGCTGAACGCGAGTGTTGTATTAGGAGTAATCCTCAACGTGCTGCCATCCTCAAACTCAATCTCGGCGCGCCCATTCGCGCGCGTGCGCAATTGCGTTCCTTGTGTGATCGGAAGATTGAGAAAGGCATTCTCAAAACCCAATCCCGCATTCTTGTCGATTTGGACCCCGCCCTGCACATCGCTCAAGCGCACGATGCGCGCCTGCGATTCAGCGGCGGCTGGCAGCGTGAAAAGCGCGCAGCCAAAAGCCGTCAATACCATCACGTGAAATCGTAGCTTGGACATAGCAGCCCCCAACGACTGGATGCTTACCAGCCCATTAAACCACGGTTTTGTCCTTGGCGTGTCATACAAATATTGCAGAGACCACTGGAGAGCAAAGTCATTACTGTCCTGTCGCGCGCCCGGGCTACCAGCGCGGAATCCGGCGGTCTGGGTTAGTCCTAGGGCTGGAAAGTACCGGGGACCTGATCAGCTCCGGCACAGCCAGCTTTCCGGCCAGTCTTTAATGCCCGTTCGCGGCGCCGCTACCCATCTCGATCAATGCCTTGGCCCTTGCTCTCACTCCGTTCATCACTGAGGTGTCCTCAACAATCTCTTGCAACACCGGCTCCAATCCCTGGATCTCGCTCAACTGGTTATTCCTTGCCTGCATTTCCATGCGCTTCAATTCCTCATCCAGAGCCAACTTCTGATAACGGTGGTAGTAAGCCAGCCGCCGCCCGTAATCGAGCGTGCCCGCCATATTTTGAAACGCCCCGGTCAGCTGACGTACCGGCTCCAGACTCGAATAGTTGTACCGCGCCGTAAAGGATTTCGTCCCGTCCTGATAGCTGAGGATTTTCGTTCCGGTAAAAGCCAACTTCTGATTCCCCGAATCAATTTTGCCAGAAAAATATTTTGCCTGTTTCGCCCACCCGAAAATTCGCTCGCGATTCATCGCCGAAACGTTGAATTCCGTCCGGTAACTCTGCTCTTCGGAATCCTCCTGAACCTTTCCCACGCATTCATAGCTTGCGTGACCAGCCGAATCGACTGCGATCGAGTAGTGCGACGGATCCGACTGGGGAAAGTCCATCGTAAAGGTTACCTGGGCAGCGGAGGCTGAACCGGATGCCAGCTGTGACAGGGCCAAGCCGGACATTCCAAGCGCGATCAGCACCGCACTTGCGACCGTTCGCCTCTGGCAATGCACAAAGACTCGAATAAGGAAAGCTCGAACCATCAGCGCGCCGCAGCCCTCTGCCGCTCCAACGTCCCCGCGGTATGCAGATGGCAGATCGCGATGGCCAGAGCGTCCGACGCATCCATCGGCTCCGGTGCCTCCGCCAGGTTCAGCAACCGCGTCACCATGTCTTGCACCTGCTGCTTCTCCGCCCGCCCATATCCCACGACAGACGCCTTGATCGTCAGCGGAGAATACTCCGCCACGTCTAGTCCGGCGGCGGCCGCCGCCAGCATTGCCACTCCACGTACCTGCCCCAACAACAACGCCGATTTCACATTCAGCGCGTAAAAAATTCCTTCAATCGCCACTTCATCGGGACGATGCTCCACAATCAGCGCTTCCAGTCCGTCATAGATTCGCGACAGCCTCTGCGGCAACGGGTCCCGGAGCGAAAGCTTGATGGCCCCGCACGACAGGCAAACCAAGCCCCCTCCGGAATCCATCTCCACCACCCCGTAGCCGGTGTACGCCCCGCCGCAGTCGATGCCGAGAACTCGCATGCAGGAAGTGTATCGCACTTGACAGATCTCGCTATTTTCTCCGACGGTAACTCCAGACGAATTTCTGTTTCATCAGTCCAACGGCTAGGAAAGAGTTCATGAAATCCGTCATATACATTCTCGTGACCGCCAGCGCATTGTGCTGCCGCGCCCAGCAGTCCAAAACCGATCCCACCCTGGTCAAGTTCTTCGCCGGAAACTGGAGTTGCACCGGTGAATTCGCCAGCGGCAATGAAGATCGAGGCCGACGTCAGCTTTACTCCCGAACTCGATGGCCAGTGGCTTCTATACCGTCACAATGACCGGCCACCTGGGCGGTTCAAGGCTTTAGCACTCTGGGGAGTTGATCAGCCGAGCGGCAGTCTGGTGGCGGTGATGGAAGACAACTTGGGCAATGCGCGGCTGTTCACGCGCACGGGATGGAAGGATGGATCAATAACTTTCGGCCGGGCGGCGATGCTCGATCAGAAGATCAGCCAGGAGCGGTTCCGATACGATCGCCAGTCAGAACATTCTTTCAAGATGACCTATGAAAGATCAGTCGATGGCCAGTGGAAGTTGGGCGATTTCATCGCATGCACGCGTAATTAGATCAGCAGCATCGCGGCCGGCGCGCCTGGCCATTTTCACACTCCCGCCTAAATGCGGCATAAGCCTCTCGAGATGACGCAATTCCTGCGCGATTCAGATATCGCGCATAAGCGGCTTCATCAAAAACTTCCTTCAATACCTCCGACAAAGCACCGAATATGCCCGCCGCGCCTCTCCGGACCTGTTTGAGTAGAGCCTTCATCCCCGTTCCTCCACCGACCGCGTCTTTACAAATGGAGATTCTTTCACCGGCGCTTCTCTCGTCCCCCTCAGAATTCCCATCCATTGCCTTGCGGATTCCACCAGCACTAACGTCACCATCACCACGAGCACGCCCGTCACCGCCGCATCCAGCCGGTTGTTGAAGATCACTCGTGCGGTCGAGCTCGTCATCGGACCCGCATTCAACACCCGCGCCTGCGCGAGAAATCCTACTCGCGGATTCGCATCGAACATCTTGTGCCACGACGCCGTGAACGTTGCCGCAACCAACCATGCGAGGGGCACAAGCGTCACCGCCGCATACTTCGCGCGATGCAGTTTGATGATGATTGTCGTGGCCACGCACAGCGCCACCGTCGCCAGCAGCTGGTTGGAAATTCCAAACAGCGGCCACAGCGAATTAATCCCACCCAGCGGATCCTTCACGCCTTGCCACAAGAAATATCCCCAGGCACCCACAATCAGCGCGCTGGTCCCCAGTATCGATGGATACCAACTTGTCCGCCCCCATGGTTTGTAGACATGTCCGAGCGCGTCCTGCACCATGAAGCGGGCCACCCGGGTCCCGGCATCAAGGATGGTCAAGATGAACAGCGCCTCAAACATGATGGCGAAGTGGTACCACAGCGCCATCAAAGTTTCGCCGCCCAGGCTGTGGGAGAAAATGTGCGCCATTCCTACCGCAAATGCCGGAGCTCCGCCAGTACGGTTGTAAAGCGTCTGTTCGCCAACTGCGTGCGCCAGTGCTTGCATATCGGCTGTGGTTACCGGAAAGCCCCAGCCGGAAATAGTTGCCGCCGCCGTCGTCGGCGCTTGCCCTACAATTCCCGCCGGACTGTTGATGGCAAAATACACGCCCGGCTGCATCACGCAGGCCGCAATGATGGCCATCACCGCGACCGCCGACTCTGCTATCATTGCCCCATAACCCACCATGCGCGTCTCGGTCTCGCGCGCAATCAGCTTCGGAGTCGTCCCGCTGGAGATCAATGCGTGAAATCCGCTGATCGCTCCGCAGGCAATCGTGATGAACGCGAAAGGAAATATCTTTCCCGCAAACACCGGCCCTGTGCCGTCTACAAAGCGGGTAAGCGCCGGCATGTGGAGCATGGGATGCAGCGCCACGATCCCCACGCCTAATAACGCGATCGTCCCCAACTTTACGAATGTGCTGAGATAGTCCCGGGGCGCGAGCAGCAACCATACCGGCAGGGCCGAGGCCGCAAACCCATAAACCATAATCAGAATCGCCAGCGCGGGTGCGCTGAATGTAAAGATCTTTGCCAGCACCTCATTCTGCGACACGTACTGTCCGCCCCAGATCGCCGCCAGCACAAGTACAAAACCTAACCCCGAAACCTCCAGCACTTTGCCCGGCCGAATCCTCCGGAGATAGACGCCCATCAATAATGCGATCGGCATGGTCATCGCAATGGTAAATGTGCCCCACGGACTCGCCTTGAGCGCGTTCACCACGATGAGTGCCGCCACGCCCAGCAGGATAATCAGAATCGCGATTACCGCTACATAAGCGACGAACCCTCCGACTCGCCCGATCTCATCCTTGGCCATTTCAGTCAGCGACTTGCCATCACGCCTCACCGAGAACAGCAGGATCACGAAGTCCTGCACGCAGCCGGCAAAGACCGCGCCCGCCAGCACCCACATGGTTCCCGGAAGATATCCGAACTGAGCGGCCAGCACCGGCCCCACCAGAGGGCCGGGCCCCGCAATGGCCGCGAAGTGGTGTCCGAAAACCACCCACTTATTAGTGACGAGGAAATCGCGACCGTTCTCCAGTCGCTCTGCCGGAGTCGCGCGCAAAGCATCCAAGGCAAGAATTTTTACCGCGATAAACTTGCTGTAAAAGCGGTAGCCGAGCGCGTAACAGCAAGTCGCCGCCACCACCAGCCATAGCGCGTTGATGGGTTCGCCGCGACGCAGCGCGATTGCGCCCACTGCCACCGCCCCCACTATTCCAACCATCCCCCAGCCCAAAGCTCTGAGTGTCTTATTCATTCCGATTCATTCCCCTGGAGCATTGTGCCGAAACGCGGGTCCGTCGCAACACTTCGAGCGGGCGCAATCTCGCGCGCTTCACCCGGTCATGTTCCTTAGGGTGTTCCAGGACTTTCAATTCAGTTTCCTCCAAGCGGAGCCGACTCGCATATGAAAAAGTGGCGGATGCTTGCTTGCAGTTTACGAACTGGATTGCCAACAGACAACCTGGTCGCGAGACCAGTGGCATGATTCCAAAGCTCCCTCGGAACCGACAAACGTAGTTGGTCAGGCGGCCAATTCATTCGATTCATCGTCATTAGTGATAATCTATTTCTTCCCGGAGACTGCTGAATCCCGCGCTTCGGGCTGCCGCTGAATGCAGCCCATGTCGGGGTGCATCCCGGGAATTTCATCTGGATTCATAAGGGAGCGGACAATGAAGATTGGCATGCTGACCGGCGGCGGAGATTGTCCTGGATTGAATGCCGTGATTCGCGCGGTCGTGCGCAAAGGCATCTTCACCTACGGCGACCAATTCGTCGGCTTCATGGAAGGCTGGCGCGGGCTGGTCGATGACACAACCATGGTCCTCGATCTGGACGCGGTCGGAGGCATTCTGCCGCGCGGTGGAACCATCCTGCGCACCTCGCGCACCAACCCATCGAAGCGCGCCGATGGCATCGACCGCTGTTTGGCTGCGCTGGAGAAGAACAAAATCGAGGGGCTCATTGCGATCGGCGGGGACGACACTCTGTCGGTCGCGCAAAAGCTTCACGAAGCCGGTGCCAAGGTTGTGGGAGTACCGAAAACTATCGACAACGATCTGGGGGGCACTGACTACACTTTTGGATTTGACACAGCGTGCAATATTGTTTGCGAGGCACTCGATCGCGTTCACACAACGGCCGAGGCTCATAACCGCGTGATGGTGGTGGAAGTGATGGGCCGCGAGGCCGGCTGGATCGCGCTTTACAGCGGCATCGCCGGCGGCGCCGATGTCATCCTCATTCCCGAGCGGCCCTTTGACGTGGATAAAGTGGCGGACTCCCTGCGCCAGCGTCACGCGCGCGGCCGGTACTTTTCCATCGTCGTAGTGGCCGAAGGCGCGAAGTTTTCTTCCCCGGCAGGCCAGGGTTCTCCGGTTCCACAAGACATGGGCAAGGACGAGTTTGGCCACGTGAAACTTGGGGGCATCGCCAACATTCTCGCTCGCGAAATTGAAAAGCGCACCGGCTTCGAAACTCGCGCTGTAATTCTCGGACACATCCAGCGCGGCGGTTCTCCCAGCGCATTCGACCGCGTACTGGCCACTCGTTATGGTTTGGGCGCTATCGATATGGTGCACCGCGGCGAGTTCGGATGCATGGCCGCCCTGCGTGCGAATAAAATCGTCTCCATCACGCTGAGTGAAGCGATTTCCAAGAACCGTGTTGTAGACGATGAAATGATTCAGATCGTCGACGGACTGTTCGAGAAGGCCTCTGAAAAGCAGCTAGTTTGAAGGTGGCTCGACAATGCATTCTTTCGCTCTCTGATCTAAGGTGAGGGTGAGCCGCTAAGCCCGGCTCGGTCACGATGCAGAAACTATTCTTGCTGCTTGCCCCGTCATTGCTGACGCTGATCGAAGGTGTGTTGTTGGCGGCCGCAGTAGCGTTGATTTTATTTTCTTCTAAGAAGTCCTCCGGACGCGATCAACCCCCCACCCTCCTTGCCATCGAACGCGGGTTCGGCCGCCTGGCTCGCCGGAAGCGCCTCGCTGTTCTAGTGGTCGGTTTCAGCGTCATCGCCATCCGCGTGGCGCTCATCCCGATTCTCGGCGTTCCCCAACCCGCCGCCCACGACGAGTTCAGTTATCTACTCGCTGCCGACACTTTTGCTCACGGTAAACTTACCAACCCCACGCCTCCCATGTGGGTCCATTTCGAGAGTTTCCACATCATTCAAAAGCCCACCTACATGTCAGTCTATCCACCGATGCAAGGGATTGTGCTGGCCGCCGGAGAACTCCTGGGTCATCCGTGGATTGGTCAAGTTTTCGCGACCGCTCTCATGTGCTCCGCCCTGTGCTGGATGTTACAGGGCTGGCTGCCTCCATCCTGGGCATTGTTCGGGGCGGCGCTTGCCGTACTTCGGTTGGGCATCCTCAGCTACTGGATGAATGGCTATTGGTCGACTTCAATCGTGGCCTCTGGTGGCGCGCTGGTCCTCGGAGCCTGGCTGCGTCTGCGCAAACACCTTCGAACACGCGACGCTTTGCTGATGAGTTTGGGTCTGGTGATTTTAGCCAACAGCCGACCTTATGAAGGATTGGTGTTAGCTACGGTGGTCGCGTTTGCGATGCTCTTCTGGCTGCTGGGCAAACATCGCCCGAGTTTTCGACAATCCGTGCCTCGCGTCATCTTTCCGATGTTTTTTGCTTTGGCAATTGCCACCGCCGCCACCGGCTACTACTACTACCGTGTAACGGGCAGCCCGTTTCGGATGACCTATCAGGTAGAGGTCGAAACTTATGCTGCAGCCCCTTTCTTCATCTGGCAAACACCCCGACCAGAAACCTCATATCACAACGAGGTAATGGGTGATTTCTATCGTTGGGAAGTCAAAGTGTTCGAGAGAAATCGCACCGTCACTGGTTATCCACGCCGTGCTGCCCAGTACCTCATTTCCTGGTGGTACTTCTATCTGGGCCCGCTTCTGTCCTTGCCTCTGCTGGCGCTTCCTCAGGTCGTTCGCGAGAGCAAAATGCGGCTGCCGCTGGCAATATGCGCGGCTATGGTTCCCGCGCTGGCTGTCGAGACCTGGAATATGCCCCACTATTTCTCTCCCGCGACGTGTGCTCTATGGCTGGTGGTGGTGCAGGGCGTGCGTCATCTTCGGCATTGGTCCCCTGCGCGCCGTCCTCTGGGAACGGCCCTGGTTCGCGCGATTCCGGTGCTGGCGTGCGCTATGATCCTTCTGCGTGTGACGGCGGCGATGGTTCACGTCCAGATCGAAGTCGCATGGCCCAGAGGCAATTTGAAACGGGCAACGATACTGCGTCAGCTCCAACACTTTCCGAGCCAGCAGCTCGTAATTGTAGTTTATGACCCGGGCCACAATTTCGACCGCGAATGGGTTTACAACGACGCTGATATCGATGCCGCCAAGGTGGCATGGGCTCGCGACATGGGAACCGATGGAAATCAGAAATTGCTGAGTTATTTCAAAGATCGCCGAGTCTGGCGGGTGAACGCTGACTCCGCATCTCCGATGCTGCAATCCTACTGGGCGGCAAAGCCACCAGAGCAACTCCGTGCGGTTGACCAGCGGAAATCCGAATCGATTCTTCCGTAACCAGTCGGGACTGCGGAAAAATAGTTTGAATATCGCTTTGAGGTGAACAAGCCAATGAAAGTCCGACTCTGGCTTCTGCTCAGCATATTTGCGGCCGGAATTTCATCGCTTTACGTGCATCGGATCCTCGGGCCATGGAGCAGTCACAACCGCCAGGAGGGTTTGATCGCTCAAATCAATGACCTATACTCACCTTGGCTGGGTACGCGCGAACTCCTGCTCCGGCGGCGCAACCCCTATGGGCCGGAGGTAAGCCATGAAATACAGATGTTTTTTTACGGCCACGCTATCAATCAAACGTATGCAAAACCAGGCGTTCAGTTAGTAAACGAACAACGCTTTGCTTACCCCATCTACGAAGTGTTCATCACGGCTCCCTTCGTGTATGCAGACTTCGCGGACGTGCAACGCTGGGCTCCCTTCGCTTTGGGTTCGTTGATCGCTCTGAATATTTTGTTTTGCCTCGGTCTTCTGCATTGGCACCTGCGGTGGGAAGCAGTCGCCGCTATGGTCCTGTTCGTTCTCAGCAGCCCGCAGGTTGTGCAGGCCTTGCGGCTTCAACAGTTGGCAACTGTCGAGGCCTGCTCACTGATCGCGGGGGCATGGTGCATCAGCAGAAACCATCTGACCACCGCTGGCGCGTTGTTCGCCTTTTCCACCATAAAACCACAGATGGGGCTTCTACCCTTGTGTTGGTTCGCGGTTTGGGCCGCGGGTGACGGGCGCCGAAGATGGG
>Ga0209330_1000506_pt1 | contig 16088 bp, 14 predicted proteins | sample JacPinW_OM2H0_O3_FD_187969 | JGI IMG/M metagenome (GOLD analysis project Ga0209330, IMG submission 187969) | Forest soil microbial communities from Algoma, Ontario, Canada - Jack Pine, Ontario site 1_JW_OM2H0_O3 (SPAdes) (version 2) | ecosystem: Environmental > Terrestrial > Soil > Boreal...
GGATTTGGCGGCAGGCCGGGATTTGGTGGTCGGCCGGGAATCGGCGGACGCGGATCGGTTGGCGGTGGATTCCGAGGCGGAGCAGCACGCGGTGGTAGTGTTCACGGCGGAGGTGGCTTCCACGGTGGCGGTGGTGCGCACGGCGGAGGCGGTCACGGCGGCGGACACAGGTAAGACTTAACAATAACGGAAAGATTTGAACGGCCGGCGGCGAAAGCTGTCGGCCGTTTTTTTTGTTTATGAAGTAGGGGGCGAATTTGTGGAAGCAGGGAATTAGCGACGACCTCAAAGTTAAAAGAGCTGGCGTGGACTCTAACGGGGATTTTGGGTTAGCGTGAGGAATGGCCGAGCTTAGACATGATGGATTCAACTGGTCGAATTCGGAAGCGGATCGCATCGAGGTTTCAGAATACGACCCGGCGTGGCCAGCAGAGTATGGGGCTGAGCAGCAGAGGATACGGGCTGCGCTGGATGCGGATTTATTGATGGAAATACAACATGTCGGGAGCACCGCGATTCCTGGCATGGCAGCAAAACCGATCATCGACATTTTGTTGATGGTTCGTGAAGGTGCAGAACGGGCGCGAGTGATTCAAGGATTACAAAAGCTTGGGTACGTTTATTGGGCGGAGAATCCGGAGCCGAGGCGGATGTTTTTTGTTAAGGGGATGCCGCCGTTCGGCAAGCGGAGGACGCATCACGTTCACGTCTTTGATGATGTGGCGGAACGGGAACGTCGGATCACGTTCAGGGATTATTTGCGGTTACATGCGGACGCGGCGCGGGAGTACGCGGAATTGAAGCGGCAGTTGGCGGAGCAGTTCTCTAACGACAGGGAGGCGTATACACGGGGCAAAGACGAATTCATCGCGCGGATTTGTGGGAGATGAAGATTATGGTGTCGGCCAAAGGCTGAAGTCAGGGTGAGGTTTCACCGGGCGCAGCATGCTGCGCCCCTACGAAGCGATCCGCGATTGCGGTGGGGTCGCCGCCAGATGGGGACATTGCGAGGCGGCGGACAGAGATGCAACGCCAAGATACCCTTCGGCTCCGCTCAGGGTAAACCGGCGCTGCGAAAGGCGGGCGTTGGCGAACGGAGAGGGCTGGGCGGCGCAGAGAGAAAGGCCTCAGGTCTAAAGACCTGAGCCACATCGACAGCAAAGTCAAAAGAGCCGGCAGGATGCCGGCGGTACAAATGCAAAAGATTTAGTTGCCGATGACGAAGAGTTGGGCGTTGTTTTGGGTGTAGAGCTTGCCGTCGGGGCCGATGGAGATGGGGGTGTAGGCGGCGCCGATGGCGGAGTTGAGGAACATTTTTCCGGTGGGGACGGTGAAGATGCCGGAGTTGGATTGCGGCAATTCGTAGACGTTACCGTCCTCGCTGTTGACGTAGACGTTGCCGAGCATGTCGACCGCGGGCATATTGATGCACCATTCGTAGCCGTTGGGATGATTATTGTCGATGGTGGTGCTTTGGAATTGCCATTGAATGTTGAAATCCGGGTCGAGCTGAGTGATGTAATACGGGCCGGCAGGCGTTGCTGTTTCGCAGACCGGGCTGCCGCCGTTGCAATAGGCGGTTGAGGGGTAATGATTGTCCTTGATCACGACGGAGAAAGTGTTGTCGTGAACCCAGAGGCCGGGCGTGGAATCCCAACCGAAACCGTAAGCGCCGACGTAATTCCCCTGCGAATCGAAACGGAAAAGATGGCCGCGAGAAAAATTATAATTATCGAGCGCGCCGAAAACGACGGAGGCGTCAGGCAGCACAGTAGGGGAGGACGAGGCTTGGTCGGTCACAATGCCGGAGCCAGGCGTATTGGTGGTGGGATCAACGCCGACGGTAGTGCCAAAGAGGCAGGAGTTTGGCTCGTCGGTGACGCCTTGGGCCGCGATGGGCAAGAGGACGCCGCAGCCGTCGGACAAACGATTCTGAAGCGAGGCCTGCCATTTTGGAGAGAGGTCAGAGGTGTTCACGGCAAGCAGGTAGCTTGCGAGATTGTCGAAATGCGCTCGGCTGACGGTGTAAACCGTGGAGCCGTCGGCTGAGACCGCCGGCGCGACGTTAATTCCAGGGCGCTGCGAACCGCAGGCAGACGGGAAAAACGGGGCGACAGCCGTGGAGCTTGGCGGCCAGGGAAACGCGGGTTGAGGAGATTGGTTGAAAAAAGTTCCAGGGCAAGTAAGCGAAGTTCCGAGCGGTGCGCCTGGATTAATCGAAGCAAACGTCGCAGTGATGAACGTATCGTCGGGATTAATTTTTACCAGCCAGGCGCCAACGATGTCGTTCTGATCCCAGGGATTGCCGCTCAGATTGAGTTCGATCACGTTGTAATAAATATTGCCATTCGCGTCGGCGGTAAGCGGGCTGGCGACGAAGGTGTTTTCAGGAGTGACGCTGGCGTTGCCAGCGAAGGGATTGATGAGCGAAGCGGAAATTCCGGTATTTTTGTCCACTTTCCAGACGGTACCGGCAGCGCCGGGAACGTAGAGGAAATTATTCGCGTCCACGGGGTGAAAAACAGGTTCCCAACCTTCCAACCCAGGGAAGCCGTTACTGAAATCCGTGGCGTTCGGTTCAGGCACCCAATCGGTGCCGAAGCTCCACGCTTCGACGAGTTGATTGGCGACCCAGCTAAAGCGAACCTCGGTCCATTCCATGCTGTTCCATGTGTTGGGGCCACAGGCCGCACCGAACTGCCACTGACCAGCAGAGCTGCAGGAATTGTAATTGCCCTTCTTCATCACCATGTAGGTGTCGGTTCCGTCAACGATTGGAGCTTGTTCGTGAACGGTTAAAGTCGGCTCGCCGAAGAGCGGAGCGTTTTCGGCCTTTTCCTGCTCGACGAATGGATCGTACGAAATATTTGCAAGAGTGTGGTTCAAACTCTGACCGGTTGCGGCGACCATTCCGCTGTGTTGCGGATTTGCTCCCCACTGCTGCCAAAATGGCGCGTTGGATGCGGTCACCGAGCCGACGGTGAAAGTGACGGTGATGATTGCGGGAGAGCCCGGAACTCCGGGGTCGGTCACCGTGACATGTCCGATGTAAGTGCCGGCAGCCAGAATTCCGGTGGCGACGAATATTTGCATTGTTTCGGGAGCGGTGCCATTTGTGGGTGTGACGGTCAGCCAGGGCTGATCGGACGTGACAGCAAAATTGAGAACGCCGGCGCCGGTGTTGGTTACGTTCACGGAATCGTCCGGGGGATTAAATGGGCTGCCCTGCACGGCGGAGAATGAGACGGCGGTGGAGGAAACAGACAGGGATGGAGTGGGCGCTGTCATCATGTGCCCGCCGCCACCACATGCGGCGGACAAGGACGCGAGCACACTGACGATTCCGGTCAGACAGATGATTGCCAAGCGCCGAGAAAAAGGGTCGGCGCGAAACGGCCCCAAGGTCCGATTCATGTGGTTCTCCCCGCATCGCCTGATGCGGAATGATGTCGCTGAGTGCGTACGTTACTATGGCTGGGAATCGCGAGTGGGCGAAATCGTTAGCATGGTTCGCAAATGACAATTTTGAATTTCGCCGACCGGATTGGCTTTAATCCCCGTGGTTCTATTTAAACGCATCGCAAAGTTCTTGTCGCGCGGTGCGTGGCCAGGAGAAATCACTGCTTAGTGAGATGCGGGTGTGATGTATAGAGTTACATGTGAGGGGTGTGCTAGTTGCCGCTTCGCGGCAATTGGGGAGATGGAAATTGAGTGTTGGGCGGCGATCGGAAAGTCAAAAGAGTCCTTCGACTGCGCTCAGGATAAACCGGCGCGGATGCCCTTCGCGACGACACTCAGGATAAACCGGCGGTACGAAATGCGGGCGTCGGCGAATGGAGAGTGCTGGGGCAGCACGCTGCGCCCCTACGAAGGCGATACCAGTCGCGGGCCTCGTGACGATGGCACGCACATTGGACTATTCGTAGCGGAGGGCTTTGATGGGGTCAACGCGCATGGCGCGGCGGGCGGGGAGGTAGCTGGCCAGGAGCGCGATGGCGACGAGGGAGCCGGCGGCTAGGGCGAGGGTCTCCGCATCGGTGGCTTTTAAACCGAAGAGGAGTTGCTGCACCAGGCGCGCGACCCAGACGGAGGCGATTACTCCCGCGCCGACACCGAATGCGAGCAAGGCGGCGACGTCGCGCATCACGAGCTTCATGATAGAGAGGGGCTGCGCGCCGAGCGCCATGCGAATGCCGATCTCGTGCGTGCGCTGGGTTACGACGTAAGTCATCACACCATAGAGGCCGATGGCGGTGAGGAGCAGAGCGAGGCCGCCGAAGAAACCCGAAAGAGTTGCGAGCAGGCGTTCTTGCGCGAGAGTGTCGTCCACGGCCTGGGCCAGAGTCTCAAATTTCAGCGACGCGCCTTTGTTTAGATTGCCGAGTGCGTCGCGCACGGCGGGAATGAGCGTGGCAGGGGTGACGCTCGTGCGCAGTTCGAAGACACCACTTTCCGGCGCTTGCGAGATTTGTGCGAGCGGAATGTATCCGAAAGGGAAGTAGTCTTCGCGAAGAGATTCGTATTTGGAATCTTTTACCAAGCCAACAATTTGAAGCGGTTTCTTAGAGGCTAGAGTCGAATCCGGAATGCGGAAGTATTGGCCGATGGGATTCTGCTTGGGAAAATACTTACGCGCCATGGTTTCGTTGACGATTACGACAGGCTGCGAATTTGCAGAGTCGCGAGCGTCAAAGGTGCGGCCCGCGAGCAAGGGCGTGCGCAGCGTTGCGAAATAATCCGGGGTAATCCAGTTGAACCAGACGAGCGGTTCTTCTCCGGCGGGGGTTTTTTGGCCTTCGACTTCGATGTCTTCGTTCCACTCCATACCGGACATGGGTGCCATCCAATCTTGTGACGCAGATGTGACTCCGGGAATGGCTTTCAGCCGAGTCAGAGCTTGATCGTAAAACGCGACATAAGCGGAAGGAGGGATGGTGGCGTTGTGAACATTTGTTGTGACGAGGAGAACGTTCTGGCGGTCAAAGCCGGGATCGAGCGTGACGAGATTGCGAAAGCTGCGCACGAAAAGACCCGTGCCGACCAGAAGGATTAACGAGAGCGCGACTTGGAGCGCAACGATCCAGCGGCCAGAATGGAAGCGGGAGCGAGTAGCGTCGCCCTGGACTTCGACTCCTGTGATTGCGGAGGTTAGCGAAACGCGAGTGGCGCGGAATGCGGGCAAGACGCCGAAGAGAAGTCCGGTGAGAAGGGCGATGCCAACGGTGAATCCGAGGACGCGCTTGTCCATGGAAAGGTCGAGAAATACGTGGGTTTGTTTGGTGGAAACAAAACGGACGAGCAGCGCGCCGCCCCATTTTGCGAACAGAACTCCCAGCAACGCGCCGGCGGCGGAGAGCAAGATGCTTTCGGTGAGGACTTGGCGGATCAATCTGGTGCGGGAAGCGCCGAGCGAAAGGCGGACGGCGATTTCTTTCTGGCGCGCGGCAGCGCGGGCGAGAAAAAGGCTGGCGATGTTGGCGCAAGCGATGAGCAGGACGAGCGCGACGATGACCATGAGCATTTCAAGAGGACGCTCGTACTGACCGCGGATCCAGGAAAGTCCTGTTCCGGCGGGAGTCGTGACGAATGTTCGCTTGAGGTAGCTGTGTTGCTGGTCGGGCTTCCAGTCCGGCGGAAGAGTGGCGGCGAAGATTTGCGGCGCGAGGACAGCAAGACCGGCCTCCGTCTGCTCGCGGCTTTGGCCGGGTCTCTCACGAGCCATGACGCGAATCCACCAGGCGCTGCGCTCGTCGAGGTAAGAATTTTTGCCGTCAATGATGGCCTCGGCGCAAATTGGGATGGCTACGTCAAAGCGGGAGCCGACGTCGGTGCCAAAGAAATTGGGCGGAGTGACGCCGATGACCGGGAAAGAGTGGCCGTCGAGCTGAATTTGGGAGCCGATGGCGCTCGCGGCCGCGCCGTAATGCCGTTGCCAAAAGCCGTAGCCCAGGACGGCGACGCCACCGCATGCGCGAGTGTCGTCGGATGAATTCATGAGCCTGCCGAGCACAGGACGCACGCCGAGAACGTTGAAATATTCGCCGCTGGCGTACATTCCGTTTACGTTTTGAGCTTCTCCGCCGTTGGCGAGATTGAAATCATGGCCCGACCAGGCCAAGACTCCTGCGAAAACATTCTGGTGGTCGCGCAATTGTTCCCAAATGGGATTGGTGTAAACCCTGTTGGCCTCACTGCCTTGCTTTTGCGAACGCATTCCTAATGCCACTAACTGTTCGGGTTTTTGCACGGGCAGCATGCGGAGCATGACGCTATCGAGCAGGCTGAAAATTGCGGTGTTTGCGCCGATGCCGAGGGCGAGAGAAAGCAGAGCGACGGTGGTGATCACCGGAGTTTTACGAAGGAGACGCGCGCCGAAGCGGACGTCCTGCCAGAGAGATTCGAGCCAGGTCCAGCGCCACTGGTCGTGGGTGACATCGCGAACCAACCCGGCGTTGCCCAATTCGCGGCGGGCGGATGCGGCGGCTTGATCGGAGGGTTCGCCGCGGGCTTCGCGGTCGCGGGCGGACATTTGCAGATGGGACTGGATTTCTTCGTCCAGGTCTTGTTTGCGTTTATCGCGCGTGTCCCACGGGAGTTTCATGCTTCGTTTTCCTGGGCCGCGGGATTCAGGATTCCGGTGATAGCTTCGGAAATTTTCGCCCAGCGCCCGCGTTCGGAGGCGAGCTTCTTTTTGCCGGCGGCGCTCAAGCGGTAGACGCGGACGCGCTGATTGTTCTCGGAAATTTTCCATTCGGCGGCGATCAGCTTTTGGCGCTCGAGGCGGTGGAGAGCGGGGTAGAGCGAGCCGGTGTCAACCTGTAAGACGTCGCCAGAGCTTGCACGGATTGCGAGGGCAATGCCGTAGCCGTGCTGCGGTCCCCAGCGGAGCGTCTGCAAGACGAGCAGGTCGAGGGTACCTTGCAGGAGTTCGATGCGGTTTTGATAGCGCTTCTTCATTTGGAGCCTCAGGATGTAGGCGCTCTACATCTAGGATGTAGACGGGCTACATGGTGGGTATGTTAGCACGACGGATGCCGATTTACAGCTGGAGGAAATAGTTGCAGGAGAGGGTTTTAGAGTAGCGCGCGAGGGATGGGCTGGCGCGGAGGTGACCGGTCATGGGACGCGAGGTTGCATGTCCGGACACATTCGCCGCTGTTGGGGCTCGGGATCGATGTGGGGAAGGTGCCAAGTATTTGCGCCGGGCGCAGCATGCTGCGCCCCTGCGGAGTCTGGGAAATTGACACCTTTTCGCCTAGCCGGGAAGAAAGTCAAAGGAGCCGGCGAGACGCCCTTCCTTCGTCAGGGTAAACCGGCGCTACGAAGGGCAACACCGCACGTCAACGGCCTCAGGTCTGAAGACCTGAGCCACATCAAGAGAGAGGGCCGACGGTACGAAAGCCGGTTTTAGGGCATTTGGGGGCGGGCGGTGGAGAGAGTTTTGGCGAGCCAATCAGAGTGGGGGAGGCCGCAGGTGGAAAGAGCGTTCAGCTCTTTCTCAAGATCATATTGCACGCGGCGGATTTCGGGCGTTGCGTTATCCAGTAAGAGGTAGGCGGCGCGAGGGTCGCCATCGTAAGAGAGACTGACGCTGCCGGTGTTGGCGACGATCATTCCCGAAACGTCGCGGATGAAGGAGCGATGGATGTGCGCGTAGATAGCGGTAGGCTGGCCGAGCGGTCCGTAGACGGATTCCAATTCCGCGTCGCTTGCTTCGGGTGCGGGTGCGCGCCACAGGCTTTCGGGACTTGCGTGAACAAGCGACATCGAACCGTGGAATTGCACGCGCGGGAGGGTTCGCAGCCATGCGAGACGATCTTCTCCTAATGCTTCGCGAGTCGCGATGGCCATTTCTTCGATCGCGGCGAAGAGAGTTTGCAGCTTAGGTGGTTGCTGTCTCGAAAAATCGTGCAGCGATTCGGGGTTGAAGAGCATTTCGTCGGTATTGCCGACTACGCCGGGCCAAGCGAGTTCGCGAATGCGGTCGACAATTTCTGCGGGGCTTGATCCGCTGTCAGCCAAATCGCCGCCGTGGAAAATTAAGTCAGGCGAGGTTTCGCGCAGGTCCGCGAGGACGGCTTCGAAGGCGGTGACGTTGCCGTGAATGTCGGATATGACGGCGACGCGCATGGAGATAGCTTCGCATCGGCGGTTAGGAAAATCAAAAGAGCCGACGGGGTTGCGGCGCGGGACTGGAGTTGGGAGCATGCCAAGCATTTGTGCCGGGCGCAGCATGCTGCGCCCCTACGGAGTCTGGGAAATTGACACCTTTTCGCCTAGCCGGGAAGAAAGTCAAAAGAGCCGGCGAGACGCCCTTCCCTCGTCAGGGTAAACCGGCGGTGCGAAAACCGAGCGTTGCCGTGGGCTCGTGTCTGGGAGAGTTTGCAGCGGGCGCAGCATGCTGCGCCCCTACGGAGTCCGGGAAATTGACATTTTTTCGCCTAGCCGAGGAGAAAACCAAAAGAGCTGGGGGACGCCCTCCCTTCGTCAGGGTAAACCGGCGCTACGAAGGGCAACGGCGCAGTTCAAAAGCAAAGGCAAGATGCCGGGCTGAAGCCCGGCGCTAGGTTAGCAGCGCACGTCAAAAGCAGGCGTCACAAAATGCAACAGAGTGCGAGAGCGTTTGCGGGCGCGAGCTACGTCACGTCGTAGGTGAGCATGACGATGCCGGATTTGAAGACTTTGTGGGCGGTCAGCTTCAGCTTGGCCAGTCTGGTTGGAGGGGGGAGCAGGGGGATTCCTTCGCCGAGGAGGACGGGGATTACGCCGATTTCGATTTGTTCCACGAGCTTTGCTTCGAGAAAACTTTTGAAGAGATCGGCGCCGCCGAAGAGCAAAATATCCTTGCCCGGTTTTTGGCGAAGGGCAGCGACCGTTTTGTCTAGTTCGGCGGCGACAATCATCACTTCGGGGTGGTTCTGCTGCTGCAGAGTCTTTGAAAAAACGATCGTTTTCATTCCGGGCATCACGGTGTTGCCCTGCTTCACCATTAGCTCGAAGGTGCGGCGTCCCGCGAGAAGGGTATCGAACCGGCTGAATATGGCGTCGAAATCGATTTCGGGATCGTGGACGATCCAGTCGAACTCACCGTTGGGGCCGGCGATGTAACCGTCGAGACTTATGGCAGCGTGAAAACAAATTCGGCGCATGGCAGCCTCGTACGTTAGTCACTAGCTGAGCAAGATGAGGATTATTGCGCAGGTCGCTGGAACCAGCGAGCAAGATTTTTGGCAACTGTGGTGGGTTGATCGGCGCCGGGCGGAGTGCCGATTCCAGCCCTACTTAGTTCTGCGGCGCGGGAGACGACTGCGGTTCAGGATCGACCTCGAGCGTGCTTTCTTTCGTTAGCGAGGCGTTAACTTCGATGACGCCGGGAGCGCCGTCGTATACGAAACGCGCGGAGTCAATCCAGTCAGGGGGAATATTCAGATCTTTTCCACGTCCAACCAATTTAGACACACTGTCCATCGGGGGGATCGTAAAGGTGATGGTTATGGGAGTGAGCGAGCGCTGAGGCAGGGGAGTGATGGTGAATTTGCCGCTGACTTCGCGATCGGAGAGGTTGATGAAACTATAGGATTCCTTCGGTGCTTGAAATTTCTGGGTGAAACCCACGTTGAAAAGCTGGAACTGGCTGAAAGTGTGGGTGCGGTAAAAAGCGGTATTGTTGCGTTCAACGAATAGCTCGGCCGTCTTCGGAAGCCAGATTTGGACATTCTGCGAACGAAATCGCACGGGCTCGTATTGGATGGACAAATGTTCCTGTTTGAAATGAATCTCCGGCACCGGATTTATCAGTTCAGTCTCCAGCCTGGCGACTTGAAACGTGGCCGCGTCAATCCAGGCGCGGCCCTTGAGGGCAAGGGGATAGTAGTGTCCGGCGATCACAAAAGCGCGAATTCGTGCCTCGCGATCCGCCCTTTGTTGAAAGTGAACTTGCCAGGCTGGGCGGCCGCCGGTTTCTCCAAGGCCTTCACATACAAAATTAAAGTCAGAAGACATTTGCGGATGGAAGATTAAGGCCATGGCGGGCAAACCTTTGGTTGCAATGCCCGCGGGAAAAACCGTGGCAGCCAGGGTACCGTCCCGATACTCTTCCAAGTAAATCGGGCTGTTTGGTTGCTGGGAAACCACTGCGAGGTACTCGTAGGAGCGAACTTCCGGGGAATGCATCTCTCCCTTTCGATCCACGGAGAAATGTTGGACCTGCTCTTTAGCGGAGAATTTTTCCAAGTTGGAAACTAATTCTTCGACGCGCTTGCCTGCACCATTTAGTACTTTAGGTAGCGAACACGAAACGCCGGGCACCACGGGGGGCACCAAGTCGTCGACTCCAGGCCTGGCCCAGGCCGAATTTTTCGATGCCGCACTGGCGGGGGGTACAGCGGTGATCCCAGAGATGTCTGCAGCCTCGCGGAGCGGCAAAGGGAGCGCTTCGAGTTCTTCCTGCTCGCGCCGGTCGTGCAGTTGGACGAGAAGAGAGCGAGCTTGAGGAATAGCGGGATCGTTGGGCCGGTCGTGAATGAAAGTCTCTAGCGAGGTCTGGGCAGCGTCCCTCTGGTCGAGCTTCGCGAGCGCCAGAGCACGCAAAATCTGCGCCTCGCCCGCGGCTCCTTTTCCGAGCTCGATCGCACGATCAGCTTGCTGGCGAGCCTTTTCCGGTTCTTTCATCTTGAGGTATGCAGAACCGAGCTTCCAGTGCACCTTCCAAGAGCCATCCTCGAGCGAAGCAGCCTTTTCCAAGAGCGGCACGCCGGTCTGCAGTTCCCCGCGTTGACAATACATCACACCGAGCAGTTCCAGCGACTGCGCATGGTTGGGGAAGAGTTGGATCGCTTTGGTGAGGTGCTCCTGCGCCGCAGCGACGTTGTTTTCCTGCAGTTCCAGCGCACCCATCAGGAACTGGATATCCGCATTCGCAGGAGCCAGGGCTAAAACTTTTTCGAAATGCTTTCGAGCTTCCTTCATGTCGTTCTTACGAAATTCTTCCAGGCCCTTGGCCATTTCTTTACGAGCAGCCGGCGCGAGAAGGGGAGCGACGATCCCGGGCGATTCGGATTTATCCGAGTTGTTGGGGGTCAAAGTTAGAAAGACGGTGCAAGTGCCTGACCCGCGGATTTCGACTCGATCCTGAGCGGTTGCGAAACCCGGAGCGCTGGCTTCCACGATGTAATCGCCCCATTGAACTTCGCCGAGACTTGCTTCGTTCGTGCCGGCAATGGAGTGTTCGGCAATCTCAAGTCCCTGCGGTGAGAGGATGCGCACGTTCGCGATGCCCTCGAAGTGGGATCCATCCGGAAGGCGCAAATGAACTTCGACGAAAGCCTGTTGCGGTCCCGCTCCGGGCTGGGTCCGCGAGGCTTGGGCCCATAGGGAACCGCAAGCGAGAAGCGCAATCGTTCCGGCGACGAAGACCTGAAATAACCGATGCGGAATGCTGAGAACGCGGCGGGCACATCCTTGGCGCTGCATCGCACGGACACGGCTGTAGCTCAACAGTGGTGACCACTCGCCAAGCGGGCTCAGACTCAGGGGGCCCATAAATGATTGTGGCTACTATCGCACATCCAAATGGGAGGTCAATCGAAAACGGCAGAAATGGTGCGGTGGGGGCAGTGTTTTCGGAGCCGCGATGGGATTCGACGCGGATCGGGCCAAGGTTCCAAGGGACTTCACCCGTATCACGGAAAGTTCCGGACGGCGTCAGTCATTCCTTTTTCGTAGGAGGCGATGAGCTTATCCATGGTGGCGTTGACCTGGTGATCGATTTGTTTGCGCGCAGGGTCGGCGTTGAACCAGGCGAGGGTCTGCCGAATGCCCTCGGCAAAGGGGGTCGTGGCGGAGTAGCCGGGAACGAAACGCTTGATTTTGGAGTTGTCGAAGACGACGCTCGCGGATTTGTCTCCGAGCAGGGTCCCTTTTTTTTCGGGGATGCAGGCGGCGATGAAGTCGGACGGAATATGCACCAACTGCGGCTCTACGCCGACAGCGGCGCCCACAATGAGAAATAGCTGGTTCCAGGTGGACACTTCATCCGAGGTGATGTGAAACGCCTCCCCCACGGCTTTCTGTTGGCCGAGCAAGGCGATCAGTCCCTTGGCAAAATCGGTGTTGTGAGTTACGACCCACAAAGAAGTGCCGTCTCCCGGCACAACCAACTTTTGGCCGCGGATCATTCTGTCCACTGCGGTGTAGGATTTCTGCCAACTGTTGAGCACGAGTGGGATTAGGGTTTGGCCGTAGGTGAGCGACGGGCGCACGATCGTGACGGGAAAGTCTTCCTCGCGATAGGCCTGCATAAGGCGTTCTTCACACGCAATTTTCTGTCGCGCATATTCCCAATAGGGATTGGCTAGCGTAGTGGACTCGGTGATTAAGTAATGCGCCGGCGGTTTTTGGTAGGCGCTGGCGGAGCTGATGAAAACGAATTGGCGTGTGCGTCCCCGAAAAAGTTTTAGATCGCGCTCGATGTCGGCGGGGGTGAAGGCGATCCAGTCAACGACTGCGTCAAAGGACTCGCGCTCGAGCTTCTGAACCAGGGTGGGATCGTTCACGTCCGCGAACAGAGTCTTCACTCCGGGAGGAAGCTGCGAGATGTGCTGGCCGCGAGTCAGAAGGATGACGTCCATGCCGCGTTTAGCGGCGAGTGCAGTGCAGGCCGTGCTGATGTTTCCGGTGCCGCCGATAAAGAGGAGTCTCACGGCGAATTTTATGGAGTTTCGGGGAGAGTGTAGTCGAAGGAGTAGGAATGCTTGCCGGCGTCGATGATCACGGTGAGCTTACCGGAGAGGCCGGCGAGTTGACCCGTGCCGGAATCCGGGACGACGGCGATGCTTTGTTCCGGTGCGCCGCGAGTCAACGTGCCGCTATGCTGCAGGACGAAACTGCCAGAGCGGCCGTTTAACTTTCCGGTGACGCGTTCGATGGCGACGTAGCCAGCGGAACCTTTTACGTCGGTGCCGGCGGTGAGCATGGTGCCGGTGGCGGTGGCGTCGAGATCGCCGTGATACTGCTTATCGAGGGAATAGCGGGCGAGAGTTGAGCCGTCGGCTTTGTCGGGATCGCCTTGAGGGGCGAGTTTTACGTCAAAAGGGCCAGTTGCGTGTTTTGTCACGGGCGCTCCGGTTTGCGCTGCTGATTGAATTGGTGAATGTGCTCGCGTGTGAGCGAAAGTGGCTAAGCCGGCGGCAAGAAATAGGCAGATCGTGGCGATGGCGGAGGCTCGAGCGCGAGTTTGCATTTCTTTTTCGCCAGACAGAATCATTTCAGCAGATAGCGTACTCTGAAGGGAAGCGTATGGCATGTCTTTTTCTCGTTAAAACGCAGCCGACGCCGACCATTCGGCGCCGCGACATAGGTTCCCGATGCGGCGGGTCGAGAACTGAAGGGTGAACGGACGGCCCGGCTACTGGGCGTGTCTCGGCGCGTCTAGATGCGTCTTGACCAAAGACGATTCCGCCGCGTAGAATGGAACGAGTCGGAAGGAGACTCGGTGATGGCGAAAAAAGCTAAAAAACAGGTCGGGTTGAACATGCGGGCGGCCCTTTACGAAGATCTGTCCAAACTGGCGAAAGACAATGGACAGACGACGACGTATGTTCTGGAGCAAGCAGTGGAGCACTACATTCAGTTCGTTGCGCCCACGCAGAGTGTGGTGCGTCCCGAGATTATGGCGCACGTGCGGCGGTCGGTGGACAAAAACCGAAAGCTGCTCGAGCTCTTGGCGAAGTAGATGCCGCGGCGTATTTACCCGACGGTAGCTGAAACCATCGCAACTCACCGAATGCTCATCGAGGAATTCGGTGGACGGCATGGGATCCGAGATAAAGGACTGCTGGAGTCCGCGGTTTTTCGACCACAAAGCGGCTACTACGGCGGCATCATCGAGGAAGCGGCTGCCCTCATGGAGTCGCTGGCAAACAATCACGCGTTCATTGATGGGAACAAGCGAGTCAGCTTTGTGATGGCAGACGCGATGCTTCGAGCCAACGGCTATTTTTTGGACGTGGATCCTGTCGAGGCGCACAAGACGATTATTGATGCACTGGATGAAAAACAATTTCGATTTCCGATGATTTGTGCGTGGATAGCTTCCATCGTCAAGCCGACTTGATTCGGCATGCAGGAAATCCGGGTGAGTAGCGAAAGCCGGAGCAAGCTCCCGCACTCCACAGAACCGTGTCTTCTAGAGAGCGCCGGCTTGAGGTGAAGGGAGCTGCGGCTGTCTGCATCGAATCGGTTTCTAAAATGGTTGGGTCCACGGGCGGAGACGGGGGAGCCAGCGCGGGACGTTGTTGCAATACTCCTCATAATCGGCGCTGAACTTTCGGCGTAGGATTGGTTCCTCGTAGAAATATACGAACAAGGCTACAGCGGACAGGCCTACGAGTAGAACGGTGAGAGCCGTGCGGTTCGCGCGACCAAAGACGACCCAGAGGCCGATCCAACCGACGATAAAACCAACATACATGGGGTTGCGAACGTAGCGGTAGAATCCCACAACGACAAGCTTCTGCGGAGGAGCCATGGGCATGGGAGTTCCGTGGCCGGTCCAACCGAAATTCCAAATGCAGCGGATTGCAACGGCGAAACCCAGGACGGAGGGGACGGCTGCGAGCCAGCGCCAGCCTGCGGTGTTACGCGCGTCGAAATGAAAACCCAACCAGGACGGCAGCAGCCAAATCCACAGGGCGAAGAATAGCGCGCCAACGACGAGTGAGGCGAGAGCCGTCAGCCAATTCGCGCCGCGGTCCAAATTTGTGGAGGGGGCGGCTTGCCCGCTGGTCATAGGCGATCCCTCATTGCGGGAGTATAAACCTTAAGACGCGCAGCGCGCTCGACGAATCGCGAAGATCGCCGCCGCCCGGAGCTTTTAGTTTGGGGGCGCGGCGGCTACCACTTTTTGTACTAACTCGGCCATCTGGCGCTTGTGGACTTCGCGCTTGGTTTTTTCGCCATCGACGCGGTTGACGACGATCAGATCGAGAGAGGGCACAGCCACGGCGTATTGGCCGAGGTGGCCTTCCGCCCAGAAGCTACCCTTTGGAAAAGAGATTTCCTGCGATTTGCCGCTGGCGGAATCGCCGGTCCACCAGAGATATCCATAGCCGCCCGAAGGCGCGTCAGAGTATGGCTGCGTGCTGGCCTTCACCCATTCCTGCGGAACTATCTGAGTGTCGTTCCATTTGCCGCCGTGGAGGTAGAGAAGAGCAAAACGCGCGAAATCTCGGGCGCTCATGTCAAAAACATATGCAGGGAAGCGGGAATCGGGGCTGACGATGTAGTGCCCGTCGCGCGACGTGAAATCCTGCATTCCAATGGGCTGCGCGATCTCGCGATAGAAGGCGTCGAAGATTTTCGTGCCGGTGGCTTGCTCGTAGATGTAGCCGAGTGTGTTGAAGTCCCAGTTGTTGTAATACCAAAAAGTGCCGGGAGCGTGTGAGCCGCGCGGCGGTTTTGTTTCGAACATGCCTTTGGTCTCGTAGGCTGCGGGATGGTAGACGCCGGAACGAGCTTCGAGGAGTTCGAAAACTGTCGCCTGTTTTTCCGCGGCGGTCAGTGAAGGCGGTTTGTCGTCGATGCCGAGCTTCTCAAGCGTGTCGCTGAGGTTGATCTTGCCTTGGGCCACGGCGATGCCGATTAGCGCGTTCAGCAGGCTCTTGCGGCAAGAGTGGAGATTCGAGTTGTGTGCCGCGTCTCCCCAGGCGGCGACCACTACGCCGTGCTGAACGATCATCGCCGAGGTGGAACCGATCTCTCCAACATAGTCACGGATTTTGGAAAGTTTTTTTGACGACCAGCCGGCTTGGTCTGGAGAGGCTAGTTGTTTCCACTCGGAGGCCGGAAAGTTATTCGATTGGGAGTTGATTTCGAGCGCGGAAGCAAGCAGCAATAAAGCCATCAGGCTGGAACGCCTAGTTACGCGTTTCATTTTTCCTCTCGCGGACGGCAAAAGGTGTGTCATAAAAAATATAACTACACCGAATTGGTGCGCGCTTGAGATTTCAGGAGGCTGTCGAGTTCTTCGGGATCGAAAGCCAAGTGCGTGGCGTCTTCGCGGTTCAAGTGGCCGTGAGACATGAGCGTGG
>Ga0209330_1000509_pt1 | contig 15963 bp, 11 predicted proteins | sample JacPinW_OM2H0_O3_FD_187969 | JGI IMG/M metagenome (GOLD analysis project Ga0209330, IMG submission 187969) | Forest soil microbial communities from Algoma, Ontario, Canada - Jack Pine, Ontario site 1_JW_OM2H0_O3 (SPAdes) (version 2) | ecosystem: Environmental > Terrestrial > Soil > Boreal...
GGAGCCTGATATTCGGACCCCGGCCGAAGCGTATTCATATTTGACGACACTGAAGCAGGTGCTGGAGTACACGGACGTGAGCGATTGCAACATGGAAGCTGGCTCGCTGCGTTGCGATGCAAACGTCAGCGTGCGGTTGCGCGGCGCTCCGAAATTCGGAACGAAAGTGGAGGCCAAGAACCTGAATTCGTTTCGTTATCTTCAGCACGCGCTCGAATATGAAATCGAGCGGCAAATCGGCGTGCTGGAATCTGGCGGTAAGATCGTGCAAGAGACGCGGCTGTGGAACGTGGCCGCCGGGCGTACCGAAGCGATGCGCTCGAAAGAATTCGCGCACGACTATCGTTATTTCCCCGATCCTGATTTGTTGCCGCTTTCGGTTTCGGAAGAGCTGATCGGACAGGTTCGGGCAGAAATGGCCGAGCTTCCCGATGCGAAGCGCGCGCGTTTCTTGAAGGAGTACGGAATTACGCCGTACGATGCGGGAGTTTTGACGGCCACGCGCGGGCTGGCGGATTACTTGGAAGGCGCGGTGAAGGCTGGAGCTCCCGCGAAGTCCGCGGCGAACTGGATTTCGACCGAGCTGCTACGGCGGCTGAATGAGGCTGAAAGAGATATCGAGAACTGTCCGGTGCCGCCGGATGCTCTCGCGGAATTGCTGGCGAAGATCGAGAGTGGCGAAATCACCGCGGCGACCGGGAAGAAAGTGTTTGCGACGATGTTTGATACCGGCAAACGCGCGGCTGGTATTATTTCAGCCGAAGGAATGGCGCAGATCACCGACGCCGGCGCGATAGAACAAATTGCGCGAGCGGTTGTAGCTAAGAACGCCGAGAATGCTGCGAAGTATCGAGCGGGGAACGAAGGCGTGTTCAAATTTTTCGTGGGCCAGGTGATGCGTGAAACGCGCGGACAAGCCAGCCCTCAATTGGTAAACGATATTCTGAAGCGAGTGCTGGCGGAAGCCTAGCGCGAGCGAACGAGGAGATACAGCGGCATGCTGAAAGAAGGCGACAAGGCTCCGGACTTTAGCGTAAAGGCCGACGACGGGAAAATCATTTCGCTTGCGGACTATCGCGGGCGAAATGTCGTTCTCTATTTCTATCCAAAAGCCAACACACCCGGTTGAATCAACGAAGCGTCCGAGTTTCGTGACGCCATCAAGAAGTTCGAAAAGCTGGACACCGCCATCCTGGGATGCAGCGGGGACACGGCCGAAGATCAGGCGAAATTCAAGATCAAGCACAAACTGAATTTTCCGCTGCTGGCTGATACCAACTTTGAAGTGATTGAACCTTACGGTGCTAGGCGGATGAAAAGTTTTCTGGGGAAATCGTTCCTCGGAATCGTGCGCATGACGTTTTGGATTGGCCCGGACGGAAAAATCCGCAAAATTTGGGAAAACGTCACGCCCAAAGGCCACCCGGCGGAAGTTAGCGCGGCGATCGAAGCGGGATCGAAGTAAGCAAGATGGTGGAGCGGCTACACCGTCACTCGGAACGCGTCGCCGTCTTGTTCGATTAATGCGTTATCAATGAGCCGCGTTTTACCGAGCTTCGCAGCAAGCAAGATGAGGCAATTTCCTCGCAGGGTAACCACGGGGTCGAGCGTATCCGCGTCCACAATTTCGGCATAGTCGAGCGCAATTCGCGGCTCGGCGTCCAGAACCTGGCGCAACACGGCAAGCAGCCGTAGCACATCGCGTTGACCTGCTGCAATTTCCCGCCGCACGGATTCCAGTGAGCGATGAAGCTCGGCGGCGGCGCGGCGGTCGTCACTCTGGAGATAGACGTTGCGCGAAGAGAGAGCGAGGCCGTCGTGCTCGCGAAGAATTGGGCGGACGATAATCTGAGCGTCGAAATCGAGGTCCAACGCCATTTGGCGAATGATGCGGGCTTGCTGCGCGTCTTTACGACCGAAGTAGGCGAAGCTGGGCTGAACGATTTCGAAAAGCTTCAGCACTACGGTCGTGACGCCATGAAAATGGCCGGGGCGCGAACGCCCTTCGAGCTTGTCGCTTAGGCCTGCGACGGCGACGACGGTGCGAAAGCCTGGTGGGTACATTTCCTCGGGAGTCGGAGCGAATAAATAATCTACGCCGAGGTTTTCGAGAGCAGCGCGGTCAGCTTCGAACGCGCGCGGATACTTTTGGAAATCCTCGGAGGGACCGAATTGTTTTGGATTCACGAAAATCGAAACGACCACCGGAGAGCATTCCGCTTTTGCGGCACGGATTAGTGAGAAATGGCCCTCGTGCAGAGCGCCCATGGTGGGAACGAGGCCGACGACGCGGCTTTGTGCACGCGCTTCGCGAGCGACTTGTTTCATCCACGATATGGTGCGGATTATTTCCATGACTTGTGGAAGAGAATGCCTCTCAGGGAATTACCGCACGGGGAGTTTGCAAGCTGCCGTGAGGCGTCATGCCTTGGCCTGCGCTCCAGCGCGCTCGCGGTAAAAGAGGATCAAGTCCGTAGAAGCAGGCTTGGCTTCGAGTTGACGCAACAGGGTGGCGACTTGGCCGCGATGATAGGTGCCGTGGTTCACGAGGTGTTGCAACATTTGCCACAGCGGAGCCGCTTGCGGGACGCCCGCAGTTGTTTTGTAGGCCGTGACGCGGTCGAGATTTTCCTGATTGAGCGAGGCGACATAGTCCAGCAGATTACGCTCGATTTCAGTCCAGCGGCGACGGACCGATTCGAGTGTGGGGAAATCAGTTGCAGGCGGGTACTTATCGGGCGAACGACCGTGCCAGCGTTCGAGCCACAGCCACTCAACGAGCATAATGTGAGTGAGAGTATCGCGCACTGAGCGGAAGCTCGAGTGAAGGTCGCGCGTGAACTGTTCTTCGCTGAGCGGCGCGCATCCATCGAGCGTGCGGCGGTTAGCCCAGGAGTTGTACTCGTACAGCCGGCGAAAATCCTCGACGTTCATGCGAATTATCTCCGTTTGGATAGAGCCCGCGGCAGCAGCGAGTGGAACGATTTAGGTCGGCTGCTTCGCGGGCAATTGTTCGCGCAATACTGCGGGCGCATGGAAAGATTCCGCATCAGATGGAAAACTGCCGGCACGCACATCACTGCAATACGATTCGACGGCGCGCGAAATTTCCCCGGAGAGATTCGCGTATTGGCGCGCGAACTTCGGCGTGTGGCCGATAGTGAGTCCGACGAGATCGTGGAACACGAGAATTTGTCCGTCGCAATCGGGGCCGGCACCAATGCCGATGGTTGGAATGCGGAGCTTTTCGGTGATACGAGCGGCGAGCTCGCGCGGAACAGATTCCAAAACTACCGAGAATGCACCGGCGGCTTCAACGGCCTTCGCATCACGCTCGAGCTGCTTCGCGGCGTCAGTCGTTTTTCCCTGGACGTGAAACCCACCTAGAGCGTTGATCGATTGCGGCGTGAGGCCAACGTGGCCCATTACCGGTATTTCGGCTTCGACCAGCCGACTGATCAATTCGAGGCGGCGTTCACCGCCTTCGATCTTCACAGCTTCGGCTCCGCCTTCTTTTATCAGGCGGATCGCGTTGTGGATCGATTCATCGATGGATACGTGGAAGCTTCCGTAGGGCATGTCGGCGACGAGGAGAGCGCTCTTCGTTCCGCGGCGCACCGCGCGGACGTGGTGCAAGATTTCGTCCAGCGTGACGGGCAGAGTGCTGTCGTAGCCCAGCACAACCATGCCGAGCGAGTCGCCGACGAGCAGGACGTCCACGCCGGCTTCGTCCAGCAGACGCGCGGTGGGGTAGTCATAGGCCGTCAAGCAGGTGATTTTCTTTTTTGTCTCAGGAGAGCCAGAGCCGGAATTGAACTTGCGGGATAGCAGGTCAGGCACGGTAACTTTACCGTTGCCCGCTCGGGGTGCAACACTCATTTTTGCCTCCGGTGCCGCTCCCAGGTTCGGGATGCAGCCCTTACAACAACTCGATTCTAGCAAAAAGCGCCGGGCAGGAGCAAAAAGGATTTCTGCTGCTGCGTCGGCGCTGTTATCAATGGCTTGGTTCTGGGCTATTGCGCGTCAGTAACCTTGCCCTTCACGAATGTGACTTTCAGATCTTTATATACGTAAATCTGCTTGGCACCCAAGTTGAGGATCTTGTCCGGCTGGCCGAGGATGGCGACGACTTCATCGGTAGATTGGCCTATCGCAACAGTAGCGGGAGGGGCGGCTGGAGAGGCCGGGGCGGCGTCTGCGGCCGGAGCCTGATCGGCTGCGGGCTGCGCGTCGGCGGCTGCAGCAGGCTGCTGTTTGTCGTCCGACTTGGCAGAGTCATCTGCTTGGACTTTGAAGACCTCGGCGACCGTTTTCAAAACGTCATCAGTGGAAGGGGTCGTGCCTTTCGGATAAACAAACTTGAGCGTGCACTGGTAGCGAACGTCCTGATAAGGATCGCTGAACAAGGTGAAAACGACGCCGTCTCCTTGCACGGCAATTCCGGTGACCCAGAACTTTTCTCCGGTGACAAAATGCCGCGACTGCGTTTGCGCACTTTGCGGCGGCGGATGTCCTATGAAGCTGCCAAACTTTTGCACGTTATCATGCACGCCGAAGGCGCCCTCGGAGAGTTTTCCTGCCTTATAAGTGTTCTGGGGCAGTACCTGGTTGGCAGTGCTGTACATGATTATTTTGTCTTTTTGCAGAATTAGAACGGCGCCAGCGGTGACGATGTCGCTCTTGTCGTCAGTGGGTTTTGTGACGGCATAAGTTGATTCCAGCTGCTGCTGAAGTCCCTGGGCTGCGCTGCGAGGGCTTATTCCCAGATACGAAAACAAGATTGCTGCGACGACGATTGATTTGGTGATTGCCGGGCGCAAAAACATAGTCTTTCCTCGCTTAGAGAAGAATTATTTCGGATCGCGGGAGACATCTGATTCCACATGCAATGCCGGTACTATAAGTAAGCCAGCAAATCATGTCAACTACAGGGCGCTTTCGATTTAGCTGAGCCACAACTTGTTGCAGGCCGTCGAGTTGAGTTCAACCGGGAAAGCCAGCCATCCTGCGGCCGACTTTCCCGGCTCGATGCTATCGGTGATTAATTACTGACGCCATCATTTGCGGCCGCGTTGACTTCCTTTTCAGCCGCGTCGGCTTCCTGTTGTTGTTTTTCCAAATCGGCAGCAGCGTTGGGATCGGGCTGCGCTACGCCGTCCGGATTTACTTTCGAAACGGTGGAACCAGCGGGAGCAGCGGGCAATCCATTCTTGCCCTGATTCTTTGCTAGCTCTCCGAGGCCGTCGTCAATCGTCTCGCGGAAATGATTGTGCATTTCCTGCAGGTCGTTGACGGCAACAGCCACCTGGACTCCTGAACTGCAGTCGCCCTTTTGGCTGCCGCTGACGAGCACCTTTACGTTTTGATTGGCGTCCGCCGTATCGTCGATCCGAGTGAGTACGTCGCCCTGAGACAAGGAGCACTCTGTGCCGTCGGGCAACTGTGGGTTGAGAGTGTCGGCGACGATGAAAGTGCGTTCGTTAGGATTGAGCGCATCCGGCACCGTTTCCGGCGGCGGGGCATCTGAAGCTGACTCTGGGGTGTCTTTTGCCGGTGCGGCCTGAGAAGCGGCCCCGCTTGGCTGCGCGTTTGCTGCGTCTCTTTCCGCCGCGATCTCCGCTTTTACTTCGTCAGCGATCGCCTGCTTTACTTCCGGCGTGAGGACAACTGCACCCTGGCCGCCGCCTGAAGGCTGGTCGCCACCGCCCGAATCTGCTCCCGCACTTGCACCGGCACTCGCGGCAGCAGCTGCGTTAACAGCTGCCTGAGCCGTATATGCGGCCTGCAAATTCTGCGCGATCAGATAGTCCGTGAGCCAAAAGGCTGGAGCTGCGTAGACGGGGTACGGATTGAAGAAGTACCCATAGTATCCAAACCAGGGCGCTCCGCCCCAACCCCAACCAAAGGCGACCGGTGAAGCCCAACCGCCCCAAGCGTAACCATAAAATCCGCCTCCCCAGTAGCGTCCCGGGTAGTAGTGGTTGTAGTAGCCGCCATGCCAGTAGCCTCTTCCGTAGGCGCGCGCATAAGCGTGCCCGCCTCTGTAATAGGTACGGCTTGTGAACCTGCGGCCCCCACGTGAGAAGTTGTGTTCCGTGAAGCCTCGGCCCCTTCCAGTGCTGACGACTCTGCTGCCATCCGCGCGCCTGGACGAAACGGTGCGGCTGCCATGAGCGCCGTGATTGATGGTAGTACCGTTCTTAGTGTGAATCGAGCTGACCTTTCCGTTGGAGCCGAAGTTCGCTTTCGTTCCGCTCTTGGTCGAGACGCTGGTTGTTTTACCTGCGCCGTTGATCGATTTCGTATTTCCGTGGGCAGTCGTAACTGTTTTGGTTGCACCGCCCTTCGCGCCCCCCGCTGTGCTCCCCTTTGCGCCGCCGGTCGACGCAGTCTTCGCGCCGCCCGCTGTGGTGCCCTTCGCACCGCCAGCCGTGGTCGTCTTAGCGCCACCTGCTGTGGTGCCCTTAGCACCGCCTGCCGTAGTTGTCTTAGCACCGCCTGCCGTAGTTGTCTTAGCACCGCCTGCCGTAGTTGTCTTGGCACCGCCTGCCGTGGTTGTCTTGCCGCCACCTGCTGTGGTTGTCTTGGCGCCACCTGCTGTGGTTGTCTTGGCGCCACCTGCTGTGGTTGTCTTGGCACCGCCTGCAGTGGTCGTCTTAGCGCCGCCTGCTGTGGTTGTCTTGGCGCCACCTGCTGTGGTCGCATGCGAGCCGCCCGTAGTAGTCTTGGCGCCTCCAGTGTTCGCGTGGGATGCGCCGCCACTAGATTTAGGCGCGGACGCATGCTGTGCAGGTGCCGACGCATGGCCACCGCCGCCTGAGGACTTGTTCTTCTGGCCCCAAGCAAAACTAGGAACCATGAGTAAAATCAAAAATACAATCCATTTCCCCGAGAACTTGCTACCTGGATGGGCCAATTTCATTCTTAATCTCCTCTTTTTGGAACTTCGATCTTCGGCTTCACTACCAAAAACGTCTAACACTTAAAAATTCCATAAAGTCCGGTTCGGGTTTTAGCCACCAAAGAGGCTCAAGTTCTTGGGTTGCAACGGGCCCCTCAAAAGTGGAATCTGCACTAGACTAAGCTGACAAGAATCGTCTGTAACTGAAAAAGAAAAAGAGTGCGCTCAATTCGTACTTTCGGCCTGGACGCGAGAATCCCAGCCAGGATTCCAGAGCCAAGCTTCACACGGACCTTGGCAAAAAAACCTTCCCCCAGGAGGACGGCTGCTAGTGTCGAAACTATAATCCCAGCGTCGAGAGACTGTCAATTCCAAACAGAGCTGCGTTCACTTTCAAGAACGTATTCCACGCGCAAATTCCACACTAGAATTCGAGTTTCGGCATTTTATCTATTGGGATGGAGGCCGCGCCGGCGCGGACGTGCTCCGTTCCCTGAATGCCGCAGATCCCGTGCGGCGCGCGGCGGGCGTGGAATTATCCGCAACCCGCTCGTACACTGAATCTTCGTCAAGCCATATCTCCAGGGTTCTTCTGCCGTTAAAGGGTTCAACCCGAGCGGAGCCATTTCCACTCTTCAATTTGTAACGCGCGCCTTGGAAAAAGAACTCTTTAATTAACAGCGAGATTCGACCCTCGTTTACACCCCCCAATCCATCGACCCTAGTGTCTGTGTCAAAGGGTACGCCAACAGGCAGCTCTACCGGCTTTAGCAAGGTTCCGCGGAAGTGGAAGGTGCCATCCTCGGGGAGATCGTCGGACGTCAACTGAATCCAAAGGGAGGTGCTGTACTCAAGCGAGATCAAAGCTGGAAGACTTGCAGGCGGAGCAGCCTTGGTGGATTTCGCCGCCGGAAGAGACACCTTGCTTGTATTCGCGGGCTGTGAGGCGATCGCGGCCGGATGGGAGGAGGCCGCGGGAGACGAAAAATCGTGGCTACTCGGAGGCGCAGTAGAGGCGACGGCTGAGCGATCGTGTGAGGCATTCGTGTGCGCCGCGGTGTCGCTTGCAGCCGATACCGATGCCGCGGCAGTAGAATTCATTGCATCGCGAGGCGGTTGTGCCGGCTTCGCATGGCTCACGGCAGTTTGATTCGAGGAAGCAAGGTGAGCCGGAGCGGGATGAGACTTCGGCTTAGCAGCGGGGTTGGTCTTCGGCGGCGTTTCTTTTTCAGGCTGCGCCGCTTCGAACGTCAAGGAATTTGCAGGCACAGGTTCGTCGGTATCGTGGGGCGACGCGGAAGAAGCTGGCGCTGAGGACGTCGGAGCGGTTTCCGACGCGACCTCCGGATGGCGGCTGAGCGAGTTTCGATTTAGGAAGAAAATTGTGGCAGCGACCAATGCGAGCGCTGCGGCTGCGCTGAGAGCCCAGCGAACTCTCCACGGATGAGATTTTGATCGGGCTCCGGCATTCGCGGTAGAGATTATTTGTTTTATTTGCGGCTCGGCTTCCGGTTGACCGGGGCGAGCGCGCAGGTATTTCTCCATCCAATCATCGAGGCGCCTTTCTGCATCTCGCCATTCTGGAGTATCCGCATGGAGGTCCGCCTTCGCGAGGTTGAGCAGCCGATGATGGAGTTCAGCGCATTCGGGACATTGAATAAGGTGGGCCGCAACAGCTCCCAAAACGAACCCATCCACGCGGTTTTCGGAGAAAGCCGCAAGCAGCTCGGAATCCGGACACGGGTTTTTCTGGCCGATATTTTGCGGCGATGAAGGAGACATCAGCCTCTCCAGGAAGTTGGCTTCGCTCCAGCGATTCACTTTACTCGAGACAGCGTGCCTTCCATTTTCAGCCAAAGCGCACGCCGGCCGTTTTGAAGATGAGACTTTACAGCTTCGACTGAAAGACCGGTAAGGGCTGCTGTTTCGTTATACGAGTAACCCTCGATCTTCAACTCCAGGCACCGCCGCTGGTCCGGAGAAAGCGCCTCCATCTCGCGCCGTAGTTTCTCGACGGCCAAGTGCAGATCGGAGGTGCGATCGAGCGTTTCCGCATGCGGAAGAGCGTCAAGCTCCATCTCGTCCGTTCCAATTTCCGGACGTTGCTTGCGCCACTGGTCGATGCAGACGTTCTTTGCGATCCGAATCAACCATCCGCAGAAATTGCCATCGCGGAAGTGGTCCATTTTCTGGTAAGCGCGGAGGAAGGTGGCCTGAGTAGCGTCTTCAGCGGCGCTTCCCTCCGAAAAAAATCCTCGGCACGCCAGATAAATTCGTTTGCGGTGCCGGACAAACAGTTCGGCGAAGCACTCCGCATCTCCGGACGATTGGAATTGGCGAACGAGCTCCTCGTCCGGGAGTTCACGTTTTGTTCGAGCTCCTAGTGACATAACGCGTGGCACCTGCCGATTCCACAATCGCAGATCTAAAAACTCCGCGACGAAGTTCCGGTAACAGGAACGTGCGCAAGCGGAAAACCAGCGACAGTCATAAAATAGGCTCAACTGGCTGATTTGCACAGAGTTATATTCCGGGCTGCGGCGCGCTGTCAATTCCAGATAGCGCTGACTAAGACTGCACGGCTGGTGCGGGGATTTGAGGCTCGACGCCGCGCCATCCGACCGGACGTCCCTGGACAGCTTCCTTTAACGCACGGAACAGGACGACGTACATCATTTGGCGATAATAAAAGCGTTGGAGGATTAGCGGCGCGAGGAGCGTCCAGTCCTCATGCTTTTCCAAGGCAAACGCGACGACGCAAGTCAGGAGGTCAATCAGCATGAAGATGGCGAAGAAAACCAAGGAACGCTCCACATCCTGGAGCGTCCATAGCTGCGGCAAGCGAGCGATGCGAAGCTGCGCCAGGCCCCAGAGAGCTATGGAAAGTATAAACAGGAGATCGATGACCGGTGAAACCAGCGGAAGAATAATTTGGAAGAGAAAAATGTTGGGGATGGCAATCCAGCCCAGAGTGCCGTAGCGGGGTTTGCCTACTGCGTCGCGATGCTTCCACACAGCTTGCAGCGTGCCGAAAGTCCAACGGAATCGTTGGCGAATCAGAGCTTCGACCGTGTCGGGAACCTCGGTGCGGCCGATGGCGTCTTCGTCGTACAAAATTTTCCAACCGTTGCGGCGGATGGTCAGGGTGAGGTCGGTGTCTTCCGCAACTGTGTCGCCGGAAAATCCTCCGTTGGCGCGAAGCAGATCGGTGCGCCACGCCCCTGCAGCGCCAGGAACGACAGGAATGCAATTCAGCAAGTCGAACGCGCGTTTTTCGAGATTTTGGCTGGTGATGTATTCGAGGGCTTGCCATCGCGTAAGCCATTTGTTGCGGTTCATCACTTTCACGTTGCCGGCGACCGCGCCGACTTTAGGGTTCACGAAATGGCGGACCAGCCGCGGGACTGCTTCGGGGTCCACAATGGTGTCCGCGTCAATGGATACGACGATTTCGCCGGTGGCTTCAGAAAGCGCGTGATTGAGCGCTGCAGGTTTGCCGCGATTTGGCTGCAGCAACAGACGCACGCGAGGGTCCCTAGCGAAATTGGAGCGGACGAGTTCGGCGGTGCGATCGGAGGAGCCGTCGTCTATCACGAGAATCTCGAGCTTGGGGTAAACGGAAGCGAGGGCGGAGCGGACCGTATCGACGATGACTGATTCCTCGTTGTATGCTGGGATCATCACGGTGACGTTTGGTTTGTATTCAGGATGATCCGCGGGGTTCGGCCTGAGTTTCTCGGCAAGCGCGAGCAATCCGATGATGAGAGCGCGAGCGCTGACTAGCAAAATTCCCGTCATGAAAATGAATGAGATGCCGAAGCGGAACCAGCGGAAAGCTTCGAAGGCAAAGGCATCGGCGCGAGCAAGCAGCCACTCTTCATGAGTGAGCGGAGGCATTACTTGCGCGCGAGTTTGGCCCAGCAGAGTTCCCACCGAAACGAATTCGTAACCCTTCGCGCGCAGGCCGTCGATAATTTGCGGCAGAGCGGCAACAGTGTGGCTGCGGTCTCCGCCGCCATCGTGCATCAAGATGATGTTGCCCTTGCTGGTTTGCGCGTCGGCTATTACGCGCTGGACGATGGTATCTACCGGCGGAGGAGTGCCGCCGTCGGGTTCGCCCCAGTCGTGGGGGTCGATTTGCGCGCCAACGATGATGTAACCCATGGCCTGGGGAATCGGCAGCATGGCGATTTCGCTGGCCGTTTCAGGCTGGTGATCGATGCCGTAGGGCGGACGAAACAGCAGAGTTTTCACTCCGAGATTACTTTCCAGAAGAAGCTCGGTGAGATTCAGTTCGAATTGAAGCTGCGCTTTCGAAATGGTCTCGAAGTCAGGATGCCAGAAAGTGTGGTTGCCGACTTCGTTTCCGAGATCGAACTCGCGCTTAATGATTTGGGGATCCTGGTTGGCAGACTCGCCGATTACGAAAAAGGCGGCGGGCGCCTGCTTCTGGTGGAGGATGTCGACAATCTTCGGCGTCCACTCGGGGTCCGGGCCGTCATCGAACGTGAGCGCTATTTTGTGCGGGAGATATCCCATCTGGTCGATGCGCCAGGAGAGCGGATAGGTTTTGAACGTTTCATCAGTGAAAAGATCGGTGGAAGCGTCGTAATCAAATTCGCGCCGGCCACTCTGGGGTGTGTTCGTAATGCGCCAGACATCGCCTTGACCTTCCAGAATTAAATCGTACCCGGGCGGGACGTCTTCTACTTTATTGCGAATCGCGTCGTCGGGATGAGTGGCGTCCCATATGAACCAAATGGATGGGTCTTCCATTCCCAGGCGCCACAATGCAGTGCCGCGGACTCCGGCACGCTCGGCTGCGCGCAGCTCGTTGTAAGCGGTTAGGGCGTCGAGCATCCACACCTGATGCACGTTATTTTTTTCGTCGCCATAGGAATAATGCGGATTCAGCGAATCGGAATCGAACTCCACGTCCGTTTCCGATTCCACCGCGGTGACGATGGCTTGTTGGAATGTGACGGGCTGAGCGATCGGATGCGGAACTGATTTTGATTTTGCCTGCCAGTCGTAGCCGTAATTCGCAATGCCCATGACGATCTTTTCAGGCGGCACCAGCTTGACGATATTTTGAATGTTGGTGACGAACCAGTCTTGAGCGGCGATGGGGCCGGGATCGGAAGTGGGATAGTGAAAATCGTAGTTCATCAGGATCATGGCGTCGGCTTGCGCCGCTAGATACTTATAGTCGTAGCTCCAATCCGCAGCGGGCAGAGCAACCATCAGTTTTAAATTTGCGGCGCGCAGCGATTCTCCCAAATCGTGGATGAAATGCTGGAAATCCTCCATGCTGGATTTAGGAACCTGCTCGAAATCAACCACGATACCGGCTTGATGCTGCTGGGTGGCGAAATCGGTGAGTGACTTGGTCAGGCGTTCGCGAGATGCCGGCAGTGCGAGCATTTCCGCCATGTCTTTGATCGCCCAGTCCTTCCCGTTGTAGTTGTTCACCATGGGCATGACTGGAAGTTCGAGTCCTGTTGTTTGCATGGATTTCATCCATGCGTTCAGTTTTGTATTGCGATCAATTTCCAGGTGGCCGTCGATCCAGGCGGCGTGAAGTGAATCGGGGATCAGCAAGTCGATGTCGCGGTAATGCAGCTGCAGGGAAGCCAAACTAGAGGCGTCGTCTTCTTCGTAGAATGCCGCTCGCAGCGGATCGTAGTTCTGAGGTATTACCCCAAGCGCCGCGATCTTGCGCTTGCGGCCGCGAGTAGTTTTAGGTTTCAGAAGCGGGAGATGCGTGCGAATCGCGTGCAAACCTCCGTGCGTATCCGCCCGCAAAATATCCGGCAACTCCGGGTTGCGCCCGACGTTAATCAAGAAGATGACGAGAACGAGCGTGAAAAGGCCGCCCGCGATTTCCAGCACGCGGCGAGTGCGTCGCCAGCGGCGGCGCTCTTGATCGTAGAAAATAGGCTTGCGTTCAGGCATCGGGACAATCCAAGCTAGCCGTCCATTAAGATGGTGTCAATTACTCCACACAATAAGATGCGCGTGAATGTAAGCCTCGCTGTATTGGCTGGGTTGGCCCTGCGCGTGTTCTTCGTGCTGAAATTCCCTGTCACGGAATCGGGCGATGCTCCATTCTACATTGAGCTGGCTTGGAATTGGTTGAAGAACGGAGTATACGGATTTCCCGTCAACGGGCAACTCACACCGGTAGACATGCGCGTGCCGGGCTATCCTGCTTTTCTTGCGGCGGTGTTCGCATTTGCAGGGAACTCAACGCGAGCTGTGATGCTGGCGCAAGTTGTGCTGGATTTGGCGACTTGCTTCCTGATCGCGCTGATCGCTGCTCGGCTTGCGCCGGAAGCTGCCCGCAGACGCGTCGCACTGGCGGGCCTCTGGCTTGCAGCGCTCTGCCCGTTCACGGCGAACTATACCGCAGTGGTGCTCACCGAAACGTTGACGATATTTCTGACCGCGCTTGCGATTTTAGTCTTGCTCGAAACCGAACTCGGCAAAAAGATCGACGCGGTCTCCGGCATCGAGTTTACGAGGGGACTCCTGAACCCATGGTTTCTTGCCGGAATTGTGGTGGGCTTCGGAGCACTTGTGCGTCCGGAAACGCCGCTCCTGCTTTTTGCCGCTGGTTTGGTGCTGGTGAAGAAATGGTGGCGGCCCGTGAATTGGACGAAACTTTTGCGCGCGGGACTGCTCCTCGCCGTCGGGACGATATTGCCTTTGGTTCCCTGGGCTGCGCGCAACTGGTACACACTACACGACGTGCAATTCCTGGCTCCCCGCTATAGCGAATTGCCCGGAGAATATACTCCGCTTGGATTCAGCGATTGGACGAACACCTGGCTTTGGCATTTCCGCGATGTATATCTAACGCAGTGGAAACTCAACGAGGAAGAGATTCCTCTGGACGATATTCCGGCCTCCGCCTTTGACTCGCCGTCGGAGCGGGCGCGCATTTCCGACTTGCTGGATCAATACAATGAGGAGCTGACGGTTGGGCCCGCGCTGGACCAGCAGTTTCGCGAGATTGCCGGCGAAAGAACCAGCCGGCATCCGTTGCGCACTTACCTGAAAGTTCCGTTCTTGCGTGCGCTCACACTATGGTTTACACCGCGGATCGAACTGCTTCCATATTCGGGCCATTTGCGGCCGATTCGCCTGGAATGGGAGGAAGACCGTCACGATTTTCTTACTACGCTCAGCCTGATTGGCGCCAATTTTATTTATCTGGGCTTGGCGTTAGTCGGCGCTTGGATTGCGCGGTGGCGGCCGGGGACGGCCCTTTTGATTGTGTTCATCATTCTGCGGACCGCGTTCTTCACGAAGTTTGTCGAAACTCCGGAACCTCGCTATGTGCTGGAATGTTTTCCCGCCGTGATCGCATTGGCGGCGCAGGTATTCGCCGGACGCCGCTAAGCTTCTTCTACGGGCTCAGGGTGTATCGTCAGACGGAAAATTTGCGGAAATCTTTCCTTTACGCGGTCTTCGAGAGCGGCAGTAATGTCGTGAACTGCCGTAATCGGAAGATTTCCGTCCATGGCGCAGTGGCAGGAGACCAGAATCTTGTGATCGGCGCTGCGCACGCGAACGTCATGGCAATCCACCAGCTCGTGATATTCCGCTTGCAGTGAATTCAGAAAATGTTGGACCGAACGCGAAAGTTCCTTCATCTCTTCGGCGCCGCCGATCTTCACGCCGAGAGGTTCGATGTGAATATTGACGCGCGCACCCGGGTCGGTAGCTTGAAGAATTTCGTTTTCAAGTTCCGTGGCGCGCTGATGAGCTTCGCGCAAACTCGAACCTTCTTCTACTTCCAGATGCAACTCGATGAAGAGGTGCCCGTCGTATTGGTTCGCAGATATTTCGTGGATGGCGAGGCCGCGGCGCTGAGCGATGGCGCGAATCGTTTCAAAGGGATGCTCATTCTGCTTGGCGCGCGGCTCGACGTGCACCACCACGTCCGCCGGAACAATCTGTCCGATACGTTTCTCCACTGATTCGCTGGCGGCGTGCGCCTGTTCGAGACTGGCAGTGCGCGGAACGCTGACGGTGACGTCGACGAAATAGCGCTGGCCGGCGCGGCGGACGCGCACACGTTCGGTGCGCAAGACGCCTTCGGTTTTATCCACCGCCGACGTGATGCGCTCGCGCAGGCCGCTGGGAGCCACATCGAGGAGCGCGTCAGCCGTACGTTTGCCAAGCCGCGAGCTGATCCAGATGATCACGCCAGCGACGCCAAGCGCCGCAACGGCGTCGAGCTTGCCAAGCCAGGGGATGCCAAATTTCAAACCGAGCCACGCGCCGGTAATACCAAGAATGACGACAAAGGTGCTCCAAACGTCGGTGGAGAAATGGAGCGCGTCGGCCTCCAGCGCTTCGCTCGGATATTTTTTTGCGACGCGATTCAGCGCGCGCGAGCGAACAAAATCAATTCCCATCGCCAGCGTGAGTATGAGAATGGCGGTAATACTGGGCCGCATTTCCACTGAGTGAAATATCAGGCGTTGAATAGCCTCCCAAATAATGTAAACCGCGGTCAAAAGCAAAAGAGCAGTCTCGACGAAGGCCGAAAAACTTTCCACTTTCCCGTGGCCGTAGAGATGGTCAGAGTCGGGAGGCTTGTCCGCCACGCGAACGGAGAGATAGGTGATCACGGCGGCAACCAGATCCAGAATAGAATGCAGCGCCTCGGACAAAATTCCCAAGCTGCCGGTAAGCGCAGCCAGGAAAACCTTCAGCGAGACGAGCAACACCGCCGAGCCAATCGACCCGAGCGCCGCTAAGCGTTTTTCACGGGAGGCCTGCTCGTGATCGGCCGGCACTGGCACAGATGACATGCGGTGGATTATACGCTCAGTCGAATGACACTCCGAAAATTCAGCCGGAATCCCCGCACCCAGTTCGAAGAGCCATGCAAGCTGTAGGTCGTTGCGGGCAATTCGGGCCTCCGAATAGAGCGCGCAATTAGTCCGTTCAAAAAAACACGGCTCCGAGAAAAATCGAAGCCGTGTTTCAAATGCGCGCAAAGATGAAGTCACTGCTAGTGTGGTGGTTCTTTTTCCTTATCCTTCTCT
>Ga0209330_1000510_pt1 | contig 15921 bp, 10 predicted proteins | sample JacPinW_OM2H0_O3_FD_187969 | JGI IMG/M metagenome (GOLD analysis project Ga0209330, IMG submission 187969) | Forest soil microbial communities from Algoma, Ontario, Canada - Jack Pine, Ontario site 1_JW_OM2H0_O3 (SPAdes) (version 2) | ecosystem: Environmental > Terrestrial > Soil > Boreal...
GCTTCCTTCCACAAGCCCGCTCGCTTAAGTTCCGTTTCCACATACGGCAATAGTTCCTCAACCGGCGGCTTCTGCAAGTATTGTGTGTTGAACCATTCCAGCTTAGCGCGGTCGAAAATGGCGTTAGTGCGGCTCACTCCGGAAAGCGTGAATCGCTCAATCAGGTCATTTGTCCGCATGAATTCAGAATCGTCGCCCGGAGACCAACCGAGAAGCGCCAAAAAGTTGCGAAAAGCCTCCGGGAGAAAACCCTCATCCGCGTAGGATCCGACGCTAGTGGCGCCATGGCGTTTTGATAGCCGGGTGCGATCAGGGCCTAGTATCAGTGGAACGTGAGCAAATATGGGCGGCACAGCGCCGAGCGCTTTATAAATAAGCACTTGTTTGGGCGTGTTGGATAGATGGTCGGCGCCGCGAATCACATGCGTGATGCGCATATCGATGTCGTCCACCACTACGCTAAGCTGATAGGTGGGCAAACCAGAAGAACGCAGCAGTACGAAGTCCTCGATTTCGGCATTCTGCACGTCTCGTGGACCGAAGACCGCATCTTCAAAATGGGTGGTGCCTGTGCGAGGAGTGCGAAAACGAATCGCCGCGGGAATGCCTTCTTTCTCTTTTGCGGCGCGTTGTTCGAGCGTCAAATCGCGGCAAGGACAAGCGGCCACCTTTGTTGCCTTGCCTTCGTCGTCACCTTCCCCTTCGTTCTCCTCGGCTGCGTCTCCTCCGGTGTAGGCTGCCGCTTTACAGTAGCAGGCGTAGCCGGCACCGCTTGCCAGGATGCGATCGGCGGCTGCGCGGTACATTTCGATGCGCTGTGACTGAAAGAACGGGCCTTCGTCCCATTCGATTCCAAGCCACCGCAGAGCGACCAGAATGCCGTCAACCAATTCCGGCTTGTTGCGTTCCACGTCCGTGTCTTCGATGCGCAGCAACAAGACGCCGCCCTCATGTTTCGCAAACAACCAGTTGAACAAAGCGGTGCGTGCCCCGCCAACGTGGAGAAAGCCCGTCGGCGATGGAGCAAAACGCACGCGCGGTTTCTGAATGGATGTCATACTCGAGAGGTTCCTTCCCGGTCAGGCAAACGGTTAATCTTAGCGGAACGGGCGAGCAAAATCGAGTGACGCTCCTATAAACCGATACACAAGCTGTGAGAGGTACCGTTGTACTGTTGACGTATCCGGCGGCAAACCCCATAGTTTGAACGGACTCCGAGTGCTATTTTGGCCGAATTGTCGGGCCGATTTGCCCTGTTTTGGATGGAATTGAAGCCGTTGACCGCCACGAAACTTGACCGGACACACGGACGGGCGCCCCGCAATTTTCTGCTATCCTCAACAGAAGTATCAGGAATATCAGCCGGAGCTATGCTTGCTGAGCCATATTAATATGACTGCGGCCGTCCTCTTGGCAGGTGCCTTCCTGTTGGCATTGTTCTTCGCCTACATATACCAGCAAAAGCGCCAGGAATACATGCTCGTGTGGGCTGCGGGATGGCTGCTGATATCCCTCCATTTTTTGATTCCCGCACTCGGCTCTTGGTCGGCACTTCCCGCGTGGGCTGACACTGTGGACGAATGGTTGCTCGCCGCTGCGGCATTGGCATTCTATTGCGCGGCGCGGTCCTACGCGCGCTTGAAAGTCTCGTGGGGCGGTATCGCCGGACTTGGTGTGGCCGCCGTAATCTGGGCCTTGGGATATTCGCGCGGGTGGGTGAACGTGCCCTTGGGACTGGGCGTTGGACTGCTGTTCTTCTTTATTGCGCGAACGTTTTGGGAGGAGGGGCGCAAACAGGAATCTCGCGCTGATCAGTTTCTGGCGATCACCTTCGTGGTATGGGGACTTCTGCGTTTGACGATGGTCTTTCAGGAAAGATTGGGACCGTTAACCGGAAAGGATCTGCTGCCGCTAGTTTTGCTCCCCGAACTTTTTGCCGGCGTGCTGATGGTAATGGCGGTTTACGAGGAAGAGCGCAGGAGAGTTGAACGGAACATGCTGGCGCTGTCGAATCTGAACTTGGCGACCTCAAGCTTTGCCGGCGGCGAGATTCAGAAGATGTTGGCACAGGCGCTCGACCGCGTCTTGAATGTTGTACGCATACCAGCGGGCGCGCTTTGCCTGCATTACGGCGAAGAAAACGGTCCAACTTCTGTGGTCGTCACCGGTTTGGGGGATACATTTTGTGCGACCATCCAAGAAAACAACCTGGATGATTATATTGTCAACCTGGTTGCACGGCTCGGTGGGCTTGTTGTGTTGCGCGACCTGGAGACAGACTCAAAGTGGGCGGCGCTGGAGAAAGAAGAAGCTTTCGGTCACGTAAGAAAACTGCTGCTCGGCCAAAACCTCCGCACCGTCGTGGGAATCAGCCTACAGGCAAAAGAGCGCGTCTTCGGAGTACTTCTACTCGGAACGCCGGACAATCGGAATTTCACTCCGGCGGAATTGCGCCTGCTACTGGCGCTGGGCCACCAGATTGGGATGGCTGTGGAGAACAGTTATCTGGTTCAGCAGACTTCGCGGCGCAGCGAAGAGCTCCACATTCTGAATGAAATTGGACGAGCACTGAGCTCGACACTTGAGCCCGATGCGCTCTTCGATCGCATTTATTCCGAGATGAAGCGGCTGCTCGACGTAAGCAGTCTTTTTATCGCGTTCTACGATCACAAGACTCAGCAGGTGCGATTTGAAATCGATGTGATGGAAGGCGAGCGGTTGCCTAAACGAATTCGAACCGCCGGAAATCATTTGACTGAGTACGTTGTGAATACCTGTCAACCTCTCCTCATCCGAGATCACTATGAGGCTGAATCTAAACGGCTGGGTTTCGAACCCACTCGTCAGGCTGGCTGTATTTGCGCGGTGCCGCTGATTCTTTACAACCGGGCCATCGGCGTGATGGCGGTGCACAGCAAACAAGAGCGGGTATTTGACGAAGGCCATGTGGAACTGATGCGTGTGTTGGCAAGCGAAGCGGCGGTGGCGCTTGAAAATGCACGGCTCTTTTCAGAAGAACAGAAGAAGTCGCGGCATCTAATGCTGATTAACAACGTGTCCAGCCGCGCGATTACAACTTTGGATCCAGAGGAAATGCTCGCGAAGATCGCTGAGGAAATCGAGAACGGCTTGAAGTATGACCACATTGGCATCGCTACTCTCGACTATTCAGCGAAGGAACTTGTGATTCAGGCGGAAGCCGGGGCCCGTCGGGACGCCGTGGGCCGACGAATTCCACTGGGGGAAGGCCTAGTGGGTGAGGTCGCTCGAACCGGGCAGATGGCTGTCGTGCGGGAGGTTAGTGCATCTTCGCCTCGCTTGGTGTTAGCCAGCTCTGTGTCGGCTATCGCTCTCCCGGTAGCTTACGCCGAACAGCTGCTTGGTGTTTTGTATATTGAATCCTCCGAACCTTGCGAATTCGAAGCAGAGGAAGGATTGCTGCTTCGCACGCTTGCCGATCTTTTCGCTGGAGCCCTGCACAATGCTCTTACATTCCAGAAAGCGCAAGAACAAGCAATTACCGACGGGTTGACCGGCGTGAAGACGCATAGGTACCTGATGGAGACATTGTCGTCGGAGTGGAAACGTTCGACGCGTGCGAACCGGCCATTCGCATTGGTCCTGATGGACCTCGACAGGTTCAAATTCGTAAATGATTTCTACGGACACTTGGAAGGCGACGTCGTGCTTCAACGTGTCGGGCACATTCTGGAACAGAACTGCCGACGGTCCGATGTGGTGGCGCGCTATGGTGGAGATGAGTTCGTTATATTGATGCCCGAAACTACGGTGGAGCAAGCCCGGCAACTCGCAAGTAAGCTTCGGGGTTGGGTAGCTTCTGATCCGCTTCTGCGGGACAAGAATATTACCGCCAGTTTCGGTATCGCGGGATTCCCAGTTCACGGGTCAACGCCGCAGGAGCTTATCCAAGTGGCAGACTCCTCCATGTATCTCTCGAAGCATCAAGGTGGAAACTCAGTATCGAGCGCGGAGGAAGGCGGACCGAACGACACGAAGAAATGGAAAAAGGATGTCCTGGAGGCTTATCTAGGAGTGACGCTGAAGCGTCTATTTTCTACCGGTCCTGAAGCCTTCGAGGAGATTTACCGACGCCTCGAGCAATTCACCCGTTCACTGAGCGAGCAGAGCGGAGGCGTGCCGCCCGAGACGCTGCCGGTTGCAGTAGTTGAAACGGTTACTTCACTCGCACTCGCGATTGATGCGAAAAACCACTACACGCAAGGACATTCTCAGAAAGTCTCCGCCTACGCCGTTGTAATCGCCAAGGCTTTGGGAATGAACGAGGCGGAGGTGGAGGAAATCCGGCTGGCCGCGCTGCTTCACGACATCGGCAAAGTCGGCATCCAAGAGACGATTTTGAACAAGTCAGGCCCGCTGGATGCGTCTGAGTGGGAAACGATGAAGACCCATGCCGAACTGGGTGCCAAGATACTGGAACCTTTAGAGGCGATGAACAGGATTCGACTGATGGTGCGCCATCATCACGAATTCTTCGACGGCACAGGCTATCCTGACCGGCTTCAAGGCGAAAAAATTCCTTATGGCGCACGTCTGATCGCGATCGCCGATGCCTACGATACGATCACTTCCGAGCGCACTTACAAGAAGGCGCGCTCTTCCGAGGATGCATTTTGCGAACTCGAGCGCTGCGCCGCAAATCAGTTTGATCCTGAACTTGTGCGTCTTTTCATCGAAACGATGCGGCGCTCACCACGGGTTCGCATCGAGGCAATTGTCGGTGTCCCCGACGTGTCGGATATCAACCTCCTGTAGTAGGATTACGCACCCGTAATAAGGACGATTCCTCATCGGGCAGTACGAGTCCGGGTCCCGGTAGCATCAGAAAACTCCATAACCCCCGTTCAACAGTGCTGGACGCCTCACTTCAGCCTCGATACAGTTCCATTTGCATTTTATGTGATCTTGGGGAAGGAGATAAACATGCAGACCGCCACGGTCAAGTGGGTCGCAGGCGAAGAGTTCATAGCGAAATTGCCTTCAGGACATTCAGTATCATTTGACGCGGATCGAGAACACAACGCCGCTCCGGGGCCTATGGAAATGCTGCTGGGCGCGTTGGGGGCGTGTACTTCGGTGGATGTTGTTATGATTTTGGCGAAGAAGCGCCAAAAGTTGAGTTCGCTCGAGATCCAGATCTCCGGCGAGCGTGCGAGTGAACCGCCAACTGTGTGGACAAGAATCGAAATGTTTTATCGGCTGGCGGGACATTTGGAAGATAAGGCGGTACGGGACGCGATTGAATTGAGCCAGTTCAAATATTGCTCCGTGGCAGCGATGTTGAGAAAGACAGCGGAGATCACGTATCGCTTCGAAATCGTACCTTAGCGCATAGTAGTTTGCGGTGTGTTTACCTTGTCACGCGCATAAGTGATTGCATACAATCGCTGGCTATTGATTCCATCATGGAGAACCCGAATGGGCAGACGCATCGCCGCAAAGATTACGGGAGTTGCCGGATACGTTCCGCCGCGCGTAGTGACCAACTTCGATCTCGAAAAAAGAGTGGATACGAATGATGAATGGATCCGCACGCGCACGGGCATTCGCGAACGGCATTACGCGGATCCCGGCGTTGCGGCTTCTCATCTTGGCACAGAGGCCGCGAAGAAATTACTCACGGCAAAAGGCGTTCAACCCGAACAAATCGACATCATCGTCGTGGCGACGGTCACGCCGGACATGCTATTTCCGGCGACCGCTTGCCTGATTCAGGATCGCCTGGGTGCAAAAAACGCGTGGGGTTTCGATCTTTCTGCTGCTTGTTCGGGATTTGCCTATGCACTCACAGTAGGCGCTCAATTTGTCGCCGATGGGACGCACAAAAGGGCTCTGGTTATCGGAAGTGACGTGATGACCTCCATTCTCGATTACCAAGATCGCGCCACTTGTGTTCTTTTTGGAGATGGGGCCGGCGCGGTTCTCGTGGAACCCGCGGCCTCTGATGCTGAGGGGATTCTGGATTTTTTACATGATGTGGACGGCTCGGGCGGCTGTAACCTCTATATGCCGGCAGGCGGCTCGCTTAATCCTGCATCGCTGGAGACTGTCCAGAAACGCATGCATTATGTGCATCAAGAAGGCGCACAGGTCTTCAAATACGCAGTGCGGCGAATGAGTGAACTTGCCGTGCAAATCCTCGAGCGGAACGGCTTCACAAGCCGCGACCTCGCGCTGGTGGTTCCACACCAAGCAAACCTCCGCATTATTCGGGCTATGCAGGAACGGCTAGGAGTGGACGATTCGAAAGTCGTAGTTAATATAGACCGCTTTGGAAACACCACCGCTGCCACCATTCCATTGGCTCTGATGGATGCACTGGAACAGAAGCGCTTGCACAAGGGCGATCTGGTTCTGGTGATCACGGTCGGTGCCGGCTACACCACCGGCGCAATCCTGATGCGCTGGGCGTACTAGCTCTCGCCAATTATTTCCCGTGAAATGAAAAAAGCCGGCAAAACAGCGCCGACCTTTTTCCGGTTGCGAAACTAAATCTTAATTACGGAGCGACGATGTTCGTGTACACAGCCAGGACGGCGTCTGGATTCGCATTGGCGGTCGGTGTAATTGAGAAGATTTGTTGACCGTTCGTTACAAAGTTGCTGATATTCGCGCCCACCGTAATAGTGCCGGTCCCGGCCGGAACGATTGCGAAGGCGCCGCTAACCGGCGTCGCCAATGTGAGGAATGGGGGAGTTATTGTTACGAAGGAATTGTCTTCGACGGCAGAATAGGAACTAGGAGCGGCGAACGTAGCCACACCGGAAAATGATCCGTTTTGGCCGTCGACGTCTTCTGAATCTCCAAAGGCATACGTTCCGCTAACGCTTGACGGAGTGAACGCCGGAGCCGCAGCACTCTGCGCTACCAATACGCCCGATACTACGTTCGGCAGGTTTGGCGCCGTCGCCGTATCTTGTCCGACGCTGAAGCCCTGAATCTGCTCAATTCCATCTCCTCCGCTCGTCAGGTAAATCACCGGCGGAGTCGCGGTACCCGTGGCGGTGAAGGAAACCCGCCCTGAGGAAGTATTGGTGGTGTCCACTGCGTAAGTCCCGGCAAACGTCGGAGTTGTCACCGTTCCATTATCGCTTTGGGTGAGCGAAGCTGAAACAGTATTCCCGGTGCTAGAAAATTGTGCCGTGCCGACGGTGACGACATTCGTGAATGCGTTCGCATCGAACCCTTCACTGGCGATGAGCGAAAAGCCGTTCAGCGCACCTGCTGCAAAAGTACCGGGCGAATTAAGCGCCCGTCCGCTGAGAAGCGGCACACTTGCGCTCACCGCATCTGAAGAAAGAATGTAAAAATCGTTGGCGTTTATAACGTAAATAACGGCGTCAAATTGCAAGTCTGGGCCCGGCGCCGGCATCGGAATATCAAAATTAGCGGTTGCCCGTCCAGTGGCAGGAGTAATCGTGTTAATAACCCCCGATCCGCCGGTGAGTTCACCGGAGAGCGCCCCGGCGTCATTGAAGTCTGCAAATATAGGGCCAATCGTGCCGCCTGCGATCGTGAATGAGCCTGCAATGGCTGCACGATCAACCGAGTCATCCCAGCCGGCTGCGCCAAATGCAAAGTTAGAGGCCAGCGAACTGACGGTAAAACTGGGAGACAGGGTCTGCACATGCATCGTACCGCTGGCCCATGAATCAGTCGCTCCATCGCCGTTGTCAAACTCGATGATATTGCCGGTCGTGTAAACTCCGCCCGTCTTGCCGCCAAGCGCGAATTGGAATATCACTCTCGTCGGAATCGGCGGAGGCGGAGGTGCTGGAACTCCCTGAGGCTTTGCACCATTGGCACGCCGCGCCGCCGGACTGGTACGCCTGACCGAAACTGTCTGAGACTTGCGCGAGTTGCCGCGATTCATAGCGGCAGGCGCATTAAAAACTAAACTTAAGCAGCCCCGAGTATCGCCGTTTTCAAGACTAAAGGAGTAAGAACTATCTGGGAGATCCATATTGCTTCCTGGATTTTGAGGTCCGAGGGTGACTCCGTTGTAATCCACGTCGGCGGCCGTGATGCCGCCATTCCCATCGGCTGTGAAACTGCCCGCAATGGCAATCGGAAAATCATCCGTGGCGTCGAATCCTTTCAGAAGGAATGCATAGGACGTCCCTGCTGGTAAACCAGCGTTATTGCTTCCTGCCGGGCAAGCCTGTGCATTAGAATTTGAAACAAAGCCTGAGTATAAAGCCTGAGCCGAATTAGGAGGTGCCGCGGAGTCAGTCACTTGAATTATGAACGGGAAATTTCCAGCTGTAGTCGGTGTGCCGGTGATAGTTACCGTGTTCGTCGTGGTTACTATCGTCTTGTCCGAATTGTCCGCGGCAGTTCCGTTGCTTAAAACCAAGCCTGCTGGAAGCGCGCCGCTGGTGATTCCCCAGGTATAAGGTCCGATGGTAGCAGGACTGACCGTAAGCGTTTGGTTTGCCGCAGTCCCAACCATCAAATTAAACGAGGTCGGCGTGATCGCGAGCGTCGGAGCTGGCCCAATAGTGAACGTGAAAGGGAAAGGAGCCGAAGATGTCGACGTTGAGTCCGTCACCGTCGCTGTCCCGGTAATCGTTGCTGCAGCTAGAGGCGTTCCTGAAATCGTGACAGTAGTTCCGGAAGATACGAACGTGAGAGTAGCGGGCAATCCTGTTATGTTCCAAGTAAAAGGAGCCACGCCGCCGGTGACGGTCAGCGTTCCACTGTAGGGGACGTCAACATTGCCGTTAGGCAAAGTTCCCGAAATCACCGGTGTCGGCGACGGCGCGATTGTGAACGAGAATGGGAAGGCTGCCGAAGAGTGTCCCTTTGAGTCTGTTACCGTCGCGGTTCCAGTAATCGTAGCTGCGACAAGGGGAGTTCCCGAGATGGTGACAGTATTACCACTGCCGGCTGGCGGGAAAGTGAGAGTGGCAGGCAATCCGGTTATGCTCCATGTAAAAGGAGCTGTGCCGTTAGTGACGGTCAACGTTCCGGTGTAGGGCGTCCCAACGGTGCCGTTTGGCAACGTTCCAGAAATCACAGGGTGAGAGGGACTACCCCCGCAGCCAACGATTGAAATAGCGAGAATAATACCGATGAAAATAAAGAACGCGTTACGGCGCAGCATAAAGCCCTCCCGGCAGTCGGTTTAAGAACCGAAATGCGAGAAATTTTTAAATAGCCGAGTTTTAGGGGTTCCCAAGTTCGAAAGTAAGAATGCGCAACCCGTTCAATACTCTAACCCGACGCCTAAACTCTCTGACAAAGGATTCTAACCGCTTTATTTACGCTTGCAAGTCCAAAAAGGGAGGAAACTAGTCAAAACGCAAAGAAAAAAGGGGCGCCGGCGTACCGACGCCTTCACTTTCCCGGGAAGATGCGGCTCTTAATGCCCGATAATAATCAGAATCGGGTTCGTGTCCTGTGGCGTGGTTGTGATCATCACCACGTTGGTCGGAGAGACGATAAAGAAATAGCCAGTAAAACCGGTTGGAGTTGACAACGTCATCGTACCACTACCGTCCGTACCGCCCGTGGGGTTAAGGACGTAAGTGCCCGTCTCTGTGGTCGAGTTGTTACCGGACGTTGTGCTCTGATCCTGGGTACCTCCCACAACCGATATCCCGTCAAAGCTCAGAAAGCCGGAGAGATCGCGGTCTGCGCTGACAGCGGGCGCAGACGTGCCATCTATCAACGAGGTTGATTGTATGGTTTTCACGGTGAAGGGACCTGCGGACTGTGGGGCAAGAGAACCAAGAGTCGGGGCGTTCTGCACAATACTAGTGCAGAACGCTTGATCCGTGTTGATTAGATAAAAGACAGGAGCAAAAGAAGAATTGAACTCGATGGAGCCCTGGACGCGACCCAAGCTATCTGAAGTATAGGGATCGGTAGTTGCGTTCCCATTCGTCGAGAAAATCGTTCCAGCCTGGTTGTCTTCCTGCAGGATTTGGAAACTTGAAGTTCCGCTCGTTGCAGAGATTTGAATGACTTGAACTTCGGGAAGAAAAGTGCTGCCGGAAATTAGCTGCCCGCTCAATCCTCCCACCATCGTTCCATTCAAGACACCCGAGGTCACGAACGGCTGTCCGATTTGTTGGATCATTTCACCGGCACTTATGTACGGAGTGTTCCCGTTCACCGGATCCGTTTCGATCAAGAACGCGTCGCTGGACGTAATCGGATACACGCTGTAGTTGGGGTCGTTCAGGCTTGCCGATGTCAGCGCAAGCGTGCAATGAGTGCTGTCCGGTCCAGAGTTGTACGAGCCTGAAACTGACGAGTCGTCGATGGTCACCAATCCAGGCGTATTCGTATCCATTTCGCCGAGCGACAAAGAACCTGGTGTTGCTGCAGTCACAGGCGGTACAGCCGTAAATCTTCCTGCAAATGCAAGGGGGCCTGTGGTAACGAATTGACTGGCAAAACCTGAACCGCCAAATGCGAAATCACCAGCATAGGTGTTAGTAGCCGTGTTACTCACGACGCAGGATGTGACAGTCTGAAGTTCGAACCGTCCCGAGCCGCGAGTTGAGGTTGAGTCAAATTCGATAAACCTGCCATTCCCGCTTGCATCAACCGAGAACGCGAATATAGGGGCTGTCGGTAAGGTCGTATTCGTAAATGTGAAAGTTCCGCGACCGTCCGTTCCGGCTGTGTAGCTACCAAGAAGATTCGCAAAGTTGAGAGGTGTACCCAGCTGCGAGTTGAAATCCATTTCGCCAGCCGTGATACCGCCGGAGCCGTTAGCAGTGAACGTTCCAGCAAAAGCTACGAATCCATTGCTGCCGTAGCCACTAAATTCGAATGCGTACGAGCCGTTCAGAAGTGTCAGTTGTTGTTGCTGGCTAATCACCAGTGTAAAGGTTGACGTGACCACCGCCGGCGGAGTGGCACTGTCAGTTGCAGTGATGCCGAACGTAAAGGTTCCTGCCACTTGCGGCGTTCCGGATAGAAGACCAGTGCTGCTCAAAGACAAGCCCGCGGGCAGAGTAGATCCACTCGCCACAGTCCACGTATCCGTGCCAGTGCCGCCAGTGGCTGTGAATTGCAGGCCAGGCGGGTCGTAAGCAGTGCCAACAGTGCCAGGCGGCAAAGGCGAAGTTGTAGTAATTGCGAGAGAGCTGACTACGATTGTGAATTGCTGCGAAGCGGATGCACCGGTCGCGTCCGTTACCGTAATCGTAAATGTAGAACTGCCTCCAGCCGTTGCCTTTCCTGTGATTTGAACTGTGTTCGTAGTGCTATTAGAAAGCTTAAGCCCGGCTGGTAACGCTCCAGCGGATATCGACCACGATAAAGGAGGCACTCCGCCAGTGGCAGTGACGGAGGCGCTATAAGATCCATTCAAAGGTGCAGTAGGAAGAGAAGTGGTTGTAATCGTCGGCGGAGGTTCGACCGTAATAGTAAGCGTTGTGGACTGATTCGGAAAATCTACCGACGTGATGACGACCTTGACGACGGTCTCTGCTGTTACAGGATTCGGAGCCGTGAACGTAGCCGTAGTTGGGCCCGTTTGAGTGAGAGTGCCAAAAGCGACGGGGCCAAACGTCACGCCGCCAGCGGCGGAATCGTTTAGAACACTTACTTGTATCGCTACAGTTTCTCCCTGACCGATGATTTGCGCGCCATGAGGTGAGACAATGGTGACCCTGTTGAAGGTAGCCGGCGTGTCGGCGCAGCCCGTCAATTGAATCAGGGCTAGTAGAACACCCGCAAGCAAAAGTGAATATCCGGCGCGCTTCATCGTGGCGCCTCCTTCAATCGGGACAATTCCTGTGCCCCTAGGGTTGGCAAGATTTAATTTGGCCACAAATCCGGGTAACTAGTTGAAAAATGAGTATCGAGAATGGCGTATCAAGCAACCGGACCGAAGAACAGGTCGAAGATACGGCGTAGGAACGGTAGGTGTGGTTTGAAGCGAAGTCCCCGCATTATTCTGCCGAATGTCTGTCTCGGCCACGAAGACTGTCGGACTGCCAGAATCAGAACGACTCAAGGAGCAATCGAGAGACTGATAGCATGAACCTTAGATGGCTGTCCGTAAGGCGGTTCGAGAAGGTGACTACCGATAAGAGCGGGCTTCGTTTACCAGGGCAACATTGCGTTCCAGGCGCTGGGTCAGTCGGACTGTTGCATATTGGGTGCACAGAGCCATTTCGCGTTGCGTCCAGCCCGTACCCGGCGCTGGGCTAAGGAAGCTCCCTAGACGGCTTAGCAGGCGCATGGTCCCATAATAGAGACTCACGCTTCGCAGATTCGAAGTTGTCCCAGCGCTGAGGTCGGGACAGAGATCGCGATAAACCGCCAAAACCTCTTGGAAGCTACTGGAACTGAAGAGGTTAAGACACGGCTCGCGTGTCCCATCCGCCTCATGTGTCAAGGGCTCGGAGACCGTTCGGAGCAGTGACGCGCGCCAGCTAAACACGGCGAACTGAATCATCGCTGCGACTGAGATCACGAGAATGAAGGATGCGATTAACATATTCGACCAACAACAGTTTGTCGTTTCCCGCCGCCGGGCACAATAGAACGGAGGTACCAGGCGCCAGAGACTCGTTGCTCACTCCCCCCACACTTGTAGTGAGCGGCTGGATGGAGTACAAGTTGCCGCGCGGTTATGCAGTGATTGCCAGTGCGATTTCGGGAGATAAGTCATGCAAGTCACGCCAAATAAAATGCAACGAAGCTTTCTTCTGTGGGCCAGTATTGCGGTTCTGATTCCGGTATGTTCTGGTGCGCGGGTCAATACGACGCAACAACGCTCTGCCGAGGCCGAGATTCGTTCAATCCTGGACATGCAAACCGCCGCATGGAATCGCGGAGACATTGACACTTTCATGACGGGATATCGGAAATCCGAGGAGACTGAATTCGTGGGTGCCAACGGGATCGCTCGGGGGTGGCAGGCCGTGCTTGACCGCTATCGCCGAAATTATCCGGACGCAAAGACGATGGGGCGGCTGACATTTTCGAATCTCGAGGTGCATGTAGTCTGCCCGGATTCAGCTTTTGTAATTGGGGAATTTCAACTTGAGCGCGATAAAGACCAGCCAACGGGGATTTTCACGCTCAATTTCCAGAAGATTGCAGAAGGATGGCGAATCGTTGCGGACCACACGACGGGTTTTCCTCCGCCTCCTCAGCGGGCTCTCGCTAGTCATCAATAAACCGTCTCCTGCCCCGAGTCGGCCGGGGTACTTTTGCGGGAAATGGTGAGCAGAATGTGTGGCAGAACGCGCGGAGATGTTCCTCTGGGGCACCGTTTCGGAGATAATGGCGGCTTGATGATCGCGTTCCTGCGAGGAGGAATCTGATTTGCGTGCGGTGATCACTGGGGGAGCCGGATTTTTAGGTTCGCATCTTTGCGAGCTGATGCTCGAAAAGGGCTGGGATGTATTATGTCTCGACAATCTCGTCACCGGAAACGAATCCAACATTACCCACTTGAAATCGCATCCCCGATTCCGATTCGCCCACCAGGACGTCTCGCGTTACATTGAAGTGCAAGGCCCGGTCGAAGCCGTCCTTCATTTTGCCTCTCCGGCAAGCCCTCCTGATTATCTGAAGTTTCCCATACAAACGCTTAAGGTTGGCGCTTTGGGAACGCACAATACTCTCGGTTTGGCCCTTGCGAAGAACGCGAAGTTTTTTCTGGCCTCTACTTCGGAATGTTATGGAGATCCTCAGGTAAGCCCGCAGCCGGAAACATATTGGGGCCACGTGAATCCGGTTGGTCCGCGCGGGGTGTACGATGAAGCCAAACGCTACGCGGAAGCTATGACGATGGCGTATCACCGCTATCACGGATTAGATACGCGCATCGTGCGAATTTTTAATACGTACGGGCCGCGCATGCGATTGAACGATGGTCGCGCCCTGCCGAATTTTCTGTATCAGGCACTTAGCGGAGAGCCCATCACGGTGTACGGGGACGGCAAGCAGACACGGAGCTTCTGTTACGTTTCGGATTTGCTCGCTGGGATTTATAAACTCCTCGAGTCAGACGAACACGAGCCAATCAACATTGGCAACCCACACGAGATTACAATTCTGGAATTTGCTGAACGCGTTCGCGCCCTCGTAGGTGCCAACGTTCCGATCAATTTCCGTCCGTTGCCGCAGGATGATCCTAAACAGCGATGCCCGGACATCAGCAAAGCGCGCCGCGTTTTAAGCTGGGAACCGAAGATAACTCTCGAACAAGGCTTAGGGCAAACTTATGAATATTTTCGCGAACGACTGGCGCAGGCTGGCCATTCCTCGGCATAAGTTCGCAACCGCGTAGGGTGCAAATCTCGGTAGGCGATCAACATAACCCGTAGTAGAATCCCGCCACATCGGGACCGTTTGGGAATGGAAATTCTCTGGCCAATTCTCGGGATTTGCGTTCTTGTCTGTTTTGTATTCTTTATACTCGCGCAGCACTGGCAGCGAGTCCTGCGTCACCAAAACGGGACAATCCGGCGGCTGAATGAACGAGTGCGCACTCTTGAGGAAGTCGATGATCCGGAGTTTCGCCGGCGTCTCGGCGAATCAGCCCCTCCGCCACTTGAGCAAATCTTCACGTTTTCCTTCCGTTTGAGCGAGCAATTCTGGCGCGAGACGTTGCATACAACCGAAGAAAACTCGTCCTTTATTCGAGCCTTTGGCAGCTTTCTGGGCTCAGTGAAAATCGAGCGCTGGCGCGGGCATAGCGTGGCTACCATTACGGAAGTTCTTCCAGATCGCCGATCGGCGGTATGGCAGTCACGCACGCTGGATTGTTTTCTTGACGCACAATCCGGTCCTGACAAACTTACGCTCTGGGAGCTTCCACTTGCGCGAATAGGGCGTTCGAACGAACGACCTGCGTCGCTTGAGCTGTTGCTGAAGGAAAAATCCGTGGAGTTGTGTGCTCATCTTTTCGCAATGCCGGGCAGCAACGGCCACTCGAACATCTCGGGAACGAATGAAATAGTGTTTTTTCGGGTCCCACTCGATTCCACGGAACTTTCAGAATTCCGAAGCGACGATCCCTTGGAAAACGCTGACAGACCTGAATCTCCGCTCAATCAAGCTTTCTGGCGGACCTTCTATTCTCATCGAGATGAGGATGTTGGATTCGAGTGGCAGCTCTCGGTTCTTGATCTAAATAAGAAAGGAGAATGGGACCGATGGAAAATCCTGGAACCGGAGGTCGATCACTCTTCACAGAACGTTCCACAGAAACGTAGCTGACCTGTAATATCTTTAGCCAGCGTGCGGCCTAATCGGAAGTCCTGCCCATACATTCATCAATCCGAGTATTTCGCGCACGACAGAAAGCGCATCGCGGGTATTGCGCCACCAATGGTCCGCATCAAATGGATACTCGGGCGCAGCTCGCACAACGGCGTTCAGAGGTTCGCCGGCAACTTCGTTCCACAAAGCCTTCACCCTGCGCGTGTGCTGGGGAGACGTTACGATGATGACGCTGGTCTTGCCTGTTCTCCGTAGTTCGCGAGCTATTTCTTCCACTTCCTGCTCGGTGTCGATGATGGTGCCCGGGAGGACGCGAATATCCGTTTCCGGAACGTGCAGATGAATCAAAATTTGGCGACTGTAATCTTCCTCACCGACGTAGTGAATACCAAGTTCATTCAACTGCTCGAATGGCCCTTCAGGCCGAGTCACCCATACTTCGCTCGCATAGCCGGACTCGAAATAATGCGCCGCGGCTTCGGCGCGATATGGCATACCGCCGCTCAGGACTACAAGAGCATCAGCATGTGTCAGCGGGTCCTCACGGACCAACCAGCGTCCCATTCCCCGAAACCCAACGATCGCAGCCGCAAACAGCGCCAGGAAGATCACGAATGAAATAAGACGCCGATTCAGCTTGCGCTTGCCCAGAGGTTTTTCGATACTTGCCATAGATTGTCA
>Ga0209330_1000512_pt1 | contig 15900 bp, 16 predicted proteins | sample JacPinW_OM2H0_O3_FD_187969 | JGI IMG/M metagenome (GOLD analysis project Ga0209330, IMG submission 187969) | Forest soil microbial communities from Algoma, Ontario, Canada - Jack Pine, Ontario site 1_JW_OM2H0_O3 (SPAdes) (version 2) | ecosystem: Environmental > Terrestrial > Soil > Boreal...
CGCGAGCCCAGGGATTCCACTTTGTCCTGCACGAACTTGTTCAGGCCTTGAATAATCGCGGCCATGGAAATCACCGAGGACACGCCGATGACGATGCCGAGCACAGTCAATGCGGAGCGCACTTTGGACGAACGCAACGTGTCCATCGCCGCTAGAAAATTTTCGCGGGCCTGAGCGAGCGTCATCAGCGCCATCAGTCAGACCTCAAGGCCACAACCGGGTCCAGTTGCGAGGCGCGAAACGCCGGATAGATTCCGAAGAATAATCCCACCGCGGAGCTGAGAAACACTCCCAAGATGGCCACCCAGGTCTGCACGGAAGCGGGGAACGGTGTGTACGTACGCAGCCCCAACGCGACAAGAAATCCGAGCGTGACACCGGCCAGGCCTCCGAAGATGCATTGCATCACGCTTTCCACCATAAACTGGCGCAGGATGTCTTGTTTGGTTGCGCCCACTGCGCGCCGGACGCCGATTTCCCGCCGGCGAAGGGTCACGCTCACAAGCATCACATTCATGATCACGATCCCGCCAATGACCACCGAAATGGCGCTCACCATAATGAACACGCCGAAAAACGCTGAGCTGATGCTGCGCCACAACGCCATATAGCTGTCTTTCGTGCCAATGAAATAATCATCTTCCATATTGCCCATCAAATGGCGCCGGGAACGCAAGATCAGCCGCGCCTGGTCCTGCGCCGTTTCAAAATTCTGTTTGCTGGCCTTGACGTTAATCGTGATGCTGGAGTTCATTCCTTCAAGACGGAGAAAAACAGGAAGTGGAACAATGACAAAGTTGTCCTGGTCCTGGCCCAGGACGTTGCCGATCTTTTCCATAATTCCAATCACCACGAATTCGTCGCTGCCGATGCGAATGGATCTCCCGAGGGGATCCATGCCGAGAAATAGCTCGCGCACGATAGTGTCGCCGATCAAGCAAACGTTCGTCTTGTGCTCGGATTCCGACGGACTAAAATAGCGGCCGATTTCGACAGTTCGCGTATCAATATCCGCCATGTTCGCCGATTGGCCATAGAGAGTTACGTCCTGCTGCTCTTTGTCCCCGAATCGCGCCCGAACGGTAGCGCTGGCGCTGGCGCCGACTTCTCCACAAGCAGTGCATCCCTCAGCAACGGCATCCATGTCGTCAATTTCAATTTTTCTGTACCTCAGAGCTTTGATGATGATGTTGAAGTCGGTCACCGCGAACGGAGTGCGAGCGATTTGGAACACGTTGGTGCCCAAGTTCGCGATTTTTTGTTCCACGTAAAGGTTTGCGCCCTGCACGATGGTCATCACCGTGATGAGCGTGGCCACGCCCATGGTCAGTCCCAGCGCAGTGAGCGAAGCGCGCAGCTTATGCCCGCGCAAAGCTTCGAAGCACTGCGCGAGATTGTCGCTGACAGCTAGCATTGGTAGGAAGATTTCTCCATCTATCTTATCAACTCAACCTCGAAAGTGAACTGTTGGCCGCTCGAAGAACGAAAAAGAAGTAACCGAGGGCGCTCGACGACATCTAACCCAATATGACAATGAAAAAAGTGAAGCTCGGCTCGCAAGGCGCGGTCGTTTCCCGCATCGGACTTGGGTGCATGGGCATGAGCGAGTTTTACGGCGAGCGTAACGATAAAGAATCGGCCGCGACGATTTTGCGGGCGCTGGATCTGGGAATCAACCTGCTCGATACGGCGGACGCTTACGGCATCGGCGATAACGAAGAGCTGATCGGCAAGACCATTCGCGGGCGGCGTGATGAAGTTTTCCTCGCGACGAAGTTCGCGAATGTCCGCAAGAAAGATGATCCGACTCACTGGTCCATCAGCGGCAAGCCCGAGTATGTCCGCGCGGCGTGCGATGCTTCGCTGAAGCGCCTGGGCGTCGATCACGTCGATCTGTACTACCAGCACCGAGTGGACCCGCAAACTCCGATCGAAGACACAGTGGGCGCGATGGCGGAGTTAGTCGAAGCGGGGAAAGTGAAATACCTGGGATTGTCAGAGGCTTCTCCCGCGACAATACGCCGCGCGCATAAGGTGCATCCGATCACTGCGCTGCAGACGGAATACTCGCTCTGGGAGCGGCATGTGGAGAAGGAAATCATTCCCACGGTGCGAGAGCTGGGGATTGGCTTCGTGGCCTACAGTCCGCTGGGGCGCGGTTTTCTGACCGGTACGATTACGAAGAAAAGCGATCTGGGCGCCAAAGACGCGCGGGCGCAACGGTACCCGCGTTTCGAAGGCGAGAATTTTGAAAAGAATCAGGTATTGGTCGAGCGTGTACGCGCAATCGCCGAAAACAGAGAGGTGACACCTGGGCAGATGGCATTGGCATGGGTGCTCGCGAAGGGCGAGGACGTTGTGCCCATTCCGGGAACCAAGCGAAGGAAATATCTGGAAGAAAATGCGGCTGCGGCGGACATCAAGTTGACCCCGGGCGAGATTGCCGAGCTGGAAGCCGCTGTTCCACAAAATGAAATTGCAGGCGATCGATACGCCGCGGCGAACATGAAGGCGATCGACCGCTAATCCTCGCGTATCAATTTTTGCAGAACACCTTTCCGCGCCTAAAAGATCAATCTGGATCGGATCAAGAACTTCCGGAAGCTGTGCGGATTAGCCCCTCACTAGAGCGCTTCAAGTAAAACCCGCCCGTCTTTACAGTAGAGCGCACACACCGTATGCTTGCCACAGCAGAGATTCGTCGTGACCAGCTTGGGAGGACATGTGATCTGGATACTTCTGGCGGTTGTGGTCCTGGCCGTGATTTTCGTCATCAGCATGTACAACGGCTTGGTCAGCCTCAAAGTTCAGTGCGACAACGCGTGGTCCGATATTGACGTGCAACTTAAGCGCCGCTACGACTTAATCCCTAACCTGGTTGAAACCGTCAAAGGCTATGCCGCGCACGAGCAAGGCACGCTGGAAGGTGTGGTGGCAGCACGCAACCGCGCCATGAGCACTCAAGGGCCCGCGGCGAAAGCGGAAGCGGAAGGCGTGTTGACCTCCGCGCTGCGACAGGTGTTCGCGCTGGCCGAAGCGTATCCGCAATTGCGCGCGGTGGAATCTTTCACTCAGCTTCAAAATACTCTGAACCAGATTGAGGACAGCGTCCAGAATGCGCGGCGCTACTACAACGCAGTGGTGCGCGACTTCAATACAAAGATCGCGCAGTTCCCCTCCAACATCATTGCCGGCATGTTCAATTTCAAACCTCGTGAGTTTTTCGAGATTAGCGCCCCGGCCGAGCGCGAAGTGCCCAAAGTGAGTTTCGGCGGCGCAACTCCTTAGCCGGCGTTGCCGTTCTCCGAAAATGAGATACCTCCGCCTTTTCGCGTTCTGCCTCGCCGCGTTCCTCGTGGCGCTGCCCGCATTCGCCGCGTCTCGCCAGATTATTATTCAGCACTTCGACGATGAGGTGGTGGTCAGCGAAGACGGAACCATCGACGTCACCGAGACCATCGAGGCGCGCTTCATTGGAGAGAATTGGCACGGCCTGTACCGCTCGATTCCCGTGGAGTACACCAACCCGCAGGGTGCGAATTACACGCTTTTTCTCGACCATATCAGCGCCACCGATAGCAACGGGAACGCGCTGAAGTTCGAACAGAACCACGAAGGGCGCTACACCAAATTTAAGATTTACATTCCCAACGCAGACGATTCGACGCACACCATAATTTTCCATTATCGCGTGCTGGATGCCCTGCGATTTTTCGAAGATCACGATGAACTGTATTGGAACGTGACGGGCAACGACTGGGAAGTTCCCATCGAGTTTGCGAGCGCGCATATCACATTGCCCGCGGGCGTCACAGGCCTCCACGCCATAGCCTACGCAGGCGCCACGAATTCGCGAGTGCAGGACGCAGTGGTGGAAGTAAAAGACAACTCCGTCGATATCCACACTACACGCCCGCTGTCATTTCACGAAGGGCTCACCGCCGTGGTCGGGTTCGACAAAGGATTCGTTCATCAGCCGAGCGCCGCTACAAGATTCGGTCAGTTTCTTCGGAGCAATACTCCCTTGCTGATTCCGATTGGGGCCTTCTTCATCATGTTCTGGCTGTGGTGGACGCGCGGACGCGGACCTGAGCGCCAGGCGATTGCCGTCCAGTACGATCCGCCCGACCAACTCACACCTGGGGAGTGCGGCACGCTGGTGGACAACGAAGCGGCCATGCGCGACATCACCGCGACGCTCGTCGATCTCGCCGTGAAGGGCTACATGACCATCGAGCAGAAGGACGAAAGCCATCTGCTCGGCCTAAGTCACAGCAAAGAATATATTTTCCATCTGAAGAAATCTCCGGCTGAATGGGCCGCTGCGCGCACGCACGAGCAGCAGATGCTGGCAGCAGTATTCGACAATGGGGCCGTCACCGACGTGAAACTTTCGGATTTGCAGAATCACTTCTACACACAGCTGCCTGGTATTCGAGACAGCATCTTCCAAGCGCTAATGAAGGATAACTACTATCTGCACCGGCCGGACACGGTGCGCCAGGGATACATCGGCGCTGGGATGGCCATCGGATTTTTGACCATAGCGGGAAATGTTCTTTTGGCCCGTGTAACAGGGATCGCTTCGTTCACTTGGGTGATCGCCGGCATTGCGACTGGCGCGGTAATTTGCATTTTCGGATATTTCATGTCGGCGCGGACGGTCACTGGCCAGCGCGCGCTGGAAAAGGTTCTAGGCTTCGAGGATTTTCTCGGACGCACGCAGAAAGATCAGATCGATCGGCTGGAAAAAACTCCCGAGCTCTTCGAGAAATATTTGCCCTACGCGATGGCGCTGCACGTGGAGAAAAAATGGGTACAGGCTTTTTCCGGCATCGCCATGCAGCCGCCCAACTGGTATCAGGGTTCGTACGGAAGCGGCTTCGTGCCCTACCTGTTCGTGAACGACCTTAATATGATGACCGTGCAGGCTGGAAGCACCATGGCTTCTTCTCCGCGCAGCTCGGGCGGCTCAGGATTTGGCGGTGGCGGCGGGGCCGGCGGCGGCTTCGGCGGTGGAGGCGGTGGCGGCTTCTAGGACTCACATATCGTTCGGCTTTTCGAGCGGCTGGAAATTTTCTTGCATCTCGACGGCGCGAGTTTTTTGCAGGGTGCAGCCCGGGCGCTAACCCCCCGCTGACGTTTGCAGTGCGATTTCCGCATCCTTTTGTTTAGACAATCATCCAAATGTTGAAGTCACTAAAAAGGCATGCGCAATTGTCCGGCCCGTCTCTTAGCAAACCACAGGAGGATTCTCTTGAATCGCTTAAATGGAAAAGTCGCCGTCGTCACCGGCGGAAACAGTGGTATCGGCTTGGCATCAGCCCAGCGCCTCCAGCAGGAGGGCGCCCGCGTTGCCGTTTCCGGACGCAGCCAGAAGACACTTGATGAAGCATCGAAGATTCTAGGCAAGGACGCGCTGATCGTTCAAGCCGATGTCTCGAAGCTTCCCGAAATCGATAAACTTCTTTCTGCAGTAAGCGCGAAGTTCGGAAAAATCGACGTCCTCTTCGTCAACGCCGGCGTCGCCACGTTTGCTCCTTTTGCCGGATTTACGGAAACCGCGTATGACGAGCTCTTTGACATCAACACCAAGGGCGCATTTTTCACCGTCCAAAAAGCGCTGCCGCATTTGAACGACGGCGCGTCCGTCATCCTCAACACCAGCGTCGCCGGCCACGTTGGCAACCCCGTGGGTGTAGCGTACGGAGCCACGAAAGCAGCGATGCGTTCGTTTGTTCGTTCAATGGCCGCGGATCTCGCCGGCCGGAATATTCGCGTCAACGCGATCGCGCCTGGGCCGATCGACACGCCCATCTTCGACCGCGTCGGTCTTTCGCAGGAGCAGAAGGCTCAAGTCGTTCAGGGATTCATTGAGCGCGTGCCCTTGAAGCGCCTCGGAAAACCCGAAGAAATTGCCGCCGCCGTGGCCTTTCTCGCATCCTCGGATTCATCCTTCATGACCGGTACCGAGACCAACGTTGGCGGAGGCGTCGGCGAAATCTAATTTCTCAAGCGGAAGACGGGGATGAGGCGCGCCATTTTTTAATCCATCCGTGCTCGCGCACGCCCTCTTCTTCCATCTGCCGCGTCCACGCGCCCAGAATGCTCGAGCGGTTCAAATAGCCGACCATTTCCTTGGGGTTTTCCCGGCTGACGACGGGCAGCCGGCCAATATCATTCTGCAGCATGCGGAATAGCGCATCGGACGCAGACTCGTCAGGATAAGCCACGATCAAATTTCCGCTTCCCGCTTCGAGTACGCTCGCCTTTCCCTGCGGGTCCGCTTCCAGCGCCCGGAGCAAGTCTCCTTGCGTCACGACTCCGGCGAGCTGTCCATCTTTGTTGATTATCGGCAGCCCTTGCGTCAAATTGAACGCAGGCTCTCCGCGACCCATCCTCTCGGCTAGTTCGCCCACGGTCATTTCCGGTGAGATCGGCTGCACATCCATTCGCATCACTTCGCTGACGCGCACCACTTGCAACACTCCCGCTTCGTACGCCTCCGGTACACGTAATCCGCGTCGCGCAAGCTTTTCCGTCATTATGGAGCTGGGCAAATAGTGAATCGCGATCATGTCCGCAATCACACAAGCGAGCATCAGAGGAAGAATCGCGTTGTAATCGCGCGTAATCTCAAACGCAAACACAATGAACGCGAACGTAGCGCGAGATGACGCACCGAAAACCGCAGCCATGGCCACTAGAGCGTAAGCTCCGGGAGAAAGGTGCGCGCTGGGGAAAATAAGATTCACGACAATGGCAAAGGACCCACCGAGCGCCGCGCTGGACATGAACATCGGAGCGAGCAAGCCGCCAGAAGTTCCCGAGCCAAGCGAAATCATCAGCGCCAGCGCTTTGAAAATAGCGACCAGTAGCAGCACCTTCAGAGCGAGATTGTTGTTGAGGATGTCCGAAATCGTGTCGTAGCCCACGCCAAGAACGCGAGGGACGAAAAAGCCGATGATGCCCAGGCCCAGCGCGCCGATGGCGGGATGCCAAAGGTCGTCAATCGGCAGCTTTTCGAATTGATCTTCCACCCAGTAAAGCGCTTTGGTGAAGCAGATTGCGGCCACACCGCTGAGAACTCCAAGCAGCAAATAAAACGGCAAGCCATGCAGCGCGTCAAAATTCACGTTTCCCATGGTAAACATCGAGTGCTGGCCGAGCAGCACCGAACGCACGCTGGTCGCCAGCGTGCACGCAATTACCAGAGGAATGAAGGAACGCGAGCGGAATTCGAACAGCAACAATTCGATCGCGAGAATCACGCCGGCGATTGGTGTGTTGAATGTGGCCGCCATTCCTGCGCCCGCTCCGCAAGCGAGAAGAACTTTGCGCTCCGATGCGGTGGTGGAGATGATCTGGCCAATCAGCGAACCAACCGCGCCACCAGTTTGGATGATGGGGCCTTCCGCGCCGAACGGTCCGCCGGTTCCGATTGCGATTGCGGCTGAGAGAGGTTTTAAGATCGCGACTTTCGCTTCAATTCGGCTGCGCGAAGTGAGGACAGCTTCCATCGCTTCCGGAATTCCGTGGCCCTTGATTTTCTCCGAGCCGTACTTCGCCATGAAGCCGACGATGATTCCGCCGATGACGGGAGTGATGATGATCCAGACGCCAAGTTGAGTGTGCTCGGGACTGCGAAAATGGAAGGACCACTCGTGGTAATAAGCGAGGTTCGTGATCAGTCCAATCAAGTCGTACAAAGCGTAGGCGATAAATCCTGCGAGGATGCCGATCAGCGCCGCAAGGGCTGAAATCAGCCCGATACGATAGCCTGCGGATTGTTCCGGCAGACGAGGTTTCAGCACCGCGCCCGAATATCCCACGTTCACTTTCTCCTGTGGAAATAGTTCTATCGGCCCTTGCTACTCTTGTGCTTGCTTTGAATGTAGTTCGAAACGCCCGCGTCAGGCGGCAAGTTGTTTGAACAGCGGTGCCTTCGCCGTTTGCGCATGATGGCGCATTCGAGTGCGGCCACAAGCTTTGGGCCTGCCATTTGCAATTCGGCGCGATGCGAGAGTGTGAGTTCCCGCAAAAGTTTTTCTCCGCGAAGAGTAAGTTCCAGCAAGACTTCGCGGCGGTCCGCTTCGCCGCGCAACCGCCGGATAAGGCCCTTGGCCTCGAGCCGATCCGTTAGTTCAACCGCAGTGTGATGCCGAACCTGCAGCCGTTCGGCCAAAACTCCGACAGTTGCAGCTTGGCCGGCGAGCAACCCTTTAATCGCGAGCAAAGCCTGATGCTGATGTGGTTCGATCCCGGCTGCGCGCGCGGCCGTTTCGCTGAAATTCAGGAAGCGGCGGATTTCGTAGCGGAAATCAGCGAGCGCGGTGTAATCAATTTGCCGGTTCGATGGCTTTGTCACGACTTTTTAAGTATATCGTATTGCGATATTACTTGCCAGGCGGAGAAAAGGGAGTGCCGGGTGAAACTATTTGCGGCTTAACCTTCGCGTCTTTTTCCACTGCGGTCGGTCACAAGTCTTTGCGGAAGGATTTTTGCGTTTTGACGTGCCGATAGCCGTGGCTTTCGTAGAAAGCGTGCGCTCGATCGCGGATTACGTTCGAACGTAGTCCAATCGCCCGGCAGCCTTTTTCGCGCGCCCAGCGTTCTGCGCGGGCAAGAAGATGCATTCCCAGCCTCTGCGAACGATGGCGCTCGTCAACAACGAAGCCGCTGATTTCGGCGCGCGCGTCCGCTTCCACCACGCGATACACGAACACTGCGAGCCATCCTGCAATTTCGCCGCTAGCAACCTGCGCTACAAACACGGCGTGTTCGCTCGAATGTTTCATACCGTCAAATCGCTTGGCAATTTCATCCTTCGATGAAGGATAGCTGAGCTGGCCGGCAAGCTCCGCAATTCGCGCGTAGTCTTGCGGCTGAGCCTCGCGAATCTCGCCCGCAAACTCTCGCGCTGGGCCGCTTGCCGTTGACGCTGCGGTTTTGTCTAAGTGCGTCATGCGAGCGCCTTCTTCAAGACGGCAATTTGCCCGGCGTGATACAGATCGTGCTGGACCAGGCCGTGCAGCAAGACATACTGGGAATAATTTTCTCGCTGAACTTTTTCATCGAGCTGATCGTCGCGAACGGTCTTGACGTAATTTCTCAGGCGAGTCCTATTCTCCGCAAGAGTTACGAGCGACCGCTTCCAGGCAACCTCGCTTGCGTCCGACACGCGCGGCCAGTCCATCTCGGCCGTAACCTCGATCGGTTCGCCATTCGATTTATGTTGTACGATCGCGTGCCATGCTGCGATGTGGTTCACAAGCTCCCAAATAGAATGCGCGCCGGCGACGGGATGCTTCAAGGCGTCTTCCGCTGAGATGCCGTTGAGTAGCAGCGTCAGATCGGGCCCGTGCCAGGCCTCGCCCGAAAACGCGCGGTCCATTTGATCCACGATTCGGCTGATTTCGCTCATGGAGTTCTCTCCAGGAAAAGCGTATGCCACACGAGCGGCTCGCGCAAGCGGAAGAGATTCCGGATAAATAGATGCAGTTCTTGCCGGTAAGGAAACGTGATCTTTAGAAGGTTTTATCAGAATCCAGAAGGATCGTCACGGGGCCGTCGTTCGTCAGTTCGAGGGACATGTGCGCCTGAAATACGCCGGTTTCCACACGCACACCGAGGGCGCGCAAAGCGAGAACAAACTCGTCGTAAAGCGCCTTGCCTAATTCCGGCGGCGCAGCTTGAATGAAACTGGGTCTGCGCTGGCCGCGCGCGTCGCCGTACAAAGTGAATTGCGATATGGAGAGAATTGCGCCTCCGGTATCGAGCACCGAGCGATTCATCTTTCCCTGATCGTCGCCGAAAATTCGCAGGTTGATGATTTTCTCAGCCATCGCGACGGCGGTGGCAGATGCATCTTCGCGCCCCACCGCAATTAGCACGACGAGACCAGGCCCGATCTCGCCAGTTACGCTGCCGTCGACCAGCACGCGCGCGCGGCTCACCCTTTGCAGCACAGCTCGCATAACTTTTCTCTCGCTAGTTCCGGCAAAACCGAACCACTAATTTCCGGTAGGTCTGCCGGCAGCGGGTGCAGGCTTGCGTGGCAGTAAATCCGGCAACTGCGCCACGTTGTAAGCCCACGCGGCCATCACTTGCGCGCCCTCCACCAGATCGGCTTCGTGCGCCTGATCGAAGGTGTCGGCTTGGGAGTGATGCGTTTCGAAATACTGCGCGGGATCCTGCAGGCAGTAAAATCCCGGAACGCCTGCTTCCTCAAACGAAGCGTGATCGCTTCCGGTCATCCATCGCTCGGTTAATTCCAGCAAACCGAGCGAGTGCAACGGAGCTACGACCTGCTCCATCACTTCGCGGTCCTGATAATTTCGCATCAAACTGATGCTTACAACTTTTCCCGTGCCGGTGTCGTGAATCAGAGCGGCGGAGATTTTGGGCAATTCGTCCTTGTGCGCGGTGACGTAGGCGCGCGAGCCGTTCAAGCCTTGCTCTTCGCCGGAAAACAACACGAAACGAATCGTCCGTTTCGGTTGCAGGCCGAGCTTTTGAAGAGCGCGCGCCGCTTCGAGCACGACCATCGATCCCGTTCCATTGTCCGTTGAGCCGGTACCCAAGTCCCACGAATCGAGATGCGCGCCGAGAACTACGATCTCGTCAGGCTTCTCGCTTCCGCGAATTTCGGCAACCGTGTTGTAAACCTCCACGGGCTTGTCTCCGATCGAATTCGTGAGATTCAGTTCCAAATCCACCGGGCCGCGTTGAAGTAGCCGCCAAATAATTCCGTAGCTTTCCGAGGAAACAAACGCGGCGGGAATCGCGGCGATGTCGTAATTGCGGCCACCCATGCCGGTCATATTGAGCAGGCCATACGGCTTCCCCGAATCAGTAAGCGTGGCGACGACTCCTTCATTTTTGAAGAACTCGGTGCGCGCCTGCATGAACTGGCGTAATCCAGGACCGAATGCAGGCGGAGGCGGACCAGGCCGCCGTGGCGCGACCAGCAAGAACGAATCTCCGTAAGGAATATCGACCGGATCTGGCGCGGGCTGATCCGAAGGCGGAAGCAACGCGGGCTCTGAAGAAATCACGATCGCATCCTTTAGCTTGCCTTTATATTTCGCGAGATCATCCAGCGAGCGCGCTGTGACGTAAACCACGTGGCCGCGCACAACTCCGTTCGTAGAAGGCGCCCAGGCGTAGGACGCGATCGACAGCGGGTGGACTGACGGGCTGACGATTTGTCCGGTGGCCGACACGCGTGTCCACGTATGCGCTATGGTCCAGGGCTCCAGGTGCGGATTCGCAAGGCCATAATCAGCAAATTTTTGCCGCGTCCAGTCGTTTGCCTTTTTCAGGTTTTCCGTGCCAGTCAAACGCGCGCCGATCATGTCTGAAAGATATTCGAGGTTGCTCATGATCTCGTTGTGGTCGTGAATCTCGGCAAGAATTTTCTCGTCCGCTTCCGCGTTCGGGTCTTTCGTCGGAGCGGCCTGCTGAGCGTGCGTCGCACGGCGGCCCGCCATAATTCCAAACATCACAATCAAGCCGATAGTAGTCACACGCCGAACATTCATTTTCACTCGCCCTCCAGGGATGGAGTTAGTCGTTGGGAACGGTTGATTTTATGCGCAGAGCAAATCGAATACAATCCGTGACGCTTGCGCCCGTGAATAGACGCGCGGCCCGCACAAAACGTTTCGCAGCCACCGGTTTCCACAGCGCCGCAGATATGCTAGAACAAAGGGCGCAGATTAAAGGGTAACTTGAAACTCGCACTGATTGGGACACATGGCGTGGGAAAAACAACTCTGGCCTACGAAGTGTGTTCGCTGCTGAAGAAATCGCACCACAACGTAGAGCTCGTCGCTGAAGTGGCGCGCCAGTCTCCGTTTCCCGTGAATGCGGACACGACGCTGGACGGCCAGCTCTGGATTCTTCACTCCCAGATTGCGGCAGAGCTTGAAGCAGCTCCGCGTGCGCCGGTTCTGATCACAGACAGAGCCGTGCTCGACAATTATTGTTATCTGGTCAACAAATTTGGCCGGCAGCCGCATCTGGAAACCTGGCTGGCCTGGTGGATGGAGACGTACTCCCTGCTCATCGGAATCCCGATCGTCGACGAAGGAATTCCTCGCGATGGCTTCCGCTCCGAAGACCGCGCATTCCAATTCCGCATCCAGGAATTACTGACCGAACTGCTTGCCTCGGCGCCGTTCAACAGCTTGCCCGCACCCACGATTTGGCTCGACGCACGCGACCGCAGCAACTGGGCCGAGAGAATTGTGAGTGCGGCCGCGCCTCTGATTGAACACGCCTCCAAGACGCCCCTCCGCAATCGGTCCGCCGCTGGGTAGTTGCTGTTACAGCCATGAGCGAAAGTGCCACCACGCGCTCTTCTCTTCCCCAAAAACGCTGGCTCACCCGCGGCGTGCTTGGTATCGGTCTCGCTAGTCTGTTCTCGGACTGGGGACACGAAGCCGCCACTGCAATTCTTCCCGCGTTTCTCGCAAGCCTTGGCGCACCGGCGTTCGCGCTTGGCGTAATCGAGGGCGTCTCCGACGGCCTCTCCAGTTTCGCCAAGCTGGCCGGCGGCTGGATCGCCGACCGCCCAAAATGGCGCAAGCCCACCGGCATTCTGGGATATCTGGCCACCGGCCTCTCGACCTTTGCTTACGCTTTCGCGCAAAGTTGGCCGGCCATCCTCGTTATGCGCGCGCTTGGGTGGACCGGTCGCGGCAGCCGAGGTCCCTCACGCGACACGCTGCTCGCGGATGCCGTAGCTCCCGAGCAGCAAGGCCGCGCGTTTGGATTCGAGCGTGCGATGGACACCGCTGGCGCCGTCCTCGGACCGCTCTGCGCCACAGCGTTGATCGGCCTGCTCGGCGTACGCGACGTATTGAAATGGACGCTTGTCCCCGGACTTGCTGCCGCCATCGCATTTGCGTTTCTCGTTCCAGCCGCCAAGCGCGTGGAGGGGCATCATGCTTCGAGCTTTGTCTCCAGCTTGGGACAAATGCCCAAGACCTATTGGCACTTTCTCGCCGGAGTTTTCGCGCATGGCCTCGGCGATTTCGCGCCCACACTGCTGATTCTTCGCGCTAGCCAAATACTTACTCCACAATTTGGTGCGGGCCGCGCTGCGACTATTGCAGTAGCTCTCTACACTTTTCACAATCTCGTCAACGCGGCTGCGTCTTATCCGGCTGGCGCGCTCGGTGATCGTATTGGCAAACGCGGCCTGCTTGCGGCGGGATATCTGGTCGGAGCGGTCACCTACGCAGGTTTCATTTTTGTGACGCCAACGATTGCAGCGCTCGTCATTCTGTTTGGTCTCGAGGGAGTGCACGGTGCCATGCAGCAGTCACTGGAAAAGTCGATGGCCGCGGAATTGCTTCCCGCTAGTGTGCGCGGCTCGGGCTTCGGTGTTCTTGCTACAGTGAATGGAATCGGCGATTTGATATCGAGCATCGCCGTGGGCGCATTGTGGTCAAGCGTGAGCCCGAATGCAGGATTTCTTTACGCCGGAATTTTCACACTGGCTGGAGCGCTGCTGATTTATTTCTTTACCGGTCGCGAGCGTTGAACCCCGCGTCTTGCAACCTTTCTTGAACGCGTTCTAAGAGTTCGCGGCGCGCGTTGGCACGTGGGGCAAAAATAGCTGCTGCGGCCGGCCACGATGATACGGCAAATCGCCGTCCCGCAGCGAGAGCACTTCTTTCCTTCGCGCCCATAAGCGCGATGCCGGATTTGAAATTCTCCTGGTTGGCCTTCCGCATCCACGTAATCGGAAATCGAAGACCCGCCCAGACGAATCGCTTCGTTCAGCACGCGGCGCACGACTCCGTGCAGCCGATGTACTTCCAGTTCATCCAAATTCGCGCCGAGCCGCCGCGGATGTATCCGCGCGCGCCACAAGCTTTCGTCCGTATAGATATTGCCCATTCCGCGCAGGACGCGCTGGTCGAGCAACAGCGCTTTGATGTGCGCGCGCCGCGAACGAATCCTCGTGCGAAATTCTTCCTCCGTCGCCTCCAGCGGGTCGAGACCCAGCTTGCCCAGCACGCTTTCATGCGCCGTGTTCGCGAGCATCGCCATTCGGCCAAAGCGGCGAATGTCCGTGTAACGAAGCTCCCGGCCGTCATCCAGCGCGAGAAAAACATGCGTGTGCGGCACAACGGGAATTTCAGGCTGGCATGTCACGATTTGTCCGGTCATGCCGAGGTGAATCAGAAGAGAAGATTCATGTTTGCGCCCATTCGCGGATTCAAGCTCAACGAGAATAAATTTTCCGTGACGTCGCACGGCGACGACGCGGCTGCCGGGAAGTTGCAATTCCAGCGCGGCAGGATCGTCGATGAAATCCGTCTTGCCCAGGCGCACATTCAGTATGCGCCTGCCCGGCAACACCACACGCAAACCTCGAACAACAGTTTCGACTTCAGGCAGTTCCGGCATGTTTCTATTCTACGCCGGAGGAAGCAGCGCGAAGACACGAACCGGTCCGCCCGAACCGCCTTCGAGTTTTATCGGCGCCGCGATCAGAAACGCTCCCACTTCCGGCAATTGATCGAGATTCGCAAGATTCTCAAGGTTGTAGAGCCCCGCGGGCAGATCAACGTGATGGACTTCGAAATCCTTGGAAGCACCGTAGTCGATGCTCAGCGTATCGATTCCCAAACCGACGGCTCCGCGAGCGATCAGCAGTTTCGCGGATTCCACAGAAAACCCCGGAAAATGCATCACTTTGTTTTCGTCCATGTTGCGATAGCGCGCTTGATCCGGCCAGCGCGAAGCCCAGCCCGTTCGCAACATCACAATCGCGCCGGATGGAATGCGCTCATGCGTCGCCTCCCATTTTTCAATGCGCGCCGTACTTAGCCGATAGTCTGGGTCTTTGCCTACTTCCTCGCGCACGTCGATCACGACTGCGGGACCGAAAAAATGCGCTTCCGGAATTTTGTCGAGCGTGGCCTTCCCCGGAGGAAAATGAGCGGGCGCGTCCATATGCGTGCCGTAGTGTTCGAGTATCCAAAAGCTTCGCGCAAAATAACCATCCTTTTCCGGACTAGCAACAATTTGTGCTTCGAACGCTTTGTCGTCTCCCGGCCAAGCCGGAAGCTTTCCGTTGATCGCATAGGTCATATCCACGACCAGGGTTTTGCCTGCGGGAATTCCTTCCAGCCAACCGTCCCGGGCCGCCGCACTTTTCTTTTGTACAGCAAAAGTTCGCGGAACCGTGGTATGCAAAATCAGCGCGGACAGAAAAACAGTAGTTAACGTACAGATGAACGAAACGAATTTCCCTTTTCGCATCGGAAAATCCTCCTGTACCAGCGGGTTCTCATCCGAATGTCTTCGAAGTTCCGTGCTCGCTGTCAGGGCAGCGGAATGCCGGGAGAAGCTACAATCCCGGCCATGCGCAGAATCTCGGAATATTCTTCGTCGGTGAGCGGGCAAATGGTGAGGCGCGTGTTCTTCAGGAATTTTATCTTGCGCAGCAAACGATTCTCGCGCAGCTCGACGAGCGTCACTTGGCGAGGGAGCCGCTCGATCGCGCGCAGATCCATCACCAGCTTTTTCGAATCGTGATCGTGCGGGTCGGGATAGGGATCGCGGCTCACTTCAGCCAGCGCATACACCGCATGCTCCGCTTTCCCGTGATAGCAAAGCGCGCGGTCGCCTCGCTGGATCTGCTTCAGTTGCCGCAGGGCGTCGGGACGGTTCCCGGCATGCCGCCACATTTCCTTACCCTTCACGAAAAGGGTATCCCAGTGATATACGCGAGGGTCCACGGCCAGCAGCCAGCGCTTAGGTTTGGAGGGAGCTTGTGTCATCCGTCAAAAAGTGTCGCGCGCAATATACACGGAAAGGTACGCAAAATGGCTAACTTTATTGGCGGAATTTTGGGGGCAAAGGTAGAACTAGTAAAGT
>Ga0209330_1000514_pt1 | contig 15863 bp, 9 predicted proteins | sample JacPinW_OM2H0_O3_FD_187969 | JGI IMG/M metagenome (GOLD analysis project Ga0209330, IMG submission 187969) | Forest soil microbial communities from Algoma, Ontario, Canada - Jack Pine, Ontario site 1_JW_OM2H0_O3 (SPAdes) (version 2) | ecosystem: Environmental > Terrestrial > Soil > Boreal...
GACACTGTTTGCCGGTAATCCTTTTTCGCGAGAGCCGCCACATCAGATCCGCGCCGTAATCTGGCAATACTGGTTCACGACAATGTCAGAAAAACGCGCCACCGGCATGTGGTGGCGCAGGCAGTTCTTGGGTCTGTATGCACCTACTCTCGAGCGAGGACCCGATGGAAGCATCCAAGTTGTCGAGTGGCCGAGGGTGGAACCGAAGCAATAGCTTGTCGTGGCGCACTCGAAGTTGAGCAGAACCGCTAGCAGAACAAGGTCAGTTGGAGATTCGCGATGAGCCGCAAAGCATGCGTCGTTGGCTCGGGCCCAAATGGGCTGGCAGCGGCCATCGTGCTGGCCCAGGCCGGCCTGCAAGTCGATGTGTTCGAGGCCCAGCCGACAGCGGGCGGCGCAGCACGCACGATGGAATTGACCCTGCCGGGCTTCTGGCACGACTTTGGATCGGCGGTGCATCCGATGGGCGCCGGGTCGCCTTTCTTCTCTTCGCTGCCGCTCGAAGATCATGGACTGGAGTGGATTCATTCTCCGGCTCCGCTCGCCCATCCGCTCGACGATGGAACCGCAGTCGTACTGGAACGGGACTTGGGCGATGCCAAGACTTCTCTCGGTGCAGACGGCGATGCGTGGGGTAAGCTCGTGCAGCCGTTTGTCGAGCGCTGGCGTGAATTCGCCCCCGACGTGCTTCGCCCGGTTTGCTCGATTCCGAAACATCCCTGGCTCATGGCACGGTTTGGGACGAAGGCACTGCGTTCGGCCAGGACGATTGTCCGTCGCTTTCAGAGCGAGCGCTCGCGCGCTTTGTTCGCGGGCCTTGCGGCGCATTCCTTTCTCAGTCTCGACGAGCCCGTGAGTGGCGCGTTTGGGATGTTGATGGCTGTGCCGGCTCACGCTGTCGGCTGGCCGATTCCGCGCGGCGGGTCGCAGTGCCTTACAAATGCGCTATGTGGTTATCTGTCCACGTTCGGGAGTAAAGTAAAGACTTCATCGCGGGTTGAGTCTCTCGCGTCGTTATCGCACTATGACCTGATTCTCTGTGATGTGACCCCGCGCCAATTTCTCAGAATTGCTGGTCAACGCTTATCGGACAGCTACAAGCGTCAGCTGGAGAGGTTTCGTTACGGTCCTGGCGTTTTCAAAGTCGATTACGCATTGAGCGGCCCCCTCCCCTGGAAAGCTTCCGAGTGCTTGCGCGCGGCGACCGTGCACCTGGGCGGGAGCTTTGAGGAGATTGCCGCCTCGGAACAGGCGGCGCGAAATGGGCGGCACGCGGATTCCCCGTTTGTTCTGCTCGTACAGCCGAGTCTGTTTGATCCCTTGCGCGCCCCTGCGACCAAACACACGGTGTGGGCGTATTGCCACGTTCCTAATGGGTCAAAGGTGGACATGCTCAAGCGGCTGGAAGATCAGGTTGAGCGCTTCGCTCCCGGGTTCCGCGAGTGCATTTTGGCGCGGCGGGTCTTTTCTCCGGCGGAGCTTGAATCTATGGATGCCAATCTGGTGGGCGGTGACATTGGGGGCGGCGTAATGGATCTTCGCCAAATTGTGTTTCGGCCGACGTGGCGGGGCTACGCGACCTCGGCACGAGACCTGTACCTGTGTTCGTCATCAACCCCGCCGGGGGGCGGCGTGCACGGCATGTGCGGTTATCACGCTGCTAAGATGGCGCTCGCGAGATTCCGCGGAGTAGCGTAACAGTCCGCTACCGCAATAAACCACGCTCTGGTTTGTTCTCGCCTGCATGGCTACCTTTCTCCAAGTCACAGGAGCGGCCGGGCAAACGACAGCTCGTGGCCATCCGGATCGGGCATATGGAAATAGCGTTCTCCCCAGGCGGCGTCTCGCGGAATTTCTGGATCAAATCCCTGGTCCTTTAGATGATTCCAGAGAGCGTCCACATCGGTGACGTAGAAGATCAGCCGTCCCCAGTGAGTCACCGCTTGGCCCTGCTGCAGATTGAGGATCGCGGCTTGAGTGTCGCTTGCGCGCAATGAAGAGAACTCCGTGCCCTCTCCTCCGTAAAGCAGCTCCATGCCTAAAACATCTTTGTAAAATCGGACAGACTCCGTCATGTTCACAACCCGAAAAGTGACGGCCGAAATTTTCTCAATCGGTGATGTCATGCATGGGAGTTTACCTCGGCTGCCCCTGAATGTTCTCTCCGACAGGCATACCGTAAATTCTGACAAGGGGAGCTGGTCCATGGCTTACGCCATTGCCGAACCTTGCATCGGAACTCTGCATCGGAACCTTGCATCGGAACTCGAAACAAAGATACCGCCTGCATCGGCGCCTGTCCGCTAGATTGCATCCACCCCAAAAAGACCACGACCCGTCGACCCGTCGCGGCATCAGCTTGACGGGTGCCGGTGCCGCTGGTAGATTCCGGTCCTGAACACGAACGTCAGGGGGCCATTGTTCTGAGCCGGCTAAGCCGTCGCAATTTTCTTGTCCGCTGCTGCCAGGGAGCCTCAGCGGCCGCACTTCCGGCAAGCTTGCGCGGCCTGGCTTTCGGATCGGACTCCCCGTTCGATTCCTCCGGCCCGCCTTCGACTGACAGCGATTTCCATTTGCATCCGCACTATCTGTCCGAAAGGCCGCTTGATGCCAGCTTGCGAAAGGTGCAGGCTGGCTTCGACGATTTCGTTAACGAAAAATATCATGACCAGATTGCAGTCATTGTTGCGGAGTGGAGTTCGGGCCTACGGCAGTCTCCTCAGAACGTGCAAGCGATTGAAAGAGTTCTAACTGCGAACTTTTCTGGTTCTTCGCTGCTGCCGGTGGCCTCGCGACTGGTCCGTTCCGGCCCACCGATCGAAGTTCAGCACAACACATTCGCCTCCCGGACCAATCTCGGGCGAGACGCGTTCCTTCAGGACCTGCATTCTTCCTTGAGTGTTTTTTTGCAGATCGTAACCGCGGAATTTCAGCTGACCAGCATGCAAACGGTTCCCGCGCCAGCCTCGCAAACACCCCGGCAAGTGCACATTCGTGTGCGTTCCGAGTTGGTGGGGACAGGTCCTGGATTTCACCGCGAGCAACGCGTGGGTTACTGGGATCTCGAGTGGGAAAGTTGGCCGTCTTTATCTGCCCCGGGCGAATTCATGCTCCGACGCTGGCAAGTACTGGAGGAAACACGAAGCCGCTCTTTCTCCCCAGTCTTTATCGACATTACCGCTGCCGCGTTGGAGACCAACTCTTCCTATTCCACCCAGATGCTGCGAGGCGTCGACCACTGGCGCACCGTTCTCGACAGTGCATCCGGCATCGATATCTACGGACATAACGGAATCTCAGTCGCCGACATCGACAACGATGGCTTCGACGATCTCTACGTTTGCCAACCTGCGGGTCTGCCCAATCGCCTTTATCGAAACCGCGGCGACGGAATGTTCGAGGACATCACCGAAGCGTCCGGCCTGGGAATCCTCGACAACACGGCATGCGCGCTGTTTGCCGACTTCGACAACGATGGGCGGCAGGATGCGGTCATCGTGCGCGCGAGCGGCCCGCTTTTGTTTTTAAACCAGGGCGGCGGCAAGTTTCTCCAGAAACCCGGCGCGTTTCAGTTTGCCAATGCTCCCCAAGGAACGTTCACCGGGGCGGCTGTCGCCGACTATGACCGCGACGGCTGGTCGGATATCTATTTTTGTCTTTACGTCTACTATCAGGGCACCGATCAATATAAGTATCCCGTTCCCTATCACGATGCCGAGAATGGCCCTCCTAACTTCATGATGCGGAACAACCGCGACGGAACCTTCCGTGACGTTACGGAGCAATCGGGCCTCAATCAAAACAACACGCGTTACAGTTTCTGCTGCGGCTGGAGCGATTACGACAACGATGCATGGCCCGACCTTTATGTGGTGAATGATTTCGGGCGGAAGAATCTTTATCGCAACAATGGCAATGGAACGTTCACCGATGTTGCTCCCAAACTGGGCGTCGAAGACGTTGGCGCAGGAATGAGCGTTTGCTGGACCGACCTCGATGGTGACGGCGCAGAGGATATTTACGTGGCCGACATGTGGACCGCCGCCGGAGAACGCATCTCCTCACAAGCAAATTTCAAGCAGCACACGCCCGAAGATGTTCGAGCTCTGTACCGGAAGCACGCGATGGGCAACTCGCTGTTTCGAAACAGCAGTGCAGGCTTCGAGGATCGAACCGCCGCTGCCGGAGTTGGCTTGGGCCGCTGGTCGTGGTCCAGCGATTCTTTCGATTTCGATCATGACGGATTTCCCGATCTCTATATCGCGAACGGCATGGTTTCTGGAATGTCGCAGGAAGACCTGAACAGTTTTTTCTGGCGGCAGGTGGTTGCCAATTCGCCGGACGTGGCAAAGCCCGCGCAGGAATACGAGCAGGGATGGAGTGCCCTCAACGAACTCATTCGAGCTGACGGCACCTGGAGCGGTTTCGAGCGAAACATTTTCTATGCGAACAATCGCGATGGAACGTTTTCCGACGTTTCCGGCGCAGTGGGCTTGGACTTCGTCGAGGACGGCAGGGCATTTGCCCTGGCCGATTTCGATCAGGATGGCCGGCAGGAAGTGTTCCTGAAGAATCGCAATGCGCCGCAGTTACGCTTGTTGAAGAATGCGATGGAGAATCTGCCGGCGTCGATCGCCTTCCGTCTGCGCGGTACCAAGAGCAACCGCGATGCCATCGGTGCTGCGGTCACCATCGCAACCGACTCGGGCCGCCAGACCCGCATGCTTCAAGCCGGATCGGGATTCCTGTCCCAGCACAGCAAAGAAGTATTCTTCGGTTTGGGAGATGCTAAAGGCCTGGTGCGGGCAACGGTGCGCTGGCCAAGCGGGCTGGTCCAAAATCTTCACGACCTTCCGGCTAATCATAGAATTTGGGTCGAAGAGGGCTCCGAATCGTCGCGGATCGAACCGTTCAAGACGCCGGCGCCGATGCGCCCCCTGAATACCAGTGGACCGCAGGAAATCGAACCCCTTCCCCCTGTCGTCGAAACCTGGCTGCTCGCACCTGTAGCCGCACCGAACATTTCTCTTCCGGATTTGGTTGGAGGAGTGCAGACTCTTTCCGCATTTCGCGGAAGACCAGTGCTGCTGAACTTCTGGACCGCGGAATCCTCGGATTGCCAGAAGGATCTCATTACGTTCCAGCAGGAATTTGGCCGCTGGAGAGCGCAGGGTCTTCAGTTGCTCACCGTCAACATCGACGAACCTGCGGAGGGGGAAAAACTGCAATCGCTGGCGCGGCAGCGCCGCCTGACATTTCCCATTCTCCGGGGATCAGATGAGGTATCCGCTGTCTATAACATTCTCTATCGCTATCTGTTCGACCGTCATCGAGACCTCGGCCTGCCAACATCTTTCCTCATCGATCAGCGCGGCAATGTCGTCCGGATCTATCAGGGGCCTGTGAATCCCGAGCATGTGGAACAAGACTCCCGGCGCATTCCTCAGACTCGTTCAGAACGGTTGGCCCTGGCGCTGCCTTTCGCCGGTATTGGCGAAAACTTTGAGTTCGGCCGGAACTATTTGTCGCTCGGCTCGATTTTTTTTCAGCGAGGTTATATCGACCAAGCCGCGGCATGGTTCCAGCTTGCTGTTCGCGATAATCCATCCAGCGCCGAAGCCTGCTACGGCCTGGGAAGCGCCTATTTGAGCCAACAGAAGACGGCTGAGGCACGCGAGAACTTTGAACGTACGACAAAACTTCACGCGAGCTACCCCGATACTGTAGCGAATGCCTGGAACAACCTCGGTCTCCTCGCCACCCGGCAGGGCCGAACCGACGAGGCGATAAGCTGTTTTAAACAGGCTCTGCTGCTGAGCCCCGATCATGTGATCGCTCTCAACAATCTTGGCAACGCATATCGCCTCGAGAAAAATTGGGATGAGGCGCGCAGGAGTTTTGAACGCGCCCTTGAACTGAACGCAAATGATCCCGAAGCGAGCTACGGTTTGGGAATGGTCTTTGCGCAGGCCGACGACACCGCTCGGGCTTACGATTACTTGCAAGAAGCGCTGAAGGCGCGCCCTATCTACCCTGAGGCTTTGAACAATCTTGGAATACTTTACCTGCGCACCCAGCGGCGGGATGAAGCCGTCGCCAGCTTCGAAACATGCATTCGGGTTGCGCCTGGCTACGATCAGTCTTATCTGAACCTGGCCAGGATCTATGTGCTTGAAGGGGCGTCGGAGAAGGCGCGGGCCATTTTAGTCGCGCTTCTTAAGCACCATCCCGATCACGCGCAGGCGCAGAGTATGTTGGCGAAACTTCCGCAATAAACCGAGAGAAAGCCGGGTAAGCTACCTCTTTGGCGTTTCAGCGGTCAGAAGATTCACAAATATTCCGTAGAATCTGTCGAGATCGAGATCGTCCTGCACTTCGACGGGCTGCACATCGATCTTAGGCTTATCGTGTTCCGTCCAGCCCAAAGTATTACCGTAGCCGGCGCCGCGGTCCAAGTCGACGTCCATGTAGAGCATTTCTTTCTTGATAATCAAACTCGGATCGAGCCACGCGACCGCCGCCAGTTCGTCCCACAAATAATTGTAGTTGCCACGCAAGCGTCCGTATTTGCCTATGTAGCGCGCCGCTGGCGTCTGGGATGCTTTGATGCGATTAATCAAGTCGGCAGTCAAACGCGTCTTCACGGAAATATCCACCGGCGTGCATACAATTTTCTTCCAGGGCGCCCGGAACACAATGTGCGCCGCTTCCGGATCGAACCAGAGATTGAATTCGTGAGTCGGGGTCTGGGCAAACTCCGGATCGTCAGTCCGCGGATTGAGGCTCCCGCCCATGAATACCAGCTCTTTGGCCAGCCCCGCGAATTCGGGATCGATGGAAATCGCTAGCGCCAGATTTGTAAAGGGCCCACCCTCATAGATTGTTATCTGGTTCGGAAACTTATGAACCATGTGGGTCAGAAAATGGGCCGCGTCTTCGTCGGATGGCTTACTCATGGGCTTGCCCTCCGGCATTTCTCCCAACTGATCGTGCGGATGATAGAACCTCGGCGTCCAGGCACCCAGCCACGGCACGCTGCCGTATTGCTGCTCCCACCGCTCCGTGTCAGATTCGCGCCGCACCAGTGGATACTCCGCTCCGGGCACGACTGGAATGTCGGTTCGACCGATCAGTTCGAGCATGCGCAGCGTGTGTGCGACTTCTTCGTGCAGCCATTGATCGCCCGTCACTACGGTGATGCCCAAGACTTCCGTCTGGGGCGACTGGATCAGGAGAAGCATCGACTGCTGATCGGTTCCCGCAGGCCCAGCCGCGTCCTGATCTATGATGACCTTTCGCTTCTCCTGTCCCCAGCACGCAAGGCAGGTAGTCAACATTAAGAGGGCTGCCAGATGCCGCATTCGGTAAGATCTCATTCATATCCTCGAGAGGGTTTGAAAATGCTGAAGGCGTCCCGAAGTTGAACCTCCCCGCCCTGAAGGGCAGAGATTCCTAGACTACGCACAGCGTTACTGCGCTCACGTTAGCGTCTAGCGGCTCATTCCGAGCCGATATGTTGACGGCTGCGTTGTGGTCTGCATTGTCCTCATACCCACAGGACAGGCAGGCAAAATCGGCCTGGGTCTTGCGGTTATCGCGATGCTTGAATCCACACTGCGAGCAAATTTGACTTGTATACTTGGGGTCTACCGCAACCAACCGTCTACCAGCTTCTGCCGCTTTGTATCGGAGTTGCCGAAACCATTCTGACCAACTGCAATCTAAAATCTGTTTGGCTAGGTTGCCACGAGACATGCCTGAAACATTGAGCCCTTCCACCTTAACCGTTCCATACTTTCGGATGACTGCGGTGGAATGCTGGTGCAGGAAATCACTCCTGCGCTGGGTAATGCCCTGGTGAACTTTTTGAGCAGCCGGACTGCCCGGCCTCTCCGCTGGCTGCCCTTCTGGCGTCTGGCTACACGACGCTGCGCTCGGCGGAGTTCCGCCTGCGTATTCTGGTAGATTCGTGGGTTCTGAATCTCAGTGCCATCCGAGAACTTCGCAAATGCGGTAACCCCTACGTCGATGCCAACCGCCAAATCATTGGCCGGCAGGGGCACCGGTTGATGCTCAAAGACCAGGGTGGCAAACCAGCCCTGGACGGAGCGTTTAATGGTACAAGTCTTTACCACTGCCCCCTGTGGCAGTGGCCTGCTCAACCGTAGTTTGACATTGCCAATCTTGGCCAGACTGAGTCGACGGCCGCCTAAACAGAGTCCCGTCTGGGGATAGGTGAAGGAATCGTATCGGTTCGCTCCCTTGAATCGTGGAAATCCAAAATCCGAGCGGAAGAAATTCTTGAATGCCTGGTCCAATCTACCCAGGACGTGTTGCAAGACTTGCGAATAGACGTTCTTGTAGACCGGGAACTCGGCCTTAAGTTGGGTGAGTTGTTTTGACTGTTGGTAACGACTGATTGGCTGCAACTTCCGCTGAAAGAGGCAGTCGTTATACAACTCTCGGCAAACATCCAGAGTGCGGGCCAGGGCATAGCGTTGGGATTGGTTGGGCTCCAGTTTGTAGCGATACGCTCTTAGCATGGACCCTCCTCTCCAAAGCAGACATCCGGGGAACTCCAGTCGTGTTCGTCTTTTGTTCGCCTAGCCTAGCATATCCCTATGGCCGGCGCAAGATCTAGTTGTTCCTCTTGTTCGTCTGTGTCAAGACTGATTAGATGGGATGAGAAGGTCGACCCCCGATCACGGATGGCGTTAAGCTACCGTAATCAACGCACTCTCTCCACGCTTCTTTCAGGCCCCGCCTCGCGGCGAGTGTTATTCGCCCTTGCGCTTCGCTATGACTTCACCTCCATCAGGTTGTCAAAGGGACTTTCACCCTCGAGCTGTCGAACATGCTCGGCACACAAAACTTAGGGCGGCCGTCAGGCCGCCCTTAAATATTCGTAGCGAATTAAGTCTAAGCTCGCGCCGGACTTTCGCCGCCCTTCGCGATGCCACGTCCTGGCTCCGGCTTTAACACCTGTTGTACCCCGCCATCGTCGGCTTTGGAAGGCGACTTCATCGGAGGCAGTTCCTTGCCCTCCACCAGCAGCATTACCTCAGAAGCATCCAGCACTTCCCGCTCCAGCAGGGCCGCGGCAATTTTCTGAAGTGTATCGGGGTTGCCTTGCAGGATTTGCTTGGCCGTTTCGTATCCGTAGTTCACGAGCTTGCGGACTTCGCCATCGATCTTGATGGCGGTGTCTTCACTGTAGTCGCGGTGCTGACTGATTTCGCGGCCGAGGAAAATCTGCTCTTCTTTCTTGCCGAAGGTCAGCGGTCCGAGGTCGCTCATACCCCACTCGCATACCATTTTGCGCGCCATTTCCGTGGCCCGCTCAATGTCGTTTCCCGCTCCGGTGCTCATCTGGTTAAGGAACAATTCCTCGGCCAGACGACCACCCATCAGAATGGCGAGGTCGGTCTTCAGATAGTCCTTGGTGTAGTTGTGGCGATCGTCAATGGGCAGTTGCATGGTCACGCCCAGCGCCATCCCGCGAGGAATGATCGTAACTTTGTGCACTGGGTCCGAGCCCGGAAGCTTCGCAGCCACCAGCGCGTGTCCAGCTTCATGAAACGCCGTGACCTTCTTCTCCTCGTCGGAAAGGATAAGCGACTTGCGCTCCACGCCCATCAAAACTTTGTCTTTGGCGACCTCGAAGTCGAACATCAAGACAGCTTTGCGATTTTGCCGCGCAGCCGCCAGCGCCGCCTCGTTGACCATGTTGGCCAAGTCCGCGCCGGAAAATCCTGGAGTACCGCGCGCCAACACCTGAAGATCCACATCCTCGGCCAGAGGAATCTTGCGAGTATGCACGCGCAAAATTTCTTCGCGCCCGCGCACATCCGGACGGCTCACTACGACTCGCCGGTCAAAGCGACCGGGGCGCAGCAACGCTGGATCCAGCACGTCAGGACGGTTGGTCGCGGCCATCAGAATGACGCCTTCGTTCGATTCGAACCCGTCCATCTCCACCAGCAACTGATTCAGGGTCTGCTCGCGCTCGTCATGGCCACCGCCCAGGCCTGCTCCGCGGTGCCGTCCCACGGCGTCGATCTCGTCGATAAAGATGATGCAAGGAGCATTCTTCTTACCCTGCTCGAACAGATCACGCACGCGGCTGGCACCGACCCCGACGAACATCTCCACGAAATCCGAACCAGAGATCGAAAAGAACGGTACATTGGCTTCGCCCGCAACCGCCCGAGCCAGAAGCGTCTTGCCGGTTCCCGGGGGACCAACCAACAGCACTCCCTTAGGAATCCTGCCACCCAGTTTCTGGAATTTTTGCGCCTCGCGCAGAAATTCGATAATCTCGCGCAGCTCTTCTTTGGCTTCCTCTACGCCGGCCACGTCCTTAAACGTGACTTTCTTCTGCTGCATCGAAAGCAACCGGGCGCGGCTTTTGCCGAACGACAGGGCTTTGTTGCCGCCCGTCTGCATCTGCCGGATCATGAAGAACCACAGTGCTCCCAGCAGAATCAGCGGAGCCCAAGTCCCCAGCAGTTGCAGCGGCCAGCTTCCGCTGTTGGCATCCCGGAACGTCATGGAGACGCCTTTGTCGTGCAGCGACTTGATCATCTCAGGGTAGTTGGCCGGGACGGTGGTGTGGAAGGCGGAGCCGTCGCTGTACTTGCCATGCAACTGCATGCCGTCGACCAGCACGTCATGCACTTTCCCTTGATCCACATCAGTCATGAACTGGGAAAAATTAACTTCTTTGTCCTTCTGGCCACCACGTCCCTGCTGTATTACCTCCCACAACAAGAGGGCGGACAACCCGATGACCAGCCAGAAAGCTACGGTTTTGACTGTTGAATTCACCAAGACACTCCTAATGAAACCGGGATCCGATCAACTGCGCGGAATCCCGAGGCTCCTGCCACTAAATTAGATGCCGTTCGGACGATTTGGATAAGGGAATTCCCCAAGAACCTTATTCTACCTTTTCTGTGGAAAAAAGGCGCGTCGCAGTTTGGATGACTTAAGTCATCTGCGGAACCGGGGCGGCGGCCAGGAACGGAATATTCCGATTCGTTTGCTCCACCGCGCCCAGGCCGTAGCCTATGAGGAAGGCCTCGTCTACCAGGAATCCAAAATAATCGGGCTGCACGGCCACGCGGCGGGCGGACTGGCGGTCGAGCAGAGTCACCAGTTTTACGGAAGCGGCTCCGCGCGCACGCAAATCGTTCATGAGGAACTCGCTGGTGACGCCCGAATGCACCAGGCCCTCGACCAGCAATACATGCTGGCCGCGGATATCCGGCTCATGGCTGAAGAAGATTTCCACAATCTCTCCCGCGTGGTCGCCCGCTTGCTTGCTGGCCTGCTTGCTGTACTTGGGCTTGATGAACTGGCACACAACCGGAACGTCCAAGGCGCGGACCAGGTCGGCCATGAACATGAAGGCGTTCTCCAGAACCGCCAGGGCTTGGATCGTCTGTCCCCGATAATCGTCGGAGATCTGGCGGCCCAGTTCCTTTACTCGTTTCTGGATCTGCTCAGAAGCAATGACTTGCCGAAGTGGCTCGGCTTTCAGAACGTTCATGAAATGGCTTGCCTCCCGGTCGTGAACTTCACAGCGCAGCGGGACCAGATTCCGTCAGATTAAGACTCTAGATCGTACCGTCGTCAACCGCCCAGGGTGACTCTCGGATCAATACTGCCTCGTGCCCCTCTGTGGCGAGTAGCCCGGCAGGAACTGGAAAGCCGCGCATCCATATAATCTCTTCTCCGCTGACTGCGACTGGCCAAAACCTGCGCTGCGCCTGCGCAATACGCCGCTCCTGCAACAATTCCTTCACCTTCTTCGGCGACTTCGTGTGGGCCGGCCAGAACCGGTCTCCCGGGCGCCAGTTCCGCATTATCAATCGCTCCGGCAACAAATCCGCACGAAGAAGTTGCTGCGGATTATACTCCGCAATCTGCACCCCTGGACGAATGCGCAGCGCTTCGATTACTCCCCCGACTTCCGGTACCACGGCGCGTCCTGGCACAGGAAGCGAATATTCGTAATTCAGCACGGGCTCGTTCCGGCTCAGATCGGGGGCGACGAACAGGATAGCTTCCCGCTCGCGGACGGTCTTCCAACCGAGCGGAAGCGACAAAGCCTTTCCCGCAGCGCCGTCTTCCGCGGCGAACTGCATGATCTCCTCGATATGCCTGAACCCCAGAGGAATCCCCACCTGCTCTCCGATCGCCTTCAGCACTCTTCTCTGCACGGCTCGCGGTTCCGTCAACAGCCAAGGGCGGCTTACAGAAGCATTCATCAGCGGCGCGCCCCACTGTTCAATTCTCGCTAATGCCTGAGGATCCACTTCAGGTTGCGGCTGCCCGATCCTCACCAAAGATTGGGCAGCGCCGAAACCAGGAAGCCCGCGCAACCATTCCGGCTCCGACCACTGCACCACGGTCCCGAGCCAGCCAGAGACTTCGTTATCCCAGTAATCCTCTTCATCGCGCGCGATCTCGGCCAGTTCGGAGAAGGTCTCGACCACGGCAGGATTGAACTCCCGCTCGAGCAGCGGAAGCACAAGGCTGCGCACGCGGTTACGCGTAAACTTGGAGTCTGTATTGCTCGAGTCCTCCCGCCAGGACTGTTTCAGATCGGTTAGATACTTTTCCAGTTCGCGCCGTCGGACTCCGAGCAACGGACGGACAATCTCTCCGCGGCCGTCGCCATCCTCGTACTCCACTACGATCCGGGGATAGATTGCTCCCAGCCCCCGCAGTCCGGTTCCGCGAACCAGTCGCAGCAACACGGTCTCGGCCTGATCGTCTAGCGTGTGCCCGGTCGCGATCTTGTTCAGAATTTGCGCTGGGGCCTCCTCTATCCTCCGACCTGAACTTGGGAAAGGCGTGGTTTCAGAGGCGCCGCGAATATTATCTAAGGGCGCGGGCCTTAACCCCTGCGGTATGCTTTTGGGTAGTGCAGCGCTTTCCAGGCTGCGACTGAGAGATTCGAGATCTTGGGCTTTAGCCCCTGCGGTAGCTAAGTCTTCCGCAGACCCCGATCCCAACAGTCTCTGGAAGAATCGATAGCGCAACTCCCGTGCAGCTGCCTCCACGCCGGAGTGTGCATCCGCCGCCAACCCTGCTACGTCTCCACTGTCCGCGTAAAACTCCAGCCCGTACTCGCCAGCCAGATTCGCGACAAACTCCTGATCCGCCGCTGACTCCGCTGCCCGCAGTTTGTGATTGAAATGAACCGCGAGGACGACGATGCCGAGCTCGGCGCGCAGCTCAAGCAGCAACCGCAATAGCGCAACCGAATCAAGCCCACCGGAGACAGCAACGCCAACGCGGTCTCCAGCTCGCAACAATTCCTCCCGCCGGATATGCCTCAACACGCGCTGCGCCACTTCATGCACGCATCAATCCTACATCGGGCGGTACTCGATCGGGACACTCCCGGCTTGGGTACGGGAGAGTGGCGGAAACCGCGATCGGTGGAGGTGTGAGGGGAAAAGACGCGGCCCGGTTACAATCCTGGACTCTTCTCCGCGATCAGCTTCTTAATCTTGTCTACGAATTCCGCTGCCGCCATGCCTTCAGTCTTCTCTTTCCCCCGAGTCCGCACATTCACCTTGCCGGCTTCCGCTTCTTTATCTCCGACCACCAGCAGGAACGGGACCTTCTCCATGGCATGCTCGCGGATCTTCGCGTTCATCTTCTCGTTGCGCGCATCCACTTCCACGCGAACGCCAATCGCCTTGAGTTCGTCCGCAACTTTGTTGGCATAGTCGGCATGGCGCTCGCTGATGGGGATCATGGCCACTTGCACCGGCGAGAGCCACACCGGAAACGCGCCCGCGTAGTGCTCGATCAGGACGCCGAAGAATCGCTCGATCGATCCATACAGAGCGCGATGCACCATCACCGGCTGCTTGCGCGAGCCATCTTCAGCCACGTACTCAAGGCCGAAGCGCTGCGGCAGGTTGAAGTCAAACTGTACCGTCGAGAGCTGCCACAAGCGTCCGATGGCGTCCACCAGTTTGATGTCAATCTTCGGCCCGTAAAATGCCGCCTCGCCGGGGATGGTCTTGTACTCAATATTCCGGCGCTTCAGCACCTTCTCGAGCGACTGGGTGGCATGGTTCCATTGTTCTTCACTGCCAACAAAATTCCTCTTGTCATCAGGATTCCAGGTTGACAGTTCGGTCTGGAATTTGTCGAAACCAAAATCTTTCAGCACATCCAGTGCGAAATCGAGACAGTTCGAAATCTCGTCTTCAACCTGCTCAGGCGTACAAAAAATGTGGGCATCGTCCTGCGTAAAGCCGCGCACCCGCAACAGGCCGTGCATTACTCCCGAACGCTCATACCGATAGACCGTACCCAGCTCGCCCAGCCGCACTGGCAGGTCGCGATACGACTTCAGCGAGTCCCGGTAAATTAAAATGTGTCCTGGACAGTTCATCGGTTTGAGGCGATATTCCGCGTCGTCGAGCTCCATGGCGTCGAACATGTTTTGTGCGTAATAGCCCTCGTGCCCGGAGGTAAAAAATAATTGCCGCCGGGTCACATGCGGCGTGTAGACCAGCGAGTAGCCGCGTTTCACATACTCCGAGCGCATCCAGTCTTCCATCTCTTTGCGGATGATCCCACCCTTGGGGTGCCAGAAAATCAGACCCGGCCCAGCCAGTTCCTGAATGGAAAACAGATCGAGCTGCTTCCCCAGCACCCGATGGTCGCGCTTCTTGGCCTCTTCCAGCTGCTGCAGGTGTGCGTCGAGATCTTTCTTCGAGAAGAACGAAGTCCCATAAATGCGTTGCAGTTGCTGATTCTTCTCATCCCCCAGCCAGTATGCGCCCGCAACGTTAAACAGCTTGAATGCCTTGATCTTCCCGGTTGATGGAATATGGGGCCCGCGGCAGAAATCCGTAAACTTGCCGGTGCGGTAGATCGAAATGGTTTCATCGGGCTTGGTGAATTGCTCGATGAAGTGGCACTTCATGAAGTCGCCTTCTTTTTTGAATTCAGCGAGCCCTTGATCGCGGGGCAGAAATTCGCGCGCATAGGGAATGTTCTGCTGCACCAATTCCTGCATCTTTCTTTCGATCTTCTCCAGATCCTCGGGCGTAAACGGAGTCGGTCTGTAAAAATCGTAGAAGAATCCGCTCTCGGTCGGCGGACCATGCCCGAGCTTGGTTTCAGGAAAAAGCTCCAACACGGCCGCCGCCAACAAGTGCGCCGACGAATGCCGGTAAACTTCGAGCGCCTCTGGATCTTTCTCGGTGAGCAGGCGTAGATCGGTATCTTTTTCCAGCGGCTTGGTGAGATCGATCAGATCTCCATTCGAGCTTGGCTCGGACGGCGCGAAGGGTCGCGCCTTGGCAACCAGCGCCGTGTCCGCCAGTCGCGGGCTGATCGACTTTGCAATATCGAGGGCGGTCGTTCCCTTGGGAACATCTTTGACGCTCCCATCCGGAAGTTTTACATGAATGCTATCTGCCATAGAGTTCGGGCCTGCAAGTTTAGTGAATCACGTTTAGTGAATCACTTAGTTTATTGGAGGCATTCTAGAGGGTCAAACCAGGAACAGCTGGCCGACGCCTGATCTCGTCAACCTGGGGATCGGCGAGCAGTGGGACGAGGAGACATGGACAATAGAAAAGGACTTTGAGTTAGCGAAGAATTTCGCAGCTTTCATGGGCAAGCATCCGGCCCTAGAAGCGGCTGCGGACGCCAATATGAAAACACACGAAGGCCTTCACTACAAGGCCGCTTCTGAAAAACCACATAAAAAATTGGTGCAACAGGTGTGTGCGACCTGGGGATAGCGATGGGGGAAGCCACGCTTGGTTTCGACAGTTACGCTTCGGGAACGGAAAGCCGTAGAATGATGCTGGTTAGGAGCG
>Ga0209330_1000515_pt1 | contig 15862 bp, 16 predicted proteins | sample JacPinW_OM2H0_O3_FD_187969 | JGI IMG/M metagenome (GOLD analysis project Ga0209330, IMG submission 187969) | Forest soil microbial communities from Algoma, Ontario, Canada - Jack Pine, Ontario site 1_JW_OM2H0_O3 (SPAdes) (version 2) | ecosystem: Environmental > Terrestrial > Soil > Boreal...
CACCGGGGGGCAGTCCGCCGACTCAATCGTCGTCGCGGATGTGGCGGTCAAGCAGCGGCAAGATGCGCATCGACACACCCAGCGCCAGCATCATTTCAAGCCCGGCCGATAAGAAAACAATCCTCCTCGATCATTTGAAAAAGGAGGCAATGGTTATCCCGATGCCTCCAGCAACTGGAACTGCGCCATCTGGAGGCCCAAAGGTGCCGGGTGGAGCGGGATCGGCACCTCCGATGCAGGTACAAGATCTGGGCAAAAGCATGATCGAAGGCCATGAAGTCGAAGGAAAACGTTATGTTCTTCCGGCGGCGCAAAAGCCTCAGATGCCGTCCATGCCGAAAATGCCGAAGCTTCCTCAGATGCCCAAACCTCCTCAGTCGCCGCAAGCAACAGCGCCACCCAAGCCGCCACAGCCGACCGTGACCGAGGTTTGGACCAGCATCAAGCTGAAAACGCCGGTGCTGACTAAGGTCACGAGCGCTCTGGGATCGCAGACCACTTATTGCAAGCCCACCTCCTCTGAGGAGCCACATCCTTCCACGTTCGAGATTCCTCCCGGATATAAATTGAAGAGTCCGTGAGCATCGTACTGGTTTCAGGGTCGCAAGAGAGAGCAACAGACCGGTTGGAAGGCGTCTATTTGCCGAGACCTTCCTCGCGATGTGACAATGTCTACATGCAAAAATCCTTCACCATAGCGGTACATATATTCGCGGCCGGGACGTTGCTGCTGGGCAATGCCCTGGCGCAACAGACTCCCGCGGCGACGACTCAACCGGCGGCGCCATCTGCAGCTACGCCAGCCAAGGGGCAGACTCCTGCGGCCAAGCGGCCAGGCTCTGCGACGAAGAGCTCGACGGCCCTGACTCTCAAGACGCAGAAAGAGAAATTCAGCTACGCCCTAGGTATGAAGACGGGGCAGAGAATGGCGGAGAGCTTTAAGAAGCAATCGGTTCCATTCGATCCAGCCATTCTGGCGCGGGGACTGAAAGACGGCTTATCGGGCGGTAAGACCCTGCTCACCGACGAAGAAGCGCAAGCCGCGATCAAGGCAGTGCAGGAAGAGATCGGCAAGAAGCAGCAGGAAAAAATGCAAGAGGCGGGCGCTGCGAACAAGAAAGAGGGAGAAGCTTTTCTGGCGGCGAACAAAGGAAAAGAAGGCGTGGCGGCGCTGCCGAGCGGCCTGCAATATAAGATCCTGAAAGAGGGTGCGGGGCCGAAGCCAACGGCGAGCGACACTGTGGTATGCAACTATCGCGGTACTCTTATCAACGGGACAGAATTTGACAGCTCGTACAAGACCGGCCAGCCCGCGACCTTTCCGGTGAGTGGAGTGATTAAGGGATGGACTGAGGCTCTTCAACTGATGCCGGTAGGCTCAAAGTGGCAGCTGTTTATACCTTCCGATCTTGCCTATGGCAATCGCGGCGCGGGCGGCGACATTGGGCCCGATACGACCCTCATCTTTGAAGTTGAATTGCTTAGCATTCAAGATAAGAGCAAGGAAAAGGTTCCGGAGCAAGGAAAGGATCCGGACAAGAAATAACTGACGATGTTCCGTAAGTCAGCGGTGGCGACAGCGGAGCCGGAAAAAGGCTCCGTTTTTTTCTTTCCTCCCATGTTTTGGCCGTTGTAGCGAACCACTTCAACTTGTTGACGGGGTCAGTTCGGCGAGAATAGTTTGGCTCAATCCAGCCACGCGAAACGATCTTGCTCTCGAGCTCTAGCTGAGGAGTTCCGGAAATATCATGCAGATTTCTGTGCGCAGCGGTCTTCTTGTGTATGGTGGCAAATTCCGCCATCGCACAAGATCCGACCAAGGTGGAGCCTAAGCATTACTGACCGCAGTTCGAAAATGACCGCGTACAAGTGGTTGACGTCCATTACGTCCGCACGGAAAGTCAGAAATGCATGAACATCCCGGCGGAGTGGTGGTAATCGTGAACCGGAGGACATCTTAAGTTCACCGACCCGCACGGTAAGGTCACGGAAGTATACTCTAAAGCCGGGCGAGTCCCGGTGGTTCCCGCCAAGCGCAAGGTCGAGAATGTCGGCGACGAACCTTATAACGCGGTTTACATTGGCATTAAGGGCAAGCTTACAGAGGGTGGCGCCAATGCAAATCAGGAATCTCCGCTGGCCCCGGAAGAGGTTGCGAAAATCCTGCTGGAGTACGGCTCAGCCGCGGCGAAACCCCAGACCGAAAGGGGATTGCGTCGCTCCGGCGGCCCCTACTCCTCTTTTGATTCTCCGCCCACTCTCCGTGTAATAATCTTTATTGTGACAAATTACTGAGCGAAGGAAGTGTATGGCGCATACCGTATTTTGCGTGAAATTGAAGAGGGAACTCCCTGGGCTGGACGAACCTCCTTTCGACAATGATCTGGGTCGCAAGGTGTATGACAACGTTTCGCATGAAGCCTGGAGGATGTGGACCGAGCATTGCAAGATGCTGCTCAACGAATATCGTCTGAATCCCGCGCGCCGGGAAGATCAGGAAGTCATTGTGAAGCAGATGGAACAATTCTTTTTCGGCGAAGGCTCAGCTTTGCCCAAGGAATATGTTCCGCCTGCGCCGAAGTGAGAGATTCCCCGCAGGGGATTTCAGTAGTGAGCTGACCTGCATTCACAAGGCTGAAACATTTTGCGCGATAGTCGCATTCAACCCGTGATTCCCAAGCGGTTACTTTCGTAGTTACTCCTGCACTGATTTTGATGCACTATTCATCACCCCTTAACATTCATTCACTACAACTGAACTATGGATCTGCCCGTGTACAACACGCTGATCCTTTCTGACCTGCATCTCGGTGCGGAGACGAGCCATGCGCGGGAAGCCACTCGCGTGCTGAAGGAAAATCGTTTCCACAGGTTGATACTTCTAGGCGATATCTTCGCCGACCTCAATTTTGCTCGCCTCACCAAAGATCACTGGAAATTTCTCGGTTACATCCGCAAGCTGTCGAATCCCAAGCGCAACATCGAAGTTGTGTGGGTGGAGGGCAATCATGACCACGGGCTCACCAACATTATGTCGCACCTGGTGGGGGTTCGGGTTTACCAGCATTACGCCTGGCAATACGCTGGGCTGCGCCACATCGCGATTCACGGCCACCAGTTTGACGGCTTTCAAGTGAACAACGTACGGCTCAGCCGGCTGGGTACGTCTCTCTATCTGAGATTGCAGAAGCTGGATTTCAAGAACAAGCCGATCGTGCGCCTCATCGACCGGCTCAATACGCGTTGGTTGCGCATGTCATCGAAGGTGTCCGCAGGGGCTCTGCAACATGCCCGGCAGCACGATGCCAATCGCATTTTCTGCGGACACACGCACCTCGCCATCCATGTCGAGGAAGACGGGATGCACTACTACAACTCAGGCGGCTGGGTCGATTCCCGTCTGACTTATCTCACCGTTAACGAACAGGGGGTTCGCATACATGAATACAATGAGCGAGCTGACGATCGTGATTCCAGCCAAGAACGAGGCGAAACTGATTCCTCGTTTGCTGACTTCGCTGATGAATCAGGACTACTCGAAGATATCGAGTACGAGAGTATTGGTAGCTGATGCTAATTCAACCGACGGCACGCGCGAAATTGTGCTGAGCTTCCGCGATCGGCTGAACGTCAGCGTAATCCCTGGCGGAATGCCCTCGGTCGGGCGCAATTTGGGAGCAGCCCACGCCGAGAGCACTTACGTTCTGTTTCTCGATGCCGATATCGAACTCGCGCATCCTTCGGTGCTTCGTCGCGCCGTCGAACTGGCGCAGCGCAAACAACTTCATTGTGTGACGACCAACATCCTTTGCCGCGATGGTAACTGGATCGACGAACTGTTCTACGCGAGCCTCGACTTCTTTCAATACTTATCGCGCCTGCACCATCCGTTTGCCACGGGAATGTTCATGCTGTTTGACCTGCAGCAGTTCCGAAAGCTCCGTGGATTTCATGAGCAGGTCGCCTTCGCCGAAGACTACCTGCTCAGCCAGCAGGTGGAACGAAAACGCTTCGGGATCGTTCGTGGCGGTGTCTACACCACGAACCGCCGCTTCCAAAAGATGGGCCATCTGCCCGCGGGATGGTTGTTCCTGAAAACCGCAATGAACTACTGGAACCAAAACTATTTTTTGCGCGATCACAAGTACTGGCAGACATAAGCGCGGGGACGAAACCTGAGGAATTGATTTCGCGAAGATTTTCTTCGTTGCCACAACGGCAGGATTCAGCCAACCGGCTGAATCCTGCTTCTTGCAGTCGCGGGAAATTCTCTGGGCCGTCTTCAAAAACGCAGCACGATACCGGTCGAGATCCGTACATTGTTTTGCGTCGTACCGAAGAAACGTGTCTGCACATAGTCTCCCTGAAAGCGCCATGCGAGCGGACGGATGATTTTGTAGTCCAGGCCGCCTCCGACGGCGGTGGCAAACGAAGTATCGGATCCGGCGTTGCCTGCGTTGACGTGCGCCCCTCCGAACAGAGCCTCCACGAATGGACGAAATTTGCCTACTGAAACAGAGACTCGCGGGCCAAACAGATAATTGTGCTCGGTGACGTTGGCGTTAAAGCTGGAGCAGAGCGCTCCTCCTCCGGTACCGGGTGGGACCACACAGAAGGGAAAATTTTGCGAACCGTAATGCGAGTCGAAATCGGCTACGATCCCGATAAAGGGAAAAACCTTGCCTTCTACCGATGCCTCCCATCCGTTGGTGTTGGCGCGGTCGATCGAAGACAGGTCGGTATTGTAAAAGGAATAGCCGAAAAATACGTTGCCCTTGGTGGGAATCTGGGCTTGCCAGACCGGCAAACACAAGGAGAGTAAAGAGAATGAATCCAATTTTTCGCATGTCGATAGGCCTACCTTTCTAGCGCGAGCGAGGCAAAGAAATGACCTCGACGCGGGCGATTTAAGATGCTTGCGGGGAAGAAACGGTCTATCGACACTCGTCCGGGGGTTGCGAGCCGACATTCGGCTCGCGATCAAACGATCAAACAACGGCCAGACAAGTGATTTTGAATGCAGATAATTCAGATCGCTGTGTGCGGACGATGCTCAGAAGCGCCAAACCAGTCCGGTTGATCCTCGAATATCGTTCTGCGTCGCGCCTAAGAGGTGAGTGTGCATATAGTCGAACTGCAAACGCCAGGCAAAATGTTTCATAAAGAGGAACTGGAACTTGCGATCCACGCCCCCGCCGATGTCCCACGCGACCGGGTAGTGCGTTGTGCCGTTCGAAGTCATGCGTTGCGCTCCGCCCATCCCTTGCACGAAGGGCCGCCATTTTCCTAAGTTGGTAGAAAGCCGCGGTCCCAAGAAGACGTTGTACTGCTGTATCCCAAGGCGGTAAAAGCCGCTGGCGTCGAGGACCACGCCCAGGTGCGTGTATCGGGAAAAGGGAAAGTCTTCCAGGGAAGCATTCCATCCGCGGAACGTATAGCGGTTTATGACATCCACGGAATCGCCGTAAGCCACTCCAACATATACATTCCCACTCGGGAGCAGCTGCGCTCTCGACGCGGTGGCAAACAGCATAAAGCTCACAAACGCCAGCACCACGGCTGCGGTTTTTAACACGAAAATGATTCCTCCTCAGGCAATCCATGCCAGCAGCAAATTCTACCTGATTGCGTGAAATTCGTTAGATGCAGTGTACCCGAGGCCTAAGATGCCCAGGTTGCAAAATTGTGCAGGTGCAAGTCTGGGAAACCGTACAAGAATTTATGTTCTTTTTATGATTCCGAAACGCATCTTCCCGCGTCTATCTAATACGATGAAATTCACCAATAGAACTGGGCAAGCGTGGCCGCAGCAGCACGAGCCGGCTGGCCTCGGAATTCAACCAAAGGAGTCGAAGTTGAAACTCAGTTTGGAAACTCGACATCACGGCGATGTAGTCATCATTTACTGTCAGGGCCGCATCGTCTATCGTAACGAGGCTGCCGCACTTTCAAGCCTGGTGGGCGAAGTTCTGCGAAAAAGCGGGAAAGTGGTTCTCGATCTCAGTGGCGTCAGCTCCATTGACAGCGCTGGCATCGGCGAACTAGTACTGCTCCACTCCTGGGCTCAGGCGAAAAATGCGGACCTGAAATGTGCCAACCCCAGCCCGTTCGTGCGTGATCTGCTCGACCTCACTCGTCTCGATTCATTTTTCGAGATTCACCCCAGCCTGAACGAAGCGCTGGCGGCGTTCCAGCCCAGGGAAGTCTGCGCCGACTGCTGATTCTGGTCTTGAACAGCAACCTGCGGCGGGTGGATAGACCGGGCTGCGCCTCGTTTTCCTCAACTCTCTCGCTGAAAACGATATCGGCCAGCCCGCTCCGTCGCCACCGCCTCCGCCACTTTCAGAAGTGCCCGTGCTGCATGCGATAGCCCCGCCTCTTTTCGGTAGATCAAACGCAGCTTGCGTTGAACGTGCAGCTCGCGTACCGGAATCCTCACCAGCTCCCCGCGCGCCACTTCCGTTTCTACGCTGATCTCGGGCATTAGCGCTACCCCGCTTCCTAGGGCAACGAATTGTTTGATGGCCTGCAACGTGGGCAGCTCCAGGTCCATGTGCAGCGGCGTCTTGTATTTCCGGAAAGTCTGCAGAACTTTCTCGCGATACGGTGACGAAACAATGTGCGCCACAAATGATTCCGCTCCCAGTTGCCGTATGCTCACCTCCTGCGCCGAGGCCAGCGGATGCTTGGGAGGAACCACCAGTACCAACTCATCGAGATAGGTGACCACGGAGTGCAGCCGCGGTTCCTCGGGCTTGTAGGAGAGCACGCCCAGTTCAGCGCTGTGCTGCAACACATCGTCGGGAATGCGGCTGCCGAGGGCCCGCTGCACCGTGATTTTGATCATTGGGTGCAGCCTGCGAAACTCCGCCAGAACCGGCAGCAAATAAAGTGCCGTGAATTCATTGGCGGCCATGACGAGCTTACCCTTGTGCAGTTCCCGCAATTCGGTCAGCGATTCGTGGGCGTCATGGCGCAGATTCAGCAGCTTTTCCGCGTATTCATAGAGCACCTGCCCCGCATCGGTAAGGACGCCTTCGCGGGAGGAGCGGTCAAAAAGGCTCTCGCCCAATTCATTCTCCAGTTTGCGGATGGTCTGGCTGACCGCCGATTGCGTGCGGTATAGCTTTTCCGCGGCTCGAGAGAACCTGTGCTCCCGTGCCACGCTGAGAAAAACTTCCAGTTGGGAAAGCTCCATAGCTTATCTCTTAATGAAAAATGCAGCATCCATTAGTAAATCTTATCATAGAAGATTATCTAATGCTGGCAGCAGAATTATAAGCATTGCTTCAAGCGTGCTGCCCATTACCATAAGACCCATAGAGCACACGGTTGAACTATTTTTTTTACAAGGAACCCATGATCGCCGCGGAGCAGGTTCGCATCACCGTTTTCGACACCACCTTGCGCGACGGAGAACAGTCGCCTGGCTGCAGTATGAACCATCAGGAGAAGCTGCGGCTGGCGCATCAGCTCGACCGCCTCGGCGTCGACGTAGTCGAAGCCGGATTTCCTATCGCCTCCGAGGGAGATTTCGCCGCGGTCAAGGCCATCGCGAGTGTCATCCGACGGCCCATCATCGCGGGATTGGCCCGCGCCTGCCGCCCGGACATCGAGCGCGCCTGGGAAGCCTTGCAAGATGCTGCCCTGCCGCGCATTCACGTCTTCCTCGCCACTTCCGATATTCATCTGCAATACAAGCTGCGCCTTACCCGCGATCAGTGCCTGGCGCAGGCCCGCGATGCCGTCCGCTTTGCCAAGTCGCTTTGCGGCGACGTAGAGTTTTCTCCTGAAGATGCCACGCGTACGGATCCGGATTTCCTCTGCAAAGTGCTCGAGGCGGTGGTTGAGGCCGGCGCTACCACGCTCAATATTCCTGACACCGTTGGCTACAGCGTGCCTGCGGAATTCGGCGAGTTGATCTCAACTATTCGCCGCCGCGTTAAGGGAATCGATAACGTTACCATCTCGGCCCACTGCCACAACGATCTCGGTATGGCGGTCGCGAACACCATGGCCGCCATCGCCGCCGGAGCCCGTCAAGTCGAGTGCACCATCAACGGCATCGGAGAGCGCGCTGGTAACGCGGCGCTCGAAGAGATTGTCATGGCCATGCGAGTTCGTCGTGATCGTTATCCTTACGAGACCGGCATCGCCGGCGAACAACTCTTTGCCGCCAGCCAGATGCTCAGCGAAATCACCGGTGTGCCCGTGCAGCCGAATAAAGCTGTCACTGGACGCAACGCCTTCGCTCACGAAGCGGGGATTCATCAGGACGGCGTGCTCAAGAATCCGTTGACGTATGAGATTATGACGCCGCAATCCGTGGGGGTACCCGATTCGAAGCTGGTGCTGGGCAAGCACTCCGGTCGTCACGCGCTTAGTATTCGATGCGAGCAGCTCGGTTATCAGTTTGACCGGCGCGCGCTTGACGATATCTACCGGCGCTTCGTCCGACTGGCCGATAAGATCAAGCATGTCGAAGATCACCATCTGTTGGAATTGATTCGCGACACGCACAAGCCAGCCGCATCGGCGACGCCCTTGTTTGAGCCGCTGACAGTTGCTGCGGCGGCCAGCGTATCGGCCCACGAGTCGCAGCGTCCGTTTCCGCTTGTTCCAAAAACCAACGCATTCGGAGTGCCGCTGCCCGTTCCCGGCGACCAGCACCACGATCAGGAAGACTATCTCTGGGGCGTGTAGCCGTGATCGCAGGTGCCCTCGGAAGATTCATGGAGAACGGCCGTGCCTTCGACAGGCTCAGGGCAAGCTCTCGGTTGTTCCCCGAAGCCCGGTCATGTTGATCCTCGATTGCCTAAAGCCCGGTCGTTCGAAGCCCGGTAATCTTAAGCTCGGAATCAATTTCGATTAGACTAAGCCGCATGCTTCTCAACCTCACGATCCTTCCGGGTGACGGCATCGGCCCCGAAGTCACCGAGCAAGCAGTACTTGTCCTGCGAGCTGTCTCCAACAAGTTCGGCCACGACCTTCAACTCCGGCATAAGAATGTTGGAGGCGCGGCGCTGGCGGCGGTAGAAGACCCTCTGCCCCAGGATACGCTTCAAGCCTGCCTTTCCTCGTCCGCCGTCCTGATGGGAGCCGTGGGAAATCCTGCGTTCGATCATTATCCGAATCATCTCCGCCCGGAAGCCGGACTCCTGCGCCTGCGCCGCGAACTTGGCGCTTACGCGAACCTGCGTCCCGCCATTTGTTTTCCCGCGCTGGAGGATTCTTCTCCCTTGCGCACCGATCTGGTTCGTGGCACGGACATCATGATTGTGCGCGAATTGCTGGGAGGTCTTTACTTCGGAGAGCCGCGTTCGATCGTCGGCAATCCCGGAACCCGCGTCGCCACAAACACCATGACCTACGATGAGCCCGCCATCGACCGCATCGCGCGGGTCGCTTTTGATCTGGCTGGGAAACGCCGGCGGAAGGTTTTGTCAGTCGATAAAGCTAACGTCCTCGAGTGTTCCCGCTTATGGCGCGAGATCGTTATCGGTTGCGCGAAAGATTATCCGGATGTGAAACTTTCTCACATGTATGTGGATTCCGCCGCCATGTCGCTGGTGCAGCGTCCCAAAGATTTCGATGTGGTGCTCACGGAAAATATGTTTGGCGACATTCTTTCCGACCAGGCAGGCGGCGTGGTGGGTTCGCTTGGGCTCCTCGCCTCGGCCAGTATCGGCGGCCCCGTCGGCTTGTACGAGCCCGTCCACGGTTCAGCGCCTGACATCGCCGGCAAGGGGATTGCGAATCCTCTCGGGGCGATTCTTTCGACGGGGTTACTGCTGCGCCATTCTTTTGGACTGGAGCGTGAAGCCGCCAGCATCGAGAATGCGGTCAGTGCAGTTCTGAATGAGGGGTTTCGTACGGCGGACCTCGTCCGACCCGGACAAAGCTCAATCCATACGTCTGAGATGGGAACTAGGGTAGTGGAAGCGCTCGAGACCGCTGATGTGAAACAGAAATCGGCTTAAGACCAACTTCAAATTCTGGGGATAGGCCTTCCCGGCGACACTTTCGCGGGCTGCGCGGCTCCCGGGATTCGTCCGTCGTATTTTCCAGTCAGGTCATACCAGCGAACACGCAGCATCTCCTGAAACATTTTGGCGCCATCCATGACTGGATTGATGCGCGTTCCTCCGCTGTGTCCCCAGCGGACGGGAACTTCTTCCACTCGGAATCCGAACTTGCGCGCCAGGAAGAGAATCTCCGGATCGAAGCCCCAGCGTTCGATGCGTTGCAGCGGCAGAATCATTTGCGCTGCACGGCGAGTGAAGGCTTTGAACCCGCATTGCGTATCCTTAAATTGCAAACCCAGCAGAAGCCGGTTCAAGCCGTTGAACACTCTTCCAAAAAGCTGCCGGTGCAGCGACTGGCGCTGCGTCTGCAATTCTGCCCGCAGCCAGCGCGATCCGATGGCGATATCCGCTCCCCCGCCCAAAGCCTGCAGCAGCTTCGGCATCTCTTCGATGGGCGAGGATAGATCCGCATCGCTGAATACCACAATATCCCCACGCGAATTTAGAATTCCATTGCGCACGCTGTAGCCCTTGCCGCGATTGCCGGGATTTTCCACCAGCCGCAATATCGGATTATTCATCGCAAACCCGCGCACGATTTCGGCCGTGTTGTCCCGCGACCCGTCGTTCACCACGATCACTTCCGCCTCCCAGCCCTGCTGGCGCACGTAGGCCAGAACCTTGTCCAGGGTTGCCCCGAGGCGCTCACTTTCGTTATAGGCCGGGATGACGATGCTGTAGGTCATTTCGTTGAATGGGATCATGCAAGTCCGGCCACACCGGAATGCTTAAGATGTCCCGTTGGGCAAATGTGTTGCCCAAAGAAGGCTGCGTCATTGTACGTCCAGGACAGCTGAAGTAGGAAACTGAAAAAGAAAGCTACCGGGCGGAGGCTATTCATCACGCTACGTTGCGCTGCTCCAACAACATGCTAAGAAACTCGTTTACCAGATCGCCGTCCAGCAAGCCCAAGCGAGCCTTCTCCAGCATCGTCTGAGCGGACTGATCATGACCGATCGCAGGTTTATACGGCCGTGCCGTGCGCAGAGCGTCGTACACGTCGACAACCTGCAAAATCTGCGGTAACAGCGGAATCTCACCCGCCCCCAGCCCATCCGGATAACCCGATCCATCAGGATGCTCATGATGATGCCGGATGATCGGCAGCACTAGCCGTAATGACTTCAACGGCTTACAGATGTTCTCCCCAGTCACCGGATGCAACTTCATGATCTTCCACTCTTCCAGGGTGAGGTCACTGCCCTTGTTCAAAATCTCGTCCGGCACCGCAATCTTCCCTAGGTCGTGAAGGTATCCGCCGCGCCGCAACGCCACAATCGAATCCTCATCCAACCCTAAGTGCCGTCCCAAGTTTGCGGCGTTCAACGCCAGCCGTTCGCAATGCCCTTCGGTATAGGGGTCCCGGCCCTCCACGATCAGGCCTAGTGTGCATAATACGGAATCAGCGGTCTCCAGCTCATCGGTGAATTCCTTTACCCGCAACAGCGATCTCACCCGCGCGGTCAACTCTTCGGCCAGCACCGGCTTGTTCAGGAAGTCGTCGGCTCCCGCCTCAATTCCCCGCAACTTATCCGCACTGTCGCTCGACCCGGTGATCAGCACAAACGGAATAAGCCGCGTCGCCGGGTCTTCTTTTAAATCACGGCACAATTCATACCCCGACTTCCCCGGCATTCTTACATCCGAGAGGATTAGATCGGGGGCTTGCCGCCTTACTTCCATTTCGGCCTGCTGCGAGTCGGAGGCGGTTACCACGTCATAGCCACGCATGCTCAGTAACTGGCTCATCAGTGCCGCAACGCCGGGATTGTCGTCCACCACCAGAATTCGCGGAGCATGCCGCCGTAGCCAGGTTTCGGCGATTCCTTGGTCATTAGCGCCTGCTCGGCCGGAAGGTGCCCCGGGATTATCTCCAAAAGGCGGACGAGGATCGCGAGGGAAACTCATAAATACGAATTTCTACCCGTAATTCTACTGCAATCTTGAAGCCGCCGTGTCGGGCAAAAGGACTCGCGGGGAATCGCCGCAGTGCAATCGGCCGCGAACCACGTCGGCTCCGCTCGCGATTTGGAACCGTTTGGCCGACCTTGTGACTCTGGCCTTGTCGCGACGCTCTTTGCTGCTTACGCTCGGGTGACAATCCATTCCAGATTGCCGATCCGAGCGGCGCTGCCGCTTATGTTCGTCGGCGTCACGATCGTGGATCACGGTTCAATGGTTGCCCGATACCTTTGCGCAATTCCGTGATTGCTGAACAGACAGGGGCCCAGCCTGCCTCTTTAGAACCCTTCTGAAGAGCGCGGGCGCAAAGCTGAATCCGTCACCGCGACTCCGGCGTGAGCCTTGGACGCCCGAAACACTAAACAGATCGTGCAGCTCGCGGCAATAACGTTTCAACCTGACTCCCAGGCCTCCGAGCGGTCCGGCAATCCGAATCAATCCCCCGCCGCTTCCACCGCTGGCAGTTCCTCTGCCACAGTCGTCTCCTTCACCTTCGCGCTCGTAACCAGAATCACGGACAAAACCACAATCACACTGCCCATCACGATGAATCTGTCTACACGCTCGTGCAGTATCAACCATCCCAGAAACACCGCGACCACCGGATTCACATACGCATAGGTGGACACTTTTGATGTCGGCACATGCTCCAGCAGCCAGATGTAAGCGGTGTATCCAATCCACGACCCGCAGACTATGAGATACGACACGGCGCTCACCCCTCGCGCCGTCCATGCCAGGCGCGAGAAATCGCCTACCGCTAACGCTAATAGAAAGTTCGCCGCGCCCGCTGCCGTCACTTGCCATCCCGTGGAACTGAACACGTCCATGCCTGATTGCCAGCGCTTGGAGAGCACCGATCCCAGAGCCCAGGAGAACGATCCACCAATCAGTGCAAGAGAAGACAAGAATTCGCGCCGTCCCAGCGACGAGGTCGAGTGCAATTCCGGCCAGAACAAAACAAACAGTCCCACCATTCCCAGCGCAAGGCCTGCTTTTCCTCGCCCTGAAATGTGATGGTGCCCGAGCAGCAGCGAATCCAGAACCAGGAACCACAGCGGAGTAATCGCAACAATTAGAGCCGCCAGGCCCGACGGCACGGTTAACTCAGCCCACGCCAGCGTTAGATTTCCCCCCATCAGCAGCAGAATGCCGACCACCGCCGCCAGCGCGATCTGCCGCGCCGAATACCAGATCGTGCGGCCGGTTGCAGCGCATACTGCGAGCATCACCAATCCGGCGGCCGAAAAGCGCAGCGCGCACATCAACGCAGGCGGAATCGTCTGCACCGCTATATCAATAGCCAAATACGTCGAGCCCCAAAATAAATACACCAACCCGAAGGCAAGAATCACCGCAAACCGGCTTGGCTTCTGAGCTTTCAACATGTGAGTGGAAAAGCAGGAAAGCTAAAAGATATCAGACGAGCTTCAAGACAATGGAGATTCGAAAGTTTTGGGTGGTAGGCATCTTCAACGTTGCACAAAAGTCTACGAGCGCGTTTATTGCGGCTGCGGAGTGGGCGTCCCTTCCTTCAATTGGTATACGAATTGCTGTATTTCGTGTCGCTGGCGCTCGCTCTCCTGCATTTTTTCCTTGGCTATCTGTTCATGGAGTTGGAGCTCTGCACGGGCCTTCGAGATCTCTCCCGCTTCTCGGTACACCTGCGCAAGGCGGTAGTGCGCCTCTTCCAATTCTGGAGTCGCTGCAACCGCTTGCTGCCAGGCAGAGATCGCATTCGGAAAGTCCTTCTGCTGGGAATAAAGAATACCCAACTGCAGATAGGCGAGGCCAAACTTCGGATCGAGATGGACAGCCGTCTGCAACAATGACTTCACTTGATCGACGTCTTCGATCTTGACCTGCTCCGGCGATTTCCAACCTTTTTTTAGACTAACAGCGTAATAGTAATTGGCCCAGGGATTTTGAGGATGCAGCCTGACAAACCGCGCGAGTCGCTCCTCGATCCCGGGCGACCGCGTGGTCTCGATAGTCTGTATCTTCCCCATGAACAGGTAGGGATTCGGATCGTCGGGATTGAGGTCTGAGGCTTCAGCGAAACTCTGTGCTGCCTGATCGAAAGAGCCGTTTGAGTACCATGACGCACCCAGACCGGCCAGCATTCGGACCGATCGCGGGAAAAGGCGATTGCCTTTTGTGAAGACTTCGATAGCTGGATCGCTTGCATGGTGTGTGAGGAGTTCGGCGCCCCAGTCGAAAAGATTGGGCTCGCTCGGATCCAATTCAGCCGCACGTTCATACTCTCGAACCGCTTCCAGAGGATCGCCGAGTTGTTCGTCAGCCTCAGCGAGCAGATGATGCAGTTCGGCGTTTTCCTGACGAGATCCATTCCGGTTGGCAAGCACAGCTCGCGCATCAGAGCGAGCACGCGCATAATCTCCGCTCGCAGCGTATGCCAGCGCCAGTTCGAAGCCGTTGCCAACGTGGTGGGGGTTCAGCTTGAGAGCCCCTTCCAGGTAGGGCAGGCCTTCTTCGGGCCTACCGTCATCGACCAGCAACTTTCCCAGACGAAAATTCGCGTCGAAGTCTTTCGGCTGGCGCGCCGCAGCCTCGCGCAGCGATCTTTCCGTTGCGAGGTTAGATGAATCGGAGGGGGGGCTACCTAGCGATGGCTTGCTCAGAGAAGCTGTGGCCTGGGCGAGTGCCTCGCGGTTGCGCACCACCGTATCGGAACCGTGGCCGCCGAGATTCGTCGTGTCGGCAACACCCGCCACGGTGAAGTGAGGCTCGTCGAAAAACTCGGGTTGTGCAGCCGAGGATTTTGCCGGCGCGCCGGATTTCGGAGGATCGAGACTAAGGTCTACCGTTCTATTTGTCACTCCGAGAGCGAGTGGGCCGGAGGAGGCTTTGTCATAGCCGGCCATTTCCGCGCTGAGAGTGTAAACTCCCTGCCGAACGTCGGGAAAAAGATAGGCTCCTGCCGAATCGGTATGCACTGTGAGAATTTGCGAGCCATTGGCTTGCAAGCAGACGGTAGCTCCGGCTACAGGGTGGCTGAGGGAATCCCGCACAACTCCTTGCACGTTCGCCACCGGCGGCTCGGGCTGCGGATCAATTTTGTGTGCTTGAACAGATTGCCCACGCACCGTCGACGAAACCAAAAGTACGGTTAGCGCGAGACTGCACGCTGCTTTGATATAGAGGCGCCGCATAAGACACTCGTAAAGTCAGGCAAAGATTAAGCGCGCATAGTCCAAAATTTTATTCGCTCCAACCGCGATCCGCAATCGCCTCTCCGCGGTCGGGCGCGAACAAGGAGATGTTCTTGATTGTGGTGCAGTTTGAATTTGGTCCGCGCTCGCGGATGAACTGCAAGGCTGGGCAAGCATCCCAGATGCCTTCTGGTGCGAATTGGCGTGATTGGAGGGTGTTCACTATTCCCGCCGCTCCAGACCGCAGTTCACGGCGAGGATATAAGCGACTTGGCAGCCACGTCACAGGGGAGTCTTTTGCTGCTCAATGTACGTTTTCAAGATGTTGACTGGGGCTCCGCCACGAAACGCAGCGAAGTAAGATGGCGACCAGAGGACGCCTTTCCAGCAGCGTCTGATAAGGTCAGGCGGTGCAATCCCATGGTGAGCCGAAAGGCCAAGAAGGATCATCCCTGGCGCCAAGGCTATCAAAGTATCAGGCCCAAGCATTCGCATCCCGTGATCATCGCAGCTGGTTGGAATGCGCACTGCAACGATACAACAACAGCAAAAGGGACATTTCTATCGAGCTTTGACAGACGAACAACTAAATCTTGCGCAGGCAATTAGGGATATGCTAGTCTAGGCGAACAAAAGACGAAC
>Ga0209330_1000516_pt1 | contig 15859 bp, 11 predicted proteins | sample JacPinW_OM2H0_O3_FD_187969 | JGI IMG/M metagenome (GOLD analysis project Ga0209330, IMG submission 187969) | Forest soil microbial communities from Algoma, Ontario, Canada - Jack Pine, Ontario site 1_JW_OM2H0_O3 (SPAdes) (version 2) | ecosystem: Environmental > Terrestrial > Soil > Boreal...
CGCCATGTTGGACCTCCTTGGAATGGGTTTGGGATCTGAAAGCCCGGGTACCAACTTTGTTTTCACTGCGGCCGTGTCACGATGACTCTGTGTTCCTCACCGTTGACGCTGATGATATAGGTCCGAGATTCTCCCGGCCTCGTATTGCTGCTCGCGCGCTCTCCCGACGCCGGTTCGGGACCAGCTTTGGGTTCACTCGATTCCTTACCAATGCCTTTCGGGCCTGCCGTCCGGGTCTCGAAAAACTGCGCTGCCGTCTTGGGAAACATGGCGTAAGTCAAAACATCTTCATCGCTACCATTACCGCCGAGCGACAGGGCCTCGGTTCGCCGCCGCTCCCACGATGGCTCGAGCAAATCGGCCGGGCGGCAGGTGATGGCGGGTTTGTTCGCTTGGGTGACTGCCTTATCGACCACCTCCGGGTTCTTTTCTCCCAACGTTGTGCCGTAATAGCCGAGCATCAAGTCGGCGAACTCACTGGTGATCACTTTGTACTTGCCTTGCAGAACATTAAACATTGCCTGAGTGCCGAGGACTTCGCTTGCGGGCCGGGCTAGCGCAGGATATCCGGCGTCCCGGCGGACGTTCTGGATTTCCACCAACACTTCGTCCAGCAAATGTGACGTGCCTTGGCCCTTCAGCAGATATTCCATGTTCAAGACGAGCGCTGCCGGTATCTGATGCTGGAAAATCTCCGTCTCAACACCGATGGGATGATTGATGAATTCTCCGTAACGAGGACGGACGTTGGCGATATGCTGTTTGATGCGATGCAGCCTCTGAATGTCCAGACGTGACTCGTAACCAGTCCCCTCCAACATTGCAACCACGCACTCGGTGGGATTGTGCCCGCGACCCAACGCCAAAGAGCTGATCGCTGTGTCCACAATGTCGCACCCCGCCTCAATCGCCTTCATCAGAGAAACCATCGTCACACCTGTCGTCGAATGGGTGTGGACGCCGACCAGCGTGTCGCTTCCGCATCGCTGCTTGATCCCCTTGACCAGATCGTAGGCCGCCTGTGGCTTAAGCAGACCGTCAACGTCCTGCACGCAGATGGAATCGCAACCCATTTTCTTGATCTGCTGCGCTAGGTCCACGAACACCGGGATCGTGTGCACCGGACTCGGCCCATAGCAGATTGCGCCCTGTGCGTGCTTGCCGGCCTTGTTCACAGCCGCAACGCTGGCCTTCAGGTTCCGAACATCATTCAGTGCGTCGAAGATGCGGAAGACATCGATGCCATTCAGCGCTGCCTTCTCGACAAACCGACGGACGATAGAGTCATCAAAGTTCCGATGGCCAACCAGATTCTGTCCGCGCAGCAGCATTTGCAGTCTGGACTTGGGGAGCAGCCTGCGGTAAGTCCGCAACCTCTCCCAGGGGTCTTCATTGAGAAAGCGTATGCAGGAATTGAACGCCATCCCACCCCAACACTCCACAGACCAATAGCCCGCGTTGTCCAAGTCTTCACACACAGGGACCACGTCTTCGAGCGACATGCTGGTTTCCAGCAGGCTTTGTTGCGCCTCTCTCAGCAGCAACTCGGCGATTTCCACGGTGCGCATGTGACGATCCTTCGCAAAGATTCTGTTGCATCAGGCAGTGGCGCAGTATTTCGACGGTGAACGGCGCGATCTAAGATATCCAGCTACGACAATCCCCACCCACAACGAAATCGGATCGAAGAAGCATTTAGATGGAGATTGCAGTCAATGTATGTACCGCGATGAAGGAAGCAACGCTGTTCCATTTCGCTCACTCGTTGGCGAATAGCGTCAAAGTTCGACCCGAATACTCAACCTCGACGCCGGCGCGCCTCCCCGGAAAAAAGATTGTGTGATCAAAACTGCACAGCTTTCGTATGTAGGCGGAGAGAGAATCCAGAAAAGCGGCGATTCAACGTGATCGTCGAGCCGTAAACCCCACTGCAACGACGTGATCCCGATCCCGCACGATGAATCGAGAGTTAGGACGAAGCCATGGCTTACCAAAGTGTTAACCCCTATGACGGCAAGATCCTGAAGACGTTTGAGGAACTCACCGACAAGCAGCTCGAGATGGCGCTTGAAACCGCTGCAACCTGCTTCGAGACGTGGCGGCACACGACTTTTGCGGAGCGAGCGGCCGTGGTCGCTAAAGCGGCCGCGATTATGCGCGCTCGCATCGACGAGTTCGCTCGCCCGGTGACGCTCGAAATGGGCAAGCTCATTGACCAGGCCCGCGGCGAAGTGGTGCTCAGCGCGGACATCATCGACTACTATGCCAAAAACGCCGAACGCTTCCTCGCACCAGAGCACCTCAAGCCGAGTTCGGGCGAAGCAGAAGTCGAAAGCAGCCCGTTCGGCGTGCTCTTCGGCGTCCAGCCCTGGAACTTTCCCTACTACCAGCTTGCGCGCTTTGCCGCGCCCAACCTGATGGCGGGCAATGTCGTTATGGTGAAACATGCAAGCTGCGTTCCGCAGTGCGCCATCGCGTTTGAGAAGCTGTGGATGGAGGCAGGTGCGCCATTCGGCGCTTATACCAACCTGCTGATCTCGCACGATCAGGTGAACCGCGTGATCGACGACCCTCGGATCAAAGGTGTGGCGTTGACAGGCAGCGTGGAAGCCGGCAAGAGCGTTGCTGGGAGATCTGGACAAAACCTGAAGAAATCGACGATGGAGCTTGGCGGCAGCGACGCCTTCATCGTGCTCGAGGATGCCGATCTCGATAAGACGGTCAAGTGGGCGGTCTGGGGCAAGATGAACAACACGGGCCAGTGCTGCGTCGCGGCCAAGCGATTCATCGTCGTCCAAGAGTTGGCTGACCGCTTTCTCGGCAAGTTCCAAACCGCGCTGGCCGCGCTCAAACCAGGAGACCCCATGGACGAGGCTACGACGCTCGGCCCGCTGTCCACGGAAGCGGCCCTGGTACAACTGCTTGGCCAGGTCGAAGGAGCGGTGGCCAAGGGCGCCAATCTGGTGATGGGCGGAAAGCGCATCGATCGCCCGGGTTCGTTCATGCAGCCGACGATTCTTACCGACATCAAGCCCGACAATCCCGCCTTTAGGGAAGAATTCTTCGGGCCGGTCGCCCTCTTCTTCCGAGTCAAAAACGAGGACGAGGCGGTTGCGCTTGCCAACGACTCGGATTTTGGGTTGGGGGGCTCGGTGTTTACTAAGGACATTGCGCGCGGCAAACGCGTGGCGAGCCGGGTCGACACCGGCATGATGTTCGTCAATCACCCGACATGGACGAGGCCGGATTTGCCGTTCGGCGGGATCAAGGACTCCGGCTACGGGCGCGAGCTTAGCAGCATGGGCATCCAGGAGTTTGTGAACAAAAAACTTGTTTGCATCGAGGCAATCGACGCGCCGGTATAGGCACCGGCTCTGCCGAGCGTTTTCCACTTTGAAAAAAGGAGTTACATATGGCACTCAAAACGAACGCCGCAGTGATCGATCAGCCTGTTTCCTCAACGCGACAGGAATGGGACATCTCGCCTTCCAAGGCGGGCTCGATGCACGTCGCAGTGGTCGAGCAATTTGGAAAGCCCTTGCTGCTGCAGGAATGGGACATCCCGTCTCCGGGGACGGGCCAGATCCTGATCAAAACGGAGGCCTGCGGTGTCTGCCACACCGATCTCCATGCCGCACATGGCGACTGGCCGGTCAAGCCCACGCTCCCCTTCATTCCCGGCCATGAGGCCATCGGGCTAGTCGCCGCCGTCGGATCGGGAGTGACGATCGTTAAGGAGGGCGACCGGGTCGGAGTGCCCTGGCTTTATTCAGCATGTGGCCATTGCGAATATTGCTTGAAGGGCTGGGAAACGGTCTGCGCCCAGGCGCAGTTTGGCGGATACACCAGGAACGGCGGCTTTGCCGAATACCTCCTCGCAGACCCAAACTACATTGCCCATGTGCCAGCCGGACTCACGGCGGCGGAAGCCGCGCCGCTGATCTGCGCCGGCGTCACCACTTACAAGGGAATCAAGGAGAGCGGAGCGAAGCCCGGCGAATGGATGGCCATCTCCGGCGCTGGCGGACTGGGGCATCTGGCGATCCAATATGCCAAGGCCATGGGACTGTTCGTCTGCGCCATCGACATCGATGACGGCAAGCTGGCCCACGCCAAGCAGGTTGGCGCCGATATGGTGATCAACGCCAAGACCAGCGATCCGGCGGCCACATTGAAGAAGGAAACTGGCGGCGGCGCTCATGGAGTTCTGATTACCGCGCCCTCGCTACCCGCATTCAAACAAGGAGTTGGCATGACCCGGAAGCGCGGGACGTGTGTGCTGGTCGGGCTGCCGCCCGGCGAGTTCCCGGTTCCACTGTTCGATGTAGTGGCGAACTGCATCACCATCCGGGGTTCGTTCGTCGGAACGCGCCAGGATATGGCAGAAGCGCTCGCTTTTGCTGCCGAGGGCAAGGTCAAGGCCGACATTGAGCTCCAGCCTTTGTCTTCGATCAACCACATTTTCGACCGGCTTGAGCATGGCCAGGTTGCGTCACGCGTTGTGCTCGACTTCGCGCGGGGCTGAAACGCGGATGATTAATTGTTGTGGCTGAAAATAGAGGCCCGAGCCACACGGTCACCATTCGGGCCCCCGAAGTGGTGATCCGATTTTGCAGCTTCCTCTCAGGAGTTAAGCCATGGCCTTCATTGAAGATGTTGTCATCGTATCGGCCGTACGCACGCCGATTGGGAAATTTCAGGGCTCGCTTTCCGATTTAGGCGCTCCGCAACTGGGCGCCATCGTCGTGCGCGAAGCCGTCCGCCGCGCCGGCATCGATGCTAACAACGTCGATGAATGCATCATGGGTAATGTCATCTCCGCCGGATTGGGCCAGAACCCGGCGCGCCAGGCTGCTCTCGGCGGCGGACTCTCCGACAGCGTCAGTGCCCTAACCATTAACAAAGTCTGTGGCTCGGGATTGAAGGCGGTCGCGCTCGGCCAACAAGCTATCCAGACGGGGAACTCGCACTTCGTTGTGGCTGGCGGCATGGAGAGCATGACCAATGCTCCCTATCTTCTGCAAACTGCGCGCAAGGGATTTCGCCTTGGCGATCAGAAGGTGGTCGACTCCATGGTGCACGATGGCCTCTGGGACATTTTCAACGACTACCACATGGGCAACACTGCCGAGAATGTCGCCGAGAAGTACCAGATCACCCGCGAGCAGCAGGACCAATATGCCCTCAACTCGCATCGCAAAGCAGTGAGTGCGATGAATGAGTGCCGCTTCAAAGATCAGATCGTTCCCGTTGAACTGCCGTCGAAGAAGAAGGGCGTACCGCCGGTGTTGTTCAGCAAAGATGAGTCGCCGCGCGCGGACTCGACCATTGAGTCCTTGCGCGGTCTGAAGCCGGCCTTCAAGAAAGATGGAACCGTGACTGCAGGCAACGCCCCGGGCGTCACCGACGGAGCATCGGCTCTTGTCCTCATGTCGGCAGCCAAGGCCAAGGAACTCGGACTGAAACCGATGGCGCGCATTGTGGCGCAAGCCACCAGTGGCATTGCTCCCGCGTGGATCATGATGGCGCCGGTTGAAACCGTGCGCCGGCTCTGGCAGAAGACAGGATGGAAGAACGAAGATGTTGACCTCTACGAAATCAACGAGGCCTTCTCGGTGGCGGCGATCGGGGTCACGCGTGAACTGGGACTCGATCTCAATAAAGTTAACGTGAACGGCGGTGCAGTCGCTCTCGGACATCCTATCGGTGCGAGCGGCGCGCGAATTCTTACCACTCTGCTTTACTCGATGATCCAGCGCGACGTGCACAAAGGCATCGCAGCGCTTTGCCTTGGCGGCGGCAATGCCATGGGATTGGCGGTGGAGCGCTACGCATCATAACTCTGGCACCTGAATCTCGCTCGTGTTGTTTTGGGGGGGCGAGCAAAAAGAGAGTGGGTGTTCGCTTATGTCCACGATTTCTGCCATCAAAGTCCCGGCTTCTTCGATCGATCCACGCCCGTCCTCCGAAGTTTCCCGCTCCGAAGGCCATCCCCTTGATCCGCTTTTCCTCCCCAGAAGCGTTGCCGTAATCGGGGCTTCCGAGCGTGCCGGCAGCGTAGGCCGTTCGGTGCTCTGGAACCTCATCAGGAGCCCCTTCGGCGGCGCGGTTTTTCCGGTGAATGCCAAGCGCTCCAATGTGCTCGGGATCAAGGCTTACCCCAGCCTGCGAGACCTCCCCGAAAAAGTGGACTTGGTGGTGGTGGTCACGCCCGCCGACACCGTACCAGGGATCATCGCCGAGTCCGTGGAGCTGGGTGTTCCTGCCGGCATCGTCATCTCTGCTGGCTTCAAGGAATTCGGCGACCACGGCAAAGAATTGGAGCGGCAGATTGCCCAGACTATCCGCGGCAAGATGCGGCTCATCGGCCCCAACTGCCTGGGCGTGATGAATCCGGTCCGCGGCCTGAACGCGACCTTCGCCCACACTATCGCCCGGCCCGGCAACGTGGCTTTCATCAGCCAGAGTGGCGCGCTGTGCACTGCAGTGCTCGACTGGAGCTTGCGGGAGAATGTCGGCTTCAGCGCCTTCGTGTCCATCGGTTCCATGCTCGACGTGAACTGGGGCGACCTGATCGACTACTTCGGCAACGATCCGCAGACCCACAGCGTCGTCATCTATATGGAGTCCATCGGCGATGCCCGGACGTTTCTATCGGCGGCGCGCGAGGTATCGCTGAACAAGCCCGTGATTGTGATCAAGGCCGGGCGCACTGCCGCCGCCGCCAAGGCCGCGGCCTCGCATACCGGATCGTTGACCGGCAGCGACGAAGTCCTGGATGCTGCTTTCCGCCGCTGCGGCGTGCTTCGCGTCAACAGCATCGCCGACATCTTCTTTATGTCAGACGTTCTAGCGAAGCAGCCGCGACCTAGCGGCAAGCGTCTGTGCATCCTGACTAATGCTGGCGGCCCCGGGGTGCTGGCCACCGACGCGCTGGTTGCGGGCGGAGGCGAGCTGGCCGAGTTGTCGGAGGAAACCATAAGGGCCTTCGACGCCATTCTGCCTCAGCAGTGGAGCCACAACAATCCGGTGGATATCCTCGGTGATGCAGAGCCGGAGCGTTACGCCAAGTCGCTGGAGATTGCCGGCAAAGACCCTGCGATCGACGGCATGCTGGTGATTCTCACTCCCCAGGACATGACCAACCCGACGCAGATCGCTGAAAAGCTGAAGCCTTACGCCAAGGGGTTGGGAAAGCCGCTGCTGGCTAGCTGGATGGGTGGCGCTGAGGTCGCAGCCGGTGAGGAGATCCTGAACCAGGCCGGCATTCCGACCTTCGAGTTCCCCGACAGCGCGGTACGCGCCTTTAACTACATGTGGCGCTACGCTTATAACCTGAAGGAAATCTACGAAACGCCAACTATGCCGCAACCTGCAGGCGCGGCTCTACAGCGCGGTAGGGCCGAGACCATCATCCGCGACGTACGGCAGACCGGCCGCACCATCCTGACCGAGCATGAGTCCAAGCTGTTGCTTAAGGCCTATAACATTCCCACGGTCGAAACGCGGATCGCAGTCACCGAGCAGGAGGCATTGCAGGCCGCGGAAGAGATCGGTTTCCCGATTGTGCTGAAGCTGTACTCGCTCACCATCACGCACAAGACCGACGTGGGCGGCGTGCAGTTGAACCTGCCCGACGCCGCAGCGGTGAAGACGGCGTTCCACGCCATCAATCAGTCGGTCACGGAGAACGCCGGCGCCGAACATTTCCACGGCGTCACCGTGCAACCCATGGTAAAGCTTGACGGCTACGAGCTGATCGTCGGCAGCAGTCTGGATTCGCAGTTCGGCCCGGTGCTGTTGTTCGGCACCGGCGGACAACTCGTCGAAGTGTTCAAGGACCGTGCGCTGGCCCTGCCTCCATTGAATTCCACGCTGGCACGGCGGCTGATGGAGCAGACCAAAATCTTCCGGGCGCTTAAGGGGGTCCGCGGACGTAAGCCGGTTGACCTGCAAGCTCTCGAAGAATTGCTGGTGCGCTTCAGCCAGCTAGTCGTTGAGCACCCCTGGATCAAGGAAATCGACATCAATCCGCTGTTGGTTTCGCCGGACCGGCTGATGGCTCTGGATGCGCGCGTGGTCCTACACGGGCCGGAGGTGACCGAGGAGCACTTGCCGGAGGCCGCGATCCGGCCGTATCCGATGCACCTGGTCAGCGATTGGACGATGAAGGATGGCAGCGCCGTGACGATCCGGCCGATTCGCCCCGAGGACGAGCCGGCCATTATCGAGTTCCACACCAAGCTCTCGGAGCGCAGCGTCTATCTGCGTTATCTCCAGCCTCTGAAGTACACTCAGCGTACCGCTCACGAACGCCTGAGCCGCATCTGCTTCATTGACTACAACCGCGAAATGGCGCTGGTGGCCGAGCACAAGCTCGAGAGCGGCGGGACCGAAATCCTGGCCGTCGGCCGTCTCAGCAAGCTGCACGGGCGTGAAGATGCCGAAATGGATGCGGTGGTCACCGATGCCGCGCAACACAAGGGCCTCGGGACGGAGTTGTATCGCCTCCTCATCCGGATCGCGCGCGACGAGAAACTAAAGATGGTAGTCTCCAACATGTTGATCGAGAACGGCGAGATGCGCGCGATGTGTGTGAGGTACGGCTTCAAAATGTTCTCGAATTCGGTGGACAATATGATCCGGGCGGAGTTGGAACTGGAAGGCTCAACCGATTTGTCCCACCAGATTATGCGCAATCGAATCCAAGCGGTGGAGAGTGCCGCTTAGCGCTCGACAGATTGGCTTGAGGTACCGAACTGCCCGGTTAAACAAGTTGGTAAGAGGGCCACGAAGGGCTGGCCGCGACGCAGGGTGGTCGAGTGAGTCCAAGGTTGTGTCGCAAAAGAACCGCCACATTTCTTCACTAGCGTTCGGCCCTTTTGGGTCGGCGAAGCGCCCGGCCGACGGAGAACCCGACCAGGCGTGACCCAACCCTTCGACTAACCACTTCTCCATCAACAACCGGCCGGCGCTGTCCTCATACTTGCACTTCTGAAAGCTATAGCCGCCCGGGACGCTGCCCTCGATCATTTCTCCGGCCCTGCTTAAGCAGGCTTTTGCCATCCCCATTTCCATCGAGGTAATCGTTTGTTCTAGCCCATTGAGTGAGGACTTGGTCGGCATTGACGGGATTAAGATAAAGGATCTGCAGCCCCTTGGAAAACAATTACAGGCATGCGGCGTTTGGGCTTTTCTCGCAAGCCCACGCTCATCACCTGGAAGGCGAGAAGCCCCTGGTGATTCGGCTCAGGTCCTCCCCTCGTGATTGCACCGAGGCCTGCAACTGCGGTGGTGGCTGCTGCAAACTCGAGCCCCGCGACCACACCGATCGCCATGAACAGATCCGGGTAGGTAGCTCCCATTACAACCGCCATTGCTGCTCCCGCGGAAAGACCTGCCACATAAACACGATCGGGATCAACATTATGTGACGACACTACTTGCTCGATAACAGCAGCCAGGATAGAGGGTTCTCCGGACTCGCGCGCCTGGTGATTTGGATCGAACCAATTCCAACATCGCAGGGGGTTGGCCTCGGTCGGCTGTTCGGGATAGACGACCAAGAAATTGTTCCTGTCCGCGATCGCATTCATCCCACAAATCTTGGCCAAATCCTTGGCGCTCTGCCCGCAACCATGCAGCATCATGACAAGAGGTGACTGTTCTCGGCCATCTGGATTGGGTGGAACCCAAAGTCTATACTTACGCGAGCCGGATGTACTGCTCGCGCTGCCGATTACCCATTTCCCGGCATGACGGTGCGATAACGCTTTACGGCGGCCGAGGATGCGGGCGATTTGTTTCCAGTCCATTGAAGGCGGGTACAACGCTCTTTATTTCCTGGAATGAATTGGCAACGTCCACTTCGCAGGCTACCAACTGCCGAAATGCAATTCCCGGAACGCCGTTGAAGCAGGCTTCGAACGGCACCCCGAGGTAATTGCTGCTCCGTGATAACGCCGAATCAAAAAGGATGCGCGCCTTATGCCGTGCGTTTTGAGGCGGCCGGTGTCTTGGCTTCCTGAGTGAGCAGATCCAGTGCTTTCTTTTGCACTTCAACGGCACGCTCAATCGATTGCTGTATGGTCTTTGTAAAGTCCGCCGCAACCTTCTGCGACGAGTCGCCGCTATCCTTCGCGCTCTCGACTAGTGAAGCGGTTTGCTTCACGATATGGTCGATCACGCTCTTCTGCGTTTCGATGTACCCCGCAAAAGCTTCTCCGGCCAGGTCATAAACGGCGGGCGCTGATGGTACGGCCTGGGGGCCCTTCTTATAAGCCGCGATCGTCTCCGCGTTTTGCCGCGCGGCGTCGTCGAGCGACTTCTTCTGCAATTCGGCTGCTCGTTGCACTCCCTTGATGAAGAGGCTCGCGAACTCGGTAGGATGATTGGTCTTGGTCTCTGTCATTTTGATCCTTTCAGCTTTCGCCGTTCCGGCGCAGCACACTTCGTTGAGTCCCAACATCGCATTGCAAGGCACGCAAGTCTGGTCACAATGGAACACTCTCCAGGATGAGCAGAGTGTTCGCGGCGACTCGCTCATTGCATGTGCTGACCACCATTGATGGAAACGTTGGCGCCGGTCACGAACGCCGCCTCGTCCGAGCACAGGTAGACAATCAACCCGGCGACCTCGTCCGGCTTGCCTAGTCGGTTGAGTGGGATCTGCGGGAGGATTTTGCTATCGAGAATGTCCTTTGGAATGGCCATCACCATCTTTGTTCCAATGTAGCCAGGCGAGATGGTGTTGACGGTCACGCCCTTCTTCGCCAACTCAAGGGCCAGAGCCTTGGTGAAGCCGTGCATGCCCGCCTTAGCCGCCGAGTAGTTGGTCTGGCCGAACGCACCCTTCTGAGCATTTACGGAGGATACATTGATGATGCGACCCCACCCGCGCATAACCATGCCATCGAAAACCTGCTTCGTCATATTGAACACCGAATCGAGATTGGTGTGGATGACCGCATCCCAGTCCGCTTTCGTCATCTTCTTGAACGTGCGGTCCTTCGTAATGCCGGCGTTATTGATGAGGATATCGATCGGGCCGACTTCCCGGTGGATGTTCGACACGCCCAATTCGCATGAATCATAATCGGCCACATCGATCGGAAATGCCGCGAAGGAATAGCCACGTGCTTTCATGTCAGCGAGCCAGTTCTCAGCATTGTTATTGGCTGGAGAACGCGTTACGACAACGAGGTAGCCAGCGTCGTGCATCTTAGTGCTGATGGTTTCGCCAAGTCCACCCATACCACCTGTGATCAATGCCGTTCGCTGCGTCATGTTTTATCTTTAACCTCGCATTATTCTCGCCGCGAGCGGGATTCGTTTCGGACCGCGGTGGTGGAGGATACCCCGCTGCTGACCTAGTCGCTGCCGGAATTGCAGGAGAAGATTACGACCGGAAAGACCCGTCCTCCGACTCGGCATGCCAACGTCGCAGTCATTTTCTTCGCTGGAAATTTTCTTCTTACTTCTCGTTTGTTTCTGCGATATCAAACCATCATGTCAGTCGCCGAAAGGCAAGAATGGTCAATTCGGACCAGTTGTTCAGAAGCGTTCGGCCTTATGAGCATCATCGGAACGCAAATGTAACCGCCAGTTGCCAGGATGGTTCATGGCTCGTTCTCCGGAACAGACACAATAGCTTCCGCAATCGATTCGGTGTTGTTCCTCGGAGTCTGCCCGCTTTGGCGGAACCTCCTTTATCGTGAACGTTGGAGCGGTTGCGACAGATCGAGATCCTCGTCGTATCTTGGGAGTGCTGGTCTCTGGCGCTGGGGGACTCGGTCACTTAGCTATCTTTTGCTTATCTGGTTTACTGAGCAAACCCCAATGGGCTGTGGTTGAGATCCTTCGCTCCGCGGATCTGCGCGTACATGGTTGATTTCCGACCGGTTCCGAGTCCGAGGAGGGTCTGAAAGGCTGCCGCTACCGGTGTTTTGCGGCGGTTGTGCCGGAACACGAATTCGTCGGCCCAGAACCAGTGGGTCAGCGGATCTTGGTACTGTGCAGAACCGTCCCGGCAGTCAGCGAGACTTGGTGACGGCAGCCTGCACACTGCCACCGTCGTTGATTCACCAGGTCGTACGCTCGCCGATCTCCGCAGAATAGCACCGGGGACACGAATCAGAAATCTGGAAAAGCATTAGCATCTGGCGTTCTACATTGGCGTGGTTGGCAAAAAATCCCTATTGCGCGTTTTGAGCCTTGACCGAATGTCGGGCCGCTTCTCGGTGAGCGTAATCGCCGATTGCGTCAACAACGACCCATCACTGTGCTTCTTGGGCCGTCCACGGTGTCTGAATCATTATGGGAACTCTGCTTAGAACATTAATCGCTGCATTTGTGTGTGCCAGTCCCGCCATTGCACAGACGCTGGTTGCTTGTGCTTGCGACGCCGAGACGGTCTGCCTATCGGACGCACAGATTTCCAGACACGCTGCGCACGTTGAGATGGAGCCCGACAAGATGGGCAACCATTCCAATTACCGTGGCGTCGCCGTTTTTCAAATAGGGTTCGACGAGCAGGGACGTGTGACGGGTGCAGACGCAATCTCCGGTCAGCCGTTGGGAATTTCTCACCTGATAGCGGCTGTTTCCAGATGGACATTCAAGCCGGTAGTCGTGAACGGCATGAAGAAAAGAGGGTGCGGCAAACTCTGGATTAGATTTGCTATGAGGGAAAACGTGCCGTCAACCGAGGTGCTGAAAGGGCCAGCGAAAGATTAAGAAACCATCGTCAAAGTGTTGATTGGCGAAATATCAGTTACACTGATCGACCAGCTGTCAAAACGTGTTAATCGCCTGCTCTCGAACGTTACGCGATTAGACTGCCGCGCTCATGGCAAGAACGAGCGTAAAGGCTGGCCCAAACCGGATGCCCTCTGTGGGAGTGGAGGGGTGTGGCAGTTTTGCCGTCCCTTCCTTCCACCCCGTCAAACGTTTGAGTCCGATGTTCTGGCGCCAGTAAGCTCACCTTTTTGCCACAGTCCACCGCCAGAGAGTCACGAAATCGCCAATGAGTTGGCGCACCGGCTTTACCTGCTTGCGCAGCAACAGAGAATCAAGGCGGTTGCGGTCGCTGTCATTTATGGCCTGGCTTCTGGACCACTGCTTAAACTGGCTGGAATTCCTGAAGCGGGTTGGATTAACCACATCTTCGTGGGCAAGCCCGCTTCAATCGTAGGACGTCGCTGATCGCTGCATCGGTCTTGGTCGCGCTGGTGGTGGTGAGTTTCATTGCGAACATTCGGCATCTCAAGGGACAATTCGACAACTCTTAATCGCGCGTGGTTACGGTTGCCGGCTCCGCCCTTGCGACGGACCCGGTAGTCACTGCGAAAGGTCTACTGTTCACGGCGTTAGTACCAAAATCGCCTGCTTCCGTTCCCCATACGTACTCAATCTACGCACTCAGAGAGGGCTCGGTTACCTCCCTGACTGCCGGACTCGATTAGTTTCATCCCACCAGTAGTGAGGACACCGAGCGCGCGTGGGTAGAATTGGCCACCAGCGGTGGCTCAACAGTGGTGCGCTTTGCTCGTGCCTCTCCACCAAATTCCACGGATGGCGCAATGGTTGAGGCGGCAGATGCTGAACCAACGGTCGCATCGCCTGACGGCAAATTGCTTTCATTCGTGAAGTGAAGGGTCGAAACAGCTTGTGGATTCGGCAGATTGGCGCGTCTGTAGCAGGAACCATCGGGGAGCGCCAAATCGCAGACTCTTTCTGTATCATGTGAGAAGTTGCTTTCTTTCCTGACCATCGAATAGCGTTTAGCTCGAGGCGAGAGGGCCGCTTCCGGCTGTTATGAGCTCGACCCCGTCTCTGAGGTTATAAAAGAAATGAGTGTCCCGACGTGCTCCGTCCGCTATCCTGCGATTTCGCCGGACGGAGGCTGGGCTCGCGTTCAGTCGCGAAGAACGAGGTACCTGGCGGATTCACGTAATGAATCTGCGCACCGCGGAACAAGTACAACCGACAAACGCTGACTGCAACTCCGTCAGCCCTGTCTGGACGCCTGATTCTAAGAATCTCATCGACGCAACGGATTGCGGACGCGGGCTCGGTTTGACCGCCCTCGCCGGATCAAACGTTGTTCGATAAGGCATGGTTCGCACAAGGAGGCCGCACTGAAGCGCTCTGCTCAATTTGCTGACTCTGTTCGAGCGTGGACCCCAGAGCTCGAACATCAGCCCAAGCGTTGGCTGCTGCCGGTAATTTTGCTGGCCTGCGGAATTTTCTTGTACCTGCAGTTGTTCGTTATTCCTGCGACGCCCCGCGTGGCAATCGGTGATCAATCCATTTACTTGCACAATGCGGCACGCATGTACGAAGGTCAACTAATCTATCGAGACTTCGATTACTTCACATTGCCGGGCACGGATGTGCTTTATTTGGCTCTGTTCAAGTCGTTTGGCGTCAGAGCGTGGATTCCCCAGATGATGCTGCTGCTTGCCGGAATTATCTCGACCTGGTTCAGCATCAAGATCGCGGGCAAAGTGATGAGTGGTCCGGCGGTTTTTCTTCCAGGTTTCTTGTTTCTGACCCTTCCGTTCACAAGTTATCTGGATGCAACCCACCATTTGTACAACGTGCTTGCCGCCACAGCGGCGCTTGCAGTCGTGATCGAAGAAAGAACCATCGCCCGGCTGGCATGGGCGGGAGCGCTGTGGGGGTTAGGAACATGCTTTGCCCAATCGTTGGTGTTAGGCCCGGTGGGCTTGGGTCTTTTTCTCCTGTGGGAGCGCCCTCGAAAGAATGAAGCATGGGCGGTGCTGGTCAAGAAAGAAGGTTATCTGTTCGCGAGCTACTTGGCTACCGTCGCAGCCTTCAATGCCTATTTTGTCTGGAAGGTCGGGCTGAAGCAGTTCTACTACTACACCGTGACATTTGTTGCGAAGTACTTTTCCGCCTATGGGACAAATAATTGGAGAACCTATATGTTGAATTGGCCGTCGCTTCACGTATGGGCGAACTGGCCGGACCTGGCGACATGGCCCTTGATTCATGTTCTCATACCTTTGGTGTACATTCTATTTTTCGTGCGCTATTGGCGTGAGAGACATTTACATCCAGAGGAACCATGGGAACGGTTGATGCTCGTCAACATTACCGGTCTGTGTTTGTTTCTATCGATCGCGTCTGGCCCAGCCTGGAACCGGTTGTACACGGTGTCCCTGCCCGCTCTGATCATGCTTGTCTGGTTCTTGAAGGCCCCATTCGAGCCGGAGCGGGTTCTGCTAAGAGTCTTGTGGGCGGTCGTTTTGATCTTGGCGATCGTCCGGCCCATCGTGACGCAATTGCGCTGGAAGGCTTTTCTGGACCTTCCCACTGGACGCACGGCTTTTTTCGACCTAAGTACCTACCAGGAAACCAAGTGGGTGCTGGAGCGGACCCATCCTTCCGATTATTTTTTCGGCGATCAACTTCTCGGCTTTGAGCTGAGACTGCGGAATCCGAGTCGGGTAGCTTTTGTCACTCCGTACGACTTCACCAGGCCGGAAGAGGTTAGCAACGTCGTGCAGATGCTCGACGAGCACCAGGTGCGACTCGTGAGCTGGTACCCGGGCCTGGATGATCCATCCAATGTTGCAGGAAATCATCTGGCTCCTCTGCGTCGCTACGTGCAAAGCCACTACCACGTCGGGGAGATCTTTCCCAATGGCCGCAAGATCTGGGAACGCAATCATGAGTAAGCGGGAGTCCCTGGCTGCAACGGAGTTCTCCCCGCCCTCGAGTCTTTGCCAGCTTTAATCATTGAAATGAGCCGCTTTTATGTTCTCCTTTACCGGATATATTTTGCCGCAAAAGATGTCGGTGCACGGCGGGTCCGCTCTGGTGGGTCATATCG
>Ga0209330_1000517_pt1 | contig 15783 bp, 12 predicted proteins | sample JacPinW_OM2H0_O3_FD_187969 | JGI IMG/M metagenome (GOLD analysis project Ga0209330, IMG submission 187969) | Forest soil microbial communities from Algoma, Ontario, Canada - Jack Pine, Ontario site 1_JW_OM2H0_O3 (SPAdes) (version 2) | ecosystem: Environmental > Terrestrial > Soil > Boreal...
CGTGAGTCGGCAGGCGGGAGTGAGCGAGTTAGTCACGCACGGCGTGGACGGATTCGTTCTTGAGGATCCTACCGACTCGCGTCAGCTTGCGGAGTTTATTCGCCGAATTTACGAAAATGCAGATCTTCGGCGAGAGCTGAGCGCACGCGCAGAGGCAACTGCGCAGCAGTACACTTGGCAACGAAATGCGGAAGAGATGAAAAAAGTGTTTGAGGGATGCCTGCGAGAAAAAGGGCGCGACGTGTCCGCGGCGAGCGGTCAGTCTTGAGACGGATATGAGCGTATATTCTCCCAAGAAATATTGGGGCGAGGTCGCGGAGAACTACGTTTCGGCGGATGCGGGAGGATTGGCGCCAGTGCTACATCCGGGTGCGCCGGCTTGGTTCAATCAGCTAATCGACAAGCAGCAATTCCATGCGGTTCGGCGAGGTTTGGCTCTCGCGAAGATTCCATCCGGTGCGCGGTCGCTTGATGTAGGGTGCGGGACGGGACGTTGGGTGAGGCGCTACAGGCAGCTAGGATTTCGCGCTACGGGGCTCGACGTGACTCCGGGAATGCTCAAGACCGCGCGGCAATGCGGCACTGCTGGAGCACTCGTTGCCGGAGAGGGCTATCGATTGCCATTCGCGGATGCCGTGTTTGATTTTGTTTCGGATGTGACTGTGGTTCAGCACATTCCGCCTGAATTGCAGCCCGCGGCGATCGGCGAAATGATTCGGGTGCTAAAACCGGAAGGCCACCTGCTGCTTTTTGAGCTGATCCGAGGAAGAGGATCGCACATTTTCCCGCGTTCGCCGGAAAATTGGATCGAGCAGGCGACTTCACAAGGTGCAACACTCCTTGGATGGTTCGGGCAGGAATTTCTTTTGGCCGACCGACTTTTTGTTCGCATGGCGCAGTCAGTTTCCGGGCGGAACGGAGGGCCTGTTAACACTGGCGCGCCGGGAGCCGATTCTTCGTCGCGCACCGGATCGGTGGTCCGGAATGCATTCTGGCAACTCAGGCGAATTACAGCATCGGTGTCGGCTTGGACGGACCCGCTGATCGAAAAAATCTGCCCGGCGAAGTTCGCGACTCATGGCGTGTTTGTCTTCCGCAAATGACGGCCAAGGAATCCAAAGCGGAAGCGAAAAAAATAATTGGCCTTTTTCCGGAGCTGCTCGGCGTCGGCGGAATCCAGGAAGCAGGACGCCTGACCGCTGCGGCGCTACAGGGGATTTCTCTTCGTCACAATGGCTGTTCAAGCTATTTTCAGGGCCTTAACGATCCGTTGGACAAGCAGGAGTTTGAAGCTGCCGCAAGAAAAGTATGCCTCCGCGGATTTGGACACTCCAAAGTGCGATTCGTCCTTTCTGCGATACGTCAGTCGGGCCAGGGCGCAAAGATAGTTCTGGCAGCGCATCCGAACTTAGCCTTGCCCGTCGCGGCAATGAAATGGGTTTCGCCAGGGCTCAAGACAATTGTGATGTCACACGGCGTGGAAGTATGGAAGCCACTGCCTTTATTGCGGCGAAGGGCTCTCTCGGGGGCGGATTTGGTGCTCGCTCCAAGCCGCGACACGGCCCTAAAGCTTGCAGAAATTCAGGGCGTACCATCAGCTAAAATACGCACGCTGGCATGGCCACTGAATCCAGATTTTCTTCGTATGGCGGCGACGCCAAACCTCTCTCTGCCCAGTGGTTTTCCTGAGGGCCGCGTTACCCTGACGGTCGGCCGCTGGGCGTCCTCGGAACGGTACAAGGGAGCCGATAACTTAATTCGGGCGATGGTGCAGCTCCGAACGAAGTTTCCGGCCGTCTATTTGGTTGCAGTGGGCGACGGAGATGATCTTCCACGCCTCAAAAAAATTGCTACTGACGTTGGGGTTTCCGAATCCGTGCGATTTCTGACGGGCCTCTCGCGTCAAGAAATTGCCGCTTGCTACGCTCGCTGTGAAATATTCGCCCTTCCCAGCACGGGTGAAGGTTTCGGGTTGGTCTTTCTTGAAGCAATGGCGTTCGGCAAACCCTTGGTGGGTGCGGCTTGCGGAGGAACCACCGATGTGGTCGAAGATAACGTAAACGGGCTGCTCATTCCTCCCGGGGACTCCGAACGGCTGGCCAAAGTTCTGACCGTCTTGCTCGAAGATCAATCGCTCCGCACTAGATTGGGGCAACGTGGAGGGGAAATCCTCCGCCGAAGATATTCTTTTGAAGTTTTTCAAAGCAAACTCGAACTGATGCTGCAAGAGTGCGGCTTGGATTCTCACGCGTAGGATAGTAACCTGTCTGTCGTCCCGCCCATGCGGCAACCCAGCCCAGGAAACGAAGAAGCACCTTTCCGACGACACTGATATCCCAGACCGAATGCGAGTTTTGAAAGTAGTTCAATCCTATTTCCCGTTTCAAGACCGAGGAGGGCCGGTCGTTAAGGTTCGCGCACTCGCTCGGGGATTAGCTAAACGCGGCCAGCAAGTCACCGTTTTGACGGCGGATTTGGGATTGGGAGGCGATTACGGTTCAGACCTTAGGATCCAACGGTGCCGCTGGGGTTGGCAGGCCCACGAAGATGGCGTGGAGACGATCTACCTCTCGACGGTGGCCCATTATCGGGCGCTCACACTTAATCCCCGTGTGATAGCATTCTGCCGGGCCTCCATCTCGCAGTTCGATCTGGTTCACCTGTACGGCCTCTACGATCTCCTGGGACCAGCGGTGAGTTTTTTCTGCAGACGCAGAGGGATTCCCTACGTGATCGAACCAATGGGCATGTATCGTCCAATCGACCGAAGCTTTCGGATGAAGCGCTTGTGGCATGCAAGTTTGGGCGGAATTTACTGGCGCAATGCGGCGCAAATCGTGGCGACTTCGGAGATGGAGCAACAAGAACTTATCGAAGACGGCGTGCCGGCGGAAAAAGTGGCAATTCGATACAACGGTATCAACGTGCGCGCCGGCGAGAAGCGGCAGTCGTACGGCACGTTTCGTAAGAGATGGGGAATCCCCTATGATGAACCGCTTGTTATGTTCTTGGGGCGTTTGATTCCCCGCAAGGGCGCAGACATCTTAATTGAGGCTTTTTCTGAAGCGTGCCCGAAATCAGGCCGGTTGGTAATTGCGGGTCCCGAAGGTGAGCCAGGTTATCGCGCGATTCTCGAGCGGCGAGTGCGTGAGTCTGGAATCGAATCTCGTGTGACTTTTACAGGCGCTCTCTACGACGACGATAAGTCCGCTCTCATGATAGACGCTGATATCTTTGTCCTGCCATCTCGTTACGAGAACTTCGCGAATTCCGCCGCTGAGGCGATAGCGTCCGGAATCCCCGTAATCATTTCCGATTGTTGCGGCATTCGCTCTCTGGTGGATGGGCGCGCAGGATTGGTGATTGCGCCAGAGAAGCGGGCGCTGGTCGGCGCTCTCCGCAACTTGATTTCTGATGCAGTTCTCTACGCAAGATTGAAAACCGGGTGCAACGAAGTGGCTGCTGAACTGGGCTGGGATCGTTTGAGTGGACAAATGGAAAACCACTACACAAAAATCTTGGGTGCTCGGCACGGTGGTACCTGATGGGCGATCCTGAATCCGCGACTTTTTACGATCAGCACCCGTTCGATTGGGTTCCAGTCGACGCGTCCGAGAAGATTGAGTCTGTCGTCTCGCGCCCGCTCGTCGAGCTTATTCAGAGCTTGGATGCAAACGCGCTTGTTCTCGATATAGGTTGTGGGCCGGGCCGAGTCCTGGGCTTTTTGAAGCGACGAGGAATTCGATGCATAGGGCTGGACCGGAGCCGCGTGTCATTGGGCCTCGCAATGAAACGTTACGACAGGCCCGGCGCCGTCGGTGACAATTTACACCTTCCGTTTGGGGATGAAACGGCTGACGTTGTTATCTCAGATGGCGTTATCCACCATACGGAAGATCCTTTAAGTGCGTTCACCGAGAATTTTCGTATCTTAAAGCCGGGCGGGCGAATGTACCTGGGTGTTTACAAGCCGGATGGTCGATACCCAATGCTCTACAAGTTTCCGGGCGCGCTGATCCGAAGTGCGCTGAGACGGGAATGGTCCAAGCCTTTCGTCACGCTCTTTTTTCAGGTACCGTATTATGCGATTCATTTTGTTCGTTCGAGAGGGAAACGTACTTGGTCAGGGGCGCGCAATCTTTTTTACGATTACTTCGTCACTCCCCGAGTGGCATTTCTTCCACGCCGTACGATTGAGGAGTGGTGCGAGAAACAGCAGGCTCGTATCGTTCGGTATGACGAAAACCGCGGACAGAATGTTCACTCCTTTCTCGTGGAAAAGGGCAAACGAAGTTCGGGGAGAGCTGACTAAACAGGGTATTCAGTATCGGTTGGTGCGGAAAAAACGATAAACAGCATGAACCAAGATAGCCTGACCAAGCCGAATCAAAGCGCGATGAATCCTCAACCACATGCTCGTGAAAAGTCTCTGCGTTGGCCGAGACCCGCCGACGATGCCGAAACTGAGCGGCATCCGTTCTTCCGCGGCTGCTGGATTGCCGTAAATGTCCTGCTGCTCGTCTCGTTTTTTTTAGCTGTCTATTCGGCGGGCTGGGAATTTTCGACTCGAAGGTACTTGAGAGGATTTTCGGACGCGATTGTCCCCGCCACGTCGCCGGGGGACGAAAAAGTCGAAGCCATACTGCATTGGATGGCTCACGGCCCCGCGCGTAAGGGGTCCGCAGCCGACGCGCTTCAGGATGATCGCGACCCGACTGACACGCTGAATTATGAGGCTCTCTTACAAGTTTGCGGCACAGCCACAAACGCGTTCGTCAATCTTGTGGACACTGGGCACATGGAAGTTCGCCGGCTGCTTCTGGTTGACTCTCACCAGATGACCAAGCACGTCGTAGCCGAAGTTCTCGTGGATGGTCGCTGGATCATTGTGGACCCAACTTTTCGAATAGTGATGCGTGGAGCGGACGGAAAGGCTCTGACGCGCGAAGAATTGTCCGATCCTGCCATCCTTGCTGTCGCCACGCGCAATCTTCTCGGCTATGATCCAACTTACACCTACGATCGTGTTGTGCATATTCGTCTCGCCCGATTTCATCTTGTCGGATCGCTTTTTCAGCGAATTCTGGATCGTGCCGTACCAGGGTGGGAAGATACGCCATTTATGACCCTATTAGTTGAACGCGAATCCTTTGCCGCGATGGTCTCCTCGTTTCTGCTTGTGATTTTCTTAATTCTGCTGCGAACCGTTCTTCGCTGGTACGGGGAAAAACGGCTCGGCGTGCGCCCGGTCCATATTCGGCAGCAGCTTCGGAGAGCGGCTCACGCTTTCCTGGATGCGACCTAATCTTCATGTGCGGAATTTGTGGCGCCATCGGATTTGAATCGAAAGAAATTGCTGAAGCCATTGTGCGCCGGATGCTTGGCGCTATAATCCATCGCGGTCCCGACGAAGAAGGAATGCTGGTGACACCGCGAGTTGTCGCCGGCTCGCGTCGCCTTAGCATCATCGACCTGCCCGGCGGAAACCAGCCCGTTTGGAATGAAACCGAAACGATCGCGGTCGTCTTCAACGGGGAAATCTATAACTTCCGGGAGCTTCGCGAGGAACTGGAATCACGCAAGCATAGATTTCGGTCGAAGTCCGACACGGAAGTCATCGTTCACGCCTATGAGGAATGGGGCGAGGATTCTGTCGACCGGCTGCGGGGAATGTTTTCGTTTGCGGCAATTGAATTGCCGGAAGGGCGAGGCGGCCATGCCGCACGCATCTTCATGGCGCGCGATCGCACAGGCATCAAGCCGCTTTACTACGCAAAGGTGGACGGCGCTCTGCTATTTGCATCAGAGGTGTGCGCGCTTCTTGCGAGTGGATGCATTCACCCGAGCCTCTCCACCGAAGCTCTCAGTGCATATCTCCTTTTCGGTTCTGTCAGCGAACCAACAACGCTCGTCGAGGGCATCTCTTCCCTGCCGCCGGGTCACTGCGTCTCGATTCTCGCCGATGCTCCGATTCAGACCCCAGAGCCGAAACCTTATTGGGCCCTCTCTCGGTCTCTTGAGGCAGCATCTGAGAGTGGACCTGCCTCGAAGAACTCGCGCGTCCAAGGAGGTCTTCCAGCGTCTCGGGTTCGCTCGTTGTTAGAAGATGCCGTGCGGAGTCATCTGATCTCGGATGTTCCCTTGGGCGTGTTCTTGAGTAGCGGAATTGATTCCACAGCAATCGCGGCTCTCGCCACGGCAGTGCAGAAAGAAATCCACACCTTTACCGTGTCCTTTCCGGACACGGAGTTCAGCGAGGCCGGAATTGCCCGGCGCACTGCAGAGCGTCTGGGAACCCAACATCGCGAAGTCGTGATTTCCGGCGATGAAATGGTCGCTCGGCTTGATGAAGCGGTCAGAGCGCTCGACCAGCCCTCGATGGACGGCATCAACACTTATTTCGTTTCTTGGGGGGCACGGCAAGCGGGATTGAAGGTAGCTCTCTCGGGGCTGGGCAGCGACGAACTCTTTGGAGGCTACACGTCGTTCCGGGCTACCGCGAAGATTGGCGGCATCGACACGGTAGCGGCCTTCGTCCCGCAGACGGCCCGTAGGCTGCTCGCGCTCGGAATGAAGAACATGAATATTTTTCAGTCTTCACCCGACGGCTTTCGCAAAGCGTCGGCAGCATGGCTTCAGCCGAATCTGTTTCCGCATCCATATTTCTTCACACGCATGCTATTTACGCCGCAGGCATTTGCGTCGAGCTTGCGCGGAGGCGTTCTCACTTGGAATTCGATGCCCTGGTATCAGTGGCTTACTTCAGCCGTACAGCAGTCGCGGGCATTGGATCGATTTACACAAGTCTCGTGGCTTGAGCTGCGTTCGTATCTGGTGAACATACTATTGCGGGATACGGACGCAATGAGCATGCGCAATTCGCTCGAAGTACGAGTGCCGTTTCTCGATACACCCTTGGTGGAATACGTTCTGGGACTGCCGGAATCGGTTAAGCGCGGCACGCGGGGACCGAAGGCGCTGCTGGTCGAAGCTCTGGGCGATTTGTTGCCCGAAGAAATCGTCAATCAACCCAAGCGCACCTTCACCTTTCCGTGGGAACATTGGATGCGCGGGAAGTTGGGAGAAAGAGTGGCCACAGGACTTGGCGATTGGGCCCCGGCCCTCGAGGCGAATCTCGACCATAAGTTCGCGCAAGGCGTTTGGAGAAATTTCTTGCGCGGCAGAACGACCTGGTCTCGGCCCTGGAGCCTTTACGTATTGAATGAATGGGTGAAGCGCAATCTAGGTTCTCCAGTGAAAGACGGCAGCGCGTGTGACAATACGGCAACTGTTCACGCCGGCTGATTAGGAAACGGCATTTTCCATGCGAACATTGTAAAAATGATTATTCTCGGTATAAACGCGTATCACGCCAACGCTTCGGCCGCCATCGTGGCGGACGGCCGATTGGTTGCCGCCGTCGAGGAAGAGCGCCTCAATCGGGTTAAGTATGCTGCCGGCTTACCGGCGCGCGCCATTCAATACTGCCTGGATCAAGCTGGCGCAAAACTATCCGAAGTGGACCACATAGCAGTTCCGCGCGATCCATGGGCAAGGCTTGGAACGAAACTTCGCTTCGCAATGCGCATGCCTCGTTTCGCCCTGGATCGCGCGCGCGTGATGAAGCGTTTTGCAGGAATCCAAGAAGATCTAGCAGCGGCTTTCGAGATGCCTTCGGAAAACATCCGAGCGCGTTTCCATCGCATCGAACACCATACGGCACATCTTGCAAGCGCTTATTTCGTTTCGCCATTCGAGAATTCAGCCGTGCTTTCTGCCGATGGCCTGGGCGATTTTGCAAGTTCCATGTGGGCGTTAGGCGAAGGACCGACGATGCGAATGCTCGGTGAGATCACTTTTCCTCATTCGCTAGGGATGTACTACACGGCCCTCACCCAATACATTGGCTTCTGGAAATTCGGTGACGAGTACAAAGTGATGGGTCTCGCGGCCTACGGCCAACCGGAATTTCTGGACGAGTTTCGACGTATCGTTTATGCCGATGGCCCGCTTTCGTTCCGTCTGGGCCTTGAGTATTTCACCCATCAACTCCAGGGTGCCGATATGACCTGGCGGGAAGCGAATCAAACGCCAGTGCTCGGCCGGCTCTTCTCCTCTTATCTGGAAAAACGTCTGGGCCCAGCGCGCAAGGACGGCGAACCGCTCGAACAGCGGCATCACAACATAGCGGCGAGCATGCAAGCTGCGCTAGAAGAAGTTCTTGGCGCTCATTGGAGTGCACTGGCGGAGAAAACCAAGCAGAAGTCGCTCTGTCTGGCGGGCGGCGTTGCATTCAATTGCCTTGCAAATGGGAAAATTTTTGATCAATCGCCGTTCGAGCGTGTTTACGTTCAGCCAGCTGCGGGCGATGCAGGTCTCTCGGTGGGAGCGGCCTTCGCGGTGAATCACCAGATTCTCGGGCGGCCCCGCGAGTTTGTGATGGATCACGCTGGCTGGGGTCCGGAATTTTCGAGTCAAGAACTCCGCCACTCTATAGAAAATTTCGACTCATCGGGAGAGGGAGTAACAGTAACCGAAATGGAGGAGGCTCCTTTACTGGAAACTACGGCCCGGCATATCTCCAGCGGAAAAGTAGTCGGATGGTTTCAGGGTCGCGTGGAGTGGGGTCCGCGCGCGTTGGGGCAGCGAAGCATTCTGGCTGATCCGCGGCGGCCTGAGATGAAAGATGTCTTAAACCGTCGCATCAAGCACCGTGAAATATTTCGGCCGTTTGCGCCTTCGATTCTAGAAGAAGCCACCGGCGAATTTTTCGAGAAGACGCACCCTTCGCCCTTTATGACTTTTGCCTATTCCGTTCGGCCGGAAAAACGCAATGTGATTCCCGCGCCTACTCACGTGGATGGTACAGCGCGACTCCAGACCGTAAGCCGAACCGCGAATCCGCTTTACTGGAAACTTTTGCGCGCCTTTGGCGATCAAACAGGCGTTCCAGTCGTACTAAATACTTCTTTCAATGACAATGAGCCGATCGTCTGCCGGCCGGAGGAAGCGGTCGATTGTTTCCGTCGAACCCAGATGGATACGTTGGTGATGGGGAACTTCATTCTTGAGAAGAAATCTTCAGTTGCATCGCAGGAGGAAACTGCGGATAGTTTCGCCAAGCGCGCAGAATAGGGAGTCGTCAGTCAACACACCGCTCGCCGCTACAGTTGTCCAGCCCTGGCGTCGAGATGCAAATCAGCATTATGCACATTCTCCTTCTCAACCAATATTATCCTCCAGACACTTCTGCGACGGCCAAGATGGCGGTGCAGGTCGCTGAAAAGCTGGCTGAGCACCATCGTGTAACGGTGGTCGCCGGACGTCCCTCGTACGATCCTGACGAGTTTTACCCGTTCGCATTTCTCCGGCGCGATATTCACAACAATGTTACGGTCGAGCGCGTCGCTTCGACGGCTTATCCGAGGCATCAGATGCGACGCCGCATCTCAAATTATTTAAGCTATCTCGCGCTTGCAGTCCCACGTGCGTTGGCGCTTAGTCCAGACATTGTTCTCGCGATGACGGATCCTCCCGTAGCAGGCATAGCTGGTGCATTTGTTGCGCGTATGGCGGGCCGTCCGTTTGTTTATAACATCCGTGATCTGTATCCGGACATGGCTCTCGGCGGTGACATTGTGCGGCCCAACCGCTGGGTTGACCATTGGGAGACCATGCACCGGCGAGCACTCCATCAAGCCGCTCGTGTCATCGTTCTCGGCGACGATATGCGCGATCGCATTGTCTCGAAGGGTGTTTCGCCGGACCGAGTTGTTGTCGTGCGAGACGGTACATCGTTTTCTACGTCAATGCCCGAAGGTGACGATCCAGTAGTCCAGAAAATTCGCTGTGGCTTCCCTTTTGTGGCCTTACATGCAGGCAACCTGGGCTTTTACGGCGCCTGGGATTCCCTCTTAAAGGCGGCCGACATTTTGCGCAACGAAGATACTGGTCTTGTGTTTGTAGGCGACGGGGCGAACCGCGCGGCTTTGGAGGCTTCCGCGAAGTCTTCGCCGAGTGTACGCTTTTTGCCATTCTTTCCATCTGAACAAGTGCCGCACGTGATGATGGCTGGCGACGTACACATTGTGACCGTAAGACGTGGTTTGGAGGGGGTTGTAGTGCCTAGCAAGCTTTATTCCATTCTTGCAGCGGGCCGTCCAGTACTCGTTGTAGCGGCCGCGGAGAGCGACGCAGCGCGGATCGTTCGCGAATCCGGCTGTGGACTATCAGCGGATCCGGATGACCCCGGTTCAATAGCCGCCGCTATTCGCGAGTTGCGCGACGACCGGAATCGATTGACTCAGATGGGGATCCGGGCAAAGGAAACAGCGGCGAAATATGCTAGAGTCGATGAGCTCGAAAGGTTTGTCGGAGTTATAGAAGAAGCCTCAAATCATCAGAATGATCACGGAGGCGGCCATCTGGAATCGTAAGAAAGTTCTCGTAACCGGCGGTGCATCATTTATTGGGTCTCATCTGGTCGACGCTCTGGTGGAGCGCGGCGCGCATGTGCGAGTCGTCGATGATCTGACGAGCGGCAGGCTGTCAAACATTCAACAGCATTTAGCGGACGGTCACGTCACATTTGTCGAGGCTGACTTGCGTGAGCCGGGCGTCACTCGCGCGGCGATGAACGGAATAGATGTTGTTTTCCATCTCGCTGCCGACCATGGCGGGCGCGGCTACGTCGATTTACACCAGGCGGGTCCAGCTTCGAATCTCTTTCTCGACGGACTTGTCTTTTGGGAGGCGGTGAAAGCCGGCGTCGGGAAAGTGGTTTACGCCTCGTCAGGCTGCGTTTATCCGAATAACATGCAGACCGACACGGCTCAGGTGCTTTATCTTCGCGAAGGGGACGTCAAACCTCCGCATGACGCCGATAATATGTACGGATGGGCCAAGCTGATGGCGGAGCTTACGCTGCAGGCGTATCACCGGGAGCACGGGCTGAAAGCGGCGTCTTGTCGATACTTCACCGTGTACGGGCCGCGCGGAGTGGAAAATCACGCGGTAATAGCGATGATCGCCCGGGCTTTTATCGGGCAGAATCCATTTGACGTCTGGGGTGATGGAACGCAAGTCCGTAATTGGACGTATGTGGATGACATCGTCAGCGGAACAATTCTGGCAGCCGAAAAAATCGATGATGGTACCGCAGTCAATCTTGGAACGATGGAACGGATCCGCGTGATCGACGCTGCGAAAATGGTGCTCGATTTTTCCGGGCAAAAAGCAGATATCCGCCTGCTGCCCAATATGCCCACCGGGCCCAGAAATCGTGTCGCAGATAATGCCTTGGCCAAGAGACTTCTGGGCTGGGAGCCGAAAACTCCGTTCCGACAGGGTTTGCGCAAGACCATGGACTGGTATTTCGCAAGCAAACAGAAAGAACAGGTGCGCGGCGTCCTCGAAAAGATGCTTACGGCACGTTGACCGGAGTAGCCGCAATGACGTCCATACCTGCCGACCTTATCGCATTTGCCGTTGCGCTGCTCGCCTCACTTGTTCTTACGATTCCGGTGCGTCATCTGGCCATTCGTTTTGGAATGGTCGATCATCCCGGACCGCGTAAGGTCCACGTGAAACCGATTCCGCTTCTGGGCGGTATCGCGATTTATCTGGCTTTTGCCTTGGCAATTCTCGTGGCGGTGCACGGCGTTCCTCAACATCAAGTCGCCGGCATTCTCTCTGGAGCCACGCTACTCGCTATCGTTGGCTTTCTCGATGACGGCAAGCTTCTACATCACCAGGTAAAGCTATTCATCGGTATGCCGGTTGCGGCGCTAATGCTAATTGCGGCCGGAATTCACGCCCAACTTTTCTCTCAGTTTGTTCCCGGGATGACTGGCGTGATTCTGGATGATTGCTTTACGGTGTTGTGGGTTGTGGGCATCACTGCGTCGTTCAGTATTCTCGACCACATGGATGGTCTGTGCGCTGGTATTGCCGCCGTGGCAGCCGCTTTTTTCACAATTTCAGCCAACATGAATGGGCAGACGCTCGTTCGAAGCTTGGGCGCTGCGACTCTGGGCGCTTCGCTAGGATTTCTGCGCTGGAATTTCAAACCGGCGAAGATTTTCATGGGTGACGGCGGGGCGATGTTCCTTGGGTTCCTAATGGCAACTCTGGGGCTCAAGATCCGGCCGGACGGCGCTCCTTTCCCAATTACCTGGCTGATCCCAATTCTGATTCTGGGAGTCCCTATTTTCGATACGACGCTTATCTCGATTTCCCGCGCGCGGCGCGGCCTACTTCCCTTCACTTCGCCGGGCAAGGACCATACGGCACATCGTTTGTCGAATCTGGGACTGGGCCATCGCGGCGCGGTTCTTGTGCTGTATTGTTTTGCAGTCCTGTTTGGCATGGCTGCGCTTTTCATTCCAGGATCTTCGCCAGCGACAGCGTATACGCTAGCGGGGTTGCTTGTCGCTGGTAGTCTGATTGCCATTTTTTTCCTCGAAGGGGCGCCGTATGAACGCCAGCCGAAACTGCCCAAGACCTTTTCTGCTAGCTGAAAGTACCTGTCTTTCTTGCTTGCGCCCCAGTAAGATATATACTTCATCCTCGGCGGTTTCAGGTACCACGATCGCCGGGAAGTCCTGTTCTCTTCTTTGGATGGAGAGCGGTCCCGGTAAGTAGTTCTGCGGACTTGCTCCAGTAAAATACGCAAAGGCAAACTGCTACCGACCAATATGGCGCCCGAAATACGCGACGCAAAAAATAATTCTTCCCCCGGTCCTTTCACAGGTAAGCAAAGAGTTGCTGTGGTGGGCGGGTCGGCTGCCGGGCTATTCACCGCTTCCTTGCTGGCGCGCCGGGGCGTTCCCGTTCGTGTGTTCGAACGCATCGAAACGCTCGAGCCCGAAGAGCGCACTTTGATCGTCACGAATCGAATGCGGGATCTTCTCGGGCCTGCCGCCCAGAGGAGCGTGGTTAACGAAATTCGACACTTTGAACTCTTCACTGATGGCCGCGCTGCCAACATCACCCTGAAGCACCCTGACCTGATCATCGAACGTCGAACTTTGATTCAGGGGCTCGCGGAAGAGGCGCAACGCGCCGGTGCGAGCATCGAGCTGGGCCGCCGCTTTCACTCGCTGCATCCCAACGGTCGCGGACTGGTTCTCGAAATTGACAGAAGCGATGACGGACAGCGTGAGGAAGTTCGCGCGGACACGATTGTCGGCGGCGACGGCGCTTCTAGCCGTGTGGCGCAGGCCGCGGGATGGGCACCGCTCGAGACGGTACCCTTGGTTCAAGCCATCGTGCCGTTGCCCAAAGACATGTCGCCGGATACTGCGCGCGTTTGGTTCATACCGCAGGACACCCCTTATTTCTATTGGCTCATTCCGGAATCGCCCACTCGCGGTGCTTTGGGACTAATCGGCGAGAATGGTCCGGAAACGCGGCACCACCTGGAGAAATTTCTGGAAAAGCGGAAGCTCGATCCGATCGGATTTCAGGCAGCGCGGATTCCCGTTTATAAACGGTGGGTTCCGGTGCACCGGCCGGTAGGTAAGGGATCGGTTTTTCTGGTGGGCGACGCGGCGGGACAGGTGAAAGTTACCACGGTAGGCGGCATTGTCACCGGATTTCGCGGGGCGCTCGGTGTCGCTCAAGCGATTTTGAATGGGGGGGCCAGCGAGCTTCGAACGCTACGCCGGGAACTTGATCTTCATCTTCTCTTGCGCCGTTCGCTCCATGATTTTCAGCAAGCCGATTACAGCCGGCTGGTGGACTTGTTGAACGATCCGGCTAAACGGTCACTCGCAGACTACTCCCGCGACGAAGCGTGGAAAATTCTTTGGCGCGTCTGCTTGAGCCAGCCGCGCTTGGTTCTGCTTGGCCTGCGCGGGTTACTGTCGCGCAGCCGCTCGTCGCACCGTACAGACCTCTAACGAGCTCAACGTATCCCTTAAATTGGGGTTCGGGCTTCGCGTTAAGTCCGAGACGCCATTAAAATCTGCCATGTATATTCTTGGGCTTTCGGCGATGACACACGACCCTGCCGCAGCATTAATCGGGGAGCAAGGAGTCATCGCGGCGATTGAAGAAGGAAAACTCACCCGGACGCGCACGGCCGAAGGAATTCCTCGAGCTGCGATTCAATTCTGTTTGGAGCGCGCGGGAATAGATATAGGAGGCGTTGAACGCATTGCGGTCGGCAGCCGTCCCACTCGCTCCTGGAGGCGGCAGGCTCTTTTTCGCGCCAGCCTCGCTCCCCTCGCCCCAGCGTCCAGTGCATACTTTACGAGCAAGGCCTTCGGTGAACTGAGCCGCGAGTTGAACAATTTCCGGCTCGTAAGAGACATGGCGGAAAATCCGCAGGCGCGAGTTCAGGGTTTTGACCATCATCTTTGCCACGCTGCCAGCGGGTTCTTTGCTTCTTCGTTTGACCGTGCGCTCATTGTTACTCTTGACGAGCAAGGCGATGGCCGGTCCGGATCTGTCAGTATTGGGGAAGACACGCGCATTCGCGAAATAGATTCAGTCTCCTTCCCCAACTCACTCTCATGGGTTTATTCGCAAGTCACCCGACTGCTGGGTTTTCGTCCGCATAGCGAAGAACACAAAACTCAATGGCTGAGTCTGACCGGCGAGCCCATGTATGTGGAGGTATTTCTTGACGCTTTGCGTCGCGCACCTGGTGGTGCGCCGAAGCTGAATCGGAAATATTTTCGCCGCAGTTACGCGGGTGAACTCTCGTTCAGCGATGAATTCTATCGGCGGCTTGCCATCCCCGTTCAGGCGCGCTCCCAGATGGGGGATTCAGTTCGGGCAAATATTGCAGCGAGTCTCCAAAAAGCGTGTGCGCTGATTCTCTGTGAATGGTCCGAGGCCCTTCGGCGCAAAACGGAAACTCGCTCGCTTTGTCTTGCAGGGGGTTTATTCTTAAATCCGCTTCTAGTCGCCGCCGTCGAATCGAATACAAACTTTGAAAATGTTTTTGTGCAGCCGGCCGCCGGCAATGAGGGCACCGCGCTCGGTGCGGCATGGCTCGCTTGGCATCAGCAACCGGGTCGGCCGCGCATCGAGCCGGCCCCCAGCCCCTATTGGGGGCCGGAGTATTCCAATGAAGAGATTAAGAGCGTGCTCGACAATTGCAAAGCGTCTTACCATTGGTGCGATTCGGAGAGCGATAAAATCAACAACGCACTCCACTTACTTCAGGCGGGGAAAATTGTCGGGTGGTATCAGGGCGCAGCCGAGTTCGGCCCGCGAGCTCTCGGCAATCGCAGCTTGCTTGCGTCGCCATGGTCGCCTTACGTGAAGGAAAATTTGAACGAATACGTCAAGCACCGGGAATCCTTTCGGCCTTTCGCTCTGGCCATGCCGAAGGAAGCTTGCGGCGAGTATTTTGAATACACTCCAAACGCACGCTTTCTTACTACTATGGCGACGGCGAATGAAAAGGGACGAAAATTACTGGGTAACCTTCCTCTAGGATTTCTTCTGAAGGATAGTCTGGTGCGGCTCCAGGCTGTAAGTTCCGAGGATAATCCTTTGTTTTGGAAGCTTTTGAAGCGTTCTGGAGAGGATGCTCCCGCCCCGCTGCTGGTGAACACTTCCTTTAATCTGTTTGGAGAGCCGCTTGTTGTCAGACCACGAGACGCCGTCCGCAGTTACTTTTGTTCGGGGGCGGACGCTTTAGTTGCGGGCAGTTTTCTTTTGAAGAAGCGGTGACAATCTATGGCAAGTATCGAAAAACCTCTGGGCAAGCGCAAGCTGAATCGGCGTCTTATTTCATTCGTGATCTTCCTGGCGCTGTTTGCGGCTGCG
>Ga0209330_1000519_pt1 | contig 15764 bp, 13 predicted proteins | sample JacPinW_OM2H0_O3_FD_187969 | JGI IMG/M metagenome (GOLD analysis project Ga0209330, IMG submission 187969) | Forest soil microbial communities from Algoma, Ontario, Canada - Jack Pine, Ontario site 1_JW_OM2H0_O3 (SPAdes) (version 2) | ecosystem: Environmental > Terrestrial > Soil > Boreal...
TCATTATCGCCATACTTGTGCTGCCGTCCTGCGGCGACCAGACTATTAATTTTCCGCCGCCCACCATGAAGTCCATCTCCCCGACCACGGCCCAGCAAAACAGTCCGCAGATCACCGTCACCGTTACCGGGAACGATTTTGTGCAGGGAACCACCGTCGGAATCGCCACTTCCCCGACCGGAGCTCCGGCCGGCTTGCTCACTTTTTTCCAGGATACGAATACCCTCACCGCGACTCTCACTGCTGCCGAGCTTTCCACCGCCCAGACCCTTTATTTCAGCGTCACCACCCCGCAGCCCGGCGGCGGCACGTTCCCGCCCATGAACCAAACCAAAATCACTTTCCCCTTTATTGTGACGTCGGCTCAAAGCCCGGTTCCCCACATTACCTCCATCACTCCAACCACCACGCTCGCATCCACATCCAGCCAAGTTACCGTTTTTGTGAACGGAAGCGGTTTCGTTCCGCAGTCCGTCGCTACTCTGAATCAGAAAAACCTGACCACGGTATTCAGCAGCCCGACAGCGCTTCAGGCCCAGGTCCTCCAGGCCGATATCACCGTCCCCGGTCCTGTCCAGATTGGAGTTCTCAATCCCGCGCCCGGCGGCGGTGTCTCGAACCAGGTTCCCTTGAATGTACTGGATCCGGTTCCGACGATTGCTTCCATTGCCCCGACCAGCGTTCTGGCCGGTGGCACGCCTCCCAGCATAACGGTGACCGGTACCGGCTTCGTAAACCAGTTCACTTCCATCAATGTGAATGGCACTCCGGCCCCCTCAACCATTGCCAGTCCAACTTCGGCTTTCATTACTTTGACCGCTGGCGACCTCACCCTTGGCGGTTTGGATCAAATCGTAGCGGTAAACGCTCAGCCCGGGGGTGGCACGTCCGTAATCGCCACATTCGCAATAAATCCCACCCACTTGCTCGGACTTCCCATTCTTGTGGATCTTGCCGCGGACGGTTCGCAGGCCAACACCGGCATTTGCGGCGGAGTTGCCAGCTGTCAGAACGGCTCGCTCGGCCTCAACATCTCGACCGTTGCTCCATCTACTAGCAACACCGGTCAATTCGTGGCTTTTCCCTCCGCATCGCATAACTTGGTTCTCACCGATACGAATCCTTCGTCGGACGTTTATCTTCGCAACACCTGTTTGGGCGTCGCCGCCTGTACCCCGCTCACCAGCGTGATCAGTCTCGGGCCCAGTGGCATCGCTGCCAACGGCACCAGCTCGCAAGTCACAATTAATAACGCCGGAACCACCGCCGCGTTTACTTCACTTGCGACCAATCTGGTGACCTCCGTCCCGGTTCCTGCTGGAATGTCTCAGGTTTACTGGCGGCCCATCTGCATTGCTTCTTCCACCACTTCCTGCACCGGTACCAGCGCCAGCACTTCGGTTCCACAACTGATTTCAATTGCCGCGGACGGCCAGTCCGCCGGCAATGGACCCAGCTTCGATCCCGTCATCAGCCCCGACGGAGAATTCGTCGCCTTCGTTTCACTGGCTACCAATCTTGTCTCGAACATCACCGCCGGCGACGGCACCATTCCGCAGGTTTTCATTCGCGATACCTGCAACATATCAACTGCCACTTCCACCAGCACCTGCATCCCGACCACGTTTCTGGTCTCATCTCCCGACACCTCCACGGCCGGAAATGGCGCGAGTTCCAACCCCTCCATCAGCAATTCAGGACTCTTCGTTTCTTTCACTTCGCTCGCCACAAATTTAGGAGCCACCGCTCCTAATCCCGCGGGAGCCTCGGAAATTTTCGAACGCTCGACCTGCGTAACCACAATTTCTTCCACCACCAACACCTGCGTGCCGGTAACCACTCTGGTTTCCACCCCCGACGGCAGCACGCCGGCCGATGGAGCTAGCGATCAATCCAGCATCTCGAACTGTGGCGGGTCGAGCGGTTCTACCGCGAACTGCAGCACCACGACCACCGCATCCAACGGTCGTTTCGTGGCCTTTGCTTCCACCGCGCAAAACCTCGTCGCCGGAGCCGGACCGACCCAGCAAATTTATGTGCGCGACACCTGCACTGGAATAGATTCGGTCACCACGACCTGCGTTCCCTCCACGACCCTGGTTTCTACGGCCACGGCGGGCGTGCCGGGTAACGGTCTCAGCGAGCGCCCCAGCATCAGCGCCTCGGGCCAATTCATCGCCTTCGCATCGCTGGCTTCTAACCTCACGAAAACTACCAACGGTGTTGAAAACATTTTCGTGCGCAATACCTGTCTCGCTGTCACCGTGACGTGCACTCCAGGCATTGCGATCTCCAGCGTTCCGAACGGTACGAATGCTTCGCCGTCGAATGGTCAGAACCTCGTACCCTCCATCAGTGCCGATGGCCACACCGTTAGCTTCCTTTCCTTTTCCAACAACCTTGTTCCGCGCGACACCAATGGGGTCGAGGATATTTTCCTCGGCACTACTACGTTCTAGTTTGCGGCCCGATCGGTGGCCTGACCTGAGGAATGATTCTGGAGAATGACCTGAGCGATGACCTGCGCGTTGGTCTGCGGCCTGGCGGTGGGCGAGATTTGGCCTAGTCTCCGGCGGAGCTCTTGTTAGCGATCGCGGTTCGCGCCGTCGTCAGCGTGAACGTCAGCGATTCTTTTGGCACGCTGGATACGAACGATCCCACCATCCAGCCAAGCCCCGCCGGTATGTCCCGGCTCAACGAAATCGCCTGGCATTCCAGATACGTCCCGCCATCCTTCTCTTCGAAACGCCAGAACGTGTTCAACTTCCACACAAATCCTCGGTCGTGCCCTTCCGGCCGCAGGCGCTCATCTGGCTTTCCGGCGTTTTCCACTTCCTGCACGCGCGTCGCGTGCGAACGGCTCCATGCGTGGTTCTTATCCACTACGTGATAGTGAATCTCCTGATCTGTATCAATTACTGTCGTAACGATTTTCTTTTGGTAGAAACGCAACAGCACAAAAAAATCATCCCCGTCGTGCTTCAAAATCTTTGATTGCACGATGTCCGGTTTGAAGTACTCCACTTTGTGATCGTAGTCTTCCATGAACGCGAGTGTCTGTGCGAGCGTCGCGCCCGGCACGAACGCGGTTCCGATCCAGTGATGAATGATTCCGCCCGGTACCGTCACCGGACTCCCGTGGTCCAGCGTTTCGAGCCGTTCGATCACAATTCCGCCCCCGCGAAGCTCCGCCAGTGCCTCGGCGCGCCGCGCTTCCGGCAGCCGCTCCACCCAAAGGTAAGCAGTTCCTTGCGCCAACTCCCCATCGACCTGGGCTTGCGTCAACGCGATGTAGCGTTCGTAGTTCTGCGCGGCTCGCGGCTGCAGGTCCGCCGCACCCAGCGGAACCGCGCACATAAGAATCACCGAAAGAAAAACAGCCACCGCTCCGCGCCTGCCACCGCCTGCTTTACCCATCACCTGTCCTGTGCCTCTGGCGCTGGTCTTCCCCCCAATGCCCTTAACCCAGTCGCACAATCATCAGAAGCATATACGTGGCCAGGAGATGCGCGGGATTGTAGTCGAAGCGTACTTCAGCCCGAAGAACATGCGATCTAACCGGGCATTCACGATTATCGCTGGAAGGGATCGTCCGAGGAACTCGCCCGCCGGCGGAACTTCGAGAAGGGACGCCGGCAAGCAAGGTATTGGACGGGTTGGATAGATGCCCCGGCTCCTTTTTTTGGCGGAACCGTCGTCCCCGCAATCGCAGCTTCCAACCCGCACGTGTAGTTTCCTCGGATCTGCACGCGCAACCAATGGGGCATCCGGTTCAAATATTTCGGTACCGAGGTTGTAGTACCCGGTACTACCGGTTGACAAAAACACACCTGCCTCCCGAAGCGCGTATTGAAGGCAGCGCGCCGTCCAGCGGAAAGGTGTATAGCGTCGCTGATTTTGGGCTATTTTTCGGCGGTTTGTGTCAGTGGCAAGCGAAGCGTGAGTTCTGTGGTTTTCTTAGGCCGGATCACTGTGCGTTTCGCCCATTCGGAGAAGACTCCATTCGAGTATGCGCGGAGGTCGTACTGCCCCGCATCCCATCGCGTAAATTCGAAATGCCCGTTGGCATCGGTATGGGTGGCGTGAGGGTGCAGCCCGTCCGAGGTCTGAATCGTTACACTGGCGTTGGTCACTGCTTTGCCCTGCGCGTCGAGCACCGACCCTTCCACGGCGCCCAACCCACGCGCAAATTGCGCTTGAACACTCACGCCCAGCGCCAACATCGCCAGGCCGGCTACGACCAGAACGGCAAAAACGACAGATGCTCGTTTCATCCCGCACCTCGTAATGGTTCCAAGGTGCAATTTTACCCGCGGCCGTCACCCAAGATCGGCACGAACCCCGGCAATGTTATCCAAACGCAACTCCTGTTCCCGGGTACCGGCGAAAGCGTGGCACAAAGGACAGTCCGGCGCCGGCCTTCCATCCCTCAGTATTTGTAGTGCTTGCTTGCGGCGGCGTGTAGGGCTTGTTCCATGCGCCCGCTGTCCGGGCTGGTACCGCGCTCGAGCGCCAGCTGGTACATCAAGAGTTGCACTGGAACCAGGTGCACGAACGCTGCAAGCCATGCGGCACATTCGGGCACCACCACAATCTTTTCGGCGTCCAGCGCGTGATTCGCGCTCGGCACGGTAATCGCCGCCCGCTGTATCTTCAAATCTCCCGCCGCGCGCAGTATTTGCCGCCCGCGCTCATCCGTCTCGTCGCTCACGAACAATCCCACCAGGGAACTCCGGGAATCCGTTTCGGAAAATGGCCCGTGCAGGATTTCTTCGGTCTCGAATCCTTCCGCCGCGATGTAACAAGCCTCCTTGATTTTCAGCGCCGCCTCACTCGCGGTGGCCCATGCCACGCCGGAACCAAAAATTTCAATTCGTGAAAGCGCCGCGATGCGCGCTGCCCATTCGCGCACCTCTGGTTCCAGCTTCAGCGCCTCGCGCATCAACTGCGGCACCCGGGAAAGTTCGGCGAGCCGCTCGGTTCGCGCCACACCGGTCCTCTTCTCGGCGACACCCATCGCCAGGATCGCCAGCACGGCCAGCGCGGTCGTATAGCTTTTCGTATACGCGAACGCCAATTCCTGTTCGCACGTTTCAATCTGGAAATCCGCGCCACGCACTCCGTCCCCGCTCATTTTTCCGGTGATCGCCACGGTCAGCGCGCCCGCCGCGCGCGCTATGCGCAACGCCTCCATCGAAGCGGTCGTCGTCCCGGTGTGCGTGATAACAGTCACCGCGTCACTCGCGCTTAGCGCGACCGGATGATGCACGAATTCAAATGACTGTTCCGCATGCGCCCACACCCGGCCGCGGCTGAATTCCCGCAGCCAGCTTTCCGCCACTCGTGCCGCGTGTAACGACGTTCCGATCCCCACGAATATGACGCGCTCCCTTTGTGCCACGGCCTGTGCCGCGCGCTCAATCGCTTCGCGTTGCGCCAGCACCAGGTCAATCAGCCCCGGTTGCGCGAAAATTGCTTCGTACGCGTGATAGGGATGCGCCGTGCGTCTCTCGGCCATTCGATTTCTCTCCGCTCGCGCTATATATTGGTGTGTTCAGTTTCGCCGCTGATTCTAGCCGAACAGGAGCCGCAATGCCTCGCTACATCTCCCAACACACCCTCGCCTGCCTCACGCGCCAGGGTGCCGAAGAACTTTCGAATCGCATCATGAGCGCGAAATCAGTAACCGCGCGCCGCGTCCTCGTAAACATGCAGGAAGGGAAAATGCTCGCCGAGTTCGACGCCTCGAATCGCGAAGAACTGGAAAAGTGGCTGGCTGCGGAGAAATTTCATTTCGACTGGCTCCTCCGCCTCGAATATGAAACTGCAAACGGAATCCTGCAAGCCATTTCCTGACAAACTCGCCGCGCTGCCGACGATTAGAGACGCTTCGCGCCAGCGCGTTCGAAGCGTTGCTCGAGTTCAGCGGAAGACGACAGATGCGCAGCCAGGATCTTGATCGCGACGGTGCGGTCCGGCCGCGTATCACTGGCCCGATACACTCCTCCCTCCGCCAGCGCCGAGCGGCGCGACGATTTCATACGAACCCAACGTGGTGCCTGGCGAAAGCGCTATGAACTGGGGGCATTAGACCGGATTCAACGGAACAACGTAGCCCCTGGTAAGTCCCTCGATCCGTGCGAGCGTGCGGGGTTGGGAAAACTAACTTCCTGACAACGCTGAGGTTGCCATCCCCTCGCTTCCGGTGTAGCCTAGCCGTCATGAAAGTCTGCGCCCCAACTTGTACACCGTGTTGTTGTATGTGCTGTACACGCGGGTGTGCTGGCGCGGGAGGCTAAAGCAACCAAGCATCAAATCTAGCCAGGAATTCCCGACCCACCGCCAGAGACCTTCCGGCCGGTGGGTTTTTTGTTTTACACAGGATTTTTTGTGAAACTTTCCACGCGTCACCGATTTTCGAGCGTCTAAGGACAAACAGGAGAGGCACATGACCGACTATAAGCATCCCGAAGTTCTGGTTTCAACCGAATGGGCCGCGGCTCATTTGAACGACCCCAAAGTTCGCCTCGTCGAAGTAGACGTGGACACTACGGCCTACGAACAGGGCCACATTGCCGGCGCCGTCGGCTGGAATTGGCAATCGCAGCTTCAGGATCACCTGCGCCGCGACCTGATTGACCAGGCCACCCTTGAAAAGTTGCTTGGCGGGTCCGGCATTTCCAACGACACCACAATTCTGCTCTACGGTGACAATAACAACTGGTTCGCCGCCTACGCGTTGTGGCAGTTGAAATATTACCGCCACAAGGATGCCCGGCTCATCAATGGCGGTCGCAAGAAGTGGGTGGAAGAAAAGCGTCCGCTGACCACCGATGCCGCCAAGGTGACTCCCACCACCTATCACGCCGGCTCTCCCGACGAATCGCTGCGTGCTCGAAAAGATGAAATATTTGCATTTGTCGAAAAGAAAAAAGCCGGGCAGCTTGTTGACGTTCGTTCCCCCGATGAATATTCTGGAAAAATTATCGCGCCTCCGGGCATGAGCGAAACCGCCCAGCGCGGCGGCCACATTCCGGGCGCCGCCAGCATCCCCTGGGCCCAGGCCGCCAATGAAGATGGCACGTTCAAATCGGCCGACGCCCTCAAAGCGCTCTACGACTCCAAGGGAATCGATGGAAGGGACCCCATCATTGCCTATTGCCGCATCGGCGAACGCAGCTCGCACTCCTGGTTCGTTCTCAAATATTTGCTGGGTTATGACAACGTGAAGAACTATGACGGTTCGTGGACCGAATGGGGCAATCTCGTCGGCGCCCCAATCGAAAAAGAAGGCACCGCGGCCGCTGCGCGCAACTAGTTATGAATTCTCGCCACAAATTAAAAAAGGGGAGCGCCATCGCTCCCCCCTTTTAGCTACCAAAAATAATTGGGATTCTCCCTTATTGTGGAATTTGATTTTCCGGCACGCCGTTGTGCCGCGCTTCGTCCTGCAACGCGCTGATTTTCGTCTCGATACCCTCGCGCTGTTTCTGCAAATCCACAAGTTCCACGTGCCAATCGTCGATTTTGTTGCCGGTGTACGTCCTTGTCGTGACCACGGTGTTTCCGTTCAACACCGCTTGCAGTTGCGAAATTTTTCCGTCGAGTTCCGGCAGTTTCGCGCGCAGCGCCGTGATCTGGTCCTGATACCGTTTCGCATTGGGATCTTTCTTCGCGCCAGCCGCAGGCTTGTCAGTCGTCTTCGCGGGTTTCCCGTTAGATCCTGAAGCATTCGGAATTGAGTTGTCCCGATGCACGCCCGCCATATCGTCATTGGTCCACACGCGCTTGGTCGGCGCGGTCTGCGCCGCACTCGCGCCGCCCGGAGCCGCGGCCGTTGACCCCGTCGAAGACGGAATTGGAGTCGGCGTTGCGGATTGAGCGGTCGCTGCAGATGTCGGCTGCACCGGGGTGTTGTTTTGTTCCTGAGCAAACCCAGCCCCGCTAGGAATGGCGGCACTCATCAATATCGTGAAAGCGACAGCGCGAAAGGTTTGGGAGTTCATCACGCCTCCGTGACGAAAATCGTCAACATCAGGAATGGACCCGGTGCCTACCAACAATTTTGGAATGAAACGAAAGAATCCTGGCCCAATCTAACCCGGATCACCGCAAAAAGTTACTCCGAACTACTGCGACCCGTAGGCCATTTTGCCCGTGGCTAGCTCGTTTTGCGCGATTGCCAGCGCCTGCTTGGGCGGCCCATCCCGGTGATATTGGCTAACCTCAATGTACTGGTGTTCTTCGAAGGTAAAGAGGAATTTACGCGCGGTGAAGTCGTACTGGTAACGCGAGGGCAACCACAGTCCCGGCGCCACTTCCGCCTGTTCGAGCGAAAAAACTCCCCCGCGGTACAGCTTGCCAAGAATGCCGCCGCCAAACGAAACGTCGCGCAACAGATGAGCTTCCGCGCGTACCATCTGGTTCGACTCCCGATCAACCCATATTTTCGCCACTACATGCGTGATTGCTTCCTGAAAAATGGTGTGCGGATGAAAACTCGCGTTCGGCTGCAGGTCCAGCACATCGCAATCTCGCCCGTTTCGTTCTTCGCGTCCCGTCCAGGTAACTAGAAATGCTTGGCGTGACGCATCCACCAACTCGGCGCGGTCCTGCTGCTTTTTCTGCCATTTTGCGTACGCCGTCTTGGTTCGCGGATCATCCGGCCGCAGCATCAAGGAAAGCACATCCACCCACGACTGCAGTTGCTTGCGATATTCCGCCAGATCAACCCCCCTCCCGTCTGTCTTCAGCAGGATCTTCAGCGTCCCGCTCCCGGTCGGCACTATCCGAAACGTCCGATCCTCCAGCACCCGCGGATAATCGCCACCAGTTCGCGACACTTGATGTTCAATTCGCTCGTACTCTTCCAGCGCCGTATCATTGTGGTGCTGGTTTGCGACCAACTTCTGCGCGCGCGCGTCGATTTGTTCGGCGGAGGGGGACGACGCCGGCGTCTGCTGTCCCGGGCCAGCCGCAGCTTCAACAGCCTTCTGCCCCGCAGCTATAGCCGGGGGTGCTGTGCCGCCGCCTGCCTTCTCCGTCGCGCCATAGGCACTCAGAATAACGGCCAGGACCCAGCCGGTAACCGTAAGCCCTTTGCTCACAATACAAGCCCTCGAATCACGCCCACGCGGTTCCCCAAGCCCAGCTTGGATTCTAACCGCAAACCTTCCAAACCCAACCGTTCCGCAGAACAGGTTAGAATAGTGTCGCCCGCATGTCGTCCCATATATTTTGAATGGGGTGAACTTTTCTGGTCGGCCAGCCGTCTTATAAGGTAGATACCGTGAGTAAGCTTGTCCTAAATCGCTCGACACTTCGGGATACCCTTGTTTCGGTTCGTGAAACTCTGTGGATTTCCCTCGATACCTTGCGTGCCCACAAATTGCGCACGTTCTTGACCCTGCTCGGCGTGATTTTGGCCGTGACCACTCTCGTATCCGTCATCTCGGTCCTCAACGGTCTTAACCTTTACATCTCGGATAAAGTCGCCAATCTTGGCGCCAATGCATTCGTCATTGATCGCATCGGGATCGTCACCAATTTTCAAGAATGGAACAAAGCACGTAAGCGGCCCACGCTTACCCTCGATGACCTTCAGGCCTTGCGCGACGATATGAAATTGGCCGCTTCCGTTGCGGGCGAACAGGATTCCACCGCGGATGTGCGCTACGGAAGCGGGTTGAGCGAAGACGTCAACATTATCGGCGCCACTCCCACTTTCGCGCCCATTCGCGATATTGACGTTTCGAGTGGCCGGCTGCTCACTTCAATTGACGAAGAACATCGCGCTGGCGTTTGCGTTATCGGTGCGGATGTCGCCAACAAGCTTTTCCCAGGCGTTGACCCGATCGGTCATGATATTCGCGCCGGCCAAGGACAATATCAGGTGGTCGGCGTGGCTACTCCCAAAGGTACGGTGCTGGGCGATCCTCAAGATAACTTCGTGATGATCCCGCTCGGTACCTATCGCAAAGAATGGCTCACGCCCCAGGATTCGGTCACCATGTTCGTGCAGGCTCAGGGGCCCGAGTGGATGGATGCAGCCCAGGATGAAGCGCGCGTCATTCTGCGTTCGCGCCGCCACGTTCCCTACGAAATCGACGACAACTTCGCGATCATCGCGCCCAATTCGATTATGGGTCTTTGGAATCGCATTACCGGCAATGCCTTTGGCATCGCCATCTGGATCACTTCCATTTTTCTGGTAGTGGGCGGCGTGGTGATCATGAACATCATGCTGGCCAGCGTCACCGAGCGCACCCGCGAAATCGGCCTGCGCAAGTCACTCGGCGCGCGTCGCCGCCACATCATTCTGCAATTTCTGCTCGAATCTTCTTTGCTCTCCGCCACCGGCGGATTGCTAGGCGTTTTGTTTGCAGTCGCAATCGCCCAAATGGTGCGCCTGCTCAGCCCGATTCCCATCGCTACCCCGATTTTTGCGATCCTGATCGCGCTCTTGCTTTCCACCGTCGTCGGCTTGTTTTTTGGAATTTATCCCGCCATGCGCGCCGCAAAACTTGATCCGATCGAAGCGCTGCGAGCGGAAACTTAGGACCAGCGATGCAAAGCGATTTCAAGGAAAATTTAAAACTCGCCCTCGACACCGTGCGCGCTCACAAGCTGCGCAGTTTTCTGGCCATCCTCGGCGTAATGATTGGCGTGGCCCTGATTATTCTGGTGGTTGGCCTGGTGCAAGGTTTCCGCGAAACGATTCAGGACGAACTTACCTCGGAAGGAATTGACACTGCTTTCGTTTCCCGCTTCGAGCAAGGTCCTAAAAATGGCCGTCATCCCAAAGATGAAAAACTGCGCAAGCAGTTGACTCTCGAAGACGCCAGGGCGATCCGCGAGCTCTGCCCCGCGGTCAAGGAAATTGCCGTTTCCGCGTTTCAATGGCAACTGACCCATGTCGCGCGCTACCAGGGCAATATCATCGAAGGCACCGATTTTCGTGGCACTTTTCCGGCTTACCTCACCGTCTATTCCAACGCCACCATGAAAGCCGGACGTTTTTTCACCGAAGCCGAAAATGAACACCGCGAAAACGTCGTGGTCATTGGCGAAAATGTCGCCAAGGCATTCTTCCCCACCATCGATGATTCTCTCGGTAAGGAAATTCTAGTTGATGGTTCCACTTATCTGGTCGTGGGCGTTTTTGAAAAGCCCACCGGGGGTTTCGGCACCAACGATGAAGACCGCCGCACGGTTATTCCGTATTTCACCTTCATGAAGCTCTACCCGGGAAGTTTTGAAATTGCTTACCGCTTTCTCGCCTATCCGGGGAAACTCGACGCCGCTGTGGACCAGATCAAAGAGGTCTTGCGCCGTCGTCGCGACGTGGCCTACGACAAGCCCGATAATTTCGCGATTCAGACCCAAGTGGAAATTGTGAAGCAGTTTAACGACATCATTGGCGGCGTGGTGCTCGCGGTCGTGGTGCTCAGCTCGATCGGCCTGCTCATTGGCGGAATGGGCGTCATGAATATCATGCTGGTCTCGGTTACCGAGCGCACTCGCGAAATCGGTGTCCGCAAAGCCATCGGCGCCCGCGGAAAAGATATTACCTGGCAATTTTTGTTTGAAGCTATGACCCTTACCGGCTCCGGCGGACTTATCGGTATTCTGGTCGGCAGCGCCATCGTGATGCTCATTCCCGTGGTGAGCTCCCTGAAAGCGGTCGTGCCCGCCTGGGCCGTCATCATCGGATTTTCCGTATCGGTCGGTATTGGCCTGGTTTTTGGCGTTTGGCCGGCAACGAAAGCCGCGCGCCTTAACCCCATAGAAGCTCTTCGTCACGAATAATTCGGAGGTTCCCTGAGCATAAAAAAATGGCGACCAACCCCACCCGTGGCCGGCCAGTTCGGTCTATTGAAGCGGCTTGTTCTGATCGGGATCAAGAATGATCGGACTATTGGGATTAAGCTGCGGCGCTCCGTTTTCGCCCATCACGTAGGGGTATCCTGCGGGATCCTGTAAACTTCCCCCAACAAATCCGGCGTCTCGCAGTTCTTGAATTGTCGTAGGGTAACGCCCGAACTTCTTCGCGTATTCCTCCGAGCTTTCGTTCAGTCGTTTCAAACCGATCGCCGCATTGAGTGCGCGGATGTGTTCGAGAGCTCGTTTCCGAATCAGCTCATCCGTTGTAGTGGCGTAAACCTCTTCCCAGATCAATTTTGAAGTTTCGATCGCGTCGCCGGTTTGCGCCAGGCGGGCTGCCATTACTTTCATCCATATCTGGGCTTTGGGATTTTTGCTGCCCTCCAGATACGCTTCAGATGCCTTCTGATAATCCTTTAAATGAATGGAATACAAAAACCCCAGATCCTGATAGAGCCGCCACTCGTCCGGATTCGCCTGGAGCCCTTTCTTGACGAGATCCACCGCCAGATCTGCGCGTCCTGCTCCCACGGGGTATGGCTCGGACAAAAATATCGCGCCGAAGCGATACGCCACCATCAGTCTTGGATCAAGCGTCGTGGTGATATCCAGCAAAGGTCCAAGCAAATCAAAGTTGGCGCCCTGGTTTCGCGTTCTTTCGCCGAAATACTGAATCGCCCGCGTCCAATAAATATCCGCCACCAGCGAGTCGTATCCCAGGCTCATTTTCTTGAGCAGGGGCCCCGACCGAATGAGCAACTCCCGTTTTTCCTGCTGCAGGGGCGCCGTCGAAGCATCGATCCGGCCTTGCAGCACTACAATTAGAATGAAAAGTACGGGGATCGTGAGCAGCGCATAGCGCACCGTTCGAGGACTGTTGCTTGCGCTCATTTCAAATCGCGCCCTGAAAACATTGCGGATGCAGCGATCAGTATGACTATGACGTAGAGTCCGGCATAAGCACTGTTCTGCCAAATCAATGCCAACGGAATTGTTTCGCGATGCGCCGCCGCTGCAATCGTGTTGAAATTGTGAAAATTCGGCAGGACATAATAAATAAAATTTGCCAGCGCCTTCACCACCGGGCTGCTGGTAACCATTCCGATATCTCGGATGTCCGGCGAGAACATGCCGGCAACGTAAATCCCCAAGGTGTAAAGCGTTGACAGTATCGGGCTCGAAAAACACGAAAAGAAAAGCGCCAGCGCGGTGATCAATGCCAACTCCAGCAGAATGAAATAAATTGCCACTGCGATCGTTGCGTCGCCCCGTTCGAATTTTCGAGTAACGTAGAACAGCGCCGCGCTGAGCCCAATCGCCATCAACACCGTATTCACCACCAGCGTGAGCAACAGACCTACGAATTTGCCTACCAGGAATTGCCAGCGTTGAATCGGCTTGGCGAACACGCTGTAGAGCGTCCGCTTCTCCATTTCCTTGTAGACCAGCCCCACACCGATAAAAATCGCCATCATGATTCCAAAAAGAGAAATCGCGGTAAGCCCCAGGTTGACGATCACATCGCGTTCGATTCCGATTGAAACGCCGCCAACCAACACCGCCGCCGCCATCATCAACAGTGCGAAGAAAATCAAGTTGTACAACACGCGATCGCGTACTGCTTCGCGAAACGTGTTGACCGCGACGATTCCCGGAATCGTGCTCATCGGGATACCCCCGTTGACACAACTTCCCTGGAACTTGCTACATTTTTTTGCTGGCCGACGAGTTTCAAGAAATAATCTTCCAGAGACGGCCGCAATGGCGTTACCGAGAGAATGCGAGCTTGGCTATTCTTCAGTTCATCGAGCGCCGCATAGACCTCTGCTTCCGGCACCTCGATGCGATAGCGATCGCCCGTATGGGTCGCCCGCTCCGTCAATTTGTGAGGCAGGGGGCGGCCCGGCCCGGCCTCAAACAGAATTTCCATTCCATGAATTTCCATGGAAACAATTTCTTTGGGCGCGCCGACTCCCAATAATTTTCCGCCAACTAAGACCGCCACGCGATCGCACAGCATTTCCGCATCGGAAAGAATGTGCGTCGAAAAAAATACCGTTCGCCCCTGCTTTTTCAATTCGAGAATGATGTCCCGCACTTCGCGTCGTCCCACCGGATCCAACCCGGACATGGGTTCGTCCAGAAAGATAACTTGTGGGTCATGAAGAATGGCTTGCGCGATTCCCACGCGCTGCAGCATGCCTTTGGAAAATTTGCGTAACTGCACCTCGGCGGATTCCGTCAGTCCCACCAACTCCAGGAATTTCTTGATTCGCCCCTGCCGTTCCGCCGCGCTGAACTTAAAAAATCGCGCGAAATAGTCCAGTAGTTCCCGCGCCGTCAAGTAATCGTAAAAATAGGGCTGTTCCGGCATGTATCCGATTTCCCGGTGCATGCGCACGTCGGCGACGGAGCGTCCGCGCACCTGAGCGCTTCCGCTGGTCGGGAAAATCAATCCCATCAACAGTTTCAGTGTCGTGGTCTTTCCCGCTCCATTGGGACCCAGAAACCCAAACGCCTCGCCTTCGTTCACTTCCAAATCTAAATGGTCCAGCGACCGGCGCATTTTCTTGCGCCAGAATCCCACGGCGTAATCCTTCGTCAACCCTTCAATTTTTATCGCCGGCGTGCTCATGTCTTCCAATTATGAATTTTTTCTGAGCCGAACGGTTCATGTCAATTCCACTCTGTTGCTTGCTTCATAACATCCGAAGGAGTTCGAAACCGCAAGGCGAATGATCAATGTTTTGGGCAACCGCAGGCGCATTTCGGGGGGTTAACTCGCTGAGGAGAATTGTTTTGCGGGAGCCCGCTCCATTTGCTCGCGCTGCCGCGCTCACTGTGGAGGCATTCTATTTTGTTTCACCAGCATCAAATCGCGCGAGCGATTTCCCTTCTTCATCGTAAAGTTCAAGCTTTTCGCCCCGGATTTTCCAACTCCGGGTCCGGCCCAGGGCCTCCATGAAATCCTTTTCGCGATCCATCCCTTTGGGACACGCCATCATGGTCAACGCCGTCGGTCCAAAGCGAATCGTCTGCTTGTCCACCTGATAAGTTCCGCTGAGGCGGTTACATCCCCCGGAGCCCGACAGCCGATCTCCGCTCGGATCCAAAAAAATGTAAGGTACGCGCTCGCCTCCGCTCGCTTTCTCCTCCTTGTCTCCCAACCGCCTCAGGTTCCAAGTCGTATTCTCCAACTGAACATCCCCGCCAGATTCCCCGGTCGCCACCGGTGCCGCGCGGCCACTGGCGCTCTTCAGCAGAATGTTCACCTCTTTCCCGTTTCCGCGGGTGATCACCGGATAGGACGTGTCCGAGGTAGCCGTGCCGCTAACCACTTCCGCCGACTCTTGAGCGGGCGCGCTTTGGCCGAAGCTCGCGATCGCCAAAACAAAAAATAGCACGACGATGAGACCGCCTGCTCGTATGATTTTGCTCATATAAAATTCCCCCTGCCGCGCCTCTATTTTTTTCCGCCCAGCAGCGAACCCAGAATTCCCCGCACGATCTGCCTTCCCACCGTGCTGCCAATTGTCCGTGCCGCGCTTTTGGCCATGGCTTCCCCCAGGCTGTCACCTCGGCGACCGCCCGTCGCCGGAGCGCCCACGCCCGAAATTCCCGGAATGTTCGTGTACCAGGGCTGCGACGGTGCGCCTGCCGCATTGGGCGTAGCCGTTCCCCCAGTAACGGCGCTGGTCGCTCGACTTTTCAGCAACTCATACGCCGATTCCCGATCGACGGCATTTTCATACACTCCGGCCACCATCGACGTCTTCATTAACTGTTGTCGCTGTTCCGCGGTAATCGGCCCGATCTGGCTGTGTGGCGGACACACCAGCGCGCGTTCCACCACCCCAGGCGTGCCTTTCTCGTCTAGAAAC